>OBRP01000001.1_pt1 | contig 177392 bp, 128 predicted proteins | sample 1475681 | NCBI WGS metagenome assembly OBRP01 (sample SAMEA3360695, study PRJEB22359) | human gut metagenome | biome: ENVO:urban biome; feature: ENVO:human-associated habitat; material: ENVO:feces | place: Bangladesh | collected 2011
CACAGCGACAGGGATTATCACTTCTTTGCTTTAAGGCTCAAATGCGTCACCCCTGCTATTAGATACGCTGTCCTCGCTGCATGCCCCCCTGTACGCTATCTTGTCGGTCGGCGGACGGTCCCCTAATCCTCAGCCCTCTTCCTTAAAGTATTTTCGTTGTTTGGGGCGCTTTACTTAAGGACTATTCTAATGGGATGTCATCAAATTGTAACCTACGCTTGTCAAAATGCGGGAAACCCATCCTCTGATATGTTAAAATCAGGTTTCTTCACCATTTCGAGCCAAACTGATTGGGAATATTCGTTGGAAAACTTTAACATTGTGACTGGATGGTCAGTGGTATCGGCTCCATGAGAGCGGGAGAGCGAGTCCTCCCGAGGAGCTGACTGAGACTATTCCGGGCGAGGGCGGTATGACTTAGGACACTTTTAATTACTTTCAAACCAACCGGCGGGTGCGAGGCGCCCATGCCGGGTATAAAAACTAATCTTCAATAGCAAGTATGAAAAGGAAAATCGAACTATTGCTAGCATTCCTTCTGCTATCGATCAGTTGCGCCTTTGCTCAGAAGCTGACCGTCAAGGGTACCGTCCTCGACGAGACCGGTCAGTCGATCATCGGCGCCACGGTCCGCGAGAAGGGTGTGGCGACCAATGGTGCTTCCACTGACATGGACGGTCACTTCACGCTGACTGTCAACCAGGGTGCCACCATTATCGTCTCCTACGTCGGCTACAAGACCCAGGAGGTCAAGGCAGCCGCACAGCTCACCATCAAGATGGCTCCCGACAACGAGCTCCTCGACGAGGTGGTTGTGATCGGTTACGGTACTCGTGCCGTCGCCAACACCTCCGCATCCCTGGTGAAGGTCAATTCTAAGGACCTACAGGAGAAGCCGAGTGCAAATATCATGGATGCCGTCCAGGGTAAGGTCTCCGGTGTACAGGTGCTGACCTCATCCGGTGAGCCGAGTGAGATCTCCTCTGTACACTTCCACGGTGTAGGATCTCTCACAGCAGGCTCTGCTCCTCTCTACATCTTGGATGGTATGCCTGTGTCCGTGGAGCTTATCCAGACTCTCAATCCGAACGACTTTGAGAGTATGCAGTTCCTGAAGGATGCTGCGGCAACATCTATCTATGGTGCACGTGCTGCCAATGGTGTCATCTACATCACGACCAAGCGAGGCAAAATGTCCGAGCGCGCAAACATCTCCGTCCGTGGTCAGTACGGTGTCTCCTCTCTGGCTAATGTCGGCTACTACGACAAGCTGATGAATACCAATGAGCTTCTCGGCTTCTACGAGAGCATCGGACAGACAGACCTTGCTAAGAAGCTTCGTGACAAGTATGGCAATAATGATACCCAGTGGTGGAAGTACTACTACCAGCAGGCTCCTATGCACCAGGAGGACATCAGTATCTCCGGCGGATCAGCCAATACTAATTACTACTTCTCCCTGGGATATCTCGATCAGCAGGGTATCCGTGCGGGATCTCAGTACTCCAAGATCAGCACACGACTGAACGTAAACAGCACACTTAACGATTACGTTAAGATCGGTGTCAATACCTCTGTGTCTTACGGCGTGGCTCGTGTCAGCCCTGAATCATTTGGTCTGGGCGAGACCTATGCGGCTCTTGCTACGATGCTCAATCCTCCTTTCTACACCCCGTACAAGGAGGATGGAAGCGAGTACTTTGATGAGCCGATCCCCGGTCTCGGGATCTACAATCCTAAGTATCACATGACCAAGGATACCCCTACGGATCACAATCTCTATGTAAATACCGTTGGTAGTCTGACTCTGACTCCGTTTGAGAATTTCCAGATCAGATCCAACGTTGGTATTGAGATCGGTGACTATACACGTGATCGTCTTCGTCGTCCGTCTTGGGTGAAGCTTGCGGGTAATGGTACGAATTCTAAGCAGTTCTCCAGAGATCTCAATTTTACCACAAATAATGTTGCAGAGTATAAGTTTAGCGTTGCTGACGACCACCACTTCATTACCCTCCTGGGTCAGGAGTATGTCCGTAATCGCTATAACTTCTTCAGCGCTTTCGGTAAGGGACTTACTGATGACAGGCTCTCTCTCCTCAAGCACGTGACCAAGGAGCAGGCAGTGGATGAGAACTGGTCAGAGTATGCTTTCCTCTCGTTCTTCGGTCAGTTCTCTTACGACTACGATAGCAAGTACTTCCTGGATCTGGTACTTCGCAATGATGCCAGCTCTCGCTTTGGTTCCAACAATCGCAACGGTACCTTCTGGTCTGCCGGTCTTCTCTGGAAGGCCAAGAAGGAGGACTTCCTGAAGGATGTCGCCTGGCTCGATGTCCTCGACTTCCGACTCTCCTATGGTACTCAGGGTAATGCCGCTATTGGTAACTACCGCTCTGTCGGTACGGTACGGTCAACCAATCAGTATAAGGGTGCCCCCGGCTGGAGTATGGGTAATGTCCCCAATCCTGACCTGACTTGGGAGTCTCAGGATCAGTTTACAGTCGGCTTCACGGCTGATATGTTCGAGAGACTGCACCTGAATCTTGAGTTCTACAACCGTGTCACTCGTGACATGCTCATGGATGTGCCGCAGCCTTATACCTCCGGGCTCTTGCTGGATGACATGGACTTTGCCTCTATGACGATGAATGCAGGATCGCTCCTGAATAGGGGATTTGACCTCGCACTTACCGCCGACCTGCTTCAGGGCAAAGACTATGGTATCTCTGCCTATGTCAACCTGAACTATAATAAGAATAAGATCCTCGAGCTCTTCCAGGGTCGTGATCAGTGGATCCTTCCGGGTTACGGATTCGGTTACATCGTGGGTCAGGAGATCCCGTTCATCTATCCTATCTATAAGGATGTGGATCCCAAGACGGGTAAGCCTCGCTGGTATCTCCCCGCTACTGATAAGGACGGTAACCCCGACAAGACCCAGACTCAGATGGATCCCAATAAGGTGACCAGCGACTTTGATGAGAGTGCTCTGGAGCAGAACACCGGTAAGCCTCGCTATCCTCACTGGAACGGTGGCTTCGGATTCAATGCCAACTGGCGTGGTATCTCCCTGCAGGCTGACTTCGCGTTCGTGCTTGATAAGTGGATGATTGCCAATGAGTCCCTCTTTACTAAGAATCCTATTTGGTTCTTCGGACAGAATACGGAGAAGGAGGCTATGAACTATTGGAAGAAGGAAGGCGATATCGCTTCTTATCCTTCCATTGATTATCAGAATCAGGAGATGGCCCACCACTTTGACACAAGTCTTCTCTCTGACGCTTCTTTCCTTCGTCTGAAGAATCTTACCGTTGGCTATGAGTTCCAGAAGAGTCTCCTTAGCCGTCAGAGCGTCCTCACGGGGCTGAAGATTTACGGTACTGCTCGTAATATCCTGACGTTTACGAAATTTGAGGGTATTGACCCGGAGGTTAATTCCAACCTCTCTTTCCATGTTAACCCGAATACTAAGCAGTTCGTCGTTGGTATTGAGGCAAGTTTCTGATTCTATTACGACTTAATCAATCGATATGCATATGATACAACATAAGTTAAAGTTTGCTGCCGCTGCAGTGCTGGCTCTCGGGCTGGCATCATGCGACATGAATCTGCTGCCAAAGGATGGATTGCCTACGGATGAGTCACTGCAGACTGTTTCCGACCTCCAGAATTGGTGGAACGGTCGTATGGCTAATCTCCGCAATCAGCAGGGAGGTATATTCACTGTTGTTCAGGACTTACAGGCTGATCAAATCTCTGTCACTGCGAATCAGGGCAATCACTATGCCGGCTCTCTGTCCTGGGAGTCCTGCACCGCTAGTGATTATGATAGGCGGGATGTCTATATCTCCTATTACCAGGCTCTGACTAATATCAACTTTGTCTTCGAGAACTTGGGAAACCTTGAGGTCAAGGAGGGAGAAAAGAGTACATATAACATACTCTTAGGTCGCCATCACTTCTACCGTGCCTATTGCTACGCCAATCTGGCGCTTAGGTATGGTACGCCGTACAATGCTGCCTCTGCCGGTACAGACCTTTGTGTGCCTTTGCTCCTTGAGTTTGACCCTGTGGGTCGTCCTGCCCGTGCTACCAACCAGGAGGTCTACAACCAGATCCTCAATGTTGATCTTGCCAAGGCTAAGGAGTTGCTCGCCGGAGTAAAGGGTGAGCCAGGTGCCGATGAGATCACCATTGATGCTGTTACTGCTCTCGAGGCTCGTGTGAAGCTCTATATGAGTGACTGGTCCGGGGCTCTGGCAGCTTCCAAGTCACTGATTGATGGCGGGAATTATCCTCTCGTAGAGCCGGATCCTCAGAATTTTGTTGATATGTGGGTCTATGATGCTCCTGCAGAGGAGATCCTCATGCCCTTTATCAGCCGTCCTAAGGAGGAGCCCCGGTGGGCAAACATCTACTACGATGCTAAGACCGATGCTAAGCGTTCGGATGGTAAGGACGGATGTAACTACGTCTCTTATCTTCCGTTCAAGTGGGTTGTGGATATGTACTCCGACAAGGACCTTCGCAAGCCTGTATACTTCGAGATGCAGGAGTGCAACATCAAGGATAACTTCTACAATTTCTATGTGATCGCTAAGCAGAAGGGTAATCCGAACTATGCCTCCACGCATAATGATGCCTTTACCTGGTGGGGTGGGTATGTCCCGGATGGTATGGTGCGTCCTAAGATCTTCCGTATCGCTGAGCAGTATCTGATTGCTTCTGAGGCTGCATTCAAGGCCGGACAGGAAGGTACCGCAAAGGAGTACCTTAATGCCCTTCGCATCAGCCGTGGACTGGATAAGGTCACCGCAAGTGGCAATAGTCTCTATCAGGCGATCAAGGATGAGCGTACGCGTGAGCTTGCCTTTGAGGGCTTCCGTCTCTGGGACCTCCGTCGCTGGGGCGAGGGCGTAAAGCGCCATGATCCTCAGGTGCCTGCTGACGGCTCCACGTCTCATCTGAGACCCGGTATTTTCGAGTATGAGTATCAGCCTGGTGATTTCCACTTCGTATGGCCTATCACTGCCAATGATATCAATACCAATGAGAATATAAAGAATCAGCAGAATCCCGGATGGTAATCCCGGAGTAGACCTGCTACTGTAAATTGAGGGTGCGTCGCACGAGCTGCGTCGCACCCTCTTTGTGTTTTGTGTAGCATGTCGGTTCTTGACTCGGCTGATGACAGCGATTCTGTCTCAGACAGCTCTTCTTCCCGCCGACAGATCGGGATACTAGGCTCTCTTGTCTACTCGCAAGGTGTGGGGTGACGGAGTGGGCTGAGGAGCAGGGTGGAAGCGGTCCTGCCTCTAGTGCTTTTCTATTACCGGTATTAGTCAACACTAATACCGGGTTTAGTGATCACTAATATCGGGTTTAGTAAAACCTCTCTTCGAACGAGGGCGCTTTCTTGTCGGACGGGTGGGACAAGTCGGACGGGTGGGGCGCTGTACATCGGTCACCGCTGCGCGGATGACCGATGCCTATGGAGCGGGCACCCCTGTCGGGGTGCCTCGACCGCCGGGTGCGCTATTTTGCCGGACGGGTCGCTTGCAGCCTGCCGGGGGTGGTATATTTGCAGCAGCCTCCGGTGATTTTGAGGAGGAGCTTGAATATAGTGAGCTCCTTGTCGCTTTGGCTAATGGGCGGTAATTAGACCATGCATTATGCTTTACAGGATGCTGTCAAGCTCCCAGGCCGAAATATGGTCAATACCTTCATTCGTTGGAAGCTTGAAGTCATCCAAACTGACGACATACTTCGCATAGTTGTCCTCTATCGACAAAAGAGAGCGGTACTCTCGCTCTATGGTCTCTCTCTCCGTCAATTGTAGCGTGACCTGGAAATAGAGTCTCCTGCTTCCCTTGATAGCAACAAAGTCTACCTCCGCCTCTTTATTTGTTCCTACATAGACTTGATATCCAGCCCGTCTGAGGCTTAAATAGACAGCGTTCTCCAATAAGTACCCCATCCCATAGCCAAATCCGGAGTAGAGGTAATTGTGGTAGCACAGATCATTCAGATAGTATTTGCTATTGGCTGAAATAGTCTCCTTCCCCTTGATATTATATCTCTCTACCCTATGCACGAGGAACGTGCTCTCGAGATAGGAGATGTAGTTGGAGAGTGTCTCGTAGTTTGTCTTCCTATTTCGTGACTTAAAGAAGTTGACGATGTTGGTGATGGAGATGATGCTGGAGGCGTTGTTGACCAGATAGACAAAGAGGTCATCCAGGAGCTTCACGTCCTTTACTTTATACCTTGCGACAATGTCATGAAGCATAACAGTATCCTTTATCGAGGAGACGTAGTTTTGCTTCATCTCATCATTGGGGAGGTTGAAGAGCTCCGGCAGGGCTCCGGTCTGAAGGAAGTCTAAGTAACTCTCTTTATTAGGCTCTCTCCGGGTGATGCCACAGAACTCTGAAAAACTAAAAGGGAGTATCTCAAACGCTACATATCTTCCTGACAGTAACGTCGCAAGCTCACCAGATAGGAGACTAGAGTTGGAGCCGCTGATAAAGACCTCGCAAGGCTCAGCATAGTCTTGAGCGTGTGAGTTGACAAAGCGCTCCCACTCCTCAATGCCCTGTATTTCATCGATGAAGAGGAATACTTTTCCCTGTGGGTTGAGGTCCTTCTTGTATTGCTGAAATAGGTTCTCGAGGTCTTGATAGTCAAGAATGTCTGAAAACTCAAGGTATTCCTTATTGATGTAAAGGATATTATTGGGAGGGGTGCCGTTGGCAATCAGCTGTGCCGCTAACTGCCTTAGGATATAGCTCTTCCCAGCACGACGCTGACCTACTAATACTTTGATTAGTTGGTTGTCAATGTACTGACCTATCTTCTCCGTGTAGAATGTGCGTGGGTATCCCAAGTCGATAGGACGTTCGTCCCAGAAGTTGTATTTCCGTATGGACTCAATCATGTCAAGTGTGCTTGAAATTCTTGTACAAATGTATGTATTTTCAAGTGCACTTGAAAATTTCGCTGTGGCGATTAAAATCTCAAGTGTGCTTGAAATTTCCGTTGCTTGCCCCTTGCGGGTCGGCGTGAAAGGAGATGTATGGTCGGCGACGCCCTAGCGGGGTCGCGGGGGCAGGGTGGGGCGTTGTACATCGGTCACCGCTGCGCGGATGACCGATGCCTATAGAGCGAGCACCCACAAGGGGTGCAACGCCGCCGATTGCGCTGTCTTGTCGGACGGGTCGGACGAGTCGGATGCGTCGGATGCCCTGCCCAAACTTATCGGCTCACATAGCACGCCTGTATCCGAAGGATGCCCGCTCCCTAGGCATCGGTCGAGGCACGCAGTGCAGCTGACCGATGTATAAGCCATACCCAGAAGGCTACCCGGTAGGGGACCCCGGTAGGGGTCACTTCTGCATAGCCCGGTGGTCGAGGCACGCAGTGCCGAAGACCCCGGGTTAGCGGCGATATGCCTTATATATGCGACCCCGAAAGGGTGTCGCTCCCTCTTTCGAGCGCCATTACGACCGACCCCTGGCGGGGTCGTGGGGAGATGGGGGCCGTCGCATACCCGGGGTCTTCGGGGCTACGCCCCTCGACCTGTGGCTAAAAAGCGGACACCCCTGTCGGGGTGCTTCGTTCACTACTCTTTACAATGAGTTGAATGGTTTCTGTACTGCTCAAATGCGTCACCCCCTGTATTGTTGGTATTGTGGAGAGGGAATGGTGGGGAAAAAGGTAACTTTGTGGAAATAGAATTGCGTTGCGTATGGAAATAGCTAAGATAGGACCGGCGGGACTGAAGGAGCGGATCCTGAAGTCTTTCCGCTCCCAGTCACCCTCTTCCTCTCTCCTGCAGAGCGACCCGGCCGACGATGCTGCGGTGCTGGAGCCGGGCGAGGGGCGTCAGTTGATCGCCGCTTCGGCCATGATGCTGGAGGGGGTCCACTTCGACCTGGTCTACTTCCCCCTCAGGTACCTCGGCTTCAAGGTCGTCACCAGGGGGGTCTCCCGTATCGTCGCCATGGGCGGCAGGGCGGAGGGCGTCGAGGTGTCGGTGGGGCTGTCGGCGAGGTTTCAAGTAGAGGATGTGGAGGCGCTGATGAGTGGCGTCCGCGAGGCGTGCGAGATCTACGGCTGTGGACTGATGGGCTGCCACTTCACCTCGTCGCGTACCGGGCTGATGCTCTCGACCCATGTGGTGGGGAGCGTCGAGCGGGGACGGTTCCTCAGGAGCGACACGGCGCAGGAGAATGACCTGATCTGCGTCACGGGCGACCTCGGTGCCGCCTTCCTCGGTCTGACGATGCTGGAGCGGGAGAAGCAGGTATTTGACCGGATGGGACAGGAGGACTATGCCCCGGACTTCGATGGTGGGGCATACTTCCTCTCCCGCCAGATGCGCCCTGTGGCGCGGTACGACCTCAGCCCTTCGCCCATCGGGAACGAGATACGTCCCTCGGCGATGACGGAGGTGACGGAGGGACTGGCGGGTGATCTCCTTCGCCTATGTGACCTCTCCGGCGTCGGCTGTCGGGTCTATGAGGAGCGGCTGCCGATCCTTGCGGAGACGCGGCGGCAGGCGGAGACATTGGGGCTGGATCCCACCGCGATCGCCTGCAATGGCGGCGAGGACTACGAGCTCCTCTTTACCCTCCCCCTCACGGACAAGGAGCTGATCGAGGGGCTGGAGGGCGTGACGATGGTCGGCTTCGTCACCGATGCGAGTATGGGCTGTCGCCTCGTCAGCAGTGGCGGGAGCGAGACGCCCCTTCGCTCACAGAGTACCACGACAGCGGAGTCATGAGACAGTATCTCGATCTTTTGCAAAAGGTGCTGGATGAGGGGCACCGGAAGGAGGACCGCACCGGCACCGGGACGATCAGTCTCTTTGGCGCGCAGCTGCGCTTCCCGCTCAGCGAGGGCTTCCCGCTGCTGACGACGAAGAAGCTCCACCTGAAGAGCATCATCTACGAGCTGCTCTGGTTTATCCGGGGCGAGACGAATGTGAAGTACCTGCAGGAGCATGGCGTCCGGATCTGGAACGAGTGGGCCGACGAGGCGGGTGATCTGGGGCCGGTCTATGGCGCTCAATGGCGGCACTGGCTCGATGCTCAGGGCGAGACGCACGACCAGCTGGCAGAGGTGATCGAGATGATCCGGAAGAGTCCCGACAGCCGCCGGATGATCGTCAACTCGTGGAACGTGGGGGAGATCGACCGGATGGCACTGCCGCCGTGCCACGTGCTCTACCAATTTTACGTCGCAGACGGGAAGCTCTCCCTCCAGCTCTACCAGCGGAGTGCTGACCTCTTCCTCGGGGTGCCATTTAACATTGCCTCCTACGCCCTCCTGCTGATGATGGTGGCGGAGGTGACGGGGCTGGAGGCGGACACCTTTATCCACACCTTTGGCGACGCACACATCTACCTCAATCACCTCGACCAGGTCAGGGAGCAGCTCACGCGGGAGCCACGGCCGCTGCCGACGATGCGGCTCCGACCGGGCGTGACACGGATAGAGGACTTCACCTACGACGACTTTACGCTGGAGGACTACCATCCCTGGCCACACATCTCAGGCAAAGTATCTGTATGAGCAAGACAAGCACCCTCTCCCTCATCGTCGCCATGGACAGCGACGGAGCGATCGGGCAGGCGGGCGACATGCCCTGGGGGCGGAGCATGAAGGGGGATCTCCGCCACTTCAAGGAGACCACCATGGGGCACCCGATCCTCATGGGGCGCACCACCTACGAGTCCTTCCCCCGCCGACCGCTGCCGGGACGGCTCAATATCGTCCTCACCCGCCGAAGTGACTACACCGTGGAGGAGGGGGCTGTGGTGGCGCACTCGGTGGAGGAGGCGCTCCGCCTCGCTGAGGGGGCGGACGAGATATTCGTCATCGGCGGTCGGCAGATCTACGAGCAGCTGATCGACCGGGCGGACCGGCTCTATGTGACGCTGGTGGACCATACGTTCCCCGGCGCAGACACCCACTTCCCCGACATCGATCCGGCGGAGTGGCAGCTGACCCGGGAGGAGCCGCACCCCGCCGACCCGTCCAACGCCTTCCCCTACACCTTCACCACGCTGGAGCGACGGAAGTCGTAGGAAAATCGGAGAATTACTTTAAACTCTTCCCGATGACGTATAACAACTTATGGTATTACACCTCTTCCGAATATTCACAACACTAAAGCCTTCAACATTATTATGACAGTAAGAATAACCAATTGCGCTCTAACCGTAATCGCACTCTTAATTGTTTCGCTGTCCGGATGCAACCTAAAGGGCGGTCCAAATGAGTATTATGCCTTATGGGGTGTGTATTCAGGCGACATCTATCTCCATATTTCCCCGGAAGAGGGCAGTGAGGTGGATGTTAAGGCTATAGAGTTTTTCAGTGACAACTGCGCCAATCCCATTAAAGCGAAAGATGTTAGCACTGCAGTTGTGGACGATGGTATAGTAAAGGTGCGAGTCGGGACTCCGGTATTGTGCTGTCAGAAGGATCGTACGCCGCATACCGGAGATCGCTTTGAGGGACATCTTAGTATCCGTTATGGGACTTCTACAATCCACTTAAGATACATATGCGAGTACCGTGCCCCTAATCCTCCGGGACCCAATTATTATATCAACCCCTCTATGATTTTAGAGAAGGTAACATATGGGGATGTGGTATACCCAAGTCAAAAGCCGGGTAATAACGTGGAGATAAAGTTGCGTCTGCGCGGCAATAAGCTGGAGCCAATCAAGCCGTGACATAAGGTCACATAGCGACCACTTTCTATACGAGACGAAATGATTGATACATCATTTCGTCTCGTGCTGTCTCGGGGGATATGCGAAAAGAGGTGCCTTTGCCCCTAGTCTCGAAGAATAAAAGGATAGTATGAATATAGCAATCGTCGGCGCCAGTGGCGCCGTGGGACAGGAGCTGATTAAGCTGGTCGGGGAGCGGGACTTCCCGTGCGACTGGATCCGCCTCTTCGGCTCGGAGCGCAGTGCCGGGCGATCCTACACCGTCAAGGGTAGGGAGGAGCCGCACCCCGCCGACCCGTTCAACGCCTTCCCCTACACCTTCACCACGCTGGAGCGACGGAAGTCGTAGGAGAAAGAAATAATTAATCAATTTCTGCTTATGATTTAGCAGACGATTGCCTATTAGAAATATCAATTGGAGATGTTTTGTGGGTGTTAGATAATATTAGTACTTTTGAACACGAGATGAGACAGTGGTTTTTGTCGACTTGGTGGCGAGCCGAAGAAAGCATTTCTGTTCCTTATGCCTAGATAGTTTTGTTTTTACACACGAAACCTATTGTTCTATTCACCATATATTGTCTTATGTTATGAGAACATCGCTTCATCCTAACGGTCTCCTTATAGGAGGCTTTATCGTGTCTCTGTTGCTGCTCTGTGGTTGCAATTCAGAGCTGCCATCTGCCCCTGATCCCCTTGGGGAGACGACGGAATCATCAGACGTTGAATCAATAAAGATGACTCCGGATCAGGCTATTGCCTATGTCAAGCTCTTTGGGGAAGAAATCACAGTGGCCTCAACACCCGAAAACAAGCTGCGAGCTGCAGATCTGGATCGTCAGATCGGACTCGTCGACTACTATGTAGAGAACAACGACACGCTTCTCTATGCGGTCAATTATAAGGACGAGAAAGGGTATGTACTCCTCTCCTCCAATAATGGTGGTTTCCCGATCATTGCACACTCTGATGTCGGGGAACTCCGCTTCAGCGACATAGATAAAGAGAACCCTCTGTGGCTTGTCATCATGTCGGAGGCAGAGCGGGTTAAAGATCAAAGGGAAAATCCAGATCGTGCGAACTTGGACTACTACGATGACTGGAAAGATATCGGTAATCCCGATTACCAATACGAGATTGAGCCCACTTCTGAAGTGCCATCCTCACGGCTAAGAGCTATGCGCAAGCACTCGACTGGCAAGAAGACTATCTATCCCTATACAGGAGAAAAGCTGTCCAACTGGTGTCAGTTTGGCAACTTCAATACCTACGCTCCTAACCAGGCAGCTATCGGTTGTCCTGCCCTTGCCGTAGGGATGTTACTTTATGACTGTCATCAACGTATGTTAGGCAAAATGGAACATGTCACGGTTCCGCGCTTTCCGTACTACGCTGAACGTGCAACTAAGGATAACGAGGATGGAAAGAGAGTATCTATGGCACTAAGGCAAATAGCTGACAGCATTCCGAATTATCAGTGGGGGGCGAAGCCGGGGGACTATAGCGCAGCCTACGCTGTAGATATTCTTGAAGGATTAAAAAAGCTTGGTTTCCGTCAGGCAGAGCTCCATCCATATGATTTTGAAACCCTTTATCAGAATATGAGCTACAAGGAGTACATTTATGGTCCTAAGCTTTCTAACGTTAGTCGAGGCGTGTTAATTGGTGCAGGTCATTTGAGAAACCCTCGTGAGGGACATATATGGTTCTGCGATGGATATTACGAACAGTCTTACACGGTCACAAAGAAATTCCTCTTCATCAAGATTAAGTCATGGACAGAGTACGATGATCGCCTATATATGAATTGGGGATGGGGTCCAAAGGGAGGCAACGGCTGGTACTCAGCCGATGATAATGTATGGACTTCGATAGAAGGTAACCCTGAGGTTTACCTTAAGTACAGGCCCATGATCTTCACAAACTTACGATATTACACCTCTCCCGAATATTCACAACACTAAAGTAATTAGTATCCCTATGGTAAAGAGAAAGACTATATGCGACATAGCTGTTATAGTCACATTCATTATCCTCTCCCTTGCACTTACGGGCTGTTATGGGAAAGGGAGTAAGCCGGAGTGTCGAACGTTCATTGGAGCGGCATATTTCGGTAGCATTAATCTATGGATCATCCCGCAAGAGGGAGAAGAAGTGAATCTAGAAGCTATTGAAGTCATTGATAACAATAGCAATTCTCCCACTTCGCTGAAACAGCGCTCTACTGAGATAATGAAGGATGGGGTGGTAAAAGTCACTTACGGTGCTCCTACTGTCAGTCCGATCAGTTGTGATGTGCACTTGAACAATCGTGATCGTTTTACATCACATTTTACTCTCCGCAATCAAGCTTCTGAAATTCGTTTCGAGTGTACTTTTGAATATCGTTTTAACGATGAACCCAGACCTCCTCACTATTATGGGGATCCTAATATGATCCTACAAGAGGTCTCCAGCGGGGACTTTACCTATACCCGTAAGAATGATCGAGAAGAGTTCCCGCTAGAGGATATTGACATAAAGTTGCGGTTACGCGACAATAAGCTGGAGCTAATCAAACCGTGACATAAGGTCACATAGCGACTGCTTACCATACGAGACGAAATGATCAATGCGACATTTCGTCTCGTGCTGTCTCTGAGGATACGCGAAAAAAGGTACCTTTGCCCGTAGTCAAGATAAAGGAAAGAATAATATGAATATAGCAATCGTCGGCGCCAGTGGTGCCGTGGGACAGGAGCTGATTGACCGGGCGGACCGGCTCTACGTGACGCTGGTGGACCATACCTTCCCCGACGCAGACACCCACTTCCCCGACATCGACCCGGCGGAGTGGCAGCTGGTCCGTGAGGAGCCGCACCCCGCCGACCCGTCCAACGCCTTCCCTTACACCTTCACCACGCTGGAGCGACGGAAGTCATAGGAAAAAGAAATAATTAATTGCTTGTATGCTATGAGACAATCAAAACCTATACGTGGTATAGTTGCAAGTCTGGTTATTATCCTTACACTTGCGGGCTGTGATATAAATGACAAGAAGCCACCATGTCAGACGTTTATTGGTGGTCCGTATTCAGGTGAGATTAATATGTATATCATTCCTATGGACGGCGAGACGGCAAGTGTTAGCTCTCTTGAGATCGTTGATGAGGGAAATGGTCGTCCTGCCTCTCAGGTGAAATACTCCACCACAATAATGGAGGATGGTGTGGCGAAGATACATTTTTCTTCACCCGGGGAGGGACCTATTAATTGTGAGAGGAAACTAAACAACCACGATCGCTTTCCGGCATACTTTACTCTTCGTTATGGAGGCTCAGAGTCTCGCTTTAAGTGTACCTATGAGTTAGTCTTATGCGACCGTCCTTATCCGTTTATCTGTAATGGTACTATGAGACTGGTTGAGGTGTTATGTGGGGACATCGTTTATACTTGTAAGAGTGCAGACGGGACTTCTTCGGATATTGACATAAAGCTACGTCTGCGCGACAATAAGCTGGAGCTAATCAAGCCGTGACATAAGGTCACATAGCGACTACATGACTATACGAGACGAAATGATCGATGCGACATTTCGTCTCGTGCTGTCTCTGAGGATACGCGAAAAAAGGTACCTTTGCCCTTAGTCACAATAAAGGAAAGAATAGTATGAATATAGCAATCGTCGGTGCCAGTGGTGCCGTGGGACAGGAGCTGATCAAGCTGGTCGAGGAGCGGGACTTCCCGTGCGACACGATCCGCCTCTTCGGCTCGGAGCGCAGTGCGGGTCGGTCCTACACCGTCAAGGGACGGGAGGTGACCGTGGAGCTGCTCGAGGAGGGGGATGCCTTCCGCGACATAGATATTGCCTTCGTCAGCGCCGGGGCAGGCACGTCTAAGGCCTTTGCCTCCACCATCACCAAGCACGGCACCCTGATGATCGACAACTCAAGCGCCTTCCGCATGGACGAGGATGTGCCGCTCGTGGTGCCGGAGGTGAATGCCTCTGCCGCCCTCTCGGCTCCCCGTCGGATCATCGCCAACCCCAATTGCACCACCATCCAGATGGTGGTCCCCCTGCAGGCGCTCGAGCGCAAGACGCACATTCGCCGTGTCCACGTCGCCACCTACCAGTGTGCCAGCGGTGCCGGAGCGAGCGGTATGGGAGAGCTGGAGCAGCAGACGCATGACTATGCCGAGGGGAAGCCGCTGGAGGTGAAGAAATTCTCGCATCAGTTGCTCTTTAACCTCATCCCTCATATCGATGTCTTCCAGGAGAATGGCTACACGAAGGAGGAGATGAAGATGTACAACGAGACCCGCAAGATCATGGGGAGCGACATACGCGTCAGCGCCACCTGCGTCCGCGTGCCGGCGCTCCGCGCCCACTCCGAGGCAGTCTGGTGTGAGCTGGAGCATCCGATGACGACGGAGGAGGCTCAGGAGGCCTTCCGCACAGGCGAGGGCTGCATACTGATGGACGACCCGGCACAGCAGGTCTACCCGATGCCGCTTGACCTATCAGGGAGGGACGAGGTCTTCGTCGGCCGTGTCCGTCAGGACCTCACGGACCCCAATGGTCTATCCTTCTGGTGCGTGGCAGACCAGATCCGCAAGGGCGCAGCACTCAATGCCATCCAGATCGGCGAGTATATCATTCGTAACAAGTAACATATGACACTACTGAAGAAACTCCTGCCGGCACTTGCGTCGGCGCTACTCCTCACCACCCTCACCGCGACAGCACAGACTACGGCTGAGATCCACTACGACTTCGGTCGGCACGTCTACAACGACCTCTCGGGAGAGAAGCCGATCCTGATCAAGCTCGGTCACCTCGCCTACGACAAGTGGGGACGCAACTATGGCTACATCCGGCTCAATCCCGCCTCCGAGCGGCTCTATGACCTGGACGCCCGCCTGCAGAGGGACATCAAGTTTGTCGACGCACCGCTCGCCCTTCGTCTCGAGTACCACGGCGCCATGCGCTTCATGGCCGACCGCACCCACGCCATCTCCTCAGGTATCTCCTACCGATTCCACAACGAGTATGTCGACCTCACCGTGGCGCCCAGCTACCGGTATGACTTTGGCTACGAGAAGCCGCACAACTTCCAGCTCTGGGGCGATGCCGCCTGGACCAGCTGGAATCGCGTCTGGACCATCCGCGGCTTCGCCGTGCTGCGGACCAACCTCGGCGCCGATGAGGCTCGCCGTCGGGTGATCTTCCGTGCCGAGCCACAGGTGTGGTGCAATGTAAACCAATTTGTCGGCGTGCCGGACGAGCTCAATCTCTCCATCGGTACCGAGCTGCGGATGGAGTACAATACCCTCCTCCCGGAGGCCTTCCACGTTCGTCCCACCATCGCAGCCAAGTGGACCTTCTGATCCTCTGAGGATAAATGCATAAAAAAAGGAGCGAAGCGGTCATCTGACTGCTTCGCTCCTTTTTTTTTTGCTCCCGACTGCCGATCCCGCAGGGGCGAAGCCCCGGAGGGATCATCGCTGTTTAGCCCGCGCGTCGAGGCACGAAGTGCCGAAGACCGCGGGAAAGGACGACGCATTCAAGGTATACGACCCCGCCAGGGTGTCGCACATATCAGTCAGTCAACCAGTGCGACACCCTAGCGGGGTCGCGGGATCGCTAGCAACGCCTGACCCCCGGGTCGTCGGGGCTACGCCCCTCGACCCGGGTCTAAAAAGCGGGCACCCCTGTCGGGGTGCATCGTTCACCACTCTTCACAATGAGTGGAGTGGCTCCTGTAACGCTTAAATGCGTTACCCCTGGGAATCGGGGACAGTCTGCCCTCCAAATTTGCTAAAGATTGGTAAGTTTGTGGATGATGGGAAGGGTGGAGCCTTCGCACGATCAATCAATGGACTATATACAACTTCGGCAATGAAAGATTTCTTCAAAATGGTAGGCGCATCCTGTCTGGGATTTGTGCTGGCCAATGTGGTAGTCATCATCCTCTCGATGCTCATCCTCGGGGCGATGATCGGCGGTATCACCGACCTGATCAAGAGCAATAAGACCAAGACAGAGGTGACCCTCTCCTCCGGCAGTGTCCTGCTGCTCGACCCTGTAGGCGAGATCGCCGACACTTCCGTAGACGACACCTTTACCTCAATCCGCTCCCTGGGTGGTGACAATAGCAAGAAGAGCTACACTCTCCCCGAGATCGTCGGTGCGATTGAGGAGGCGCGGTCCAATGCGAAGGTGGATGCCATCGTGCTGCGACTGGACAAGTGCTTCATGAGCTTCGACACCGCGCAGGCGATCCGTGATGCGCTGCTGCGCTTCAAGGAAGGCGGCAAGCCGATCTACGCTTACGGTAAGGCCTTTACCCTCGGCAATTACTACATCTCCTCCGTGGCAGACAAGGTCTACGCCGGTCCGGAGGCGATGATGGCGCTGTCGGGTCTGAGCTCGCAGATCCCCTTCTACACCGGTCTCCTGCAGAAGCTCGGGGTGAAGTTTCAGATCTTTAAGGTCGGTACTTTCAAGAGCGCCGTGGAGCCCTATATGCTCGACCATATGAGCGAGGCCAATAGGCTGCAGACGCAGACTTTCTTAGACGGTCTCTGGCAGGGCACGGTGAGCGAGATGGCAGCCTCGCGCGGGATCGATGAGGAGGTCTTCCACCGCTATGCCGACGAGGGACTCTTTATGAGCCGTATCGATACCGCCCTTGTGTACGGGCTGGTCGACTCGCTCGTCTACGAGACCGACCTCGAGCAGGTACTTGCCTCCAAGATCTACGACGATGAGGACGAGGACGAACTGGACGAGGTGCGGGCAGACCTGGTACTCAAGGCGCGTAAGCCGGTGAAGTCGGTGAATAAGATCGCCGTCGTCTACGCCGAGGGCAATATCGTGGATGGTCGTCCGGCGAGTGACAATCCCTTCGCCACCCAGTCCAAGCTGATCGACCAGCGTATCGCCGACAAGCTCCACGAGCTCGCCGATGACGACGACATCAATGCCGTGGTGCTGAGAGTCAACTCCGGTGGTGGCTCCGCCTCTCAGTCGGAGCTGATCTGCCGCGAGGTGATCCGGCTCAAGGAGCAGAAGCCGATCGTCGTCTCTATGGGCGGCATGGCTGCCTCGGGCGGGTACTACATCTCGTCCAACGCGAGCGAGATTATCGCCGGGCCCTACACGCTGACCGGTTCGATCGGCATCTTCGGCATGTTCCCCACCTTCAAGGGTACAGCGGACAAGCTGGCGCTCACCTTTGACACCGTGAAGACGAATAAGATGTCAGACTTCGGTGACCCCATGCGCGAGATGCGCCCCGAGGAGCAGGCGCTGATGCAGAAGTATGTGGAGGAGGGGTATGACCAGTTCCTCACCCGCGTCTCTGAGGGGCGCAGTATGACGAAGGCGCAGGTCGACTCGATCGGTCAGGGTCGGGTATGGCTCGGACAGGACGCCCTTCGTCTCGGACTTGTCGACAAGCTCGGCACGCTCGAGACGGCGATACAGGAGGCTGCACGACTCGCTGACGTCGACGACTACAAAGTGGTCGATATGGTGGAGAAGGAGGACTTCTGGGAGTCGCTCTTCGGCACCAACCTGGAGACCCGTCTGCGGATGATGACCGCCAGTCGGGAGGATCGGCTGATGGAGTACGCCGCCCGGATGCTGGATAGTCAGGTGGGTGTACGTGCTCAGGTGCCGTACGAGCTGCAGGAGGGCCTCTGGATGAGCAAGCCCCGGGAGAGCAGCCTCGTGCCGGCTCTGCTGCGTTAAGGATAAGCGTCACTCGTCGTGAGGATCGGAAGCCACAATATCCTACTTAAGGTCCCCGCCCTGCTCTATGGGTGGGGCGTAGGGGTGCGCAACTTCCTCTACGATGAGGGTATGCTCAAGGGGTACAAGTCCTCCATCCCCGTCATCTGCATTGGCAACGTCGCTGTCGGGGGGACAGGCAAGACGCCGCATGTGGAGCGGGTGATACGGATGCTTCGCGACGAGTATCGGATCGCCGTGCTGACTCGGGGCTATGGTCGGTCGGGCAAGGGACCTATGGTGGTCTCGGCCACGGATGATGCCTCGAGGGTGGGAGACGAGCCGCTTCAGATCAAGCGGAAGTTCCCCGAGGTGATCGTCTATGTGGATGGGGATCGGAAGCGGGCCCTGCAGACTCTGGAGTTGATGCCGGAGGAGCTGCGTCCCGACGTGGTGGTGATGGATGATGGCTTCCAGCACCGGGCGGTGATCCCTGCCTACAGCATCGTCCTCACCGCCTACGACCGTCCCTTCACGCGCGACAGCTTCATGCCCTACGGTACGCTTCGAGACGATCCCTCCTCAGCGGATCGGGCGGAGTCGATCATTGTCACCCACACACCGGACGACTGCAAGCCGATCGACCTGAGGATGATGATGGGCGAGCTTCCGCTCAAGGACTATCAGGATGTCTACTTCAGTCGTCCCGTCTACGGCGCTGTGACCCCCCTCTTCGACACCGATCAGCCTGCACCGCTCCCGACTAGCGAATCACGTGTCTCCGCCGTTGCAGGTATTGCCGACCCGGACCACTTCTTCGACAAGGTTCGAGAGCTCTACCCGGAGACGGAGGAGCTGATCGTCTACGACGACCACCACAGCTACGACGAGGATGACCTGGAGGAGCTCAGGGAGCTGATCCGAGAGCCGGACTGCTTCCTCATCACTACGGAGAAGGATGGGATGCGGCTCCTAAGCCACGCTGACAGCCTTACGCCCGAGGAGCGCAGCCGGATCCTCTACCTCCCGATCGAGGTGAGTCTGTCGCCGAAGCAGGAGCGGCGGTTCCTGGAGCGGCTGCACCGGGCGATCAAGAATAACGGACTCCACCTCTGACCCCACTTTTATCCCATTTACCTATGCCTACGACCATTCGGATAGTGAATAAGAGCGGACACCCGCTCCCCACCCACGCCACAGCCGGATCTGCCGGACTCGATCTCCGTGCCGCCCTCGAGGAGCCGGTGACGCTGGAGCCACTCGATCGGGCGCTGATCCCGACCGGACTCTACTTCGCCATCCCGGCGGGCTACGAGGTGCAGATACGCCCCCGCAGCGGACTTGCGATGAAGCACGGTATCACGGTCCTCAATACCCCTGGCACCATCGACAGCGACTACCGTGGAGAGATCCGTGTGGCGCTGATCAACCTCTCCCGTGAGCCCTTTACCATAGAGCCGGGAGAGCGGATCTGCCAGATGGTCCTCGCGCGCTATGAGCAGGTGGAGTGGGTCGAGACCGAGCAGCTGGACGATACTGACAGGGGCGAGGGCGGTTTCGGTCACACCGGTCGCAACTGACAGCGTAGGAGATAGTCGGGCGGTCTGGTATCCTTTTTGCATACCCAAGGGTGCCGACCGCCCCTCTTGTGTGCGGTCCCATAGGAGACAATTGTATTTTATCGAGATATGAAGGAGAATAAGAAGCATAAGAAAGACCCCCACCATGAGGATCCGGTGGAGCAGGTAGAGCAGCAGGAGACCCTTACAACCGACGAGGAAATGGCTGCTCCCGAGCCCAAGGGAGAGGAGGAGTCCAAGGTGGACGACCTGCTCGACAAGTACGCCGAGCTGCAGGACAGCTATCTGCGACTGAGGGCAGAGTTTGACAACTACAAGAAGCGCACCCTCCGCGAGAAGTCCGACCTCATGAAGTATGGTGCGGAGCGCACCGTGGTGACGATGCTCGACGTGCTGGACGACTTCGATCGCGCCGTCGAGAGCATGGATCAGGCGGCCGACGTCGATGCGGTGAAGGAGGGCGTCCTGCTGGTGAGGGATAAGTTCATCAGCGCCCTCCGCTCCGAGGGCGTGCATGAGATGGAGGTACAGGGCGTCGACTTTGACCCCGAGCTGCATGAGGCTGTCGCCATGAGCGATGGCACGGAGGAGCAGAAGGGGAAGGTCATCGACTGCGTCCTCAAGGGCTACGTGCTCAATGACAAGGTGATCCGCCATCCTAAAGTGGTGGTCGGCAAGTAAGAGATATGGCGACGAAGAGAGACTACTACGAGATACTGGGGCTCACCAAGGAGGCCTCGGCCGATGAAATCAAGAAGGCGTACCGCAAGACTGCCCTCAAGTACCACCCGGACCGCAATCCGGGCGACAAGAGTGCGGAGGAGAAGTTTAAGGAGGCCGCCGAGGCCTACAGCGTCCTGAGTGACCCGGAGAAGCGTCAGCGTTATGACCAGTTTGGTCACGCCGGTGTGGACGGTGCCGCCGGTGCGGGAGGCTTCGGTGGCGGAGGCATGTCGATGGAGGACATCTTCAGCCAGTTTGGCGATCTCTTCGGAGGCTTTGGCGGTTTTGGTGGCTTCGGCGGCTTTGGTGGAGGCGGCGGCAGCTACAGCCGTCAGATGCGCGGATCTGACCTGCGCATACGGGTTCATCTCACTCTGGACGAGGTGCTCAAGGGGACGACGAAGAAGCTTAAGATCAAGAAGCAGGTCCACTGCGAGCACTGCCACGGCTCCGGAGCGGAGAGCCCGAGCGACGTAGTCACCTGCCCCACCTGCCAGGGATCGGGCACCGTGATCCGCACTCAGGAGTCCTTCTTCGGTCAGATGCAGACCCAGAGCGTCTGCCCCACCTGCCACGGCACCGGTAAGGAGATCCGGAAGAAGTGCTCCCACTGCTCCGGTCAGGGGGTAAAGTCGGGCGAGGAGGTGCAGGAGATCCGCGTCCCCGCCGGCGTCGAGGATGGCATGCAGATGCGCATCCGCGGTGGTGGCAATGCGGGACCCAATGACGGCGTGAGCGGCGACCTGATCGTCGAGTTTGCCGTCCGCTCCGATGAGCGCTTTGTCCGCCACGGCAGCGACCTACTCTACAGCCTCCTCCTGCCGATCGACGAGGCGATCCTCGGTGGCAAGGTGATCGTGCCGACCCTCGAGGGGGATGTCAAGGTGACGATCAAGCCGGGGACCCAGCCGGGTGAGATCCTGCGACTGCGCAATAAGGGACTACCCTCTGTCGATGATCCTCGGAGAGGGGACGAGCTGATCTCGATCCAGGTCCACATCCCCTCACGTCTCAGCGGCGACGACCGCAAGCTGGTGGAGCAGATGGCGACTCGGTCGGCATTTCACCCCACGGAGGCGGACCGCAAGGCACACGCCTCCAAGCAGCGCAGTCGTATGGAGCTGTAAGTAAGCCCAGTCGTCGGGCGACTTATAGTGTTAGAGCAGCTCTCGCTGCAGGATGAACAAAAAAAGGCGGGCACCCTCCACACCGGAGGATGCCCGCCTTTTCTTTTATCCTAATAGAGGACTTTTACTTCTCGATCGCTGCGATGCCGGGAAGCGTCTTGCCCTCGATCGCCTCGATGAGTGCGCCACCACCGGTGGAGACGTAGCTCACCTCGTCAGCGAGGTGGTACTTATTGATCGCCGCTACGGAGTCGCCACCGCCGACGAGGGAGTAGGCGCCGTCCTTGGTCGCCTCAGCAACCGCCTTAGCAACCGCCTCAGTACCCTTGCCAAACTTATCGAACTCGAAGACTCCCGCAGGACCATTCCAGAGGATCGTCTTCGACTGCAGGATCACCTCACGGAAGAGCTCGATCGTCTTAGGACCGATGTCCAGACCCTCGCGATCATCGGGGATGTCGTTGCAGGGGACGACCTTACTGTCAGCATCGGGAGCGAAGTCTGTGGCTGCGACGCAGTCGGTGCCGAGTACGAGACGGACGCCATTCTTCTTCGCCGTCTCCTCGATCTCGCGCGCCACATCGAGCTTGTCCTCCTCTAAGAGAGACTTACCGACCTTGCCGCCACGAGACTTCATGAAGGTATAGGTCATACCGCCCGTGAGGATCAGGTTGTCCACCTTGCCGAGGAGATTCATGATCACGTCGATCTTAGTGGAGACCTTGGAGCCGCCGAGGATGGCGGTGAAGGGGTGCTTGGCGTTATTCAGGATCTCATTGACCGCATTTACCTCCTTCTGCATCAGGTAGCCAAACATCTTGTGATCCGCGTCGAAGTACTCGGCGATCAGCGCCGTGGAGGCGTGGGCGCGGTGAGCGGTACCGAAGGCGTCATTGACGTACACCTCGGCGAGGTCTGCCAGCTCCTTGACAAATCCCTTCTGGCTCGCCTTGACAGCCTTCTTGGCAACTGCGGTCTCCTCCTCGGAGGCGTCCTTAGGGAGTCCCATCGGCTTGCCCTGCTCCTCAGCGTGGAAACGAAGGTTCTCCAGGAGGAGTGCTTCGCCGTCCTTGAGCTCCATCGCCATCCGCTTCGTCTCCTCGCCGACGCAGTCGGGAGCGAGCTTCACGTCCACGCCGAGCAGCTCAGAGACGTGGGAGAGGATATTCTTCATGGAGAGCTTGGGGTCGGCGCCGGTCTTCGGGCGACCGAGGTGTGAGGCGATGATGAGCCGACCGCCGTCACCGATGATCTTCTTGAGGGTGGGGAGGGCGGCGCGGATGCGGGTGTCGTCCGTGATCTGGAGATTATCGTCCAGAGGGACATTGAAGTCGACACGCACGAAGACGCGCTTACCGCCGAAGTTGTAGTCTTGGATCTTTGCCATAGCTATAGGGTTTATTAGTGTATTGATCTCTTTCTTACCCTACAAATTTAGTAATTTCTTGGGGAATAAAGGGAAGGGCTATCCGATCGTGAGGATTGTCCAAAGGTCGTGGTACATTTGTCCATGCTTCAGGAAATCATCGATAACTTCAATCATCTGGGCGCCTCCGGTACGCCCTTCTACTTCCTCATTAATTATCGGGGGGATAGCTGCTACATCGATCGGATGGACCGGTCGGGCGAGACGCCTTTCTTCCTCTCCATAGAGGGTCGGGCGAATCGTCCGCTGGAGAGCCTGCCCTACGACGGCTCACCGGCCCCGCTGCGACTGATCCCGAACCCGGAGAGCTACGACCGCTATGCGGAACGCTTTGCTGTGATCCGAGAGGGGCAGCAGCGGGGGGACTCCTTTCTCGCCAATCTGACGCTACGGACGGCGGTAGACTTCGCCGGAGACCCGCGTGAGCTGCTGAGCCGGGTGCGGGCGAAGTACTGCGCCTGGCTGCCGGGGCACTTCCTCTGCTTCTCCCCGGAGATCTTTGTCCGGATCTCCTCCGACGGGGTGATCAGCTCGTATCCGATGAAGGGGACGATCGATGCCACGCTGCCGGATGCGGAGCAGAGGATACTCGCTGACCCTAAGGAGCAGGCTGAGTCGGCGACGATCGTCGACCTGATACGCAACGACCTCTCTTCGGTGGCGGAGCATGTGCGGGTGGAGCGGTACCGCTACATCGATCGAGTGGAGACGCGGGGCGGAGCGCTGCTGCAGGTCAGCTCGGAGGTGGCGGGACAGCTGCCCTCGGAATGGCAGGCGGGACTCGGTACGCTGCTGAGCAGGCTCCTGCCGGCGGGGTCGATCACCGGAGCCCCTAAGGCGGCCACGCAAGAGCTGATCGCACGAGCGGAGCAGCATGAGCGGGGCTTCTATACCGGGATCTGTGGTTTCTTCGACGGAGAGAGTCTCGATACGGGCGTGATGATCCGCTTCATCGAGAGGGAGGGCGAGCACTTCTACTACCACGCTGGCGGCGGCATCACGATCAATAGCGACTGCCGCAGCGAGTACGATGAGGTGATAGAGAAGATCTACTTACCCCTATGACCTACTACATAGAGACCATCGGGGTGGAGGAGGGCGACCGGATGCCCTTGGCAATGTATCACCTCCGTCGGGTGAGCGAGACACTGTGCGGGGTGCCGCCATTCCTCTCATCAGAGGAGCAGTTGAGAGCGCTTCTCCGGGCAGCTCGACCGGAAGGGGCAGCCGCACCGCTCAAGATGCGCATCGTCTACTCCTCGGCAGGGATCGACGAGGTGACCGTGACCCCTTACACCTACGACATACGCACGGTCCGGAGACTGCAGCTCTACCGTGTGCCGGACGGCTATCGGTACGACCGTAAGTACCTCGACCGGACACTCCTCGACAGCATTGCCTCTTCGCTTCCCGATCACGAGACGGTAGCTCTGCTGATCCGTGGAGATAGGGTCACCGACACCACCTTTACCAATATCTGTCTGCGGAGAGCAGGGCGGTGGGAGACCCCCGACCGCCCACTCCTGGAGGGGACTCGTCGCCGCTCCTACCTGGAGTCTGGTGAGATCAGTGCCGTTTCCGTGACGATAGACGATCTCCTCGGGGGACGCTGGAGCGAGATCTCGCTCATCAATGCCCTCAATCCTCTCGGAAGACTGATCCTCCCGGTCACTGCTATACGTGGTCCCATCATCGAGGGGTGGTCATAGTGTGATAAAATGTGTACCTTAGGGGGCTGATCGAGGTATATTCGACCAGCCTGCAATAATCTATCTAACGTATATTTGAGCCATGGACTTGAATCCCACAGACATGAATACCGCTCCCCAAGACGAGGAGCAGAAGACCATCACCGGAGCAGAGGCAGAGCCGACCGGAGAGACCCAGACCACCGAGACCGTAGAGACAGCGGAGAGAGAGGAGGCTGAGGTCCCCGAAGTTGAGCCTGCCACAGAGACGACCCCGACGGAGGAGAAGATCGTCACACCCGACGAGGGTGAGCCCGATGAGCAAGATGAGGAGGATGAGTCCGAGGAGAGCGAGGAGGCTACACGGAAGCCCCGTACCGATCTCTCCAAGCTCAGTGGCGACGAACTCTATGAAGCGATCAATGCCATGGTCGAGGGTGGTACCGTCCCGACACAGCGCGATATGCGCCGTCTCGAGCGCCAGATGATGCCTAAGGGCGGCGTCACCCCTGCGCCTGCCGCTGAGGAGGGTGCCGAGACCGAGGCCGGCGAGCCTACACCTGAGGACGAGGCAGCGATCCGCTTCATCAACCTCAAGACCCGCGCACAGAAGCTCCGCAGCGAGCAGCGCGAGCAGGAACGGTCGGAGCGGGAGGCCAATCTTGCCGCCAAGAGACAGCTGGTCGAGCGACTGAGAGAGCTCCTCAGCCCCACCAATACGATGAATCCGATCACCCTTCGCAACGAATTCTTCAACATCCGTCACTCCTGGAGCGAGGTCGGTCGTGTCCCCGACAACGATCGCAACGCCCTGATGGACGAGTACTCCGGTCTCCTCGACCGTTTCTATGAGGAGAAGGAGATCGGCGAGGGAGAGCGGATCCAGGACTACGCCGACAACCGTGCTCAGAAGGAGGAGATCATCAGTAAAGCAAGAGCCCTCGGCGAGGAGCCGGATGCGGTCAAGGCCTTCCGCAAGATGAAGGGTCTCCTCGACGAGTGGAAGGAGGTGGGACCCGTGGCACCCGAGTTTAAGGACAGCCTCTGGAAGGACTTCAAGGATGCCCAGCAGGTGGTCTATAAGCGGCACGACGACCACTTCAAGGCCATCCACGAGGACGAGAAGGTCAATTATGAGAAGAAGAAAGAGCTGGTAGAGACTCTCGAGAAGATGCTTGTCACCCTTCCCGACAGCCGTCAGGGCTGGCGCCGCTATGAGACCGAGCTGAAGAAGATCCACAACCAGTGGATGTCCATCGGCCGCGTCCCCAAGGATCTCTTCATCGAGCTCAGGAGCCGATACGACCTGGTAAGGGACGAGTTCTACATGCAGCGCAAGGCTTTCCTCAGGGAGCTCTCCGCAGAGATCACGCCCAAGCTGGAGCGTCTCCGCGAGCTGGTGGACGAGGCCGACGCACTCAAGGACAGCGAGGACTGGGGACCTACGACCGAGAAGCTCAAGGCTCTGCAGAGAGAGTGGACGGAGAACGCCCGCTTCGGCACTCAGGTCGGCGAGGCACAGCGTCTCTGGAAGCGCTTCCGCGCATCCTGCGACAAGTTCTTCGAGCGTAAGGCTGAGCTCCACAAGCAGCGCAATGCCGATCGTAAGGAAAACCTCCAGGCCAAGTACGATGTCGTCGATCGGCTCGAGGCGCTCCTCGACCGACGTAATGATCCCTCCATCGCTGACGAGGTGAAGGCACTCGAGCAGGAGTGGCGCTCCATCGGACCGGTGCCCAATGACGAGAAGGACGATGTGCTCAATCGCTACTTTGGTGCCATGCGCATCCTCAATGGCAAAGGCGGTCGCCGAGGAGGCAACCGTCGTGAGGGGGGCAATAGAGACCGCCGCGGGGGCAACCGCCGAGACGATCGCCAGAGGGAGCCGAAGTTCTCCAAGGTCAATCTCGATAAGGACCTCACCAAGCTCTCCAAGGACGACCTAAAGGACGAGCAGAAGAATGTGAAGCACGGCATCTCCAAGCTGGAGGACGAGCTCCTGCAGCTGGAGACCAATTTTGGATTCTTCTCCGGCGACCCCAGCAACCCCATGGTCAAGCATGTACAGAAGAAGATCGATGAGGTCAAGGCCAAGATCTCTCAGTACCAGGATCGCGTAGGAGAGATCAAAGAGGAGGTGAAGAAGCCCGAGGAGGAGACTCCGACCGAGGCACCGGCTGAGACTTCTGCCGAGACTCCTGCCGAGACTCCTGCTGAGACTCCTGCTGAGGAGAAGGCAGAGGAATAATTCCATCTAGACCCTAAGCGGGGGCTGCATCCGATCAGGGTGCAGCCCCCGCTTTTTCTTCTCTGGCTGTGGGGTGCCCACTCACCTAAGTGTGACGCATTTAAGCTTTACATAAGTGATTCGACTCATCGTGAGAGTGGATCAGGCATCGCAAGCGATCCCGCGACCCCGCCAGGGTGTCGCACTGATTGCCTGACTGGTAAGTGCTCTCCCCCCCCTTCACCTCGACTGACGTTCCCCCTCGCTTATCCGTGAGCTTCATCGGTGCAAATATAGCACCCCCACCGAGAGGAGTTGTCTCACAGAGTCTTTATATGTCTCTTCCTGTCTCATCCTAAACAAAATTGCGTTTCCTGCGGTCTTCGTCACCCCTGCTTACTCTCCGAGGAGAGCCGCAGACACGCGACGCTTCAGCTCCTCATACTCCTCAGGGGTGAGCCGCCGGGAGAGGGAGACGGCGCTGTATCCCCCATAGTTCATTGCCCAGTTATTGACATTCCGCACCGAACCAAAGCGCTCCACAAAGCTTCGCCCTTCGACTCCGCTCTCCCCCTCTACAGCAGGGACTTGTTCCTCCGGCTGCGGTCTCTCATATGCTGCCAGTAGGGCAATCTCCCGCTCATGAGACAGGATCCGCGCATGCTGCTCATCCGGCAGACGCTGCTGCACCTCCAGCGCCTCAGGCCAGAGACACTGCCGCCACAGCTCTTTTCGCAAGTCCTCCAGCACGCCGCGCTCCAGGAGTGAGCCCCTGCGGAGCGTGCCGAGGAGAAGTGGGGTCTCTCTCCGGAGTTCGTCCGGCGAGAGCTTCGCACCGCTCAGCAGCTCCGCCCACTCCCTCAGCGGACCCCGCTCGCCCAGCTGGATCAGCTGCTCCACCGCCTTTGCCCGGTCGGACCGGTATGCCGTAAGCGCCCATGCCGCCAGCCGCTTCGTCTCCGGCGGATACGAGTCAGCGGTCAGCACCTCAGTCAGATGAGACCGGGCCGCAAGCGTATCCCCCTCCATCCGAGCCAGCGAGTAGGCCATCGCCGGGTCGGGAGCAAGCTCCAGGAGTCTCCTCAGACGGACGGTGTCACCGAGGAGTGCCGCCGCCATCATCGCCTGACGCTTATCCTGCGACTCCAGCGCCACCTCAGGGTGTCCCGTCCTTAGCCCGATCCGCTCCAGGAGAAGGGTGTCTCCCAGAGCGTCGGCGGTGCGGAAGAGTTTCTCCCCCTCCCCGGCAGGTAGAGATCTGAGCGGATAGAGCAGGAGCGGGTAGTCCGTCAGCTCCGCGGGACGATCCTCATGCGAGAGGTCGGCAAGGGAGCGCCGGAGATAAGTCCGGGCGTTGAGCCGCTCCACCCGGTCGAGTAGAGAGCAAGAGGAGAGAAGTAGGGGAAGGAGTAGAAGGAGCACGCCGCAGCTCCTTGCCCATCGGCTGAGAGGAGAGCAGTGGTCCACGACGTACGATCTCACTGATTCATCACCATGCTGAGGCGATGCGTCACCTCGTCAGCGACGCCGGCAGGGAAGTGGATCCCCCGCCGATGGATACTGGTCACCCAGCCGGGCACATCCGCATCCTGCAGCGTCCGGAGAACGTGGCGAAACTCTTGAGTCTCCATCTCAGTATAGAGGTCTGCTGCCCGACCGCGGAAGCGATCCAGCTCCTCATCCTCGTAGTAGAGGATCATCGGTCGCCGCTTGTCCGTGAGATTGATCGGTGTCGTGCAGCCGACCGAGCAGGAGAGACAGCCACCGCCACACTCAGCCGACACCGCCGCATCGGGTGCCTCACCGCCATTTTGCCGGATCATACGCACCAGCTGCCGGATCAGGAGTCCGACAGCCACAGCCAGTATCAGTAGTGTTATGAGTGTAGACATAGATGATATCGTGTTTCTTCTGCAAAGGTACCGATTTTACCGCAGGGTAGGGGGTAAAGGGAGTCGGACGATCCCGCAGGGGCGAAGCCCCGGAGGGATCATTGCTTTTTAGACCGGGTGTAGAGGCACGAAGTGCCGAAGACCCCGGGAAGAGGATCCCGTGAAAGATATACGACCCCGTCAGGGTGTCGCACTTATCAGTCAGGCAATGAGTGCGACACCCTAGCGGGGTCGCGGGATCGCACGTAATGCCGGATCCCCGGGTCGTCGGGGCTACGCCCCTCGACCACGGGGCTAAAAAGCGGGCACCCCTGCCGGGGTGCTTCGCTGCCCACCCCTCACTGAATGGCTGCTGTACCACCAAATGCGTCACCCCTGGGTAAGCAGAGCGAGGGCCGCCTCCCGGGTGGGAGACAGCCCTCGCTTAGTGTTTCCTATAGGGTCCGGAGATTACTCCTGTCCCTCAGCGTCCTCCATCTTCTCGCGGAGCTCGGCGAGTGCGTCGAGGTCTCCGAGGGTAGACTTCTCTGCCGGAGCAGAGGGGGTGTTGCTAAAGTCTGCTGCGGTCGTCGTCTCAGCGCTGATGCCCTTAGCAGCGTCCTCGTAGGTGCGAGTGTGGCTGACGATGATGCGCTTGGCGCTGCGGTTGAACTCGAGCACCTTGAAGTCCAGCTCCTCGCCGGTCTCTGCCTGAGCGCCGTCCTCCTTGGTGAGCTGCTTCAGGGGCGCAAAGCCCTCGATCTCGTCGGGGAAGTTGATCACGGCACCACGTGCGCTGATCTCGCCTACCTTACCCTTGTGTACAGAGCCGATGGCGTAGACGCCCTCGATGCTGGCCCAGGGATCGGGTGTGCACTGCTTGTGTCCGAGTGAGAGACGGCGGCTCTCCTTATCGACATCCAGTACGACGACGTCGATCTTAGAGCCGATGGTGGTGAAGTCGCTCGGGTGCTTGATCTTCTTGGTCCAGGAGAGGTCGCTGATGTGGATCAGACCATCGATCCCGTCCTCGAAGGTGACGAAGATACCGAAGTGGGTGAAGTTGCGCACCTCAGCGGTGTGCTTGCTTCCGATCGGGTAGCGCTCCTCGATGCTCTCCCAGGGATCGGGCGTGAGCTGACGGATACCGAGGCTCATCTTGCGCTCCTCGCGGTCGATGGAGAGGATGACGCACTCGATCTCCTCGCCTACCTTAAGAAGGTCGGAGGGGTGGTGTACGTGCTTCGTCCAGCTCATCTCGCTGACATGGACGAGACCCTCTACACCGGGCTTTACCTCTACGAAAGCACCGTAGTCGGTGAGGACAACGACCTTGCCCGTCACCTTGTCGCCCACCTGGAGACTCTCCTCGAGAGCGTCCCAGGGGTGGGGGGTGAGCTGCTTCAGACCGAGAGCGATACGCTTGCGGTCCTCATCGTAGTCGAGTACGACGACATTGATCTTCTGTCCGATCTCGACCACCTCCTCGGGGCTGTTGATACGCCCCCAGGAGAGATCGGTGATGTGGACGAGACCGTCGACGCCACCGAGGTCGATGAAGGCACCGTAGGAGGTGATGTTCTTCACCGTACCCTCGAGTACCTGACCCTTCTCGAGGTGAGAGATGATCTCGGCACGCTGTGCCTCGAGCTCCTCCTCGATGAGTGCCTTATGGGATACGACGACATTGTGATAGTCGGGATTGACCTTGATGACGCGGAACTCCATCGTCTTGCCGACAAACTCCTCGAAGTCGCGGATCGGACGGACGTCGATCTGCGAGCCGGGGAGGAAGGCATTGACACCGAAGATATTGACCAGCATACCACCCTTGATACTCTTGTCGATGTATCCGGTGATGGTCTCCTTGGACTCCAGTGCCTCCTCGATGCGCTTCCAGGCACGGTCGCGCATCGCATCCTCGTGAGAGAGCAGGGGACGACCGTCCTTGGCCTCCGTCTTGCGGACGTACACCTCTACCTCATCACCGACCTTGAGATCCTTATTGTAGCGGAACTCGCTTGTGGGGATGACGGCGGGAGCGCGCAGACCCACGTCTACCTTGACCTCACGCTTGTCCATGGCGATCACCTTACCGGTGATGATCTCGTCCTCGTTGATGTTGGGGATGGTCTCAGCGTACTTCTTCTTCTCCTCCTCCAGCTGCTCAGCTGAGATGTCGGACTCGCGATTGTACTTGTCCCAGTCAAAGTCCGCGTTGGGCTTTGTCTCGTCGTACTTTGTAATCATGCATTAATAGCTCTAGGCTATCATGTTTCTAAAAGGGTTAAACAATACGTTACTATGCCCGTCCGCCCTTTTCCCTCGGGAAATCGGTGGACAAGCACGGCGCAAAGGTAACGTAAATAATTGAAACCTAAAACCCTGTCCTCTTAATTGCACCCACGCCGCCGTCTCCTGCCGACCCTTACGCCAGAGCCTATCCAGGACAAGCCTTGGATCTAATATACAATTGTATGCATAAGTCGAGAGGCTACAGGACATCTTCGCGGGTCTTAATAGAGTGCTTGTTCTTTAGAATAGGCTATCTTTGCCATTGCCTTTCATTAGTATAACGACCCATTCTGTATGCTGAGACATCTTATTCCTGTCCTTATAGGGCTGTCCGGGATGATTATCTATATCCGTAATCTCATCGGACTTGAGCGCGAGAAGGAGTCGCTGGACAATCCCCTCTATGTGTCGGCGCGCCGACGGGAGATCTACCTCTGGCTCGTGATCTTCTTCGTGATCATGGTGGACCATATCGGACCGTTAGTTCAGCTGCTCTTCCATTGAGCAAAATAGAAGAAGCCCGCCCCTCGATGTCGCATCGGAGGGCGGGCGGATTCTTAAATAGTTCTTGGCTGTATGAAAAGACGGACCTTGCTACTAAGGTCTTAGAATATGATGTGCCAGAGGGCGAGCAGGATGATGACCCAGAGGGCGATGCTGACCACCTTGACCGTCGTGCTGCTGTGCTTGCTCCGGAGGATCATCCCGATCGGGATCACCCCGACCACGTAGATCAGTAGGGTGGCAAGCGGCAGGGCGGCAAAGCACAACGCAATGGTGAGGAGGATACCTGCCTCGGAGCTGATGAAGTACGCTCCATCGTGGAAGAAGTCGTACTGGAAGAGATCGCCCTCACTGAGCCCGGCGATCACACCGCACATCGCAAATAAGATGCTGATGACCAGCAGGATGGAGCCTGTCCAGAGAAGTCCTTTGCGCCAGCCGGGGGAGAGGAAGTCGGAGGGGCGGGGGAAGGAGCTCTTCTGCTCGCCCGGCTCCTTGCCCTCCGCCTCGCTCTTGGTGATCGTCTCGTCGATGTCCTGCCAGATCGTCGAGGGTGAGACCGGTTTGCCGTGGAGCTCAAGGCGCTGGGTCACTGTCTTGGCCTGAGGGACAAAGATTGTCATCGCTAGGTAGACGAGGATGATCGCCGGTGCGACGGGGGTGAAGAGTAGGAGGATGAAGGTGAGGCGGAAGAGTAGGGCGTCCATGCCGAGGTACTCTCCGAGCCCGCCCAGGACACCGCCGAGCCAGCGGTCCACTGTGGAGCGGTAGTAGATGTGTCGGGGTCGAGGTCCCTCCACAGCGGTCGGTGGGATCGGTGGGGTGGGGATCCCCCTCTGCTCGGTCTCGGGGGTGAAGGTGTCGGACCGGGTAGGCTCGTCTACTATCTCGTCCTCGACCTGCTGCTCCTCCTCGTCGTCGAAGAGGCGATCCAGTGAGCCGACCCGCTCTATCGTGCGGCGAACGGCATCGATGGTGATGGTGGCTCCGGGCCCCTGCTGCCGGATCTCGTCGGCAAAGAGGTCGGCGATACGGCTCTCGAAGTCGGAGACGATCTCTCCGTCCGGATCCTCGGGAGCATAGTGTGACCGGATGCCCTCGATGTAGGCATTGAGGGCGAAGTAGGCGTCCTCATCGATCGTGAAGGAGCGGCCGCCAAGGGTGACTGAAAGGTTCTTTTTCATGATGCTCTGTTTTTGCCCTTATGGTTCTCTATTCCTTATCTGTCGGTCGCATCTCATCGACGGGCTCCTGCATGGGAGCGGGGGTGATCTGCGGACCGTTATTCTCATGCTTGGCAGCTCGTATGCGGTCGACCTGAGCATTCATCTCCGCCCAGTTCTGATTGAGCTTATCCAGTATGCTTCGCCCCTTGTCTGTCAGGGTGTAGTACTTGCGAGGAGGTCCCTGGGTACTCTCCGCCCAGGTGTAGCCAATGATGCCGGCACGACGCATCTTGCTCAGGAGAGGGTAGAGTGATCCCTCCACGATAAGCAGGTCGGCCTCCTTGAGCAGATCGATGATGTCTGCCGAGTAGGCCTGGCGACTGTCGAGCAGGAGAAGTAGGTAGTACTCCAGGAGCCCTCTTCTCATCTGTGAGCGGAACTTGTCCGCCAAGTCAGTCTTTGCCATGATGCTCTTACTATCGTTAGTGAAAAATGATTCTATCTCTATATTGTACGGCAAAGATACGTATAATCTTAGTACCTTGCAAATATAAGGTAGTACGAAGTGGTGGAGAGGAAAGGTGGATCGGAAGTGTCGGGCGAGTCGGACGGGTCGGATGGGTCAGACAGGTCGGAGCCCTCAGACTAATATCGGTATTAGTGATTACTATAGTCGGTATTAGTGATCACTATTATCGGTAATAGTGTTCACTAATACCGGTAATAGATCTGCGCCTGCGCAGACGGCTGATTGCCAGTCTGCTGTGAGTCGACCTTGGAGTACCATTGCCGGCGGCTCATTACTTCGTACCTTCGTGGGCTCGATGGGAGGGCATCAGTTTTTTTGTCCCTACATAATAATGTGTATCTGCTGATATGAATGGATGGCTAACGGTGGCGATGCTGCTGGTCTCAAATGTCTTCATGACCTTTGCCTGGTACGGGCATCTCAAGCTCCAGGAGCTGCATATACTCCGGGACAGTACGCCGCTCTATGTGGTGATCCTGCTGAGCTGGGGGCTGGCGCTGATGGAGTACGCCTTCCAGGTGCCGGCCAATCGGTACGGCTTTGTGGGCAACGGGGGAGCCTTTACGCTGCTGCAGCTCAAGGTGGTCCAGGAGGTGATCTCGATCACCGTCTTTACGCTCTTTACGGTCATCTTCTTCCGGGGGACGCCGCTGCAGTGGAATCACCTCGCCGCCTTTGTCTGCCTCGTCCTGGCAGTCTACTTCGTTTTCCGGTAGTTATCGGACCGGATCGGTAAAATACCCGAAGGTGGGTAGGCGTTGAGTCATAATATACCCACTTGTGGGAATGGGCTCACGTCTTGATTAGAGTCATCTTTGCAGCGATATGGGGCATGGTCCCTAATTGCATAACTAAAGATTAAGAAAGATGACTTCGATCAGCAAGTGGAGCCTCACGCTGCTCCTCGGTATGACCCTCGGCCTCGCATCCTGCGGGGATGATAGTGATAAGAGTAAGGAGCAAACCTCCGCGGAGGAGGTGACTCCTGCTGCCCTCGAGGTGGATCAGGTCTTAGCCGACCCGGATAGCCTGGTCGGTGATACCATCGAGATCGAGGGGGTCTGTACCCATATCTGCAAGCATGGAGGAGGAAAAATCTTCCTCATGGGCAGCGACGATACCAAGACCCTCCGTGTAGAGGCGGGTGAGTCGATCGGCAGTTTTCCTCAGGAGACCGTCAATAGCATCGTACGGGTGACCGGTGTCCTGGTGGAGGACCGCATCGACGAGGACTACCTCGCTCAGTGGGAGGCTCAGATCGCCGATCAGGCTAAGGAGCCCCAGGGGGAGGGTGGCTGCGCTGCCGATATGAAGGCCAATGCGGAGGCGGAGGCCAATACCGTCCGAGAGCGGATTGCCAATTTCCGGTCCCGCATTGCAGAGCGTACAGAGAAGGAGGGTAAGCCCTACGTCAGCCTCTACCACATCGAGGGACTCTCTTACGAAATCCGCTGATCCCTCGGACCATGGCAAATAGTCCCAGAGGGGACCGGTCTAAGAGTATGGTGAAGGCGTGCCGGTGGATCCACAGGCACCTCTCCTTCTTCTTTGCCGGTATCGTCATTATTTATGCCCTCTCCGGCATCCTGATGAATCATCGGGATAAGATCAATCCTACCTACTCCGCGAGGAGGATAGAGCTGCCTAGTGCACTCGCCGAGACCCCTCGGACGAAGGGGTCAGTCACCGTGGCGGAGATAGAGACACTCCTTGATGAGATCGGAGAGAAAGGTCGCTATACCAAGCACTACTATCCGGATGAGAGGACGATGAAGGTCTTCCTCAAGGGCGGATCCACACTGGAGGTGGATCTCCAGACCGGTGCCGGCGTGTATGACCGCTTACGGAAGCGGCCGCTCCTCGGCGACCTTGTACGCCTCCATTACAATCCCGGTCGCTGGTGGACCTACTTCTCAGACCTCTTTGCGATAGGCCTCATTGTCATTACTCTCTCGGGTCTCTTCCTTGCCAGGGGTAAGAGAGGGATCAAGGGAGTAGGTGGGCTGGAGCTGGCCTTGGGGATACTCATTCCCCTCCTTTTCCTACTTCTATGAGGCGACTCCGCCTGCTTCTCCTACTTCTCTTTTCTCTACTCCTAGTAGCACAGGGGCAGACGGCTGTGACACTCACGGTCGTCGACTCAAGTGATGGGATGCCTCTTCCCGGAGCGATCGTGAAGATGAAGGCCGGAGAGCAGGAGTACAAGGGAGCAACGGACGTGAAGGGTATCCTAACACTCCAAGGGGTGATGCCGGGGGAGTACCTGATCCGTGCGACCTATGTAGGGTATCAGCCCTACGAGCGACGGGTCCGCGTTACCCCGGAGCAGCACGCCTTTACTCTCAAGCTCCGGGGCAGCACCGACGAGCTACAGGAGGTGGTGGTGACGGCTAAGCCCTCCAGGGGTATGGTCACCTCGTCTCTCATAGGTAGAGAGGCGATGACGCTGCTCCAGCCCTCAAGCATCGGCGATGTGCTGGAGCTGCTCCCGGGAGGCTTCTCCTCCGATCCACTCCTCACCTCGCCGGATATCGTTCGGCTGCGGGAGGCGACACTCCCCATCGTAGGGCAGCATAATCTACTCCCGAGGGTCAATCAGTCGCAGTACAATACCTCCTCCATGGGGACGAGATTTCTCATCGATGGCGTCCCGGTGCAGATGGATGCCGGGCTCAAGGGGATGTATGGGAGTGATGGGGCCTACTCGACTCAGGTGCCGATCAATGCCGGCGTGGACATGCGCTCCATCTCCACCGATGACGTGGAGAGCATCGAGGTGGTGCAGGGGATCCCCTCCGTGGAGCACTCCGACCTGACGAGCGGTCTCATCAAGGTGAAGCGTAAGCAGTGGACCGATGAGCTCACCGGGCGCTTCAAGTCGGATATGTCTAGCAAGCTCTTCTTCCTCTCCAATGGGGTCGACCTCCTCCCCGACCGGCTCAATCTCATCAGCAGCATCGGCTACCTCAGTGCCTACTCCGATCCCCGGAGCGTACGTGACTGCTACGAGCGCATCACCGGTTCGCTACGTCTCTCCGGACGATGGTCGGGGGCGATAGGCAGTCTCACCTCGCTCTCCAGCATCGACTATACCGGTTCGCTCAATGACCGCAAGCGGGATCAGGACCTCGATGTCACCCCCTTGGATACCTACCGGTCGGGCAACCATCGCCTCGCCCTCTCAGAGAGTCTCTCCTTCCTCCCGACGGAGAATCCCTGGCTCAGTGCCGTGGATCTGACTCTGTCACTCTCCCACACTTGGGACCGGACCGCCATCACCAAGGATATGGTGATGAGCCGGGATGTCCCCTACCTGACCACCCGCGAGGAGGGAGAGCATGAGGGGAGGTACTATCCCCGCACTTACTTCGCCTCTCACACCGTCGACAGCAGACCGCTTTACCTCTATCTCAAGCTCAAGGGCAGTAGTCGTCTCGACCTCGGACCCAGCCGGCATAGGCTGAAGTATGGAGCTGACTGGAGCTACAGTAAGAATATCGGGCGAGGGGCGATCTTCGACCTCGATCGCCCCCTCTTCTGGCTCTCCGGCAGCCGTCCCCGACCCTTTTACGATGTCCCGGGTAAGTCGGTCCTCTCTCTCTTCGTGGAGGATGAGATGACACTGCCGATCCGGGAGCACGCCCTGACCCTGATGGCCGGGGTAGTGGCCAATAGTCTCCTAGCTCTCGATCGCTCCTACCGGATGTCTGGTCGGTGGTATCCGGACATCCGACTCAACGCCCGCTGGAGCTTTGCCCCGATAGAGGTAGCCGGTCGCCCTCTGATGGTTCGGGTGAATGGCGGGGTAGGGAGCCTCAGTATGTTTCCCTCCATGGAGCAGCTCTATCCGGATACGATCTACGACGACTTTGTGGAGCTCAATTACTACCACAGCAATCCGGACTATCGCCTGGTCTATATGCGAACCTATATCTATGATCCGGATAATAAGCAGCTGGCACCGGCGAAGAACGTCAAGGGTGAGCTCCGTCTCGATCTCGACTATGCCGGCTACTCCGCCACTCTGACCTGCTTCCGGGAGCGGATGCGGAGTGGCTTCCGCAAGGATACTGAGCTACGGATCGCCAACTTCCGGTACTACGATCCGCAGTCGGTCGACTATGCTACCCTGACAGCTAAGCCGGACATCAGGGACTTCAAGTATAGGGATACACGAGACTTCCGCCTGCTCCCTCTCGATACGAATGGAAGCGAGACCGATAAGAGTGGCGTGGAGTGGGTGATGAGCACTCCGAGGTACCGCTTCCTCAATACCCGAGTGACGCTATCGGGAGCGTGGTTTAGGACCACCTATCGGAATAGTCTCCCGCAGTATGAGCGCCCGAGAGCTGTCATCGGTGGGCGCGAGGTCCCCTACGTGGGCATCTATCAGGATAATGAGATACTGGTTCGCGAGATACTCAATACCGACCTTCGGCTCGACAATTACCTCCCTAAGATCGGACTGGGACTCTCACTCTCCTTTCAGTCAAACTGGTTTTCCTCCTCGCAGAAGATGCCTCTCTCCAATTATCCCGACTACTTCATCTCTCTCTCAGACGGAGAGCGACGCCCCTTCACTGAGGCGGATAAGAGCGATGCTCGGTTGCAGTGGCTTAAGCGAACCTACACCGAGAGCTCCTTCGAGCGGTACGTGGTCCCCTTCATGATGATCACCAATCTGAAGGCGACGAAGTCCCTCTTTGAGAATAAATTGCGGGTTGCGCTCTTCGTCAATAAGATCTTCGACTACAGTCCGGACATAGAGCGAAAGGGCTTCGTGATCCGGCGCAATCAGACCCCCTACTTCGGTATGGAAATGATGATTAATCTATGACAAAGGCTCAGACTCTGATCGCACTCCTGCTCCTCGTGGGCTTATCTGCGTGCCACCTGCCGGAGCGTCCGGACGTGATGAGCCACGTGACGCTCCGGCTGGACTATAGCGCCCCCTCTCCCGTGGTCCGCCGGAGCTATAAGATCGAGTGGGAAAATCTCAATACCCGCCATACCACCACCCGCAACTCCGTCACCACCTCTACCTATACGGACGAGCTCTACCGCGGACTCTATGATGTCCGGGTGGAGGGGACGCTCCTCCTGGAGAGCGGCGAGACGGTCTGGATCAGAGGGTCGGCTACTGAGCAGCTCTTTCTGGATAAGGAGGAGACCTGTAGGATCAAAATGCTCAGGATGCTATGAGACGTCATCTCTTTCTTCTCCTCGTCCTAATGGCCGTGATGAATGCCCACGCTGCGGATACGCTCAGCGTGGCTGATCGGTCCTACGAGCGCGCGATCGCCTGGCAGCAGGTGTGGCTCCGCTACACCGATCAGGTGGCGCTCCATCATAGACAGTACCGGAATTCCCTCTCCTCCTTCGCTGCTCAATGCGAGGGGCGTAGCGAGACAGAGACGCTCTATGATGAGCGGGGACGGGGTGAGAGTATTGTGCGGCTCCGGGCGAAGACCTACCTCCTCCCATCGACAAGGGAGCACCTCTGGGGCTATGCCGACTATGACAATGGGCGTGTGAAAGAGGTGAAGTGGCGCAGCACCTCTGACTACGATCGGCTCTACCCCTATATCATGGCTGACGAAAAGGGCGGAGACCTGTCGCTGGAGAGGTATACCTTCGGTGGAGGCTACAGCCATCAGCTCTCCCGGCTCAGACTATCCGGGGAGATGTACTACCGCTCTCAGCAGGAGTACCGCGCGGTGGATCCGAGACCTCGGAGTATCGTCTCAGATCTACGCCTCTCCACTGGGCTCTCCCTACCGGTCGCTACCTGCGAGATGGGACTCTCACTCGACTATGGGCTCTACAAGCAGCGGAGTGGGGTGGCGATCTATAGCCCTATCGGAGGCAGTCTCCAGCGGTTGATGAGTGGTCTCGGGGGCAGCTTCCGGAGGTTTGATACCAATGAGCCCTCTCTCCACTATCGTGGCCGGTCGCTTGGGGCAGCGCTTCATCTCCTGCCCCGGACCTCCGATGAGGGGGCGCGAACTCTTCTTGGCTATCGGTATAGCCGGCTGGAGCAGGCGGTGAGTGATATGAATGAGGTGCCGATCCACCACTATGCCGATCATCAGGGGAAGCTAAGACTCGGCTACCAGCACCGGGTGGGGGCACTCATGGGTGCACTCGATCTCGAGGCAAGTGTCGAGAGCCGCTCCGGAGTAGAGCATATCGTAGGCGAACCTAAGGCCGGGACCTATCCCGTCGTGGGCTACAATGCCAATTTTCACCGCGGCACTGTGGAGGGCAAGCTTTCATTCTCTCTCGGCGATGCAGCTTATCGGCAGCTGGGCTGGCACTGGCTTGTGCAGCCCGAGGTGGCCTATCTTCATCTCCGGACGAGGGTGCTCGAGCCGGAGAAGGAGCTTCGTCTCGACCGTTGGCGTGCAGTCCTCTTTGGAGAGGTCTCCCATCGTAGCGACCGGAGCTACGGCCTTCTCTCCCTTGAGATGGGCTATGCCCCCGAGGCTGTCGGCCTGCTCACGCTTCCCATGGCAGAGATGGAGGAGTCGGTGACGGCTCATCTCCGGCAGAGCTATCGGTCCGCCACAGCGAGGTGTCTCAGCCTCAGCATCGCACCCAGGTACCACCTCCCTATGCCGCTCAAGCCCTCTTGGGGACTCGAGGTGGGCGGTCGCTACCGGCTCGACCACTTCCCCTCCTCGCTCCGTCACTCCATGCTGGTAGAGATCCGGCTAACCCTATAGACCCATTTAGTTTATGAAGAAAACTCTTTTTATCGCATTTGCACTGCTCCTCTCAGTCCTCTTCTCGGGCTGCCGTGAGGACGCTCCTGCGCAGCCGAGTGAGGCTCTCGTCACCCTCGAGGTGAAGAGCCCGCTTGGCATCGAGGGGCAACTTACCAACCTCCGCGGTGAGGTCGTCTCCAAGGCTAAGGGGACGAAGCAGACCCTCACCTTTGAGCAAAATAAGGCGAGGGTCACCCTCTCTCAGGGTGCCTCCTACACCCTCCATCTCACCGGCGACTTCGCCGCGAAGGGAGTCCTGACGACGCTGGAGTACAGCGAGGACCTTGTTGCGAAGAGTGAGCAGAGCTATACCCATACCTGCCAGCTTACCTTTGTGATGCCCAAGGAGAGCTTCGTCATCAGCGAGATCTTTTTTGCCGGGACGCTCAATAAGAACGGAGAGCAGTATGATGAGGATAAGTTCATCCGCATCACCAATAATAGCCCCGTGACCCGCTATGCCGACGGTCTGGCGCTGGTCCGCTCCACCTTCCAGTCGGACGACAAGAAGGAGCAGATCGAGCCGGATGTCCGCTCGACTCACATGCCGGTCAGTCTCGTGATGCAGATCCCCGGCGATGGGACCAGCTATCCCGTCAAGCCGTATGAGAGTATCATCCTCTGCCACTCGGCGATCAATCATGCTCAGGCAACTCCTAGCTCGATCGACCTCTCCGGGGCCAATTTCGAGTGGATGAGCGAGAAGGGCTATACCGACTCCGAGACACCGGACAATCCCCAGGTACCCGACATGAGGCTGATCTTCATCAGCGATCCTTTCGGTGATGGCGTGCAGAACTGGGCGATGAGCACCAATGGTCAGCACACCTACGCACTCGCTGACCTCCAGGGGCTCACGGCAGAGGAGCTCGCAAAGAAGTACAGCTACCCCTACGAGGAGGTCATGATCATCGAGGGGATGGATCCGATGAAGATGCCGGGCGAGCCCGCTCTCCAGATCCCCAATGAGTGGATCCTCGATGCGGTCAATCTCAGTATGAAGAATGACTTCCAGTGGCTCCCCGTCTCCGAGAAGCTCGATGCCGGCTATGCCTCCGTCGCGCCAGCCCTTGGTGACGACTCCAGATATGGGAAGAAAGTCGTCCGTAAACCTCTCAACGAAACTTCTAAGGTCCTCAAGGACAACAACAACTCCTCAGAGGACTTCCGTGTAGTCAATCTGAAATAATAATCTCAAGTATAAAATGATCATGAAACAACTTCATCCCCTCTGGGCCCTCGTCGCCCTCCTGTCCGTCCTGCTCGTAGGCTGTAAGCCTGAGGAGACCCGTAAGCCCGCCATCGAGAGCGAGTGTACCTTCACCATCGAGGCGCCTGTCGGTCTCAAGGACGCTACCTACAGCGACCTCCTTGTGACGATCAAGGGCAGCCAGGATGGCAAGGAGATCGCCCTCAAGCCGGAGTCCGCTACCTTCCACCAGAAGCTCCTCGAGGGCAAGTACCAGGTCTCCCTCACCGCGGGGCTCTCCTATCAGTCCGATCGCCTCGGTAAGGTCCGGACGACCGTCTCCATGGAGGAGAGCATCGTCGTGAAGGGCGAGAAGAGTACCTTCACCCTTATCCCTCAGTATACGGAGAATGTCAGCTCCGGCTTCGTCATCGAGGAGCTCTTCATCAGCCCTACCTATAATCCCGAGACTAAGAAATCCTATACGTACGGCGAGCAGTACATCAAGATCACCAATAACTCCGACGTCACTCTCTATGCTGATGGACTCGGTATTGCGCAGTCTGCCCTCCAGTGCAATATGAAGCAGGACTATGTGGATAAGAATGCCATCAAGGACCTCCTCCCGGTCGGATTCCTCTCCATCATCCCCGGCGATGGGACCACCTATCCCGTCAAGCCCGGCGCCTCGATCGTCATTGCCAATGATGCCCGGGACCACTCCAAGGTCTTCACCGGAGCCGCAGACCTATCCCATGCCGACTTCGAGATCTACGATCTCTCCTCCAATCCCCGCTTCCAGGATACAGACAATCCTGAGGTACCCAATCTGATCTCCTACTACAAGTCCTCCCGCACCGTCTCCTCTTTCCATCAGGCGGGCTGCACCACCATTGCCCTCGTTAGAGTTCCGGTCGATGTCGCTGCCTATGAGAAGGACTATGCTTGGTCGGCGAAGTATCTCTTCCGCTTCAAGGATTTTGTCAAGGAGATGGAGACTAAGGCCTACAAGGTCCCCCACGACTGGATCGTCGATGCCGTCTTCCTCGGTATTAAGGATAGGATCGACTGGCGCTATATTCCTGACACCATCGATGCCGGCTTTACCGGTTGGCGCGATAGTTTTCAGGACAATAGCGGTCAGGGTACCGCTGTGATCCGCAAGGTGGAGCGTGAGGCCAATGGGCGGAAGTACCTCAAGGATACCAATAACTCAACAGAGGACTTCGAGGCTCGAGTACAGCCCTCTCTGAAGGCAGGTAAGTGACGCCATGCAGGATAGCATCATCCAGTGTGACCACCTGACCCACTACTACGGGAAGCGTCTCATCTACGAGGATCTCTCCTTCGAGGTCCCTCGGGGTCGCATCCTCGGTCTCTTGGGGAAGAATGGCACCGGCAAGACCACCACGATCAATATCCTCGCGGGCTACCTCCGCCCCGCCGGAGGCACTTGTCGGATGCTCGGCTACGACATCCAAGCCATGCCCCCCTCCGTGAAGGCACAGATCGCTCTCCTCATCGAGGGGCATGTGCAGTACAGCTTCATGACCGTCACGGAGATCGAGCGCTTCTATGCGCGGTTTTACCCCCGCTGGAAGCGTGAGATCTACTACGACCTCGTCAGTAAGCTCCAGATCGCTCCCCGGCAGCGGATCAGCCAGATGTCCTGCGGACAGCGCTCCCAGGTCGCCCTCGGACTGATCCTCGCCCAAGATGCCGATCTCCTGATCCTCGACGACTTCTCCCTCGGGCTCGACCCCGGCTACCGGCGCCTTTTCATCGACTACCTCAGGGACTACACCAGTGGGCGCGACAAGACGGTCTTCCTCACCTCCCATATCATCCAGGATATGGAGCGGCTGATCGACGACTGTATCATCCTCGACTACGGGAAGATCCTTGTCCAGATGCCGGTGAGGGAGCTGATGGAGACCTTCCACCGCTACACCTTTACCGTTGGCGAAGGGGTTACCACCCTGCCGATGGATGAGAAGCTCTACCACACCGCCGTCATCGGTCGTGCGGCAGAGCTCCACACCTTCCGGTCGAGAGAGTATGTACAGGCCTACCTGCAGAGAGCACAGATCCCCTACGACCGGCTCGTGGAGGAGAAGATGACCCTCGAGGATGTCTTCATCGGACTAACCGGTAAGTACTGAGTCAATATGATACAAGGACTACTATACAAGGAGTGGATCAAGACCCGATGGGCGCTCTTAGTGCTCTACATCGTAGGGATCGCCATCACCGCCTACGCCCTCCTCACCCTCCAGAGGGTCCTCACCCTCCGCGGAGCGGCACACCTCTGGGAGATCCTCCTCTCCAAGGATGTGCTCTTCCTCAATGTGCTGCAGTATCAGCCCCTCTTTACGGGTCTGGTACTCGCCGTGACGCAATTTGCTCCTGAGATGACCCGAAAGCGGCTCAAGCTCACCCTCCATCTACCTATGAACCAGGGGACCATTGCCCTCACCATGCTCACCTATGGGGTAGGGGTCCTTGGGCTCCTCTGTCTCACGCAGCACCTGATGCTCGCCCTCTACCTCCGGAGCATCCTCGCCCCGGAGCTGGTGACCCATCTGCTCGTCAGCACCGCCCCGTGGTTTATGGCCGGCTTCACCGCCTATGGACTCACCGCTCTCGTGGTGCTCGAGCCCACCTGGCGCCGACGTGTGCTCTACATCCTCCTCAGCTACGCACTCGTCCACTTCTACTTCATCAGCACGACCCCTCGCTTCTATCAGGAGGCGCTCCTCCCGATGGGACTGGTGACGCTGCTGCTCTGCTATGTCTCGATACTCTCGATCCAACGCTTTAAGGAAGGAGTACAATGAAGCCACTATACACCATTTTGCTTACCCTCCTTGCCGCACTGGCACTGGTCTGGGGCATTACCTTGCTCGGCGATATGACGGCACCTAAGGGGGACTATGTCCCCTTCACCCTCTACAGTGAGGTGGTGGGGGACTTCGCCTCGCTCGACAATCGGGATGGAGAGGGGACTCGCTACTACGACTACGCCGGTCGGGAGTACACGGATAGCGAGTTTGATAGCATCCTCCCCTCCTTCTACTACCGCCAGCTGGTGATGGATGGACGACTCCCGGATAGCATCCGAGGCATCGCTGTGGATCAGGGACTGCTGGAGCGTGAGAGCTTTATCTTCGTCTCTCACCCCGCGAGTCTCAATACGCACGACACCCCGCTCTACTTCCTCTTAGAGTCGATGTCCAAGAGAGTCAATCTGGAGATGCCGGAGGATGTCTTCCGCTTCACAGATCGGCGGATCGAATTTGTCAACATGGAGTCCAACTCGATCGAGGAGGAGAAGTCGTCTCTCTACCAGCGGGCGCTGGAGGAGAAAGGTGTCACCTTCCCCATCCGCCTCGTGGCCGGTAATCCGACGACCCGAAAAGCGTATGACAATGGCTACCTCTTCGTCGATGCTGCGGACCGGCTCTACCAGCTGAGACAGACTGTTGGTCGTCCCTTCATACGACCGATCGACTTACCGGAGGGAGTGCGGCCTGAGTACCTCTTCGTGACGGAGTATCCCTCCAAGCGGTTCCTCGGCTTCGTCGTTGATCAGGAGGGCTCGCTCTACGTCATACATATGCCGGAGTATCGGCTCCTGAAGGCCGATCTCCCCGCGCTACGGATGCGAGAGGAGAAGCTGACCATCCTCGGTAATCCCTTCTTCTGGACGGTGATCCAAAGTGATGCAGAGGGGGCAGAGTACACTGCTCTTGACGCCCAGACGCTTGCGGGCGTCAAGAGCCTCCACTTCGACACCCCCGGTGGACGAACTTTTGCGGACTACGTTGTGCCCTTCCAGCTTCGCTTTGAGTCCGGGAAGTACAATTACCTCCACCCGACTGTCAGCCGATTCTCTTGGATAGGCACGCTCGTCTGGCTCCTCGCCATCGGCGGCATCACTTGGTATCGCCGAAGGAAGTAAGGACCATAATATATGCTCGAGGTCGCTCTGCTCTCTCAATCACGGGCAGGGCGACCTCGTCTATTACGCCCTGTCACTCGGGTGTACCGCGGTTCGTTCGCCCTCCGACCCGTCCGACTCGTCCGATAAGATTGCGCGACAGGCGGAGAGGCTCTTTTGCATAGCTGTAAAGCTCAAATGCGTCACCCCTGCTCCATCGATCGGATGCAGGGGTAACGCCCGGAAGTTTTTCATATAATAATCGGAGATCTCCAATGTGTTGGCTGTCAGTATAAAGAGGTATTCCCTAACCTCGTCCCCCACAGGCTCTGATCTATTACCGATATTAGTTGACACTAATACCGGTAATAGTGATCACTAATACCGGTAATAGAAATACCTCTGAGGCATCAGCCTGTTTCAGGGCAAGAACAGCTGCGACCACGCCTGTCGAACTCCCGACTATACCTTATATATATAGAGCCTTAGCCTATTTTTTGCGATAAAGTGGCACATAAGAGTCAGAGGTACTTGCCGGATCTGGATTTTTGTCGTACATTTGCAACCACATTCGAGAGATATGCGGGCGGAGGTCAGCATAGCGGGTGTGAGATAAGACGCGCAGATACCAAAGTGGCCAACTGGGGCTGACTGTAAATCAGCTGGCTTTGCCTTCGGTGGTTCGAATCCGCCTCTGCGCACAGACAAGGGGAAGGAGGTGTCCGAGTGCGGACATTGATTCTCTTCTTGGATCTGCGGAAGTAGCTCAGTTGATAGAGCATTAGCCTTCCAAGCTGAGGGTCGCGGGTTTGAGTCCCGTCTTCCGCTCTTAGTGCAATCCCTCCGGGGCTTGCGATCATGGCACAAATGCCGCTTTAGCTCAGTGGTAGAGCGCATCCTTGGTAAGGATGAGGTCCCGAGTTCAACTCTCGGAAGCGGCTCTTATACGAAGTGTGAGGGAGTAGATGAGACGGCGTTACTCCGTTGGTCTCCTTAAGGGGGAGAAATGGGAGTATTGCCGGCTACTATTGCCCTTATGTGGGTAGAGAATTACTTAACTCAACTATATTTTTTGTATTATGGCAAAAGAAGAATTCCAGAGAACGAAGCCGCATGTCAACATCGGTACCATCGGTCACGTAGACCACGGTAAGACGACTCTGACGGCGGCCATCACCAACGTACTTGCCAAGGCTTCTGGTAAGGACGCTGAGGCTCGCTCTTTCGACCAGATCGATAACGCTCCCGAGGAGAAGGAGAGAGGTATCACCATCAACTCCTCACACGTGGAGTACGAGACCATGGATCGCAAGGGCAAGTCCCTCGATGATCTGCTGGATCCCGACGCTGTAGAGGGTGCTGAGCGCGGCACCGACCTCGTAGGTCGTCACTACGCTCACGTGGACTGCCCCGGGCACGCCGACTACGTCAAGAACATGGTTACCGGTGCCGCTCAGATGGACGGTGCCATCCTCGTAGTGGCTGCTACCGATGGTCCTATGCCTCAGACCCGTGAGCACATCCTGCTCGCTCGTCAGGTGAACGTCCCCAGCATCGTCGTATTTGTCAACAAGTGCGATATGGTAGAGGACAAGGAGATGCTCGAGCTCGTCGACATGGAGACTCGTGACCTCCTCTCTAAGTACGACTACGATGGTGACAACACCCCCATCATCCACGGATCTGCTCTCGGCGCCCTCAACGGCGAGGAGAAGTGGGTCAATACCGTTATGGACCTGATGGATGCTGTCGATCAGTATATCCCCACTCCTGAGCACGAGCTGGACAAGCCGTTCCTCATGCCTGTCGAGGATATCTTCTCCATCACCGGTCGTGGTACCGTAGCTACCGGTCGTGTAGAGACTGGTCGCATCAAGCCCGGTGACGCTGTAGAGATCATCGGTCTCGGTGCTGATGGCCTGAAGTCTACCGTTACCAGTGTGGAGACCTTCCAGAAGAACATGTCCACCGGTGGTGAGGCAGGTGACAACGTAGGTATCCTCCTCCGCGGTATCGACAAGGATCAGCTGAAGCGTGGTATGATTGTCTGCGCTCCCGGCACCGTGAAGCCGCACTCTGAGTTTAAGGCTTCCATCTACGTCCTCAAGAAGGAGGAGGGTGGTCGTCACACCCCGTTCCGTAACCACTACCGTCCGCAGTTCTTCATCCGTACGCTTGACGTAACCGGTGACATCGAGCTGCCCGAGGGTCAGGAGATCGTGATGCCGGGTGACAACGTGGAGATCAAGGTGAAGCTCCTCTCTCCGGTTGCATGTGACTCAGGTCTGCGCTTCGCTATCCGTGAGGGTGGATGCACCGTCGGTGCAGGTCAGATCACTGAGATCCTCGACTGATCTCACGGTCTGTAGACCTAAGTAAGTAGATACTACGATAAGCCGTCCCTCGGGACGCAGTGTCTCCGGAGACGGCTTATCTATAGGGGATTAGCTCAGTTGGTAGAGCACCGGTCTCCAAAACCGGGTGTCGTGAGTTCGAGCCTCGCATCCCCTGCTGTAATAAAAATGTGTAAGTAGATATTAGGCTTTATGGCTGAACCTGAGAGCAAGAACATCTTCCAGCGCAGCGGCGCCTACGTCAAGGCGTGCTTCGACGAGCTGCGTTACAAGGTGTCATGGCCGACGCCCAAGGAGTTATCCCAGAGCGCGGTGATTGTACTGGTAGCTTCCGTCATACTATCCCTACTCATATTTGGTGTAGACCAGATCCTCGAGTATGCGATGAGTGGACTTTATCGTCTCATCATCTAGTACTTGCGGTGCGGATAGGAGACTGTCGGGCGAGATGAGGACTCATCACGTGCCGCAGTCTTACTGCACTATGTGATAGGTACCATGGCAACTCTTGCGAGGTGAAGTGCGCGACCACTGGGCCGTACCGCATGTCCCCGCTCCCTATAGGGCTTCCTGCCTTGCCAGACTTACTTTAGTTTCACACCAGTCCGAGCGTATGGTCCTCCGGGATCATCGGACTGACAGATGCTTTGACAATGTCTCACGACGATCAAGATCAGGTATTTAAGTACTATGTCCTCCAGACTATCTCCGGTAAGGAGGAGTCTGTCAAGGACTATATCAACGGCATGCGTGACGTAGAGCCGTTCTTCGACAAGAATGTCGGAGAGATCCTGGTCCCGATGGAGACGACCTACACCAAGCGTCGCACAGCCTCGGGCAAGCGCGTAGAGCGGGTAAGACCGTACTACAGCGGCTTTGTCTTCGTGGAGGCGCGACTCGCGGGTGAGACGACGCATAAGCTGCGTCGTGTCCCCGGGGTGCTGGGATTTATCGGTGGCGACGTCCACCCGGAGCCCCTGTCTGACCTCGACGTGAAGCGTATCAAGGAGATTTCCGACCGTCTCGCTGAGGGACCTGAGGATCTCGATGTAAGCTTCGCCGTGGGTGATCGTGTGAAGGTCAACGAAGGTCCCTTTACGGGGTTCTTCGGCGACGTTACTGAGGTATCTCCGGACAGCAAGAAGCTGAAGATCTTGGTGAAGGTCTTCGGGCGAGACACTTCGATGGAGGTGGATTACACACAGGTAGAAAAGGAGAGTGAGTCATAGCCGTCTCATCTGCGAGAGGTGAGCCCGGGCAGTCGTCCCGGGGTGAGCTGATCGCAGGTATCCCGGCATCATCGATCCGGGGAGATACCCCTCCCCTCCTCGCGAGAGGAATGGACGGAGGAAGGACCTTCTCAGTCGGATCAGATGTCATTAAGGGTGGCGGTTCCTCGAGTGTACTTTTCGCCAAATTATTGTTTGACAATAAACTGAAAGAATCATGGCAAAAGAAATTGCCGGTCAGTTGAAACTTCAGATCCGCGGTGGAGCAGCTAATCCTGCCCCTCCGGTTGGTCCTGCACTTGGTGCCAAGGGGATCAACATCATGGACTTCTGCAAGAGATTCAATGCTGAGACACAGGACAAGGGCGGACAGCTCCTTCCTGTCGTCATCACGTACTATGCGGACAAGTCCTTTGACTTTGTCATCAAGACGCCGCCTGCTGCCGCTCAGCTCATCGAGGCCTCCAAGGTCAAGAAGGGTAGTGCACAGCCTAACCGCAATAAGGTGGCCAGCGTCACTTGGGACCAGGTGAAGGAGATCGCTCAGAATAAGATGAGTGACCTCAATTGCTTCACCGTGAAGAGCGCCATGCACCTGGTTGCCGGTACGGCACGGAGCATGGGGATTACCGTAAAGGGAGACTTCCCCGAGGATGTCGAGTAATATCAGAAGGAGAATACGATTATGAGTAGAATATCTAAGAATCGCAAGATCGCTCTGAGTAAGGTCGACAACACGAAGGAGTACTCTCTCAAGGAGGCCTCTCAGCTCGTCAAGGAGATCACCACGACGAAGTTTGACGCCTCTGTGGATATGGACGTACGCCTCGGCGTCGATCCTCGTAAGTCCACACAGATGGTACGTGGTACCGTCACCCTGCCTCACGGTACGGGGAAGACGGTCCGTGTCCTCGTCCTCTGCTCTGCCGATAAGGAAGAGGAGGCTAAGGAGTCAGGTGCCGACTATGTGGGTCTCGACGAGTATATCGAGAAGATCAAGGGCGGATGGACCGATATCGACGTCATCATCACTATGCCCGCCATCATGGGTAAGATCGGTGCCCTCGGCCGTGTACTCGGTCCGAGAGGTCTGATGCCTAACCCCAAGAGCGGTACGGTGACCAATAACATCGGTGATGCTGTCCGTCAGGTCAAGGCCGGTAAGATCGACTTCCGTGTCGACAAGGCCGGTATCGTCCACACCTCCATCGGTAAGGTCTCTTTTACCCCCGAGCAGATTGCTGATAACGCACGTGAATTCCTTCGCACACTGGAGCGCCTGAAGCCCACGTCTGCCAAGGGAACGTACATGAAGAGCGTCTATCTTTCCAGTACCATGAGTCCGGGTATCAAGATCGACACCCGAGCATTGACTGAGGCGTAACGTATGTCTCCCACGGAGATATATCCATCCCTCTTTTGTCCTATAGATAAGTATGAAGAAAGAAGATAAAGCGAAAGTCATCGAGCAGCTCAAGGAGCTCCTCGAGACTTATCCCCACGCATATTTGGTCGACGCCATGGCTCTCGACGCTGAGCAGACTACTGCTCTCCGTCGCCAGTGCTTCCAGCATGGTGTCAAGATGATGGTCGTGAAGAATACGCTCCTACATCGCGCCTTTGTTGACATCAACGAGGAGCAGTATGAGCCCTTCCACCCCTACCTCAAGGGCACCAGCGCGCTGATGCTCTCTGAGTCTGCCAATGCCCCCGCCCGTGTGCTCAAGGACTTCCACAAGGAGCTCAAGAGCGCCGGTGCTGATATCAAGAGGCCGAGCCTGAAGGCTGCCTACGTCTATGACACCTTCTACCTGGGTGCCGGTGAGCTGGATACGCTCGCTGCTCTCAAGAGCAAGGAGGAGCTCATCGGAGATATCATCTCCATGCTCGAGTCTCCGATCATGGACGTCATCTCTCAGGCCAGCTCTGCAGGCAACACCATCCACGGTGTCCTGGAGACTCTCGAGAAGCGGGCAGAGGCGTAAGAGACGTGCGCGGAGGTCTCCCACCCCTATGCGAGGTGGCGTGATCCTCACCGCAGATCATCGATATCGGGAGCGGATCTGTCCTCCCTCTCACATAGAGAGGGGTGCACCCGATAGGATAGACCAAGCGACAGGTCACACATACAATTATAGTAACGTACACAATAACTTTAGATATAAAATAACGATATGGCTGACGTAAAAGCAATCGCTGAGGAGCTGGTCAATCTGACCGTCAAGGAGGTAACTGAGCTGAAGACCATCCTGAAGGATGAGTATGGCATCGAGCCCGCTGCTGCCGCTGTAGCAGTAGCCGGTCCTGCCGCTGCTGCCGGCGCAGGTGATGCAGCTGCTGAGAAGTCTTCTTTCGACGTAAACCTGAAGGACGCCGGTGCATCTAAGCTCCAGGTGATCAAGGCTGTCAAGACGGCTCTCGGGCTCGGTCTGAAGGAGGCTAAGGAGCTTGTAGACGGTGCCCCCTCTGTCCTCCAGAAGGATGTGGACAAGGCTGCCGCTGAGGCTCTGAAGAAGACTCTTGAGGAGGCCGGAGCTACTGTTGAGCTTCAGTAATCCTCACTTACTACCCCTGTCTCTCTCGTAGAGGCGGGTGAAGGGTTAAGGACCGGCCATTACCGGCAGGTTCTTAACCTTTTCGTGTCTTTTACTACTCCTTGAATTAAAGAATTTTATGTCCTCACAATATAAGCCTGAGAGAGTCACCTTTGCCTCTTCCAAGCATCCATTACCTTTCCCGGACTTTCTCGACATTCAGCTGAAGTCTTACAAGGACTTTATGCAGCTGGATATCCCTGCCGGAAAGCGGAAGAGCCAGGGACTGTATCAAGCATTCCTGGATAACTTTCCAATCACCGACACGAGAAACAACTTCGTCCTCGAGTTTTTGGATTACTTCGTGGATCCTCCCAGGTACACCATTGAGGAGTGTCTGAGTAGAGGGCTGTCCTACACGGTCCCTCTCAAGGCTAAGCTCAAGCTGTATAGCACAGACCCTGAGCACGAGGACTTTGATACTTCGATTCAGGACGTCTACCTGGGGCAGATCCCTTATATGACGCCTGCAGGTAGCTTTATCATCAATGGCGCTGAGAGAGTTGTGGTGTCCCAGATGCACCGCTCACCGGGAGTATTCTTCTCCGTGAGTGTGCACAATAACGGCACCAAGCTCTTCAACGCCCGTATCATTCCCTTCAAGGGATCTTGGATCGAGTTTGCGACAGACATTAATAACGTCATGTACGCTTACATCGATCGCAAGAAAAAGCTGCCCGTGACTACTCTGCTGAGAGCCATCGGCTACGAGACCGATAAGGATATCCTGAGTCTCTTCGGTATCGCCGAGGAGGTGAAGGTGAATAAGACCAACCTGAAGAAAAATATCGGTCGTAAGGTAGCAGCACGTATCCTGGATACGTGGGTCGAGGATCTCGTGGATGAGGAAACGGGTGAAGTAGTCTCCATGGAGCGCTACAATGTAGTGGTCGATAGAGATGAAGAGCTTACAGAGGAGAATATCCAGGCGATCCTTGATCTCAAGAATGCGCCCAAGACGATGCTCCTCGAGAGAGAGTCCGACTCGGGTCTCGACTATAGTGTCATTACCAATACGCTGCAGAAGGATCCCTCCAACTCTCAGAAGGAGGCGGTCTACCATATCTATCGTCAGCTCCGCAGCCAGGACCCTATGGACGAGCAGTCGGCTCAGGAGGTGATCAATAACCTCTTCTTCTCCGACAAGCGGTACGACCTCGGCGATGTCGGTCGCTACCGTATCAATCACAAGCTGGATATCGATATCTCTGAGGAGACGAAGGTCCTGACCAATGAGGATATCGTCGCCATCATCGACTATCTGGTGAAGCTGAAGAATGGTCGTGCCAATATCGACGATATCGACCACCTGAGCAACCGTCGCGTCCGCACCGTCGGCGAGCAGCTCTATCAGCAGTTTGGCATCGGTCTCGCTCGCATAGCCCGTACGGTCCGCGAGCGTATGAATGTGCGGGACAATGAGGTCTTCACCCCGGTTGATCTGATTAATTCGAAGACGGTCAGCAGCGTGGTCAATTCCTTCTTTGGGACCAACCCGCTGTCTCAGTTTATGGACCAGACCAATCCTCTGGCGGAGATCACTCATAAGCGTCGTCTCTCTGCTCTTGGTCCCGGCGGTATCAGCCGTGATCGCGCAGGGTTTGAGGTGCGAGACGTCCACTATACCCACTACGGTCGTCTCTGTCCTATCGAGACCCCTGAGGGTCCGAATATCGGTCTGTTCTCCTCGCTCTGTGTCTACTCCAAGGTGAGCGACATGGGCTTCCTCGCCACGCCTTACTTCAAGGTCGATGGCGGCAAGGTAGACTTCAGCGACTCCGGCGTCCGGTACTACACCGCTGAGGCGGAGGAGGACATGACGGTGGCGCAATTTACCCCCAATATCGGTGACGATGGGACGCTCCTCGACGGTCAGATCAAGAGCCGTCATGGATCGGACTTCCCCGTCGTGGATGCCGATGACGTCGACCTGATCGACGTGGCGCCGATGCAGATCTGCTCGATCGCTGCAGCGCTCATCCCCTTCCTCGATCACGATGATGCGCACCGTGCCCTCATGGGTAGTAACATGATGCGTCAGGCTGTACCGCTCCTCCACGGAGAGTCACCCATCGTCGGCACCGGTCTCGAGGGACCGATGGTTCGCGATGGCCGCTCACAGGTAATGGCAGAGCGCGATGGTGTGGTCGAGTATGTCGATGCCAATAAGATCCGCATCCGCTACGACTACACCGAGGACGAGCAATTTGTCCGCTTCGACGATGAGGTGACCGAGTATCACCTCTCCAAGTGGCGTCGTACCAACCAGAGTACCACTGTCGATCAGCGACCGATCGTCATGGAGGGCGACCGCGTCACTGCCGGGCAGATCCTTACGGAGGGCTTCGCCACAGAGCGTGGTGAGCTCGCCCTGGGACGTAATATCCTCGCCGCTTACATGCCGTGGAAGGGGTACAACTACGAGGACGCGATCGTCATCAATGAGCGCCTCGTCCGTGAGGACTTCTTCACCTCCGTCCACGTCGATGAGTACAATCTCGAGGTGCGCGATACCAAGCGCGGTATGGAGGAGCTGACCAATGATATCCCCAATGTCAGCGAGGATGCCACCCGCGAGCTGGATGCCAATGGTATCATCCGCGTCGGTGCACACGTCCACCCGGGAGACATCATGATCGGTAAGATCACGCCTAAGGGTGAGAGCGATCCCACGCCGGAGGAGAAGCTCCTCTTCGCCATCTTCGGTGAGAAGGCGGGCGATGTGAAGGACGCTTCGCTCAAGGCTGATCCCTCTCTCAGCGGCGTCGTGATCGACACCCACCTCTACTCTCGTGCGATCAAGACCGGCAACAGCCGCAAGACGATCCGTGATCTCAAGCAGCAGCTCGATGAGGAGCAGGAGAAGGAGCAGGATCAGCTCATGAAGCTCTTCCTCTCCAAGCTCACCAAGCTGACCAGCCGCAAGGTGAGCCAGGGGATCAAGGACTATGTCGGTACCACTGTTGTTGCTAAGGGCGTCAAGATCACCGGATCGGTCCTCAAGCAGATCATCTACGAGGAGGTGGTCCCGGACGACTGGACCTCTGACGAGCACGACAATAAGCTGATCGCTCAACTGATCGTCAATTACCTCCACGAGTCCAAGGTGATCGAGAGCAAGTACTACCGCAAGCAATTTGATGCCACCATCGGTGACGAGCTCCCCAATGGCGTGATCCAAAACGCCAAGGTCCTCATCGCTAAGAAGCGTAAGATACAGGTGGGCGACAAGATGGCAGGACGCCACGGTAATAAGGGTATCGTCTCCAAGATCGTCCGCACTGAGGATATGCCCTTCCTCGAGGACGGTACTCCGGTGGATATCTGTCTCAACCCGATGGGTGTGCCCTCGCGTATGAACCTGGGTCAGATCTTCGAGGCAGTCCTCGGATGGGCAGGCTACAAGCTGGGGGTAAAGTTCTCCAGCCCCATCTTCGACGGTGCCTCTCTCGACGACCTCAACGAGTGGACCGATAAGGCCGGTCTGCCTCGCTACGGCGTCTCCTATCTCTACGATGGTGAGACCGGCCTACGCTTCGACCAGCCCGCCACCGTCGGTGTCACCTACTTCCTCAAGCTAGACCATATGGTCGAGGATAAGATGCACGCCCGCTCCATCGGTCCCTACTCCCTCATCACGCAGCAGCCACTCGGTGGTAAAGCACAGTTTGGCGGTCAGCGCTTCGGAGAGATGGAGGTGTGGGCCCTCGAGGCCTACGGTGCTGCCTACACACTGCGTGAGATGCTCACCGTCAAGTCAGACGACGTAGTAGGTCGCTCCAAGACCTACGAGGCGATCGTCAAGGGCTCCCCCTTCCCGGAGCCGGGCATCCCTGAGTCACTCAACGTCCTTGTCCACGAGCTTCGCGGCCTCGGACTGGGATTCAATCTCGAGTGATCGACCGGTGATTTTTTGAGACGCATAAAGTAGAGAGAATCATAGCTTATGGCTTTCAAGATAACAAATAAGATCAACCCCAACTTCTCCCGCATCCGCATCGGGATCGCCTCTCCGGAGGAGATCCTTGAGAATTCGCACGGTGAAGTAACCAAGCCGGAGACGATCAACTATCGTACCTACAAGCCGGAGCGCGACGGACTATTCTGTGAGCGTATCTTCGGTCCGGTCAAGGACTACGAGTGCCACTGTGGTAAGTACAAGGGGATCCGCTACCGCGGCGTCGTCTGCGACCGCTGCCAGGTGGAGGTGACGGAGAAGAAGGTGCGTCGTGAGCGCATGGGACATATCAAGCTGGAGGTGCCGATCGTGCACGTCTGGTTCTTCCGCTCTGTCCCCAATAAGATCGCCTATCTCCTCGGCATCCCCTCCAAGAAGCTCGAGAAGATCGTCTACTACGAGTCCTATGTGGTGATCAATAAGGGTGTCGCCGAGGACGTCGAGGATCTCGACTTCCTCTCTGAGGAGGAGTACCTCGACATCATCGATCGTCTGCCCGAGGGCAACCAGGATCTCCCCGACAGCGATCCGGATAAGTTCATCGCCGGTATCGGTGGCGAGGCTATCCTGAAGCTCCTCGAGCGTGTCGACCTCGACAAGCTCTCCTATCAGCTCCGTGCCAGCGCCTCCAAGGAGACCTCGCAGCAGCGCAAGAAGGAGTCCCTCAAGCGCCTCCAGGTGGTCGAGAGCTTCCGTGCCTCCAATGGCTACTCTCGTCCCGAGTGGATGGTGATGAAGGTGATCCCCGTGATCCCCCCGGAGCTCCGTCCTCTCGTGCCGCTCGACGGTGGCCGCTTCGCCACCTCGGATCTCAATGAGCTCTACCGCCGGGTCATCATCCGCAACAATCGACTCCGTCGACTCATCGAGACGAGGGCGCCTGAGGTGATCCTCCGCAATGAGGAGCGTATGCTCCAGGAGTCGGTGGACTCACTCTTCGACAACAGTCGCCGCTCCGCCGCCGTCAAGAGCCGCAGCAATCGTCCCCTCAAGTCCCTTACCGACTCTATCAAGGGTAAGCAGGGACGCTTCCGCCAGAACCTCCTCGGTAAGCGCGTCGACTACTCCGCCCGCTCCGTCATCGTCGTCGGTCCGGAGCTGAAGATGTACGAGTGCGGTCTGCCGAAGAATATGGCAGCCGAGCTCTACAAGCCCTTCATCATCCGTCGCCTCATCGACCGCGGTATCGTCAAGACCGTCAAGAGTGCAAAGCGCATCGTCGATCGTCGTGAGCCGGTCGTCTTCGACATCTTGGAGAATATCATTAAGGGTCACCCCATTCTCCTCAATCGTGCCCCGACGCTCCACCGACTCGGTATCCAGGCCTATCAGCCCAAGCTGATCGAGGGTAAGGCTATCCAGCTCCATCCGCTCTCCTGTACGCCCTTCAATGCGGACTTCGACGGAGACCAGATGGCGGTCCACCTCCCCCTCTCCAATGAGGCGATCCTCGAGGCACAGTTCCTCATGTTTGCCTCACAGAATATCCTCAACCCCGCCAACGGAGCCCCGATCACCGTACCTACCCAGGATATGGTCCTCGGACTCTATTACATCACCAAGACACGCTCCGGAGCCAAGGGCGAGGGCAAGGTATTCAGTGACTTCGAGGAGGTACAGGTCGCTTACGATCAGGGCTCCCTCGATATGCACGCCGTCATCAAGGCGCGTGTAGAGGATCTCGACGAGCAGCGTAAGCCGATCACCCACGTCATCGAGACCTCCTACGGTCGTATGCTCTTCAATCAGATGATGCCCAAGGGCGAGCTCCCATTCTACAACGGAGTGGTGGGTAAGAAGAACCTTCGACTCATCATCGGTGAGGTGATCAAGTACTGCGGTATCGCAGAGAGCTCCGCTTTCCTCGACCGCATCAAGAACCTCGGCTACTACATGTCCTATAAGGCAGGACTCTCCTTCAATCTCTCCGACGTCATCGTTCCTAAGGAGAAGGAGGAGATCATCGCTGACGGCTTCAGCCAGGTCGAGGAGATCATGGATAACTTCAATTTCGGTATCATCACCGACAACGAGCGTTACAATCAGATCATCGACGTCTGGACCAACGTCAATAATAAGATCTCCCAGGTGCTCATGCAGCAGCTCAAGGAGGACGAGGACGGCTTCAATTCCATCTACATGATGATGGACTCCGGTGCCCGTGGATCTGCCAATCAGATCCAGCAGCTCTCCGGTATCCGTGGTCTGATGGCCAAGCCGGTCCGCAGCGGTGAGGGAGCCCAGACGATGGAGAATCCTATCCTGACCAACTTCAAGGAAGGGCTCTCTGTACTCGACTACTTCATCTCCACCCACGGTGCCCGTAAGGGACTCTCCGATACGGCACTCAAGACCGCCGACGCCGGTTACCTGACCCGTCGTCTCGTCGACGTCTCCTCCGACGTGATCATCACCGAGGAGGACTGCGGTACGCTCCGCGGCATCGTCCGTCGTGAGATCAAGGAGGGAAAGAACGTCGTCGCATCGCTCTATGAGCGTATCCTCGGTCGCTGCTCTGTCCACGATATCATCCATCCGATCACCGGCGAACTGATCGTCCGGGCCAATGAGGAGATCGATGAGGACGCTGCCACCAAGATCCAGGAGTCGCCCATCACCGAGGTCGAGATCCGCTCCGTCCTCACCTGTGAGAGCAAGGAGGGTGTCTGCGCCAAGTGCTACGGTCGTGACCTGGCACACAATCGTCCCGTCCAGATGGGCGAGGTGGTCGGCGTAGTCGCTGCTCAGGCGATCGGTGAGCCGGGTACTCAGCTGACTCTCCGTACCTTCCACGCCGGTGGTGTCGCCTCATCAGATACTGTGGAGCGCTACATCAAGGCTCAGTACGATGGTATCCTCGAGATCGACGAGCTCCGCACCGTGGACTCCAAGGACGAGGATGGCAAGAGCTTCAAGGTGGTCATCGGCCGACAGGCAGAGATGCGTATCGTCGACCCCAATACCCACATGTCGCTCATCAGCAATAATATCCCCTACGGTGCCCACCTCTTCATCGAGCCCGGCACTGAGGTGAAGGCTGACGACACCATCTACGAGTCCGACCCCTTCAACGCCGTCATGGTGGCTGAGGCAGACGGTACGCTCCACTACGAGGGACTCAAGGAGGGCATCACCTACGAGGTACAGAGCGAGTCCAATGTCGCCACCGGACGTAGCGAGTGGGTCATCATCGAGAGTAAGGACAAGAACACCACCCCCGCCTACAGCGTGATCCGCAAGGGCGAGGAGAGTGCCACCTCCTATGACCTCCCTGCCGGTGCCCTCCTGACACAGCGAGATGGAGCTAAGCTCAAGGCCGGCGACATCATCGCCAAGATCCCCCGCGTCGTCGTCAAGACCGGCGATATCACAGGAGGTCTCCCCCGTGTCACTGAGCTCTTCGAGGCTCGTAACCCCACCAATCCTGCCGTCGTCTCTGAGATCGACGGTGAGGTGGCCCTCGGACGCATCCGTCGCGGTAATCGTGAGATCATCGTCACCTCCAAGACCGGAGAGGAGCGCAAGTATATGGTGCCGCTCTCCAGACAGATCCTGGTGCAGGAGAATGACTTCGTCCGTGCCGGCGATCCCATCTCCGACGGACAGATCTCTCCGCAGGATATCCTGGCGATCCTCGGCCCCAATGCGGTGCAGAATTATATCGTCAATGGTGTCCAGGACGTCTACCGCAAGCAGGGTGTGGCGATCAACGACAAGCACTTCGAGATCATTGTCCGTCAGATGCTCCGCAAGGTCCTCGTCGAGGATGCCGGCGATACCAACCTCCTCGAGCAGGACATCGTCGACAAGCAGGACATCAAGGATGCCAACGACGCTCTCTGGGGCAAGAAGGTGATCACCGATCCGGGCGACTCGGAGGAGTACAGCGAGGGTCAGATCATCACCCTGCGCCGTCTGCGCGACGCCAATAGCCAGCTTCGTCGTAAGGATCTCCGCACGATAGAGGCGCGCGATGCGATGCCGGCGGTCAGCAGTCAGATGCTCCAGGGTATCACCAAGGCTGCCCTGCAGACCAAGAGCTTCATGTCCGCTGCCTCCTTCCAGGAGACACCTAAGGTGCTCAATAATGCCGCCATCGAGGGACGGATCGACGCACTCGACTCCATTAAGGAGAATGTGATCGTCGGCCACCTCATCCCGGCCGGTACCGGACAGGCTGCGCGCAAGGACTTCGTGGTGGCCAATAAGGCAGACCTCGAGGCGAAGCGTCTCTTAGAGACTGCCAAGGCTTCCGGCCAGCGTGTCCAGTCACCACTGGAGGACATCATGCCTGAGGACTGATCTTCGGTCCTCCCGAGTCTGAGTTAAGTAAGATCGGCTCCCGATGGGGTTTTCCCTGTCGGGAGCCGATCTTTTTTTGCTCTACAGGATGCTCAAGATCAGGCCTCGAACTAATACCGGTAATAGTCATCACTAATACCGATAATAGTCGAGCCTAATACCGGTAATAGATTTCAGTCGCAGGGCTGACGCATTTAAGTAGCATAGAAGTCCATCAACTCATTATGAAGGGTGTCGAACGAAGCACCCCTTGCGGGTGCCCGCTCCCTAGCTGTAAAGATCAAATGCGTCACCCCTGATTTCAGTCGATTCCTTCTGCCGACAGCCGGTGATTTTTTTTAGCCTTTTTGCACTTCTACTTTTTCCACAACTTTGTCCAAGTAGGGATGCAGTATTTGGAGGGTTGCGTTGTTGGTAGGATAGAGCACCTGAGAGTGGTCCCGTTAAGTAACTGTCAGCCGGGTTATATGGATCCAAGGACCTATGAGCGATAGAGAGATAGCAGATCTGCTACGGACCGATGAGGAGGCGGCATTCCGTCTCCTGTACCGTCGGTATGCCGGTCAGCTGAGGGCGGTCGCCTATCGCTACACCGGTGACAGCGACAAGGCTGAGGATGTCCTCCAGGAGGCGATGATCAAGGTGTGCCGTCATGCGGACTCCTTCTCCTACAGAGGAGATGGCTCCCTCTATGGCTGGATCAAGCGCATAGTGGTACACACCGCCCTCAATTCCCTCAAGAGCTTCCACGAGGCACGGATGTGCCCCATGGATGACCTGACGGAGGTGGCGATGACGGATGAAGTGGAGGATAGTGAGGAGGAGGTGTCCCTCCTCGACCGGATCAGTCCGGAGCTGCTCCTGCGGATGATCGGAGAGCTGCCTGAGGGCTACCGTCAGGTCTTTAGCCTCTACGCCGTGGAGGGACACTCGCACAAGGAGATCGGCGCGATGCTGGGGATAGGGGAGCGCAGCTCTGCATCACAGTACTGCCGCGCCAAGAAGAGACTTAAAGAGAAGCTGGAGCTATGGATACAAGAGACAGAAAGAGAGTGAGCGCCGCTCCCGGCGCATGGGAGGCTGCTCTGAGAGAGAGACTCCGGGGGGTGGAGCTCCCGAGAGATGCTACGCCCCCTGTGGTGATCCCCGGGGCGCTATCGACCCGGAGGCGTCGTCGGCGCCTCGGATGGGTTGTCGGTGCGGCGGCGTCCGTGGCGGCGATCCTCCTTGTCGTCCTGCTCTCCCCGCAGCAGTCGGATCTGCCTGTGCCGCTCCCCGCAGATGACCCTGTCGCCACCGTACCCTCAGTCCCGCAGCCGACTGTGGAGCCGCTCCCGGAGACTTCGGTCGTGACGCATAGGACGCAGGTCACTCGCAGGATCTCTGATCGGAAGAGCCTTCTCCCCCTCGCACCCATCCGGTCGGGTGGGGCGCTCCTCGCCATGGAGGGAGGGATCACGCCCGGTCGCCCGAGCCGCTTTGTCCCGCAGGGAGAGGCTGATGAGGCTCCCTCTCTGTCGGTGATTCGCTCCTCCGACTTCTCCCTCCCGGAGACGCCTGCCCGCACCTCATCCTCCCGTCTGCTTGCCTCAGCACTGATCCCGGGAGGGGGTGTAAGCGGTGGGGTACAACGTGAGATGTTTACCTCCACTGCGCCCGGTTATAGGGAGAGGAAGATCCAGCTCTCGCGTCGCCCGGTACTTGAACTGGAGGCGCACCTTATGAAACCAATCTGGGGCGATAGGCTCTATGCGGACATGGGATTCTTCTTCTCCTGGCAGAGGGTCGAGCTGGCCGATGGAGAGGAGCAGGTAGGCTACTTCACACAGGATATGCGATCGATCGGAGTCAGCCCCGGACTCACCGCTCGACTGCTCCGTCTCGGACCGACCGAGGTGTCGGGCTATGGAGCGGTGGGGCTTGCTCTGCCGCTTGGGAGTGAGACTACGAGCGATCTGCCTCTGTCGGAGGGGGAGAGGGAAAAGCGGGCGATCGTTGACCTCCGGACGGGACTCCGCCTCTCAGCCTCGGTGGGCGGAGGCCTGAGAGCCTACGCATCAGCGGGACTGGTCTACGACCTGGTACCGCCTGTGGTGGCACTGCCTCACGCCGAGCTGCCCCGAGTAGCCCCGCAGATCTCCGTAGGACTCTCGATGGATCTCCCCGACCTGGCTCGATAGTACTACCGCTTATCGCGGAAGAAGCGGTTATTGTAGGTGGCGGTTTGGGAATGTGTTAGTTTTACCGTTTTCTCTCCTCCTGTAAATAAGCTATATTTGTCTGAGGACGATAGATAAGTCCAGCCTTTAATAGCTTTACAGAAAATGAGACAACACCACATATGGTTGATCGGACTCATCTGTACCTGCTGCCTTCCTCTGATGGGGCAGAAGAAGATGGTCTATGGTAACGTGCAGGAGGTAGGTCAGGCGCAGGCACTGTATTACTACTCTCTTACAGATAATGAATTGTCACGAGAGAGATATATGGCGATGGTGCTTCAGAAAGGGACAGAGGTAAGTCGCTTCGGTGCTGTCTCTGCCTACCTGAGGGACTCCCTTGCGCATGCTCTTGGTGGCAAGCCCTACGACACTCGCTTCCTGGGAAGAGAGAGCGCAAAGATTGCCAGACGCCCTGATGCCGAGGGGGATCCGGGATGGATCCTTATCGTAGGATACCCGGACGGAAACCGTACCATTACTGATCGGATACTGATAGACTACTACCTTACCGAGGAAAAAGACACCAAGCCCATATGGAAACTCGGTAGCCAACAAAAGACCATCTCAGGATACAAGTGTATGCAAGCGAGTACACTCCTTTTCGGCAGGCAGTGGACAGTGTGGTACACCATGGACATAGATGAGTCTGCCGGACCATGGCTTCTGTACGGTCTTCCGGGTGTAGTGGTAGACGCAAAGTCAGATGATGGGGACTTCCGATTTGAGCTGTCTAAGATTGAGCATCGCCCGACGCCTATACTACTGTCCATGCATATGTACAACAAAGTTAGTCGCGAGAGATTCTTGGAGCAAAAACGAAAGTACTACGGCAACACGAAGAGTTACGTCAAGGGAACATCCTATGGGCACGAGGTCTCCGATCTTCCAAATAGTTCACCTAAGAAGTATAACCCACTGCGTAAGTCAGGTCACCGGTAACTCTCTTCACCGGTATCTCTGCATAGCTCTCCTGTTGGTACTTCTCTACGTGCCATCCTCCGCAAGAGCAGACGATGGCGCGATGATAGTGGAGGGACTGGTCACAGACAGTATCACAGGCACCGCACTTCCCGGTGCCATCGTCACGCTTCACCGCTCTGCTGAGGAGAGTGTCCCCGTTGCGTTTTGCCAAACGGATGACAGGGGAATGTTCTCTCTGTCTCTAAGCGACGAAGATCAGGAAGTGAAAGTCTGCCGGGTGCGTCTACTGGGATACAAGGCTCAGACCATCGCTATCGATAGCTCCGACCCCCTCACCCACTTAGTGGTAAGGCTTGCTCGCTCTTCTGAGCAATTGCCCGAAGTGGTCGTCGTAGGTCCACCTATCACGCATAGCGGTGATACACTGACTTACCGTGCTGATGAGTTTCGTACCAATAATACATACTCTGCGGAGGATCTCCTCAAGCGTCTACCCGGCATAACGGTCGATACCCATGGGGTGATCAGCTATATGGGAAAGGCTGTACAAGGTGTCATGATCGAGAGCAGGGATCTGGTCGCAGACAACTACCGCACCGCTACGCGTGTCGTAAGAGCGGAGGATATCAAGTCGATAGACGTCCTCGAGCGCTATCAGCGAGTGAAGCTCCTAAGGGGACTGAAGGATGGGGAGGGGGCAATGATTAATATCAGGCTTAAGGACAATACTATGCACCGCCCTGCAGGCTCTGTCTCTCCCGGTCTCGGTCGTACGCACCATAGGGTGATCCATGAGCTGTCCGCCGATGCCCTGCTGGTACGTCCGACGCACCAGACTCTCTCTGCCATGTACGTAGGGAATAGCGGGAGCTCTAATACCCCTGATATTAGCTCCCAAAACAAAATACCATCGACAGAAACCGTTGGTATCCTGGACAAAGATGTATCCGGTAGGAATCCCTCTGCGGGGAGTCTCTCATCGTATAACTACGGAGGCACGATCAATCAATTGCTTGCCCTTACAAATGATCGCACCATTAAGTATAACGGGGGGTATGCGTGGACAGGTAGTGAGAGACAGCAAGATCTAAAGGGAAGCCTCTATAATGGGGAACGCAACGTCCCCTTGATCCAGTCTAAGCGATCGCGATATAAGGATCAGCAGGGGTATCTGACAATAGACTACACCGTCAACGATACGACAACCTACTTTAAGAATGACTTCCGCATCGAGCTGTCTAAGGATCACAAGACCCATAATATCACTCGCAATGAGATTCCGCTCGTAGAAGAGATCCGTGGCACAGAAGTACGTATCTCCGACAAAATATCCGGCATTAGACGATCGGGACAAGAGATCAAGCAATTCCGAGGGTCTATCCGATACTCACGTCTCCCATCTCTCTACCGGGAGGTCCCAAGCGGTCCTCTGGCCTATAGGACGGATGGATCAGGTCAGAGCGTATACGGAGAGAGCTCTCTGTCCTATGGACGTCTGCTGTCTGACCACCTGATCCTGAGTGGAAATGCAGGACTCTCTGCCTCTTGCGGATCGGTCCTGATCTCTTCTCTTCAGAGTCTTATGGTACAGGGTGGATGGGTAATGGCGGAGAGCAGCCCGGAGCTATCCTATCATGATCCCCGACTTAAGTGGGGTTTCTCTCTGCCCCTCTCTCTATCTGTCAGCCGCTTTGTCACCGACTCATCCCGGCAGAGCGGTCAACCGATGAGGGCAAGACTCGGCTTTGCTACACACATTTCCTATCGCCCCTCTGTACGATGGCGGATAGCAGGCAGAGCGAGCTATAGGGATCAGGATAATCCCCGCCTGTACGACTACCTCACCGGCACCTATCAGTCTTCATTTGACCAAGTGGTGAAGAAAACATCGGTTGCGGTACGGCGCATAAAGACCTTAAGCTCGACCGTTGACATAGAGTATCGCTCTGCAATAGACGGGATCTTTGCCTCCTGGACATCGACGGCAATAAGTCGGAAGAGTAATAATCTATCGGATGTCATCTATCGCGGGACGGCAAGAGAGCATATCATTACGGAGAGGGCTTCCTCCTCCACACTCCTCAGTTCCGAGACACACTTTTCGAAGTACTTCTCCGGTATATCGACCGTGCTGACACTTAGCACCGGATATAACTACTCTGACCTTCCCATCCTCCGGAGAGGTGAGGAGAGTCGTGTGCGTAATCACACCTTTACCTGCTCCGGTAAGGTCGATGCAAATAGTCCGTCGTGGATAGAGCTGATAGGATGTGCTGAGGTGCTATGGATGAGCTCTTCCGGACGCTTCGGCACGCAGAGGGGAGGTGATGTATCCTGCTCCGTAACCCTGTCTGCATTTCCCTCCGAGCAATGGTCCTTCTCAGCGAGCTACACAGGGAGTCGGATCTTAATGGCACAGGAGAGGATACCGTTTCGATCTTTCTTAGACACTGACATTACCTACCGGCATGGGAGGCATCGGATAGTGCTTGCCTGCTCTAATCTACTGAATACCCAATGGGATCCCCTATTGTCTTTTGACAGAGGCGACCAGTCTATTATTAATAGTGTTAGCAGGAGGAGGCAAGCCCTGCTGACCTATACTCTAAAGTTTTGAAGCAGGGAGATTCAAGGCATTGCCAAAGGGGGCTGGTCCGAATCGTCAGTGATGACTACCGCTTATCGCGGAAGAAGCGGGACATCAGCTCCCGACAGTCGTCCGCAAGGATGCCGGAGGTGATCTCGGTCTTGGGGTGAAGGATCTCCCGGCTGACGGTGGTAAAGCCGAACTTCGGCTCATCGGCGCCCCAGACGAGGCGCGTCGGGCGGCACCAGCGGATCGCCCCGGCACACATGACGCAGGGCTCTATGGTGACGTAGAGGGTGCAGTCGGTGAGGAGCTTAGCACCAAGGTGTCCCTGGGCAGAGGTGAGGGCGATCATCTCCGCATGCGCCGTCACATCGCGCAGTCCCTCGGTCTGATTGTGTCCCCGACCTATGATCTCCCCGTCCGGAGAGACCACCACGGCACCGATGGGCACTTCGCCCTCCTCGCGTGCCAGCTCTGCCTCCCTCAGCGCCTCCCGCATCAGCGCCTCATCGCTCAGGCTCAGCATCATATCCATTACTCAAGCGGCAGGGGCTTCTGCGGGGTGAGTCCCAGCTCATCGGATGCCCACTGCTCCATATACCTGAGCGCCTCCTGACGGTCGTTGTGGATCAGACCGTCGAGGATCGCATTCTTGATCGCCTCCTTGATCTGTCCCACGGCGGAGCAGGGCTCCAGTCCGTAGAGGTTCATAATCTCCCGACCATCTACCGGGGGCTGGAAGTTTCGGATCCGATCCTTCTCCTCTATCTCCTTGAGCTTCTCCCGGACGATGGCGAAGTTATTGAGATACCTCTCCACCTTACGCGGATTCTTGCTCGTCAGGTCGCTCTCGCAGAGCAACATCAGATCCTCGATGTCATCTCCGGCATCGAAGAGCAGCCGCCGCACCGCCGAGTCGGTCACGCCGTCGTCCGCCAGCTGAGCGGGGCGCATATGGAGGGAGACCATCTTCCGCACATACTTCAGCCGCTCATCGGTGGGAAACTTTGCCCGTCGGAAGATCTTCGGAAGCATCCGCTGTCCCAGGTAGTCGTGGTTGTGGAAGGTCCAGCCGCCCCGGACAAATTGCTTCGACCGCGGCTTGCCGATGTCGTGGAAGAGCGCCGCCATCCGGAGCCGAAGGGAGCCCGATCGCTCTGCCACATTGTCCACCACCTGGATGGTGTGGTAGAAGTTGTCCTTATGCCCCACGCCATCCTGGGTCTCCGCTCCCTGCAGTGCCGACACCTCGGGGAGGTAAATGTCCATCAGCCCGGTGCGATACATCAGGTCGAGCCCAACGGATGGCTTGCGGCTGGCCATGATCTTCATAAACTCCCCCTCTATCCGGTCCGCTGATACGATTCTCAGTCGGTCGGCATTCCGCCGAATGGCTGCAAGCATATCCGGAGGAATGGTAAAACGGAGCTGTGCGGCAAAGCGAACCGCCCGCATCATCCGGAGCGGATCGTCCGAGAAGGTGATGTCCGGATCAAGCGGCGTGCGGATGATCCCCATGCTGAGGTCTCTCAGCCCGTCGTAGGGGGCGTGAAGGGTCCCCGCCTCGGGACCGGTGACGGTGACGGAGAGTACATTGATCGTGAAGTCGCGCCGCGCTTCGTCCTCGGCAAAGGTCCCCTCCATCACCTCGGGCTTCCGCGACGACTCTGTGTAGCTCTCTCGCCGAGCGCCGACAAACTCGAGCTCCCGACCGCGGTACTTTACCTGAGCGGTGCGGAAGTTCCGGAATACAGTGGCTTGCGATCCCTTCCCCAGCAGCTCGGAGATCCGGTCGGCAACCCGCTCGCAGTCGCCCTCCAGGACGAAGTCCAGATCCGTCGTCGGGCGGTCGATGATCAGGTCGCGCACCGCTCCGCCGATGAGGCGTATCTCCACGCCGGTCTCCGCGGCAGCCCGGTCAAGTACCTCCAGCAGGTCTCGGCCGATTAGTAGCTGTATATCCTCCCACAGGGGCTTCTCTATCGTTTCTCTTGTGATCACGGTTTGTCTCATCTCTAGAGAGCAAAGTTAACCATTTTGCCTCGGACAAGTCGGACAAGTCGGACGGGTCGGACAAGTCTAAATGAGAGGATGGTAAGGTGGAGATGGTGGGAGGGTAGGTTACTGCCGCTTGCGGTGGGTGAGGACGGCGAAGAGGGCATTGACCAGCCCGATGGCGGAGAGAGCGGCAAGGTAGGGCCAGAGGTCGGTGAGTGGACTACCCTTGAGGTAGACCATTCGCATGATGATGTTGAGGTAGGTGATGGGATTGATGTAGGCGATCACCTTACTCCACCACGGCATCGTGCTGATGGGGGTGAAGAGCCCACTGATGATAAAGAAGATCATCACTGAGAAGAGCTCCATAAACATCGCCTGCTGGACCGACTTGGCAAGGTTGGCAATCGCCACGCCCTGGAAGGCGATCACCCCCGAGAAGAGGAGGGCGCTGAGGAGGATCAGGAGGTAGCTCCCGACCGGTGCCAGCCCGTAGATGAGGTAGATCAGCAGCGTGCCGAGGAGTGTCGTGCTGATGCCTATAAGCCAGTAGGGGAGTACCTTGGCGACGATGTAGGTACTGCTGCGGAGAGGGGAGAGGTTGATCTGCGTGATGGTGCCTACCTCCTTCTCATGCGCTAGTCCGATGGCGGGGTAGATGCCGCAGAGCATCGTCAGGACCATCACGAGGATCGCCGGCAGCATGTAGTACTTGTAGTTGAGCGTCGGATTGTACCTGTCGAGCATCCGGATCTCCACCGGTCTGCCGCTGCCTGACGACAGTCCCACTTTCTCTGTTAGGATCTCCTCTGACGTGTCGGCGATGAGTCCGCTCATGCGATTCATCGCCATGACGGCATTGGTGCTATTGACCGCATTGGCGATCACTCGGACCGAGGCATGGCGGGAGAGCTCCATGTCACGGGAGAAGTCCGGCGGGATCACCAGGATCATCTCCGCCTTATTTCGATCCACCGCTTGGTATGCCGGTTCCTCCGAGGTGTAGAGCCCGATGATGTCGATGTCTGGCGATGCCTCCAGCTTCTGTAAGAGGAGACGACTGTAGTTTCCTCCCGGATCGTGGCTCACGACCGCCAGATCGAGGTGGCGGAGGTTGAAATTGATCACCCAGGGCGTCAGACCGATCATGATCGTCGGGAAGAGGAAGATCATCGTCAGGAGGATCCTGTCGCGAGCAATCTGCTTAAACTCCTTCTCCAGTAGGTATCGAAAGGCACTACTCATCTCAGGCGGGGCTTGACGTTACGGATGGCGAGGGCGATCGTGAGGATGGCGAAGAGGACGAGCACCAGCAGCTCCACCCAGACGGCGCTGAGTCCGGCGCCCTGGATCATCAGCTTCCGCATCGAGGTGATGTAGTAGGTGGCGGGGATGAAGCGGGAGATCCAGCGGAGGACGAGCGGCATATTCTCCACCGGGAAGATCATCCCGGAGAGGAGCATCGTCGGCATCATCACGCTGAAGCCGGTCAGGATCGTCGACTCCTTCTGCGACTTGACGAGGCTCGAGAGGAGGAGTCCGAAGGCGAGGCTGAAGAAGGTGAAGACAAGTGTCACGAGGAGGATCAGAGCGAGGGATCCGCGGATAGGCACCCCGAGGACGAAGCGGGAGATGACGAGGATGATTGCGATGATGATCAGGGAGACGGCGAGGTAGGGGACGGTCTTGGAGAGGACGATCGTGGTGGGGCGCGCCGGGGTGGTGAGGAGGAGCTCCATGGAGCCCTGCTCCTTCTCCCGCGCAATGCTGATGCTGGTCATCAGCGTGCAGATGACGAGGAGCACCAGCCCCATCAGTCCGGGGACGAAGTTGTACGCTGAGACGAGCCCGGGATTGTAAAGCATCTGGGGTGTGATCTCGATGCTGTAGGGGATCCCTTCGCTGCCGGTGCGGCGGCTCAATTGGTCGGCGATAAATTGCTGAGCATAAGCGCTGCGGATGCTCCCCATGGCGGGATCCGACACATCGGCGATCACCTGCAGGCTGGTCGGCAGTCCGGTGATGAGGTCTCGCTCGAAGTGCTCCGGTACCACGATGGCGAGGTCGATCTCGCCCGCCTTCATCATCCGCTCCGCCTCCCCGCTGTCGGAGAGCATCCCTCGGTAGAGGAAGGTGGTATTTCCCTCCAGTGCGTCAGCCAACTGATTGCCGGTCTGGTCGGCAGACTGGTCGATGATGACGGTGCGGATGTCGGTGACGTCCATATTCATCGCAAAGCCAAAGAGGAGCATCTCCGTGATCGGCATGGCGACGAGGATCAGGAGCGTGAGCGGATCGCGGAAGATCTGCTTCCACTCCTTGATGATAAAGGCGCGCATCTGCGAGCCGCCGCGATGTGGTACTCTCCTCTTCATCACTTCCCTTGCTTAGTGACGGCGGTGAAGAGGCTGCCCATGTCGGAGACTCCCTCAGCAGCCTTCAGCTCCGCCGGGGTGCCGAGCACGCGGATTTCGCCATCGACCATGATCGAGACCCGGTCGCAGTACTCCGCCTCATCCATATAGTGTGTGGTGACGAAGACGGTGATCCCGTCCACGTAGGCAACGCGGTAGATCAGCTCCCAGAAGAGCCGCCGCGTCAGCGGGTCGACCCCGCCGGTAGGTTCGTCGAGGAAGACCACCTCGGGGCGGTGGAATATTGCAGAGGCGAAGGCGAGCTTCTGCTTCCACCCGAGCGGCAGGTGCCCGGCGCGGGTGTGGCGATACTCCTCGAAGTCGAGCTGCTCGAGCAGCTCATCCGTCCGCTCCCTGATCGCCTTCTTCTTCATCCCATAGATAGCGGCGTAGAGCCGGAGATTCTCCTCCACCGTGAGGTCGGTGTAGAGGGAGAAGCGCTGGCTCATCACGCCGATGTGCTTCTTGATCCGCTCCCCCTCGCGGAGGATGTCGTGTCCGGCGACGGTGCCGCGCCCTGCCGTCGGCTTGAGGATGCCGCAGAGCATACTGATGGCGGTGGACTTGCCGGCGCCATTGGCACCGAGGAAGCCAAATATCTCTCCCCGATCGACGTGGAAGGAGATGTGGTCCACAGCGGTGAAGTCGCCGAAGACCTTCGTCAGCCCCTCTACCTCTATCACCGGATCACTCATCGTCGTCTGTTGATAGGAGGAGGAAGGCATCCTCCAGGGTGGGCTCCGTGGCGACCGCTCGGCTGCCTGCGAGGCGGGCGTCAGAGGCAATATGCCTCCTCAGCGCCGTCTCGTCCGCCCGGTCACGGAGGGTGATGTGGAAGGAGTCACCAAAGGCGTATGCATGCAGCACCTCGGGATAGCTCTCCAGCGCCTCGAGGGCAGCCATCCGATCGGTCGTCTCAAGGCGGTATAGCGGTAGGCGGTACTGCGAGACCAACTGCTCCGGCGTGTCCATGGCGATGAAGTCCCCCCGACGCATAAAGGCGACTCGGTCACAGCGGCTCGCCTCGTCCATATAGGCAGTGGAGGCGACCACGGTGACACCATCGGCGGAGAGCTTGCGAAGCATCTGCCAGAGGTCGGTTCGGCTGATGGGGTCGATGCCGGTGGTCGGCTCGTCGAGGAAGAGGACGTGCGGCTTGTGGATCAGAGCGCAGGAGAGGGCAAGCTTCTGCTTCATCCCTCCGGAGAGATGGGCGGCGAGGCGCTTCTCAAAGGGCTCGATGTGGGAGTAGATGTCGGCAATGAGGGGGTAATTCTCCTCCACGGTGGTGCCAAAGAGAGTGGCGTAGAAGTCCAGATTTTCCCGCACGGTGAGGTCGCCGTAGAGGGAGAAGGTGCCGGGCATGTAGCCAATGTGCTGCCGCAGCTCCCGATAGTCGCGCACCACGTCGTATCCGTCCACCGTCGCGCAGCCGCTCTGCGGTCTGAGGAGGGAGCAGAGGATGCGGAGGAGCGTGCTCTTACCGGAACCGTCCGGACCGATGATGCCGAAGATCTCCCCCCGACGGACGGCGAAAGAGAGCCCCTCCGGTACCGTGCCGACACCGACCGCCTCACCCGCCGGACTGCGGTAGACCAGCCTCAGCCCATCCGCCCGGATGATATCGTCCGTCGCTCCCTCCATCGTCACTCTGCTGCGGGTCGAAGCAGCTCGCCGTACATACCTATCTTGAGCTGTCCGTCCTCGTTGGGTACCCTGACCTTGACGGCATAGACCAGACCGGCACGATCCTCGCGGGTCTGGACGGACTTGGGGGTAAATTCCGCCTTAGGCGAGATCCAGCTGATCGTCCCGTCGTAGGTGCGAGTCGCCTCCTCACCTGCACCGCCGTCCACGCGGACCTTTACCTTCTCCCCCACGCGGAGGAGCCCGAGATCCTCACCGGTGATGTATACCCGTAGGGTCATCTCGTCCAGTTCGGCGATGCGGAAGAGCGGATGCCCCGCCGCGGCAAGCTCGCCTGGATGAACGTAATTGGCGATCACAGTGCCGCTGATCGGGGACTTAATCACCGACCGGCGGATCATATCGCTCACCTGCTCTATCTGCACGTCGATGGCAGACCGCTGAGCAGAGAGCTGACCCCTGCTGCCCGAGAGGGTAGAGCGGGTCGCCTCGAGCTGTCCCTCCAGCTGGGCAATGCCGGCATCGAGGTCATCGAGCTGCTTCTTCGTCGCCACATCGGCATCAAGGAGCCGCTTGACCCGATCCCTCTGAGAGCGCAGGTCGCTCAGCTTCGCCTCCAGTGGGGCGGTCTGTGTCTCGATATTGGGCGAAGCGACCGCCACGCCGACCCCCGACCGACGGAGAGCCTCCCGCTTGAGGGCGAGCTGGACTGTATCCACTAGTCCCACCTCGGCACCCTCCTCGAGTCGGTCACCCTCGGCGAGATCCCAGCGGATGAGCTTCCCGCTCACCTCGCCGGAGACTAAGATCTCCGTCGCTTCGAAGCTCCCCGTCCCGAGGACGCTCTTGTCCTCCTGTCCACAACCTACGCAGAGGAGCAGCAGGAGGAGGACGAGAGAGCCGTATCGTATCTCATTCTTCATCTTCATCACTATCCTATCTATTTATCTCTCGATCTCCGCCAGCCCATAGAGTGCCTTGAGGTACTCTATCCTGTGGAGGTCGGCCGTCTGCCTGGCGGCCGTATACTTCGTCAGGAGCTGCAGCGCATCCCGGCGTGTCATCACGCCCTCCTCCACCTGCACGGCGGAGCGGTCGTTGATGCTCTTGCGCAGCGCCACGATCTCCTCATCGAGTCGCATCTGCTCGGCGCTCTGCTGCACCTTATGCCGTGCCTGTGCCAGTTCGGCAGAGGTCTTTTGCTCAAACGTCTGCCGCTGCATCTCCGCCATCTCCGTCATCCCCCGGAGTCGGGTCCGCTGCGCCCCGAGGCCGTAGAGCTGACCAAAGGTCCACTGGAAGCTCAGCCCCACCATCCCAAACGGGTGCGCCCCGGGCTTAAAGAAATTGGGGTAGGGGTCGGAGTACATCGCCGTGGCGGTCAGCATCACCTGCGGAACCAGCCCGGCGAGGTAGCTGTTATAAGTCGCCTGCGCCTCTGCCGTCAGCGCATCGTAGTACCTATGCTCCGGACGAAGCGGGGCGACCCGTCCGCCGGCAGGAGCCTTAGGCTCGATCGGGGTAGGGGGCAGGACCACCTCCGTCCCCTCGCCCAGCGGGAGACCGGTGTAGATCGTCAGTGCCTCCAGCAGTGCCCGGCGCGTCTCCTGCAGTGCCGCACGATCCTGAGCCGCCCGCAGCAGCTCCACCCGAATCTCCTCCGCATCCGCTCGGGTGCCCACGTCATTGGCTATCGCCACCTCGACCCGCTCCTCCTGACGGCGAAGCTCCTCGATGAGCGTCGTCTGGAGGGCTGTCTGACCGTCCACCTTGAGCAGTCCGAAGTAGATCTCCGTCACCGACTTGCGCACCTCCCTCAGCACCTCCTCCATCCGGGCGTCGCTCTGAGCCTGCGAGGCTCGCATCACTGCCCCCTCGGCGGCGGCATGACCACCGTCCCAGAGCAACTGAGCGACCGATATGCCGACGCCCCGCTGCATCTTGGGGATTGAGGGGATCTTGATCTGTGAGGCAATGCTCGCCATCGTCTCATCCATCATGCCGTCCCACACCTCCTGTGTGAAGCCCATTTGCTTAAGGAAGGAAGGGATCGCCACCTGCAGCTTCTCCCCCTTGATCAGGTCCTGCTTCGTAGGGTTGGGCACGTCGGAGAGGTAATTGACCCCGCCGGTAAGGCTGATCTGGGGGATATAGACGTACTTCATCGCTCGGCTGCTCTCCCGCACCACCCGGTCCATCACCTCCCGCTGCCGGAGGAGAGGGAAGTGGCTCTCTGCTGCTGTGCGTACCTCCTCAAGGGTGATCGTCTGGAGGGTATCCCCCTCGGCGCGAAGCGGGAGGCAGCCCGCCAGCAAGGCGACGGCGAAGAGGATATATCGTATAGGCTTACTCATATGATTGGCTCTCATAGGATCGTAGATCTCACACAAATCTACCAGTTTCTTACCAACTTTTGTGAGCAAAGGAGGTAACATCGCGCCGTCCGCCCCGTCCGCCTCTTCCGACTTGTCCGCCCCGTCCGCCTCTTCCGACTTGTCCGACCCGTCCGACTTGTCCGACATGTCCGATAGGTCATCGCCCCGTCCGACCCGTCTGACGAGGGGACGACCCCTGGTGTTACTCGGTCCGATCCACCGACTTCACCCCCTTTGCCTGGCGGATCAGGCGTATGAGCTGCTTCAGCGACCGCTCGTCGTCCGCATAGAGGGTAAAGAAGCCGAGGAAGAGCCCGTCATTGGACTCGATACGGAAGTTCTTCAGTCGGACTCCCTTCTCCAGCCCGATCCGTGTCGATATATTATTGACCACCGTGATGTCGTCCTCGCCGACCACTCTCAGCGTCACCTCATGAGCTGCCCTGTCAGCCGCCACGCCCGCCCACTCGGCCTTGTGGATGCGATAGCTGTAGCGGGTAAAGAGGTCAGACGCATTGGGGCAGTCGTAGCTGTGGATCCTCATCCCCGTCCGTGAGGCGTAGGCAAAGATCCGGTCGCCATAGATCGGGTGGCAGCACTGCGCCAGCTCATAGTCGATGCCGGTCAGTCGCCCGTCGATCAGGATCACGTCCTTATCCGCCGTGGAGAGCTGTTCCAGCTCTGTCTCCCGCTCGTAGTCCTCCGCCGACACCTTAGGCCTCGACTCCTTGGCGCTCTCGGTCCGCTCCTCTAAGAGAGCCTTGTAGTCCACCAGCACCTGATTCACCTCATACCGCCCCTCCGCCACGGCGAGGAGGAAGTCGCTCTCGCCCTTGTAGCCGTGCCGCTTCATCAGTCGGGCAAATTCGCTCTCATCCCACTCCAGTTTCCGATTTCGGATCTTCCGCTGCAGGTCCTCGCGTGCCAAGGCGATCCGCTCCTCATCCTGATTGCGGAGATAGCTTCTGATCTTGCTCCTCGCACGGGAGGTCTGGGCGATGTCGAGCCAGTCCGCCTTGGGACTCTGGCTGTCGGAGGTGATGACGCTGATGGAGTCGCCATTCTGCAGCACATACCGCAGTCCGACGTTGCGACCATTGACCCGAGCGGAGACGCAGTGGCTCCCGACGTTGGTGTGGATGGAGAAGGCGAAGTCGAGCACTGTCGCCCCCTTGGGCAGCTGAAGTACCTCCCCCTTGGGCGTAAAGACGTACACCTCCTCATCGTACAGATCCATCCGGAAGTCCTTGATCACCTCATCCTGCGGCAGCTTGTCGCCCATCTCCAGCACCCGCCGCGCCTCGGTCATCAGGTCGTCCAGCCCGGTCTCGCTCTTGATCCCCTTATACCGCCAGTGCGCCGCCAGACCTCTCTCGGCGATCTCATCCATCCGCTCGGTCCGGATCTGCACCTCCACCCAGCGGTGCTCCGGACCCATGACGGTGATGTGGAGGCTCTGATAGCCGTTGCTCTTCGGGATGGAGATCCAGTCCTTGAGCCGCTTCGGATTGGGCTGATACATGTCGGTGACGATGGAGTAGACATGCCAGCAGTCGCCCTTCTCCCTCTTTGGCTCCGAGTCGAGGATGATGCGGATGGCAAAGAGGTCGTAGATCTGCTCAAAGGCGCACTTCTGCACCTGCAGCTTATGGTGGATCGAGGAGATCGACTTCGTCCGCCCCTTGATATGAAACTTCAGTCCCGCCTCCTTCAGCCGCTCCTCGAGTGGCCGGATAAAGGCGGCGATATAGGCATCGCGAGCATCCTTGGTCTGCGCCAACTTCTCCTTTATATAGGAGTACGCCTTACGGTCGGTGTACTTGAGTGCCAGGTCGTCCATCTCGCTCTTGACCGCATAGAGACCCATGCGGTGGGCGTAGGGGGCAAAGATCGTGTGTGCCTCGTCCGCCAGCACCGTCCGCTCCGTCTCCCCGAGGAGATGCCCGGCGAGTCTCAGCCTCACAAGCCTGTCGGCGATCAGGATCAGGATGATCCGCACATCCTCCGCAAAGGAGAGGAGAAATCGTCCGAGGTTGTCGCTCGTCATCACCTCCGTCGGGTCGTACACCTCGCAGACCCGCAGGAGGAGCCGGTCTAAGTGTGCCGTATCGGAGCCAAAGGTCTCCTCGACCTGCTCCGCCGTCACCACGCCGCAGCTCATCGGGCGCCAGAGGAGGATCGCCAGGAGGGAGGAGGAGTGGAGCCCGATCTCCTCCACGGCGGAGACGGCGGTGAGGAGCTGCGTCTTCAGACTGTCGAGGCTCTTCGCCTCATACGCCCCCTGATCGGAGGAGCGGCGGAGGATCTCCAGCACCCGGTGGATCAGATCCGCCGACAGCCCATGATCGAGGCTAAAGAGATACCTCAGGATCTCCCCGATACTGCTCTCGTACGATATGGCTCGGTGGCGATACATGGCGAGGGCTTACTTCTCTCTCTTAGAGAGACGGTCGGAGACTCTCTGCTCGTAGTCTGACCGCCGCACCCGCCGCGGACGGACGGAGAGGACGACCAGCAGGATCAGGGCGATGGCGAGGACGGCGAGGGCGATCCAGAAGGTGACCCAGCTCGTCGACCGAAGCATCCCGACGATGGCGGCGATCCCCACCACGACGCATATCAGGATAGGAAGTGTAGTATTGCTCTTGCTCATAATATATCTCTACGACCATTCTGTGGTCCATCCCACAGGCACCAGGTGGGTAAATATAGCCTATTTTCTCCACTCTGTCCCACCCGTCCGATGAGATACGACCTCCCGATAGAGACACCGCACCGTCCGACGCACCCGCCCTGTTCGACTGGGCAGCCGCCTCACTCAGTAGTGTTCTGCTCCGTCCGACTGGTCCGACTCGTCCGACTGGTCCGACCCGTCCGATAGGGCATCGCCCTGTCCGATAAGACAGTGCGCCAGGCGGCGCGGAGGCACCCCTCTGGGGTGCCCGCTTCCTAGCCACGTGGTCGAGGGGCGTAGCCCCGAAGACCCGTGGATCAGGCATTGCAAGCGATCCCGCGACCCCGCTAGGGTGTCGCACTGATTGACTGACTGGTATGTGCGACGCCCTGGCGGGGTCGAGGTCAAGAGGTCGATCTGCCCACAGGTCATCGCCGCTATCGCGGCTCGACCTGTGGCTATGAAGCGGGGATCCCTGTCGGGATCCATAACTCCCGCGAAGGGATCGTCGACCCGTCCGCCTCGTCCGCCTCGTCCGATAGGACTTCGCGCCGTCCGACTTGTCCGACTCGTCTGACTCGTCCGATGAGATGGCGCGCCGTCCGACCCGTCCGACACCCTGGTCCGCCGCTGTTTGTCTTTTCGGTCGCGGTTTTATATTATTCCACTTTCGGAATATTTTCCTGTGTTGTAAGAAGTAATAACTTTAACATTTGATTGGGTGTCGCTACTGGAGCGGGATTGCGACCGGTTTGCACATATAGGTTTTAATCTTGCTTTGGAAAAACGTGTGAAGTTGTGAATAAACTCTTATCTTTGTCCCAACAATGAAGTTTAGTATGTGGATCACCCTCGTGATACAGGTCTCTGAGACCAAGTCAGGAGTGACGGAATAGCGATCGGTAGTCCATATATATACGACAGTAGACTATAGGTTTTCCCGGCTGGCCGGATCGCTTGCTATCACATGTGTTTTTATATATGAAGGAACTGAGAAAAATCGTCTTGACGCTGGCGCTGCTACTCGTGGCTGCCGTCGGTGTACAGGCACAGAAGGTGGCTCTGAAGACCAACGCCCTCCACTGGGCCGTTATGGGCTCACCAAACGCATCCCTCGAGTTTTCCATGGGACCGAAGATGACCCTCGACCTCTACGGCGGAGGCAATCTCTGGAAGTTTGAGAAGCCCCTTGAGATCCGCCACTGGCTCGTCCAGCCGGAGCTCCGCTACTGGTTTTGCGAGGTCTTCAACGGCACCTTCGTCGGTCTCCACGGACACTTCGGTCAGTACAACCTCGGCGGCATCGACGTCCCCGTCGGTCGACTCAAGAAGCTGAAGGACAATCGCTACGAGGGCTACTTCTACGGTGCCGGCCTCAGTCTCGGTCACCAGTGGATCCTCTCCAAGCACCTCAATCTCGAGGCCTCCCTCGGTGGCGGCTGGGCGCGCACACCATATAAGAAGTACGACTGCCCCGTCTGCAGTCCGCTCCTCGACGAGAGCACCTACGACTACTTTGGCATCACCCGCGCCACACTGTCCCTCACCTACTTCTTCAATTGATCCATGGATAAGATGAAAAAGATACTCGCCGCGACACTCCTGTCGCTCCTCTCCCTCACCGCCTTCGCCCAGAAGCCGGTACGCCACCTGGATCAGATCAAGGCTGAGCCGACCGTCACCGTCGACAAGTCCGCCGACCGGGTGAGCCTCGCCATCGACCTCATCCTCGATGAGCTCAAGGTGGGATCCAACGACCTCATCATCCTCACCCCGAGGATCGCACAGCCCGACGGCTCCTATGAGAAGGTTCTCGAGCCGATCTACATCGTCGGCGGCACCCGCGACAAGGCACTCGACCGTCAGCTCTACTTCGGACACACGCCCGACTACTACGCTGCCGCCAAGCCCCAGAGCATCACCCGCCGGCAGAATGGCAAGACCCAGACCATCCGCTACAGCGTCACCCTCCCCTATGAGAAGGGGATGCGCGGAGCCGTCCTCGCCATCGACGAGTGGCTCACCGGATGCGCTGACTGCGACAGAGGCAGCGCCACGATGACGCTCCTCACCCCCTTCGTCAAGGCTGAGCCCTACCGTCCCACCTACCGCACCACCTACGTCGTGCCTGTGGCAGAGAAGATCAAGAACCGCTCCGACAAGTACTCCGCCACCATCGCCTTCCGTGTCGCGAAGCACAATATCGAGCGGCAGTATAAGCAAAACGCCGCCGTCCTCGACGACGTCGACAGCAAGGTCCGCTCCGTACTGGACAATAAGGACATCACCCTCACCGGCATGACCGTAGAGGGCTGGGCCTCCCCCGAGGGCAAGGCAGACTACAATAAGGCACTCTCCGAGCGCCGTGCGAAGTCCTTCGCCGACTACCTCAGCCGCACCCACGGCATCAAGCGCTCCGACATGAGCGTCGCCGGACGTGGTGAGGACTGGGCTGGTGTGGAGAAGCTCATCCGCGAGTCCGACCTCAGCTACAAGGCTGACCTCCAGCAGATCATCGACAACTACAGCGGCGACGCCCGCGACCCGAAGGTACGCACCCTCAATGGCGGTGCCCCCTTCCGCGAGCTGGTGGCCGACAACGGTCTCTACGCCAAGGTACGCCGCACGGACTACGCCTTCCGCTACACCGTCCGGGGCTTCAATCTCGAGGAGGCACGCGAGCGGATCAAGACTGCGCCGAAGCTCCTCAGCTTAAACGAGATGTACCTTGTCGCCAATAGCTATCCGGTCGGCAGTGAGGACTTCAAGGAGGTCTTCGCCATCGCCGAGAGGTACTTCCCCGGCGAGCCCGCTGCGCTCACCAACGCCGCAGCAGCCGAACTGGAGGGAGGCAATGCCGCCGCAGCCCTCACCCGACTTGATCAGGTGAAGGCACCCACCGCCGAGACACTGAATAACCGCGGTATCGCCCTTGCCCTCACCGGCAAGTACGACGAGGCGGAGAAGTGCTTCACCGAGGCGATCGCCAAGGGCGACAAGCGTGCCGCTGACAACCTCGCCGAGCTCCGTAAGTTCCTCGAGAGCCTCTGATAGAGCCCCACTGCCGGGCACAGCGGTGCCCGACCGACCAGGTAGACATATATCAGGACAGGAAGTCCATCGGATCGGTCGGACGAGTCAGACCAGTCGGACAAGTCAGACCAGTTGGACAAGTCAGACCAGTTGGACAAGTCAGACCAGTCGGACAAGTCAGACCAGTCGGACGAGTCAGACCAGTCGGACGAGTCAGACCAGTCGGACGAGTCAGACCAGTCGGACCAGTCAGGCAAGTCAGGGCTCACACAGAGATGAGTGCGCCTGTCCCGACCGATAGGACTTCGCGCCGTCCGACCCGTCCGACTTGTCCGACTCGTCCGATACTCCATCGCGACCCGTCCGACAGGACAGCACTCTGATCAGGGGTTTGACTAATACCGATATTAGTGGAGACTATACCCGGTATTAGTGGAGACTATACCCGATATTAGTTTCACCTATTACCGGTAATAGATTTCCGCCTCATCCGACCCGTCCGACCCGTCCGACTCGTCCGACTCGTCCGACTTGTCCGACTCGTCCGACTTGTCCGATAAGACTACAATAGACATTACTATATTACTAACTACTGTTTCTTTTTCACTAACTCACAACAATTATGAGAAAAGTAACAACTTCCGTTGCAGCCGCTCTCGTAGCTTTCAGCTTCGCAGCCTGCAACAAAACCAACAACGAGGCTCCTGAGATCGCTCAGGGCAATACCTACGCCTCCCTCACCATTGCTGCCGGCAATCAGCTTCGTGCTGAGACCGACAATGTGGGGCGTGACGCTGAGGGTGCTGTAAAGAGCATTTCTCTGCTCTCTAATGAGGATACTCAGGAGTTCAGCACTCTGGACACCGACTTTAAGAAGGTAGGTGACTACTACAAGACCAAGGCATTCAAGACCAAGGCAGGATCTCGTGCCTTCGCTCTTGTACTCAACAAGGGTGGCATCACTCTCCCCACCAGCTTCAATGCCGTTCCTGAGGCTCCTTCTGCTGATACAGAGACAGCTGCAACCTATGCGAGCGATGCCGATGGCTTCGTGATGACCTCTAAGGTTGCTACCTTCACCGTTCAGCCCAAGATCACCGAGGCTGATGTCGAGGCCCTCACCGCTCCTGATGCGACCAAGAACGGCTTCGAGCTGAATGCTGAGCGCGTCGTGGCTCAGGGTATCGTCACCACTCCCCTCAATACGGCTGAGGCTGTTGCCACCAAGGACAACCTCGGTGACCTCACCGGACTGAAGTATGGTGGTGCCATGGGTGCCAAGCAGACCTACATCTTCGGCAATTATGCAGGTGAGCGTACTATGGGTACTGCCAATAAGTATGCTAACTACAAGTCCTATGTAGACGCTGTCGTTACCACTGCAACTTATGATGATGACGAGACTACGGATAAGGCTAATCGTGAGAAGTTCCAGCTCGCTGAGTTGACTGACCGCGCTCTCGTGGCAAGCACAGCCGACTACTCCAAGCCCTTTGAGAAGGCAGGTTACTACTTCTTCGAGAACTCTGTTGCTAACTCCGCAGATCAGGCTAACCTCGGTGCACACCGTAACGCTTACGCCAAGGTATATGGTGTATACACTCCGAAGGAGGTATGGACCATGAAGAATACCTTCAAGGCACAGGCAGGTACTGGCAAGTACTTCGATCCCACTACCGGTGAGTCTAAGGATCAGGCTGATGGTGGTGTAGAGGGTATCGTTGAGCAGACTCTCGTTAAGGTCGAGGGCTTCACTGCCGGTACCACTTTCTTCATGGGTGAGACTGATGGAGTCTTCTACGCTTCTTCTGCTGCTGCTAAGCTGAGCAAGACCGCTCCCGGTCAGAAGTCTTATATGTACGAGAATGGTAAGTGCGTCTATCGTATGCCTTGGAACCAGGTAAAGGATGGTAAGACAACGATCTATGCTGATACTCGTCGTAACAACATCTACGTGGTTAACGTTACTGCCTTCGAGAAGATCGGTATGAACTACGACCCCAACGATCCCAAGGATCCGAACATCCCGAAGCCCAACAATCCCGATGAGCCTATCACTCCTCCTGATGGTGGTGATCCCTCTTGGGACGAGTCTGAGACCTATGCGGCATTCTTCACGAAGATCCTGCCTTGGAACGTTGTTAATCGCGACGTTACCCTCAATAAGCACTAATTAGAGTGCTTCTAGGTTGAGTCCGGCGCTTAGCCGGCATAGGGCAGGCGGGCTTGACCGCCCACCTGCCCACATACGAGGACAATAGATTGATCACAAAGGATAAGATCCGTTTTTTTACAAATAGAAATCTAAAGATGAACAAAGTAACTACCGGTCTTGCGGCAGCGGTTGTGGCGCTTAGCTTCACAGCCTGCGACAAGACTAACAACGGGACAGATCCCGTCAGCAGTGAGGGCACTTATGCGCGTCTCTCCTTCAAGGAGAAGCCGGCAGGCACCCGCGCCCTCACCGACGGACAGACAGAGAATACCCCGGGCACCGAGGGCGAGTCCCAGGTGACCTCCGCTTACTTCCTCACCTCTGCATTCTCCGGTAAGCAGACGCTGACAGAGATCCCCGGCTTCACCGCCACCGGCTCTGAGGAGAATAAGGCTTACCAGAGCGCTCCCTTCCTCTATACCGGTGCGATCGGTGCCGTCAACTCCGGTCTCGTCGTCAATGCCCCCGGCGCACTCACTCAGGCTAATCTGAAGCCCGAGGAGCTCATCACCCTCGCCAAGGCTGCTGCTCCTGCCACCGCCACGACGATGGAGAAGTATGCCAAGACCGGCGCCTTCCTCATGTCCACGAAGTCCAATGTCGAGATCGACATCAAGGATAATGTGAAGAAGGATCAGGTCGCAGAGGGGAACAACCGCTTCGTCTACACCGTAGAGCGTGTCGCTGCCAAGCTGCAGGTGATCGCCCCCGAGGGCGGTATCGTCGTAGAGGATCTCACCTCCGCTGCCAATGGCGAGGTGAAGTACCTCGGTGCCATCGAGAACGCTCGTTACGCACTCGCCGGTGGTGCTATGAAGTCCTACCTCTTTGGTGACAAGGCTGACAGCCGTATCCTCATCGGCGACGCTGATCCGATGAAGTACGGTACCTTCACCTCCGCCATCCACGACAACGTCCCCACCACCGGTGAGGGCGAGAATATCGTCTGGCGTAAGGATATCCAGAAGGTGTCCGACCTCGTCGCTTGGACCAATAAGACCGATGCCGACTTCGCCACCCTTAACTCTCTCCCCATCGTCAATGCCGGAGACGAGGATCTGAAGAAGTCGACCGACAACGGTATCTTCTTCCTCGAGAATAGTATCAACGCCACCGGCAACTTCATGATGCATGACGTGGCTCACGCTAAGTTCTACGCTAAGTTTTCCTTTAAGCCCGAGCAGAAGGTCTACGGTGTAGCCGTGGATGGCGAGGGCAACAAGAGCATCGTTGAGGTCAGCGTCGATGAGCTCGGCAAGATGCGCAAGGATATGGTAGAGGTGTCCAAGGAGTGGGTCAATGGTCTCTCTGAGGAGTATCGTCAGAAGTTGATTGCCGGTCAGAAAGATAAGCTCCAGAGGAAACCGGCTCTCTACGAGCGTGATGTCGTGGATGGCGTCCCCGGTCGCTATGAGCTTAGGGTGATCATCAAGCCGGGAAGCTTCTTCGTCGGCAAGACCACCGGCAAGGTGTATGCCACCCTCAGTGCCGCTCGTCTCGATGGTAATAAGTCCTCTTACCTCTACAATAATGGTAAGATGTACTGGGAGGTGCCTGCCAATAAGCAGCCCAACGCTGCCGGCGACGGTACCGGCTACTGCGATGCCCGTCGTAATAACATCTACTCTCTCCGTGTTGATAGGATCAAGGGTCTCGGCGATAACTGGGATAACTCCGACCCCGATGATCCCAATATCCCCAAGCCCGAGCCCGGGGAGAATCCTGACGAGCCCGATAAGCCCAATCCCAAGCCCGTGGATCCGAAGGAGAATTACATCCAGGTCGAGGCTCGTCTCCTGCAGTGGAACCTCGTCTGGCGTGGTGTCGACCTCGAGAGATAATCACCCCCTTAGCACCCCCTGCTCTGTCGCCCTCCTCTCTTAGCGACAGCCGAGGTGTACAAAGGATAGCGTGGAGGCGGCTTGACCGCCCCTCCACGCACTGTAGAAATCAGAATATAGATGACTTATGAATAAATTGCTCAGACATACGATGGCTCCCGCAGCCCTCCTCGCCCTGGCGCTTCCGGTACTCTCCGGCTGCCACGCCTCGGTGCGCGGTGTGGAGGAGCCGGACGGTATCGAGCGACCCACGGTGCTGAGCCTCCGCGTGACGGCGGGGCTCCCCGGAGAGGGAATGCGTGCCGTCACCGAGGGTCAGGATCCGAATGTCGCCCCTGCCGATGGGACCGGGGAGGGTAAGATCACTTATATGCAGCTCTCTGTGCCTCGGATCGGCGGACTCCGGCGCCTGACCAATCTCGGTACCCTGGGTGCTGACTACTCCGCTCGCTTCGAGCTCCTCCTCCGTCAGAGTATCACCACTCCCTACTCGGTGCTGGTGGGCTCGCAGGATCTCGGACTTACCCAGGCGGACTTCTATGCAGACAAGACGGTGGGGAGCAATCACTTCCTCGACGTCATCCATGAGGATGGCTTCATCCAGACCTCTAAGTCCCCCGACGGCACCGCCATTATCGAGCCGGGAGTCACCGACCCCTCGCCGACGAACGGCAACTATATCACCTCCGAGGTGGAGCGCGTTGTCGCTAAGGTACAGGTGTCTCAGAAGGACGGCCTCAGCCTCACTCTGCCCCGGATAGGTACGCTCTCCCCGCTCACCTACTCCATGGCGGGATCGGCAAAGGAGACCTACCTCTTCCGCGATCATGCCGGCTCGCGTACCCTTGTCGATGAGACCACAGCAAGTGCAGTCTACGAGGACTTCAAGTCGGTCATCGACGATCAGACCGTCCCACTCGACTGGGATCCGAAGAAGGGACACCCCTTCCTCCGGCGTGTCTCCGACAAGGAGGGCTCGGACTACGTCCTCGGCGGCTACTACAGTACGCCCAAGACAGTGACCAATGCCACCGCAGCAGCCACCTCGACCAAGGGAGGCTTCTACTTCTACGAGAACTCGATGTACGGTGGCACCAAGAAAGTGGCCGACACGAAGGGCGAGATCAAGTACAACCGCATCGCCTACGCCAAGGTCTACACCAAGCTCACCCCCACCAACGCCTACACCCAGGGCAGTGGCGGAGAGAGAGTCGTGGCCTCCGCTGAGGAATTCACCAAGGAGCAGAGCTATTTTGTGGATATTTCCAAGGAGCTCTATGACAAGCTGCGTAACGATCCGGCATTTCGCGACCATGTTTCAAGCGGCTTTGAGTTCATTCCGGGTGAGACCGGTGGTCGTACCGTCTATATGCTTAATGTGACGGATAAGCCCGGCACATTCTATGAGGGTGTGGACGATGGTCTCCTCTACCTCCGTATGAGAGATGCACTTATGCTGGGTAAGAATACCGCCGTCCGCAAGTACGACGAGGGACGGATGGTCTATCTCCTCCCGCTCAATAGGCAGCTCGACCCCGCCAAGGGCTTCGTCAATTACTGCGACACGCGACGCAACAACATCTATGACCTCACCGTCACCGGTATCTCCGGCATAGGGCACAACTATGACCCGGTGGATCCCGAGGATCCCAATGTTCCCAAGCCAGAGGACAACCCCTTTGAGCCTCCTACGGATCCGCAGATCCCGGTAGAGCCGGCTGACTACCTCATGCGCATCACCGCCAAGGTCCTTAAGTGGAATCTTGTGGAGAAGCACTACGCTCTGTGGAGCTAATCCCTCCCTCTCCGCTACCTAATGAAATAGTATGATGAAGAGACAACTGACATACTTCCTCGCCTCACTTGCGGGGATGCTCCTCCTCTCCGGATGCCACTCGACGGTCTACGAGGATCTGAGCGACTGTCCTCAGGGGGTAGACTTCGCCTTCTATGTCCGGACGCCTTGTGCCACTGAGCCCTCCTACCCCGCAGAGATCAAGCAGCTGCGCCTCTTTGCCTTCGATGAGGCGGGGAAGCTGGTGCGCGAGATCTCTGCGAGCGACGTCGCCCTCTCCCGGGACTACCTCCTCCATACCGACTACTATCGGGTCGGCAAGAGTGACTTCGTCGCCTGGGCAGGCAGTGATCTGTCACTCCTTGACTTCGGATCCTTTACCCCCGGCACCACCACTAAGGAGCAGATGATCATTGCTCTCAAGCGTCAGGCTGAGAGCTTCGCCGGACTGATCCCACCGATCTACGTCGGGCGCCCTGACAAGGGGACGCTCACACAGGAGGATCGCTCCGCCCTCGGTACTTTCTACGACCGGGTCGACATCCACCTCGAGCAGATCACCAATAGGCTCCGTATCACCCTCACCGGTCTCGACCCGGAGCATAAGTACTCCGTCCGGGTGGAGGATAGTAACAGCAAGTACCACATCGACGGCACCTTCGCCCCCGATACGCGCTTCAGCTACCTCCCCAAGGATCTCGCGATGGAGGAGCGTACAGTCACCGCCACCATCGACGTGATGCGCCTCGCCACGGGACGCGGTGCCCTCCTCATCGTCACCGATGAGACCGACGGCAAGGAGATCATGAGGAAGAACCTCGTCGAGGATCTCCTCCTCGCTCGGACCCCCGACGCCGCCGCACGACCCTACTCCCTTGAGTGCGACCACCTCTTCGACATCCGGATCGACTTCGATCTCGACCTCGACAAGGGGACCTATGTCGCCGTGTTCGCTACGATCAATAAGTGGAACGTCGTCTTCCGGGACGTAATACTCGGGTAATGATTATGAAGAATAGTATGAGACATACCACTCGGCTCCTACTCCTGAGCCTCCTCGTCCTCAGCCTCGCCGGCTGCCACCAGAGCGTAGTGCCGTCGGCGGAGGAGCAGCAGGCTGACGGCTGCGAGCGTCCGGTCCGTATCACTGCGAGGATTCTCCCGAGCGATGCTCCCCTCCGTGCTTTGGGTGATGTGAAGGATGATCCCGATGATGATCCGGACACCCCCTTCGACCCGGAGGTTGTAAACCCGGAGAAACAATTTAAGGAGAGTCGCATTGATCACGTGATGCTCTATGTCTACGACAAAGACAAGCTGATCCGGACGATTTTCTACAAGAATCCGACCATTACTAAGGGTATGCCGACTGCCTTTGACGGACTGGAGGTGAAGCCTTTTGGTACCGAGACGGGCGGGATCTTTACCTTTGACCTGTTGCTCTCCCCGGGGCGCTACCGCTTCGTGATGCTCGTCAATGACCCACAGTGCTACTACGAGGCGAAAAAGGGCACTATTCGAGATCCTCAGAAGATTTATCTCAGTCAGATGACCAATGAGAGGAAGATGCTCAGCAGTCAAATTTTGGCTGATAGTCCAGATGTTTCGATTAGAAAGTACGTTGATGGTGTCCAGCCCAGAATTATCCCGATGACCGGTCAGGCGATGCTCACTATTCCCAAGGGTAGTGACGATGGGACGATCACCACGGTGACCCCCTCCATCGACCTCGAGCGCGTCTTTGCGAGGGTAGAGCTGATCCTCACGACGGCGACTAAGGATAAGTCGAAGTTTCTCAGCCCTGAGATCGCAAAGTATAAAATAGACAATCGTGATTATGTCGATGGCTCCACTTCCGGCAGGTTGACCAAGGGGCGTCTGGTGGATCTTGTGGACACGGACTGGCGTGCAGGCACGCTGGAGATGCTTCCCTCGCGAGGTGAGTACACCGCCACCGGCAGGGATATGCCCGAGGAGAGCCGACTCTATAGTGACCGTACTGCGACAGACTATCAGCAGTACTTCCGTGATGCTGCCACGTACAGAGCTCAGGTCACCACTCCGTATGCGGAGAATATCGATGATATGAATTATTTCCTTGAGGCACCTACAAGTTCATTACCCAAGATATATCACAGGCGCTCTAAGACATTGGTAGGTAAGAAAATTCTCAACTGGTATTACCTCTATATCCCGCCGATGTTCATCGACGGACTAAAGAAGGAGGATATGCCTTACATCTTGATCGGTATCAATACCACCGGTGTGGATATCCCTGCTAATGCTCCGGCAGCTGCCGAGCAGATGACCTACTTCCGCCTCCCCATCACCACGCTCGTCTCTGCAGCGGGGGGCGGCATAGAGGAGAAGTTTGAGGTACGCCGCAATACCACCTACAGCATCTACGCCGCCTTCCGTGGCGGCCGCCTCATCCTCAACGACGGCATCAAGGTCTATCCCTGGCGTCGCGTCGACCAGGAGCTTCCCATCGATCCTGATGCGGACGGAGATACCCTGCCCGACTGGAATAAATAAGCCTACACCATGATTATGAAGCATATATCACTCATACCGTCACTCCTCTGTGGGCTCCTTCTCTTGCCGGGCTTATCTGCCTGCCATGAGAGGATGAGCGTCGACGACCCATCCTGCCCGGTGACAAGTGACGACGAATATACGATCTTGGACGAGCCGATTGTCCTCGAGTTTCTCGTGAATGCTCCTCGCAAGGTCGACCCCTCGGTCACTGCGAGCACACGTGCCGTCGGAGACCTCGACCGCACCTATACCCAGGCCGATAAGGACAAGGCTACTGTCAACACCCCGAAGAGAGGGCAAGGTGGGTATAATACCGGAGATGAGGACTATGACGACCTCCTCTGGCGCTCTTATGTCTACATGGCAGACTGGATCCGCACACTCTCCATCCCGGAGCTTAGGGACACAGACTACAAGGTAGAGGGGCTGATCCCTTTCCCGGATGGCATAAGCGGCACTTCCATACACTATGCCGGAGGGCTGTCTGATCTCGCCATCACTACAGTGCCGGAGAAGGTGACACTGACACTCTACGCTCTGCCTAAGTCCGGCACAATGACTTTCATCGCCAATGGCAAGCGTATGGTAGACTATTACGACCAAGATAAGCTCCAGGATCTGTCGCTGGACAATCCGTATCTTCTCTCATCCGAGAATGACTATTACCTGGGACCGTGGATGAAAGAGGATCTGAAGGAGGATCTCACCATCAATTCCGGAAGCGATGTCTACAGTCTTGGCTATCTGCCGATGTATGCACGGCTCTACAATGTTACCCGCGATGATACCGGTCGTGGCATAATGGCCTCCGAGACACCCACGGGCGAGGTGGTGGAGACACGTACAATCTATCTCGAGCGAGCGGTCGCCATGGTCACCGTCCACTGGGATCGCCCGACCGGCGATATGCGCAGCTTTGTGGAGGACTCAGAGTTTGGTTACTTCCCCAACGTCACCTCCGTTATCCCGAATAACTGGCAGGGAGTTCTTGACAAGATTACCGAGTACAATTTTCCCTACGTTAAGGCAGGTACCGTGACGGAGCACAAGAGAATACCCGCTTACTGGCACTTCCTGCTCAATAATAGATTTACCTGGAAGGGAGTGACTCCCGAAAGTATGATCGATTTACGTGAGGGATATCAGCTCTTCTTCCCTCCGGAGAACTTTCCGACACAGCAGGAGTGGCAGAGCTCAATCATTGCAGTGATGTCCAAGTTTGAGAGAGATCCCCTCAAGGTGACAGAGCGACGGTACAAGTACTTCGATTTGCCCTACGGCGAGAAGAACCCTGAGACCGGTCTGCTGGAGGTACACCGCAACACCTGGTACAACCTCCGCATCAAGTTCCGAAAGGCACCCGACGGCACAGAGCAGGCTTACATCGCCTCTGCCTGGGATGACGTGGATATCCCCGCTGAGCTCTAATGTTATATACAGCATATAATTAAGATACATAGATATGAGACGTAATTTCTTTTCACTTGGCTCGTTGCTCTGCACGCTGGCGCTCCTACTGACGACCGCCGGCTGCCGTAATGAGCGACCCGAGGACTTCTACCCCGACAACGGGCGGGGTACCGAGGTCACTCCCGGCACGCTCGGTCAGCAGGAGGCAGAGATCGCCATCGACATCCCGGAGATGATGCAGAGTACTGCACTCCGATCCCTCACCAAGGATCAGGAGGGCGATGCCTCTGCGATCCGTATCCTTGCCTTCAACGTCCCCGACGGGGTCGAGGATGGCGCTGAGACCTACGCCTATGAGCCCCGTATCAAGTCCGGTCCCACACTGGAGGACGGCAAGTACAAAGTCACCCTCCTGATCAATCAGACCACGGCTCCACAGAGACTGGTCCTCCTCGCCAATCTCCCCGACGGTAAGCTCCCCGCTGCCGTCACCGAGGGAGCCACCAAGGAGGCGATCTACAAGAGTCTCGTGTACGACTACGCCGCCACGGGATGGAAGAGCGATGGAGAAAAAGCCGGTGCCACCAAGGGAACCGACTACGACCTCCTCCCGATGTGGGGAGAGAGTAGGGCGATCACCGTCGCCGCCGGTGCCAATACCTTCGGTGACTACTACTACGAGGATGGCGTCATCCGCCTCTACAGAGCCCTTGCCAGGGTCGATGTGGGGATGAAGTTTGACACCACTTCCACTCCCGGGGAGTCTCTTCCCGAGACCAATGAGGGCATGGGTGCCGCTGACAAGCGCCACTTCGACCTCACCGACGTCTATGTCTACCACCCCGCCAAGAGCTACCGTCTCGCCGGTAACATCAAGAATATCGAGAAGGCTGATGCCAAGTACAAGGCAGTGCGTCCCACCCTCCCCGAGGGTGTGGAGTACTACACCGGCAAGAAGGCTGACGAGCTCAAGCTCCACTACACCGTCGATCCCGACCAGGGGTGTCTCGTACGCTCCATCTACCTCCCCGAGGCACCCGTAGTAGAGAGCGGTGTCGTCAAGGAGGAGCTCGACGGCAATCCCTGTATCGTCGTCGGTGGTGTCTACAAGGGCGATAACTTCAATCCTAAGGGACGGAACAACACCGACAAGACCTACTACCGCGTCGACTTCGTCAAGGCGAAGGAGGAGGGTCAGGACAAGGCCTCACGTCTCCCCATCCTGCGTAACCACCGCTACCGCATCAATATCCTCGACGTCGACGGCCCTGGTCACAAGACCACCGAGGACGCGATCAATAACACCACCTCCGACGTCATCTACTCCGTCTCCGTATGGGACGAGAACGAGACCTCCAAGGTCGTCACCGACGGCAACTACTGGCTCAAGCTCTCTCAGGATCAGATCAAGGTCGGCAAGCTCGGTGGTGTCCTGCCCATCACCTTCCAGACCAATCACCCCGATGGCTGGGAGCTCATCGTCCCCGAGGAGTACGTCCCGGATCCCGAGAATAACCCCGACAAGAAGGTGAAGAACCCCCTCTACGACCACAAGGACTGGGTCAAGACCCTATTAGGCAGTGTGGAGAGTGATGTCGATGGCACCAAGTCCACCACCTCGCCCAAGACTAAGGCGGAGGCTGTCAACTTTAAGGTCAAGACTCAGACCGACAAGGACTTCAAGGGCATGCAGGGCGCCTTCGTCGTGCAGGCCTACGGCGGTCGGCTTAATTGGACCATCCGCGTCACGCAGACCGAGAAGCTCGACCTCGTCCTTGAGATCTACAAGGATCGCGAGATGACTACTCAGACCGACTTCATCGAGGTGCACGAGGGCGGTATCTCTTACAAGAAGAGCATTGACTTCGACGGTCATACCTATACCCCTGAGGAGCAGGGGCGCTATACCGTCTTCTACGTCCGTGCACTCCCCTATGGCAGAGTCCCGGTACCAGATACCCCGGCTGATCAGATAGACCAGAATTGGGAGCTCGACGTCACCGATGCCGGTGGTCACGACTTTAAGTTCTGGGCCTACAGCAAGTCTCACCCCGGCAACACCATTGAGGACTTCATCCATGAGCGCGGTGACGTCGATGAGAGCAACTTCCTCTCCTTCAATAACTACTTTACTAAGAAGGGGAATACGAACTTTAAGGGTCTGATGTTCCGCCAGGTGGGGAATAACCTCTACCAGCTCGTCATCTCCAACGATCCCATCTCCTCGACGAATCGAGATCCCTTCGAGATCCGTCGTAATAAGTACACCTTCACCCTCACGGTGACCGACCCCTCCGACCCGACGAATAAGGCCTCCGTCTCCAAGTCCGTCAACGTCCTCCAGCAGGAGCACAATATCGTCCTCTACACAGACAAGGAGCTCACCAAGCCGATCTCCCTCAATGAGGCCAATCCCGAGCTCTTCCTGATGAATGGTAAGGTCAAGCAGCTCTACGTCAAGAGCAACATCCCCGGCTACGTCAAGCTCCTCCGTCAGGGACAGGACGAGCGTGTCCGAGGGACGGATCCGCAGAGACCCGAGATGATCCCGATGGAGCAGATCGTCGGTGCCCGTCCTGACTACAGCACGCTCACGATCAATAAGAGCACGCTGCAGAATAATATCAGCACCCCTCAGGACATCTACTACTTCCCCGCCAACCTCGGTACGGAGTCTTCCCGAAATATGTACACCTTCAAGGTGCGCGATGACATCAACGCTACCGAGAAGCTGCGCTGGGGCTACGCCGACTGGATCTTCGACACGACCGATCCCTTCTTCAGGTGGAAGTTTGATGACGGCAAGGAGACGGGCGAAAGCTTCCGCACCGAGTTCGTCTGCGTCGCAGTGCGTCCGGAGGCCAATTGCTACGTCCTCGAGCTGGACAACTTCGGTATCTTCATCCCCCTCTCCCGCATCAATACCGCTGCCGACACTTTCTACGACAAGTGGGAGATGCCCAAGGACTGGGACAGCTATATTGTTGGTGCTCTCGGTGGAGAGACCCGATGGACGGAGTCCTATATCGGTCCGACGGACTGGACAGAGTTCATGAAGGAGGAGAATCATGGTCTCCATCACCTCGATGATGACGATGACGTCACGGCGGAGTTTATCTGGACTGATCGTGAGCCGCTTACGCCCACCTCGTCTCAGAAGCTCTATGATCCCCACAATGTGAAGAACTCCCACGGTCCGATCCGTGCGCTTGATATTGCAGAGGTAGGCGGTCAGAGGTACCTCTACGTCATGCCGGGTGAGAATACGCCGGAGAATGCCGGCAACTCACTCGTCGCCGTACGCTCAAGCAAGTACACCAAGAAGATGACCGGCATCCCTGAGGTCGACAATGGTACTGTCTTCCGCGGCAATAAGGCGGGCAGCAAGGCGATCCTCTGGTCTTGGCACATCATTACCGTACCCAAGGGGAAGCGACCGGAGTATCTTGCGCTCAATAAGTTTGTCACTCTCGATATGGGTAGTGAGAAGGTTGATGGTGTCGAGTATACCTATACCTGGGAGCATCCCGGTCTCCTCTATCAGGAGCTGGGAGCCAGGAAGCGTGCTGACGTAAGTACTGCTAAACCAGCTGACTGGAAAATTGGTGGAGGATTGGCTTGGCAGCCGGATAATTACGATGTCCTCGGTATGGTCTATCAGTGGGGACGCAAGGATCCGTTCCCCAAGGAGAACTATGGCGGACAGAAGGGCGAGGCGAATCGCATATTCCCCTACCTCAAGGATGCCTCCGGCAATCACTTCCGCACCGAGTGGTATGGAGACAAGGACAGGTCGTTCCGCTTTACCTACAAGCAGTCGATCGAGAATCCCACCGTTGCCGTCCGTGCCAATGCCGACGGTGATGAGCACTGGATGGTGGAGGGAGGACGAGAGACCAGTAACGGTCCTCAGGGCGCCATGCAGAGGTATCAGGTCTCCTTCATCTGGGGCGGTAAGATCTTTGGTTCTAGTGGAGAGCGTGAGAAGACACGCAACGAGACCGACAAGACCGTCTGGGATCCGTGTCCCTATGGCTTTAAGGTCCCCTCTGTCGGCGCTGAGGTGGGTATGCCCTACGATGAGTATAACAGCAAGGAGACAGGTATTGTGCCGATAAAGAAGGCAAAAGTTAGAGCACGGATCGGTGCCAATCGTGCTAAGCCGCTGACTAATGGATATGGCTCGGAGACCTACTGGAATGGTCCTCTTTCCGGCAACGGCTATGAGGGTAGCGGCTCTACGCGTGGCAAGTTTGTCCACTTCCACTCCTCCTGTCCCGTCTACGGTGGTATGGGTCGCTCCGGCTGCTGGGAGCTCAAGACCACTACTGATTACTACTCCGGATCGGGTGTAACTAACAATCTGGCCGCTAAGGCCGGTGTCCTCCCCATCTTCCCGGTAGCCAACAGCAAGGAGCAGGACTACAAGGAGTACTGGAAGCCCTCTACCCGCTCTGCCGGGAACATCATCCCGACGAATAGACCGCGTCACTGAGCACTCTGACAGCAACCCATCGGCAGCCCCTTCGGTGAGAATCCTCACCGGAGGGGCTGCCTCCGTCCTCCCCGACGTCTCAGTCGGTCGAGTCGGACGAGTCGGACGAGTCGGACGGCGCTGGGGAGAGTCCTGATCTCTCTCCTCAGCCCTCCCTCTCCAGCTCTCCCTCCCCAGCTCTCCCTCTCCGGCTCTCCCTCCTCAGCTCTCCCTCCAATATACGCCGTGGGTGGAGTGGTGGAGGAGCGACTGCGCTCGTCCGACACGTCCGACTTGTCCGACTCGTCCGATAAGATAGCGCGACCCGTCCGACTCGTCCGACATGTCCGACATGTCCGATACACCAGCGCCCCCATCGATATTTCTGGAAAGGGGGTATCTTTGGGTATGACGAAACCTTTCTTACCACAGCGCGGGGGCTATCGCAGCCTGAAGGTCTATCGGGTGACCACCCTGATCTACGACCTGACTTACCACTTTGCTCACACCTATCTGAAGTCGTACGACCGCACCATCGATCAGATGGTGCAGGCAGCTCGCTCCGGGAAGCAGAATATCGCCGAGGGGAGTGCCGCAGGGACTCACTCGTCGGAGACTGAGATCAAGCTCACCAGTGTCGCGAAGGCGAGCTTGGAGGAGCTCCTTGTGGACTATGAGGACTATCTGAGGACGAGAGGTCTCCCCGGCTGGGGTCCCGGTCACCCGCGCTACGATCGGCTGCGCGCCTATGCTCGGAGTGAGGAGATCTTCGGTGGCTGCCCGGGGATCTTCGAGCGGATGAGCGATGAGGAGCTTGCCAATCTCGCTATCACGCTGATCCACCAGGCGACCTATATGCTGCGCCGCCTGATCGAGCGGCAGGAGGTGATGTTTCTGGAGCATGGCGGCATCCGGGAGCGGATGAGCCGCGCCCGCCGCTCCTACCGCTCCTCTGAGAAGTAGCGCGCTCGGCCGATAGATAGCGAGAGGGGGCACGGCGCATCTGCGTCGTGCCCCCTCGTCGGTCTATATAGGGGAGGGTTACTTCTCCTCCTTCATCGCATTCTCATTGGAGATTAGCTCGCCGGCGGGGATGTAGCAGCAGACGAGGTTGCGGTCGCCGTAGCCGTCATTGACGCGAGCGACATTGACCCAGTGCTTCCAGTCGTGGAGGTAGGGGAGGTCAAAGGCAGCCTTCTCCCTCGTGTAGGTGTGGCTCCACTCGTCGGTGGCCACCTCGTAGAGGGGGTGGGGGGCATTCTTGAGGACATTATCCTCCACGTCGGCCTTGCCGTCCATGATCTCCTGGATGTCGGCGCGGATGCGCTTCATCACCTCGACGAAGCGGTCGAGCTCCTTGAGGCTCTCACTCTCGGTCGGTTCCACCATGAGGGTGCCGTGTACGGGGAAGGAGAGCGTCGGGGCGTGGTAGTTGTAGTCCATAAGACGCTTGGCGATGTCGAGGTCGGTGATGCCGACGGCGCCGAAGTTGCGGCACTCGACGATGCACTCGTGTCCGACGAATCCGGTCTCCCCGCGGTAGAGGACACCGTAGTCCTCCTGCAGGCGGGCGGAGAGGTAATTGGAGTTGAGGATCGCTCCGGCGGTGGCAGCCTTGAGCCCCTTAGCCCCCATCATGCGGATGTAGGCGTAGGTGATGCCGAGGATGCCGGCGCTGCCGAAGGGCGCTGCGGAGACGGGGATGCGGTCCTCGCCATGCATCAGCGGGTGAGAGGGCTTGTAGGGTGCGAGCTTGCTCGTCATGCAGATACAGCCCTCACCGGGACCGCCACCGCCGTGGGGGATGGCGAAGGTCTTGTGGAGGTTGAGGTGGCAGACGTCGGCGCCGATGAAGCCGGGGTTGGTCCAGCCGCACTGGCCGTTCATATTGGCTCCGTCCATGTAGACCAGTCCGCCACGGTCGTGTACGATCTTGAGGAGCTCACGGATGTGTACCTCGAAGATACCGTACGTACTCGGGTAGGTGATCATGGTGCCGGCGAGGCGGTCCTTATTCTCCTCCGCCTTGGCGCGGAAGTCCTCTACGTCGATCACGCCGCTCTCCGTCGACCGTACGATCACCGGCTCCAGTCCGGCGAGGGATGTGGAGGCGGGGTTGGTACCGTGAGCAGACTCGGGAAGGAGGATCACCTTGCGGTCCTCCTTCCCGTGGTCGATGAAGTACTCGCGGATGGTGCGGAGACCGGCGTACTCACCTGCGGCGCCGGAGTTGGGCATAAAGGAGATGTCGTCAAATCCGGTGATCGTGCAGAGCATCTTGCCGAGGCAGTCGATCATCTCGAGATAGCCCTCCACCTGCTCTGAGGGAGCGTAGGGGTGGATGCAGGAGAAGTGGGCATTGGAGAGGATGAAGAGGGAGGCGGCAGGATTGAGCTTCATCGTGCAGGAGCCGAGGGAGATCATCGAGTCGGCGAGGGAGAGGTCACGCCGGCCGAGACGGGTGCAGTAGCGCATCAGCTCGGTCTCGGTGTGGTAAAGGCTGAAGACCTCCTGCTGCATGAAGTCGCCCTCGCGACGGACCTTCTCGTCCATCGGCAGCCACTCCGCGGGGATCTCCGGCACGTCGATCTCGGTGTCGGGCTTCTTCGCCTCGGATAAGATGTAGAAGAGGGTGGCGAGGTCGCTCACCTCCGTGGTCTCATCGAGGGAGATACCGATGGAGGTGCCGTCGGCGAAGTAGCGGAAGTTGCAGCCGCTCTCCTCGGCGACGCGACGGATACGTGCCACCTCCTCCTCGGAGAGGTCGACGATCTTGAGGGTGTCGAAGTAGAGCGTATTGGTCTGCTTGTAGCCGAGCTTGCGGAGCTGACGGTCGAGGACAACGGTGTAGGTGTGGATCCGCCCGGCGATGTCCTTGAGTCCCTCCGGTCCGTGGTAGACGGCATACATACCGGCGATGGTGGCGAGGAGTGCCTGAGCGGTACAGATATTGGAGGTGGCGCGCTCGCGCTTGATGTGCTGCTCGCGGGTCTGGAGGGCGAGGCGGAAGGCCTTGTGATCCAGCCGGTCGACGGTCACACCGATGATGCGTCCCGGGATGATGCGCTTGTACTCATCGGTGGCGGCGAGGTAGCCGGCAGAGGGACCGCCGAAGTACATCGGCACGCCGAAGCGCTGTGAGGAGCCGAAGACGATGTCGGCGCCCAGCTCGCCGGGAGGGGTCATCAGCACGAGGGACATCAGGTCGGCGGCGACGGCGACACGTACGCCGGCTTTCTTTGCCTTCTCGAGGAAGCTCTTGAGCTCGATCACCTGACCATTGTCATTGGTGTACTGGACGACGGCTCCGGCGAAGGTGTCGTCGAGGGTGATCTCATCGGGGCAGCCGTAGACCAGCTCGCAGTCCCACTGCGAAGCGCGGGTCTCGATGACGCGGCGGGTGGTGGTGAAGAGGTTGTCAGAGACGAAGATCTTGGTCCTCGTCTTCTCCTCAGCCCGCTTGCGGACATTCAGCAGCATGGCGCATGCCTCGGCGGCTGCGGTTGCCTCGTCGAGGAGGGAGCAATTGGTCAGCGGGAGACGGGTGAGCTCGGTGATGACGGTCTGGAAATTGAAGAGCGCCTCCAGTCTGCCCTGCGACACCTCAGCCTGATAGGGCGTGTAGGAGGTGTACCAGGCGGGATTCTCGAGGATATTCCGCTGGATGACGGCGGGGGTGCAGGTGTCGTACCAGCCCATGCCGATGTAGGAGGAGAAGATCTGATTCTTCTCGCCCAGCTCATTGATGTGCTCGATCAGCTCGCGCTCGCTCATCGGCTCGGGGAGGTCCAGCTCCTTGTCGAGCAGGATATCCGACGGCATGACATGGTGGATGAGGTCGTCGACGCTCTTGACGCCGATGGTCTTGAGCATCCTCTTCCTCTCCTCGGGGTCGGTGACGCCGATCTCGCGGATGCTGAAGTCAGTTGTATTCATGAATCGATAGTGTAAGTATTTGATTAGATGATTTTTAGTGGCAAAAAAGGGTCGGAGGCGAGCTCCGACAGTGTAAAAGTAGCCATTTTCCCTGAGAGAAGAAAAAGGGCAGGGCAGGAGGGGACTGGTGTGTCCCCCCTGGAGAGACCAATTACCTCCCTAAGCAGCCGAGAGGAATCACCCGGACTCCGTCTGGTCGGGTATAGGCCATTTGGCCGCCGGTGAGGAGGATCAGTAGGTCCGGCTCCCGGATTGGCATCTGAGTCTCCTTCTTATTGGCCATGTGGATGAGATGCTTCAGCTCAAGTAGGTGCTTGGCACCCTGCTCGATCTCATTGCTTCCCAGCTTGCACTCAATGAGGGCATACCTCCCATCCTCTAAGTGTAAGACTACGTCCGCCTCGAGACCATACCTATCTCTATAGTAGGATACGTGACCACTCAGATCTGTAGTGTAGGCTCTTAGGTCACGTATGCACATCTGCTCGAATAGGAAACCAAAAGTTTTTAGCTGGGTGGATAGTGCCTCGGGAGATAGACCGAGGATTGCCACAGCGATAGAGGGATCTGCAAAGCCTCTCTTAGCCGAACTCCTAATGGCAGACTTGCTTCGGATTGCAGGGCACCACGCCTCAATGTTTTGGATCACGAAGAGCTTCTCAAGGGCTTTCTCATAGTCGTTGAAGGTGTCTGGAGTGATCCCCTGATCTCCAGAGGCTGTGATATCAGCAAGAAGCGTATTCTTCCGCGCAAGGGTAGAGATATTACGTGCGTAAGACCGTAGGATCAGCTGAGCTACTTTAGGGTCCCTATTCTTGCCATCTATTCTTGATATGTCATCGACGCAGATCGTGTTGACATAGTTCTTAGCCACAAGTAGCTTGGCACGATCAGACTTAATATTTAGGACAGCAGGCCATCCTCCGTGGCAAGCAGCAAATATCAGATCGGGGACGGACATAGGGGACTTTATGCCATCGATATTGTACTGAGGATCATCAAAAAGGCTCGTCACCGAGATCTCTCCCGAGGATAAGCCCATCTCCCACAGGCTCATCGGTAACATAGTCATACGCGCAATCCTTCCTGTGCCGGAATGTTGTATCTGAGACTTGTCCACAGTATTGGAGCCTGTCAGTATAAATTGACCCATTTGACCTCTTTGATCGACGGCTACCCTCACGGCGTCCCATAGGACGGGAGCATCCTGCCACTCGTCTATCAGCTTGGGGGTGTCCCCTGCGAGTAGCAGAGATGGCTTCACATCTAAGGTCGCAAGGTACTCTGATCGCATATCAGGATCCTGAAGGCGGACGACACTCCTCGCATGCTGTAGGGCAGTAGTAGTCTTACCGCACCACTTGGGTCCCTCTATAAGGACCGCCCCAAATGCTTGCAATAGATCACTTAGCAAGTCGTCTGCTACTCGATGATAATACTCCATGGCGTAAACAACTCTATATTCCTGTCACAAAGGTAGTGATTCAGGTTTACTTAGGGGTTGTTTCGGCGATAAAGTCGATACTTTTGTGGTGATTTGGTCGATACTTTTGTGGTGATTTGGTCGATACTTTTGTGGAGGTCTGGTCGGACGGGGTCGGACGGGTCGGACAGGTCGGACGGGGTCGGACGGGTCGGACAGGTCGGACGGGGTCGGACGGGGTCGGACAGGTCGGACAGGTCGGACGGGGTCGGACGGGTCGGACAGGTCGGACGGGTCGGACGGGGTGGGACAGGTCGGACGGGTCAGACAAGTCGGACGGGTCGGACGGGGCGATGGGTCGGCTGAGAGGGGGCTGGAGGAGGGGGGAATCTATTACCGGTATTAGTGACGACTATTACCGGTATTAGTGTCGACTAATACCGGTAATAGATTTCTCCCTGAGGGATGGGGCTGACTTGGCTAGCTGTGGAGGAGGTGCTCCTCGCGCTTGGACTCGATCCAGCGGGCTATGATGCGGGGGTAGTGGTCCCGCTCGAGGAGGTGGATCTTGGCGGCGATCTCCTCCGGTGTCTCCTCCGGGCTAATCTCGGTCCGCGCCTGGAAGATCGTCCTCCCCCGGTCGTACTGCTCGTCGATCTCGTGGATCGTGATGCCGGTCTCTCGCTCGCCGGCGGCGTGGACCGCCTCATGGACGTGCATGCCGTACATCCCCTTGCCCCCATACTTGGGCAGGAGGGCGGGGTGGATATTGAGGATCAGCCCCGGATAGGCATTGAGGAGGAAGTGCGGGATGAGTGCCATATACCCCGCCAGCACGATCGCCTCCACCCCTCGCTCTCGGAGGTAGGGGAGCAGCACCTCCGGATCTGCCAGCTCGTCGCGGGTGAAGTACTTTACCTCGATCCCGAGTCGCTCCGCCCGGTGACGGACGTAGGCGTCTCTGCGGTTGATCACCACGCAGGCGACGGAGAGCGCCGTCTCCGGGTGTGCGGCGAGGTACTCGGCGATCTGCTCCATGTTGGTTCCGTTGCCGGAAGCGAATATTGCTATCTTAGTCATGGTATGAAAATGCACGAACTTGTTTGCTTGTGCAAATAATACGTATCTTTGCATAGTCTAAGGGTGAGGTGTGCCGTGCGCCTATCTCATCCTCAGGAGACAAAGGTACGGTTTTTCAATACTTAATCACTAAATAAGAGATACCAATATGACACGTGACGAAGTCGCAAAGAAGGTAGAGGATATCATCATCGATAAGCTCAATGTAGATGCCTCTGAGGTAAAGGACGAGGCAAACTTCACCCTCGACCTGGGTGCTGACTCTCTCGACACCGTGGAGCTGATCATGGAGTTTGAGAAGGAGTTTGACATCAAGATCGAGGATGACGAGGCACAGAAGATCCAGACCGTCGGTGACGCTGTGGACCACGTCCTCGAGGCTGTCAAGGATCGCTGATCATCGATCACCGGAGCCTCTGCATGAGAGGCCTCTACCTCGGAGAGGGCTGTCCCGCTGATGGTACGGCTCTGTCCGCCTGACAGATCATAGGGGGTGTGTCCGTCGCTGCGGACCCATCCCCTTTGCTCGTAGGGGGAGTGCGAGATGATGAATGGTGTCCGAATGGACCTCACTACGCAAAATATCAGACATAATATGGAGCTCAAACGAGTAGTCGTCACCGGCATCGGCGCTGTCACGCCGCTGGGATATGATGTGCCATCGACGTGGGAAGCGGCCAAGGCGGGCCGTAGCGGCGCCGGTCCGATTACCCTATTTGATCCGGAGCACTTCAAGACTCACTTTGCCTGCGAGGTGAAGGACTTCCGGGCGACCGACTTCCTGGACCGTAAGCTGACTAAGAAGTGCGACCGATACACCCAATTTGCCCTCATCGCAGCCAAGGAGGCGATCGAGGACTCTCAGCTCGAACTGGAGCGAGAGGATAAGGATGAGATCGGGGTGATCGTCTGCAGTGGCATCGGAGGGATCGGTTCGCTTGAGGAGAATATCCTCGACTACGATGCGGAGAAGGGACCGCACTTCTCGCCCTATATGGTGCCGAAGCTGATCAGCGACATGGCTGCCGGGCTGATCTCGATCGAGTATGGCTTCCGGGGACCAAACTTCGGCACCGTCTCCGCCTGCGCCTCCTCGACCCACTCGATCATCTCTGCAGTCGATAATATCCGCCTCGGTCGCACGCCGGTCTGCCTCGCCGGTGGAGCGGAGGCGGCGATCAGCGTCAGTGGGGTGGGGGGATTCAATAGCCTGCAGGCACTCTCGACGCGCAACGACAGTCCGGAGACCGCTTCGCGACCTTTCTCCAAGAGCCGCGACGGCTTCGTCCTCGGTGAGGGCGGGGCGATCCTGGTGCTGGAGGAGATGGAGCACGCCGTGGCGCGCGGGGCGCGGATCTACGCCGAGATCGTCGGCGTCGGTATGAGCGCCGATGCCTACCACATCACCGCCTCTCACCCCGAGGGACTCGGCGCACGGCTCGTGATGACGCGTGCGATGGAGGATGCGGGGATCACGCCCGATAAGATAGACTATATCAATGTCCACGGTACCTCGACGCCAGTGGGCGATGTCAGCGAGGCGCGCGCGATCGTCGACCTCTTCGGAAACCACGTGAGCGAGATGAGCATCAGCTCCACGAAGTCGATGACCGGTCACCTCCTCGGTGGAGCAGGCGCGGTGGAGGCTGTGCTGTCGATCCTCGCCCTTAGGGACGGGATCATTCCTCCGACGATCAATCACGCTGAGGATGACGTCGATCCGGACTTTGACCCCAGGCTCGACTTTACCTTCAATACCGCTAAGGAGCGTCCCATAGAGTATGCGCTCTCCAATACCTTCGGCTTCGGAGGGCACAATGGTACGGTGATCCTCAGGAAGTGGAAGTAAGCTAGGATGAGTCAGATAGGACACCTCCTCGATCGGCTGTCAGTGCGGATACAGACGCTGGGGCGGGGAAGGATAGCCCGGCGGAAGGTGACTCCGGTGGACGAGTACAGGAGGAGCGTGGAGCGCTTTGTGCTCGAGGTGACGGGGGAGAAGCCCGACGACTGGAAGATCTACGCTCAGGCGCTCACCCACTCGTCCTATGCCGGGACCTACGGCGGGAAGCAAAATGAGCGGCTGGAGTATCTCGGTGACAGCCTCCTCGGGGCGGTGATAGCCGCTGCCGCTTACCGGCTCTATCCGGATGAGGATCAGGGCGGGCTGACACAGATCCGCTCCTTCCTCGTCAGCCGTAAGCAGATCAATAAGCTGGCTCGCAGCATGGGCATCGACAGGATGCTCCGGGTCTCTCCCGGGGTCGACCTCGAGCACAGCGATGTGCCGGGGAATGCCCTCGAGGCCTTTATCGGAGCGCTCTATCTAGACAAGGGATTTGAGGTGACAGCCGACTTCGTCAAGAAGCAGGTGGTGATCTCGCGGAAAAATCTGGAGTGCGTCTCGCGGCAGGAGGAGGACTATAAGTCGACCTTCATCATCAGGATGCAGAAGGAGGGGACGCCCTATCTCTTCGACTACCTCGGGGAGACCGAGGAGGCGCCCGGCGAGGTGACTCATCACGTGGCTCTCCGTGTGGGAGCCGATGGTGTGGTCCTCTCTGAGGGCAGCGGACCGAGCAAGAAAGCGGCCGACCGGATGGCGGCGCGCACTGCTCTCCAGCTCCTCGACACCCACTGACGATACCCATAACCCATATACAGAGAGGGCCGACCCGCATCCCGCGAGCCGGCCCTCCTTTTATACCTCTTCTTCAGTAATAGAATTGATTAAATCAAATTTGCACACAACTGATAATCAATAGTGTGCGATGCCATACCGACAGTGGCACTACTGGGAAATAGCTCAGAAAGTAATATTTATTATTTATAGCCTCGTTATTATATTGTGACGTTATGAAATAGGCGCGATGAAAAGAGCGAGGTTTATTAAGTGTAGAACTGATAAGTATTTTAATTGATTTGTCGCCAAAATACTTGTTGGAGAATGAATAATTGGTAGATTTGCACTGAGGCAGACCGTGTTTTTGATGTGAATTGCACTGGTCCGTCACGATCTATACACCACAGTGCCATCTACCCGATATGAAAATGAATAAGAGTCATTCACGCCACATCTCGCTCTTGCTTGTACTATTGCTGCAATTGTCGGGGCCTGCGAGTCCTCTCTCTGCTCAGGAGTGTAGCCCTCTGGTGCTAAGAGGAGACGAAGTCAGTCTGTCCTTTAGTCCAGAGGGTAGATATGGGCTGACTATATCCTCACGGGATAGATCCTCTCTGGTGACATCTGACAGGACGCTCCCCTGGGATCTGCAGCTGAGAGATGGTCATCTGCCAGACTATCAGATAGAGTATGCAGGCGGTCACCTGATAGAGGAGGGTCTCGTCGAGCTGACCTGGCGAGTGAGTCAGGGGCATGTTACTTCCACAATTAGGGTGGAGGTTAGACAGAAAGATAATGACCCCCTCCCTGAGTGGAGCCTTCGTATCACCGGTCCGATCGTCCGACAAATAGACCAGATTACCTTTCCGAGGTTCAAGGTTCCCCGTGAGGATAGTATGGAGCTGATTATGCCCGTGGGGTATGGCATCTCGAAGACGATCAAGGTGGGGACTGAGGCCTACCTCCCTTATCCATCCGGAAGTGGGACGATGCAATTCCTTATGGCAACCTCCTCGAGCGGGACTGCTTTTATCTCCACACGAGACACGGAGGGACACTTCAAGCACTTCAGAAGTGTTGCAGATGAGCAGTCAGTATCGATGTACGTTACTGTCCCTGTCTCAGAGGACTGGAGGCGTAATGATGATCTGAGGCTACCTTGGTCAAGTGTTATTGGCTATCGCAAGTCCGGGTGGGAGAGTACGGTGATTGACTGGTATCGACCCTTTACTTATCAGACCGAGTGGGGGGCAAAGACAGTCGCTGAGCGCCAGATCCCGCGCTGGCTGTTGGAGAATGACCTTTGGATCCAGAAGCAGAAGGAGGACAGCTATAGTGACTTGCTTCGTGCTATGGCGCTGTATGGAAATAACGTCGGTGTACACTGGTACCACTGGCACCATTACCCATTTGATACGCGATACCCTGACTACTTTCCTCCAAAGCCTCTGATCAAGGAAAAGTTCCGTGAGCTATCCCATATGGGCGCTCACGTAGTACCCTATATTAATGGGCGTCTCTGGGATCCATTGTCGGAGGCTTTCCGTACCTATCATGGTGATAGGGCGCTCTGTGTCAAGAGGGATGGATCCTACTACGAAGAGGTGTATCACTCGAAGGTCCCTCACAATGTCTCTTGTCCCTCCTCCGAGATTTGGCAGAGGGTGCAGGGTGATGTGATCGATAGCATCAGTAAGAGGCTCTCCACAGCAGGGGTATATATAGATCAAGTGGCTTGTGCGGCACCTGATCTCTGCTATAATCCCGACCATAACCACTCTCTCGGTGGTGGCAACTGGTGGGCTAAGGGGTATCGTGATATGTATCAGGCTGCTCGTGCGAGGTCTATAAACGATGGACAGATCCTTGCGACAGAGGAGTGTGCTGAGTGTTACATCGACCTTTTTGACCTGATGCTCATAGTGAATACCGACAGGCGTGGAGATAATAAGCCTATTCCTCTCTTCCCCATAGTCTACTCTGATAGAGCTCTCTACACAGGATATTGCTATATCGCATCGCCCATTAATAATGGATCATTCAAGTTTATCACTGCCAAGAGTCTCCTCTGGGGGAGTCAGCTTGGCTGGATACAGCCGGGAAGGATTGTGGCTGCAGATGCACAGCGGGAAGCCCTTTTCCTGAAGCGTATGCAGCAATTCCGTGCCAAGATCAGGTCGATCCTTGTCGGAGGGCAGCTTCTCGGTGAGTGGTCTCCCGGCGAAGTCCCCCTGATGGATGTCCCCGGTCATGGTCAGCATCCAGCGGTATTGGGTGCCAAGTGGCGCTCCGCCGAGGGGAAGCCCTCTCTGCTGCTTGTCAACTGGGATGATCAGTCTCACAAGCTGACGCTACCCACCGGGAAGAGGATAACCCTCGCTCCACTCTCCGCCTGGGTAGATGAAGTCCCCTGTCAGAAAAAATGAAATAATCGATCAACTCATACTATATCTATCTTATGAAACCCTTATCTATCCACGTCTATTCTCTGCTGCTCCTGCTTGCGGTGGCGGGATGCAGTAAGTCAGCTGACTCGCAGCCTGAAAATGTAATCATGCCGGAGAATCTCTCCATCACTCAGTCGATGGAGACCGGTAGGGTGATACTCTCTTGGAGTGATCCCAATAGCTCGGTTGATGGCTTTGAGGTCAGCTACAAGCCTGTCGGCACGGAGCAGTATGTGGCTCTTGCTAAGTTGCCCGCCGATGCTCGCTCTTACGTGGTGGATCAGGAGATTGCTCCTGATGCATCGTACTACTTTGCTGTTGCTGCTCTGCGCGGTGATAGTCGCTCGTATCCTGCCACCTCGCTCTACAAGGTGATCAAGGCAGATGCAATCAAGGGCGTCAGGATCATACGTACCTATGCCTCCCATGCCGGGGTAGGGGTAGAGTATGAGCCTGCCAATCTGTTTGTAGGGGAGCGTAAGAGCTTCGGGCTGGTAGTCACACGTACTCCTGACGAGTCAGCTGAGCCTATACTGGATATCCCTGCTCCTGCTGACTTGAGAGGTAAGTCGGGCTGTATGCAGATGATACCCATCACTCGCCTACCTATGGATGCGACAGAGATTTATGTCAGAGCTTACGCTCTCGGTGATAAGTCTCGCTACGTAAGTGAGCCGTCTAAGGTTGTTCTCCCGGAGCAACCTGCAGCCATAAAGCTGGACTGGAAGGAGATCACCCCTGACGGACTTAAGGGCAAGGTGGAGGTGTATAGCACTACCTCTACACTCAATGGACGCCCCTTCAATGCCTGGTATGCAGTTGGCAACCCCGAGAAGAGCCGCATCAAGCGCAATGACCCCGCTACCAATACCTCGCTGACGGAGCAGGCCAAGCAACTCTCGAAGGCTCTTGTACTGGTGAACGGCTCCTACTTCTATATGAATACCACCCTCGGCATATATGGTCACAATGGGCTGAAGGGTGTCAACCAGCCCCTTCGTGGTTCCTTGAGGACCACGCATCCGGAGTACAACGTCATGTACCATGCGATGAGAGGATTCTTTGGCGTGACGAAGGAGGGAGACGCCAGGGTGTACTGGGGAGGATCAGAGGCCGGCGAGCCGCACCTCTATGAGCATCCGATGCCTATCCTCCTGGGAGAGGCAAAATACGACTCTTATCTTCCTGAAATTGTAGACAAGCCTGTAGAGTGGGTCCCCTACTATGGACTATCCGGTGGACCGGTAGTACTTAAGGATGGAAGAGTGCCGGTAGACTTCACAGCATTCCGAGAGGGTGATGAGTACTACTTGGCCAATTTTGAACTAATGCCCTACGATATTTTCGGATCAGATATTCGTCCGGATAGGACAGCGGTAGGCGTACGAGAGGATGGTCGCATTGTCCTCTTTGTCTGCGATGGACGTATTCCTGAGAGCAAGGGGGCTGACTTAGTGGAGCTCGCTCAGATCATGAAGGGACTGGGATGTAAGGATGCCCTCAACCTCGATGGCGGAGGCTCTACCAACATGTGGGTCAGTGGCGAGATCGTTAATCATAAGGACATAGTAGCTGCAACCGGTGACACCCGTGCAATCAAGTCGATCATCGGATTTTTTGAGAAATAACTCGGCTGCCTTTGGCGCCTGCCATTTGTTATCTCTGATATGAAACAGAAGATCACTTTAGTACTTATCCTCCTTCTCCTTCCTCTTATCACTGCCTGCGGAAATGGCTCCGAGGAGGCGGATGAAGCGATTGCTCCCCTGATCGGGCTGTGTGATCGTCTTTTCCCGGAAAAGAGCGGAGCCTTTCAGTTCGTGCTTGATCGAGACACCACTTCATTGGACTCTCCGTCTCGGTACAGCGTTGTTGCTGAGAGAGGTAAGGTGACGGTCAGGGGTAGTGATCCCCTTGCCCTCTCTGTGGGTCTCAATAGGTACCTCAGCGAGTACTGTCATACCTATGTAAGCCCGTACGCATATGATAAGGTGGAGCTGCCCGGTCGTCTCCCCGATACCAAGGGACCCCTTGAGGGATCCGCAGTTGTCCCTGAGCGGTTTTTCCTCAACTACTGCACCTTCGGCTACAGTATGCCTTACTGGAAGTGGGCTGACTGGGAGCGACTGATCGACTGGATGGCTCTACAGGGTGTCACCATGCCCCTGGCTATCACCGGCCAAGAGAAGGTGTGGCTTGACGTCTGGACGGAGCTCGGTCTCAATCCGGAGTCTGTCAAGAGCTACTTCACCGGTCCTGCCCATCTCCCCTGGCATCGGATGAATAATATCGATCGATGGGAGGGTCCGCTACCTGACTCCTGGCTGGATGAGCAGGTGGAGCTGCAGAAGAAGATCCTCGAGCGTGAGCGGTCCTTTGGGATGACGCCTGTCTTGCCGGCATTTGCCGGTCATGTCCCCCAAGAGCTTGCCCAGCACTACCCCGATGCCGAGGTGCTCCGACTTGGTGAGTGGGGCGGATTTGAGGAGAAATACGGGACGTACTACCTCTCTCCGGCTTCGCCACTCTTCCGCAAGATCCAGACCCTCTATCTCGAGAAGCAGACTGAGCTCTTCGGCACCGATCATATCTATGGCATAGATGCGTTTAATGAGGTGGACTCTCCCGACTGGTCACCGGAGTTCCTTGCCGATGTCTCACGGGCAATCCACACCTCGCTAACCGATGTCGACAGTGAGGCCAAGTGGCTTATGATGACTTGGCTTTTTTACTACGACAAGGAGCACTGGACTCCTGAGCGGATACGGGCATTCTTAGAGGCAGTCCCCCGGGGGAGCATCTACCTGCTGGACTATTACTGCGATAAGGCCGAGGTCTGGAGGGAGACGGAGGCATTCTATGGTCAGCCCTACTTGTGGTGCTACCTCGGTAACTTTGGCGGCAACAGCTGGCTCTGTGGTAATATGCGCGATGTGCGGGAGAAACTCTCTGCTGCGCAGGCCACACCCTCATCGGCACCTATGGGTATAGGCTGTACTCTGGAGGGACTGGACGCCAATCCGATCATGTATGAGTATGTGCTCTCTCAAGCCTGGACGAGTGCACCTACAGCTGATGACTGGATCAGGATATGGGCGGACAAGCGCGGTAATAGCTCTGCGAATAATTACGTGTACGAGGCTTGGAAGATCCTCGAGAGCTCAGTCTACCGTGACTTTAGCAGAGGAGGTCAGGCGGTGCTGATCCACGCACGTCCCTGTCTGCATGGCTATCAGGGCTGGTGCACAGTACCCGACTATGAGTATGACAACGATGATCTCCTACGGGCGTGGCAGCTGCTCTTGCAGGGCTACACCTCTGCCGAGTCTCACCACAGGGAGCTTACCTATGATCTCGTCAATGTAGGTCGCCAGCTCTTGGGTAATCGGTTTATGGAGCTGAGAGATGTCCTTACTAAGGCATACGAGGATAAGGATCTCGACCAAGTATCAGCTGTAGGACAGCAGATGAAGGAGCTTATGGACGACTACGCCTCTCTCCTCACGTATGAGCCCTACTTTACGCTCGGTAAGTGGCTCCGAGATGCGAGGGACTATGGCTCACACAGTGAGGCAGAGGCTGACTACTACGAGCGAAATGCACGCAGCATCCTCACTGTATGGGGGCAGCCGGGTCGTCAGCTCACAGACTATGCCAACAGAGCCTATGCCGGGCTGGTCACAGACTATTATGCTCCCCGATGGAAGCGATTTATCGAGTCGGTGGAGAGCTCTCTCAGGGAGGGTATCCCGCTCGATGAGGAGCAGTTTAGGACAGAGATGATCGCCTTTGAGGATCAGTGGAGACACTCTACGGGGGAGATCGCAGAGGTCAGACCATCTATGCCCATAGATCGTTATGTGTCACTTCTTATAAGTAAATACTTTCCCTCCGGTGACTCCCGATAGGGATCATCAGGAGCTCAAATTATCAATGGGCTTATGAATTACTTACCACTACTATTTCTGCCAAGATTCGGTATGGGCGAGCTGTTAGTTATCTTAGTCGTTATCCTGATCCTCTTTGGTGCAAAGAGGATTCCTGAGCTGATGCACTCCTTCGGGAAAGGGATCAAGAGCTTCAAGGATGGGCTCAATGAGGATCTGACAGACCCTAAGGACGATGACTCATCCAAGGAGGAGTGAGGAACCCGATTTCTGGGATAATGCAGAGGTTCTGAGAGGCGTACTTATCAGGGTGTTTATCTACTTCCTGGTTGCTTTTTCAGTTGCCTTTGTCCTTGTCCCCAGTATATTTGACTCAGTGATCCTTGGTCCCTGCAGGGCGGACTTTGTTACTTATCGCTGTATTGAGCGGCTCAGTCCCGGGGAGAGCTTCCGCACGGGGAGCTTCCCGATAGAGCTTGTCAATATCAGGCTAGGGACGCAGTTCTTCCTCCATATCAGGGTTGCCATTGCCATCGCTCTGATCGTCCTCGTACCTCCTGTCTTGATAGAGGTCTGGTATTTTGTATGTCCCGGACTCTATCGGGGAGAGGCCATTGCCTTGAGGCATGTCCTCTTGGGGATGCCGATCCTATTTTACCTGGGTGTCTTAGTGGGTTACTTCTTGGTATTTCCACTGACATTGCACTTTCTTGTGTTTTACAATCTAAGTGACCTCATTGCTAATCAATTGTCTCTGGAGTCCTATATGAGCAACTTCTTCACACTCATCTCAGCGATGGGCATCATCTTCCTACTCCCTCTGGTGGTGAAGTTACTTGCTACTGTAGGTGTCCTCAATGTCGACACTCTCAAGCGAGGTAGGCAGTACGCTGTAGTTGTCCTGCTTATCCTTGCTGCCGTCATCACCCCCAGTGGCGATCCACTCACGATGACGGTCGTCTTCGTCCCGCTCTATCTGCTCTACGAGCTGTCTCTCCTGATGGTCAGAGTGGAGAAACCCGGAGTCGCAAAGTCGTCCCTCTCCGACTGATAAACTAAGTGGCACAACTGCTGATAACATCAAATAAATATCTATGAACTATCGAAAGCTTACTCTTAGCCTACTTCTGGCATTTCTTGCACACTTCCCGCTCATGTCACAGACAGCCATAATTGCCCATCGTGGGTTATGGAATGTCCGGGGAAGTGCCCAAAACTCCATCGAGTCGCTCCATCGAGCCTACGATACCAGGGGCATCTATGGCCTAGAGATCGATGTGCAGCTGACGAGGGACAGCGTCCTTATACTCTCACATGACCCTGATATCGGTGGTTATCGTATCGACAAGACCGACTGGTCTCAGCTCAGAGATAACGTACGTCTCCGCAGCAAGGAGCAGATCCCTACGCTGGATGAGTTCCTGGAGGCCTTGAGCTCGTACCCCGACCTAAAGCTTTTCTTAGAGCTAAAGACTCAGGAAGACCCAGGCTCAGAGCGCTATCTTGCAGAGCAAGCTCTTGCTATGGTCAAGGCGCACGGGCTACTGGAGCGGACAGCCTTTATCTCCTTCAGTATCGAGATCTGTAAGCAGCTCGTCAAGTCCTCTCCCGAGTCACTCGTAATGCACCTAAGAGCTGACTATAGTCCCAAGGAGCTGTATGCTATGGGGATGAGGGGAGTAGACTACAATTACTCCGTCTTCTGGAAGCATCCGGAGTGGTTTGATGAGGCCCGATCGCTCGGTATGTCCATAGGCGCTTGGACGGTCAATGAGCCTGCCACGATGCAGTACTTCATCATTCCCAGAGGGTTTGACTTCATGACGACAGACAACGTCATGCCGGCCATGGATGTCTTCGACCTCCTAAAGATAGTCCCGAGAGACATCAGCAAGCCGATCATGTAAGGTCGATTATTACTATTTTCAGCAAAGCCTTAATAGATTATTATGGAAGATAAGAGTAGAAGAAACTTCCTTAAGAAGAGCGCAGCCATAGGTGCTGCAGCCCTCTCCTCCACGCTACTCTCTAGAGCAGAGTCTATCACGGATGTGTACGGAGAGCCACTCACCACAGAGTCCGGACTCCGGACTGCTCCTATCGGTAATGCGCTACCGATCACAGGGACCTTCCTTGATGAGATCACCCATGATATCCCCTGCCAAAACTGGGGCCAGGAGGAGTGGGATCGGGACTTCGGGTATATGCGTGCTATCGGCATAGATACAGTCATTATGATCCGCTGCGGGTATCGTAAGTTTATCACTTATCCGTCGCCCTACCTGATCAGCAAGGGCTGCTACCGACCTGGGCGAGACCTGCTCGACCTCTTCCTGAGGCTGGCACAGAAGCATGGTATGAAGTTTTACCTCGGTCTCTACGACTCGGGAGTCTACTGGGATACCGGAGATATGTCTCATGAGATCGAGGATAATAAGTATGTCATCGATGAAGTGTGGGAGCGCTACGGGAAGCGGTATAGCAGCTTTGGCGGATGGTATATCAGTGGTGAGATCAGTCGCGCTACCAAGGGGGCCATTGGTGCCTTCCACGCGATGGGCAAGCAGTGCAAGGATGTGTCGGGGGGACTCCCCACCTTCATCTCTCCCTGGATAGATGGGAAGAAGGCTGTGATGGCCTCCGGTAGTGCGCTGACCAAGGCTGACGCCGTCTCCGTGCAGCAGCATGAGAGGGAGTGGGACGAGATCTTCTCCGGGATCCATGATGTGGTGGATGCCGTAGCCTTCCAGGATGGTCAGATCGACTACGATGAGCTGGATGCGTTCTTTGAGGTGAATAAGAGGCTCGCCGACAAGTATGGTATGCAGTGCTGGACCAATGCTGAGACCTTTGATAGAGACATGCCGATACGCTTTTTCCCGATTAATTTTGAGAAACTTCGTCTCAAGCTCGAGGCTGCTAAGCGTGCCGGGTACGATAAGGCGATCACCTTTGAGTTCTCCCACTTCCTCTCGCCCCAGTCTGCTTACTTGCAGGCAGGTCATCTATACGACAGATACCGTGAGTACTTTGGCATAAGATGAGGACCTTCTCTCTCCATCGTTTTGTCCGGGCTACCCTTGTCGCCCTGTCCTGCCTGCTGATGGGTCAGACCCTCTCCGGTCAGGAGAGAGCGTACGATGTGGTCGTTGTGGGTGGTGGTGTCGCCGGTACCGCGGCAGCACTACAGTCGGCCCGCATGGGGTGCTCTACCTTGCTCCTCTCTGAGTGTGAGTGGCTCGGAGGGATGCTCACCTCGGCCGGAGTGAGTGCCGTGGATGGTAATTACCGGCTGCAGAGTGGCATCTACGGCGAGTTTCGTCGTGCCCTGGTCGATCACTATGGTGACGATAAGGCTCTTGCAACCGGCTGGGTGAGTCGGACACTCTTTGAGCCTTCTGTAGGGAGTGCGATCCTACAACGTATGGTCCGCCGGGAGTCTCACCTGACTCTTTACCCCTCGACCACAGTCGCCTCTATAGAGATAGCCCCTGGAGAGGGGTATTGTCTCCGGGTAAGTAGACCGGAGGGCTCAGAGCAGGTGCTGGCGCGTCGACTGATCGATGCGACAGAGCTTGGTGACATCGCAGGAGAGCTGGGAGTGCCGTACGATGTGGGTATGGAGTCAAGGGCTATCTCAGGGGAGGATGTCGCTCCGGAGGAGTCTAATCACATCATACAGGATCTCACCTATGTAGCCATACTCAAGGAGTACGATCACCCTATGCCGCTCAAGCGACCGGAGGGCTATGACCCGAGGGAGTTTGCTTGCTCTTGCAAGACGGATCTCTGTCATACTCCTGTCAATTCCACCCGCACCCTCTGGTCGCCGGAGGATATGCTCCGGTATGGCAAGTTGCCCAATGGTAAGTATATGATCAATTGGCCGATAGAGGGCAATGATTACTACGCCAATGTGATAGAGTCATCCGAGGAGGAGCGTCAGGAGACTTATCAGCAGGCAAAGGAGAAGACCAAGCGCTTCCTCTACTTCCTGCATGATGAGCTGGGCTTCGATCACCTCGGCATTGCGGATGATGAGTACCCCACTGCAGACGGCTGGCCCTTCATCCCCTACCACAGAGAGTCACGGCGGATCAGGGGGGTAGTCCGCTTTGATCTCAATCATCTGGAGCACCCATACGATCAGCCACTCCCTCTCTATCGTACCTCTGTGGCGGTGGGAGACTATCCGGTGGATCATCACCACGAGGCCTATACCGGCGAGGAGGCGTTACCCGACCTCCACTTCCACCCGGTACCCTCCTTTGCTGTCCCGCTGGGCGTAGTGATCCCTCAGGATCAGGGAGACCTCCTCGTCGCGGAGAAGTCTATCTCCGTGTCTAATGTCGCCAATGGTACTACTCGGCTCCAGCCCGTGGTTATGCAGCTGGGACAGGCCGCCGGTCTGCTTGCCGCACTCTCCGTCAGGGATGGGATCTCTGCTGCAGAGGTCTCAGTGAGAGCTGTACAGAGTGAGCTGCTGAGGCGAGGTGGGTATCTGATGCCCTTCCTTGATGTCCCTCAGAGCGACCCTCTCTTCCTCCCCCTACAGCGCATAGGCGTCACCGGGATCCTGAGGGGTGAGGGTAAGACTATTAATTGGTCCAATGAGACGTGGATGCGTGTCGATGCTCCGCTCCTCTACGGGGAGATCTTCTGCCTGGAGGAGTACTACCCCGATGCGGTGGAGCAGATCCGCCGGTGGAGAGGAGCCGATCAAGAGGAGGTATCGGTATCCCAGGCACTCCGGCTGATGAGCCTGCTCTCCCGGAGAGAGGTGACAGAGGCTGAGCTCCCGGGGCAAGACCTAGGAGGGACGATCTCGAGGGGAGACTTTATCCTCCTCCTGGATCGCATACTCAATCCCTTTAGTCAAGAAGTGGATCTCTACGGAAATAAGGTGTGCCGACCCGGCGGCTCACTAATACCGGTAAAAGAAAAGTCTAATATCGGTATTAGTGATCTCTAATATCGGTATTAGATCAAGCCCTTGTCCGCTATAAAGAATCGATGTGATAATCACGGCATTATAATCAAGAAATAAAGACATGAATAGGTATCTGCTTCCGATCCTGCTGCTCCTCCTCGGAGCACAGACGCTTTACGCTCAGCGCGAGCTACCTCCCTTTGAGCCCTTTGTCCACTATACTATGAGGGAGTCAATGTTTGAGGAGGCTCCCACCCATAATGGTGCGATCGTCTTCCTCGGCAATAGCATCACTGATCACTGGCAGTGGCACGAGTACTTTACGCCACCCACCGGTGTCGCGATCCTCAATAGAGGTATCGGGGGTGACATCACAGCCGGAGTGCTCCACCGTATGCCTGAGATCATCCGGCATCAGCCATCCAAGCTCTTCCTGATGATTGGTATCAACGACCTCATCGGCTCTAAGCCCAATGCTCAGATCATTACTAACATCGAGCATATCCTGAGTATCCTGAAGAGTCAGTGCCCCGACACGAAGATCTACCTCGAGAGTATACTTCCGATTAATCGGGAGATCTTCAAGACTGACACGCCCTCAGTAAGCACCGATAATATCCGTCAGGTCAATGCCGAGCTCTCAGCCCTGGCTAAGAGGATGGACTGTACTTACCTGGATATTTTCTCTCTCCTGATAGACCCGGAGACAGATATGCTGCGCGCCTCCTATACCCGTGACGGCATCCATCTGACTGCTCAGGGCTATCGTCTATGGATCAATGAGATAACCCCCTTAGTGGAGAAGTAAGGCAACAAGATGGAGAAGAAAGAGACCAACTACGGCTACCTGCTCTTCCTGGCGATAATTGCTGCTCTCGGAGGCTTCCTCTTTGGCTACGATACGGCAGTTATCTCGGGGACCATCCCTCTCGTGGTGGGGCAGTATGGCTTAGATACCATGTCTCAGGGCTGGTACGTGGGCTGCGCTTTGGTAGGATCGATTATCGGGGTGCTATGCGCCGGGATCCTGAGTGATGGGATAGGGCGCAAGTGGAGTATGCTGCTCTCTGCGGTCCTCTTCACTACCTCTGCGGTAGGCTGTGCAGTCTGCCACTCATTTGATCAGCTGGTAGTCTATCGTATCATAGGAGGGATGGGGATCGGCGTCGTGTCGATCGTCTCGCCACTCTATATCTCTGAGATCTCTATCCCTAAGTATCGCGGACGGATGGTGGCGCTCTATCAGCTGGCCGTTACTATTGGTTTCCTCGGAGCTTACCTCATCAATTTTGCACTCCTCAGATGGTCCTCCTCTGACCCGAGCCTCTCCGGAGACTGGATGCAACTCATCTTCTCCACAGAGGTCTGGCGTGGGATGCTGGGGATGGAGACGATCCCTGCTCTGCTCTTCCTTGTGGCTATACTATTTATCCCCGAGAGTCCCCGATGGCTCATCCTGAGACATAAGGACGACCGGGCAAGGGCGATCCTTCGCACTATGCATAGGGACCCTGAGGTGGTCGAGAGTCAGATGAGTGAGACGAGAGCAGCTATCGCAGCAACATCCGCTGAGCAGAGCTCTCTCCAGCTCCTGAGGGAACCGGCTGTCCTCCGCCCGGTCTTGATCGGGGTGGCGATCGCTATGCTCGGACAATTTATGGGAGTCAATGCTGTGCTCTACTATGGTCCCTCTATCTTTGAGGGTGCCGGGCTGGCAGCGCAGGACTCTCTATGGTATCAGGTGTGGATCGGTATAGTAAATGTACTTACCACAGTGCTTGCGATCTTCCTCATCGATAAGGTGGGGCGGAAGACCCTCGTCTACTATGGCGTGTCAGGTATGATCGTGTCGCTGGTGCTGATAGGGCTATACTTCCTATATGGTGAGGCGATCGGCATCTCGTCCACCTGGTTGCTGGTCTTCTTCCTAGCATACATCTTCTTCTGCGCGGGGTCTATCAGCGCGGTGATCTTTGTCTTCCTCTCAGAGATGTATCCGACCCGCATCCGAGGTCTGGCGATGTCCTTGGCGGGGCTCTCGCTATGGATCGGGACCTACCTGATTGGTCAGCTTACGCCCTGGATGCTGGAGACACTGACGCCCTCGGGGACCTTTTTCCTCTTTGCACTCATGTGCCTGCCCTACCTCTATATCGTATGGAGGCTGATGCCGGAGACGACCGGTAAGAGTCTGGAGGAGATCGAGCGCTTCTGGTTCCGCTCTACTCCATCTCGATGACGACTTAGTCGCTATGAGCTCCACCTCGTACATACTCCGACTCCTCCTCTCCTGCGCTGCCCTCGTAGGAGGTCTCTCCGCCTATTCTCAAGAGGGGGACTACACCTTGATCCCCATGCCTCAGCATGTGGAGTCTCTATCCGAGGGGTATTATGAGTGGTCCGATGGAGTGAGCCTGTCGCTGCCCGAGACTCTTGGAGTTCTCTTGCCTATTGCCAGGGAGTTGGTCGGTGAGATCAAGGAGGCGGGGGCGGTCTCGGGGCTGAGCGTCTCGTGTGAGGAGTCGACGGATCGCTCGATGATCCACTTCGAGTATGATCCGGGGATGACGCCGGACGGGTACACACTCAGGATAACTCCTGACGCAGGTGTCCTCCTCCGCTATAAGGAGGCCGAGGGAGCGCGCTACGCCCTACAGACGCTTAGGCAGCTGATCACTCCGAGAGGGCTTCCCTCACTGGAGATCGAGGATCGACCGCGGCTTCCCTACAGGGGACTGATGCTGGATGTGTCACGTCACTATATGCCCCTCCCCTTTATCCTCCGACTTCTTGATGAGATGGCTCGGTATAAGCTCAATAAGCTTCACTGGCATCTCACGGATGGCGGTGGATGGCGCCTGGAGATCAAGAGCATTCCTGAGCTGGTAGGCAAGACTGCTTATCATAGCGAGCCGTACTTTATGACCTGGTGGGACTCCGGTGACAGACGGCATATTCCCTCTGACTCTATTGGCGGCTATGGTGGGTACTACACGCAGGAGGAGGTCCGCGAAGTGGTCCGCTTCGCTCAGGAGAGAGGCATAGAGGTGATCCCTGAGATCGAGATGCCGAGCCACAGCAGTGAGGTACTCTATGCCCTTCCGCAGCTCTCTTGTAGTGGTAGTCCGGCAAGGTACGAGAGAGATCTCTGTCTCGGTAATCCTGAGACCTACACCTTTATACACCGGGTCCTGGATGAGGTGATGGATCTCTTCCCCTCTCAGTATATCCATATAGGGGGCGATGAGGCAGACAAGAGAGGATGGGAGACCTGCTCACGATGCAAGGCTCTGTGTGACAGGGAGGGGCTGGAGAGTACAGACGCCCTGCAGGGTTACTTCATGACCTCCATCTCAGAGTACGTCACCTCTAGGGGACGCACAGCCATAGGCTGGGATGATGTCCTCGGTGGAGGAGCACCTCACGAGATGACTATTATGTCCTGGCGTGGTGAGGAGGGAGGCATCACGGCAGCCAAGTCCGGTCACGATGCCATAATGTGTCCTGTGGGGATCCTGTATCTGGACTACTATCAGTCGGATAGACGCTATGAGCCGGAGGCCAATGGCTGGACCACTACCTTTATGAGGACTTACGGGTATGATCCTGTACCCCCCTCACTCACATCGGACGAGAAGAGGCACATCGTAGGTGTACAGGGAAATCTCTGGACGGAGTATGTGCCTACACCCGAGCATGCAGAGTATATGATCTTTCCTCGCCTCCTGTCTCTCGCCGAGATAGGCTGGACTGAGGTGTCGCGGAAGGATCCGGAGTGCTTTAAGTGGCGTCTCAATCGCGAGGTGGAGAGACTGCGGGGTAGGGGCGTCAATAGCTATAGTCCCTCCTCCATCCTGGATGAGAGCATGACTGTCGACAATGCTCATCGGAGGATACTGGTAACACTGGAGAGTGAGCGACGTCCCCTCGAGGTACATTATACACTGGATGGGACGATCCCGACACTCTCCTCGCCGAGATACAGCCTCGGTGACACCATCGTGGTGAGCGACTCTGCACGGATCATGGCGGCGCACTTCGTGGCCGGCAGGATAGATGGTCGGGTGACGGAGGTGGATGCTGACTATCACTTGGGGGTGGGTAAGAGACTTACTTGGCTGACCCCCACCAGCAGGGAGTATGCCTCTGTGGGTCTTGAGACGGCGCTGCTGGACGGCGTGCGGGGGTCGGCAAACTTCTCTGATGGTAAGTGGCTGGGGACTCGTGCCTCTCGCGACAATGTGGCGCTTATCGATCTCGGAGTGGTGCAGCCCATACACAAGGTGTCGACCCGATGCATGCAGCAAGCGGGTCCCGGTCTCTATATGCCTCGCTGGGTCGAGGTCTCTCTCTCCGAGGACGGACAGACCTTCACCCCCTGTGGCAGGATCTTATCTGCCACCTCCCCCGACGATCGGAGGCAACGCATAGAGACATTCACTATCCGGACAGATCGTAAGGCGCGCTATATCAAGGTGCACTATCATATGCCTCCGGACGATAAATACCTGATGACGGATGAGATCGTGATCTGGTAATAGTTGATAATGAGATTAATAATAGTTTTATAGATTCACAAACCCTAATAAGTCAAAACCGCAGATTATGAAGATCGCAACTGCCTCTATCTGCCGGAGATTGGCCCTTGTGGTAGGAGTGCTAATGATGGCACTACAAGTCACAGCGCAGGGGCAACAACTCCAAGTCACCGGTCAAGTGACTGACAATACCGGACTGCCTCTCACTGGTGTCATGGTAAAGGTCAAGAATACCGGTAACGGCACTGCAACCGACCAGGATGGTCGGTACTCTATCCGTGTTGCCAAGTCAGATGTGCTAGTCTTTAGCTTCATCGGAATGGTACCGCAGGAGATTACCGTCGGAAGTAAGACGGTGATCAACGTCAAGCTACTAGACAACGTAGCACAGCTCGACGAGCTTGTAGTTGTCGGCTATGGTACTCAGAAGAAGGAGCACCTCACCGGTGCCGTCTCTACGATCTCTAAGTCCGACCTCACCAAGGTCCCGACAAGTAATGTCTCTCAGCTGCTTGTCGGAAGGGCCCCCGGTCTCTCCGGAGTTCAGTCCGGAGGTGCACCAGGGTCTGATGGCACCGAGATCCTACTCCGTGGTCTCAATACCTATAATGGTAGCTCCTCTCCGCTGATCTTAGTCGATGGTGTGGAGAGAAGGATGAATGAGGTCAATCCTCAGGACATCGAGAGCATTTCCGTGCTTAGAGATGCAGCAGCGGCTGCAGTCTATGGTATGCGAGCCGGTAATGGTGTCATCCTCATCACCACAAAGCGTGGTGCTGAGGGACGACACAATATCAGCTACTCCGGCTCTTACTCTTGGTCACGCCCGACGACTCTCCCTGAGTTTGTCAACGGTCTGGAGTATATGCAGTGGTACAATAAGGCGCTTGAGCTGGATGGTAAGGATCCTAAGTTTACCGAGGAAGAGATGGCCTTGGTCACCAATGGTGATCCTACCGATGGGTATGAGAATACCGACTGGATTGCTCCAGCACTTAAGGCCACCTCTATGCAGAAGCACACGGTGTCTCTGACCGGAGGCTCTGAGCGCATCAAGTACTACACCAGTGGTGAATTTATGAATCAGAATGGTATCCTCGACACCAACCACTATAGCCAGTATGGTGTGCGTGCCAATATTGATGCCGTTCCGGTCAAGAATATCTCCGTATCCCTCAATCTCGCCGGTAGATACCGCAATAACTTCACCGATGGCATCCTCTCCTGGGGCAATCAAGAGGCGGGTAACGTCTGGGGTTTACTTATGTATGCGAGACCATTTGTCCCCCGTGAGTATGACGGTCATCCTACCGCTCCTGCACGCCTTCCGATCAATCCCTACTACAGTATCGGGAACTCCGGCTCCTCGGAGAATAAGAACTATGCCTTCGAGGGATCCGGTAAGATCCGCTGGGACATCCCTTACGTCGAGGGACTCAATGTCTCGATGTTTGCCTCTTGGGACTATAAGGCACTCAATGGCAAGAGCTTCAATTACGCTTACGAGGTGATGTGGTACGACTTTGGGAAGAAGGAGTATGCCCTAAGGGATGCTACGAATCTGCAGAAGGATGGCAGCCTCTACATGAGTAACACTCAGAATGTCGGCTATACCCTCCGACCCGCTATCGAGTACAGCAATACGTTTGATAAGCATCATGTCGGTGCCCTCTTCCTCTACGAGCTAAATGGTCTCTACACCAGCAACTTCCAGGCTCGTCGTCGGAGCTACGACCTCTTCGATATCAGAGAGCTTGATTTCGGTAAGGTCATTCCCGAGGCAGGAGAGCGCTGGCCGGGAAACGGAGGAAAGAGTGGCAGTATTGCCAATGCCGGATACGTGGGGCGTGTCAATTATGCCTATGACAAGAAGTACCTCGCAGAGTTTTCCTTCCGTTACGATGGAACCTATCTCTTTGCTAAGGACTACCGCTGGGGCTTCTTCCCCTCCGGCTCTCTCGCGTGGGTGATGTCTGAGGAGAGCTTTATCAAGGACCGCACCGATATCGTCGACATGCTTAAGCTTCGTGGAAGTATCGGTCAGCTGGGACGTAATACCGTGGCTCCCTATCTCTTCCTCAAGAGCTATAGTCTCCAGAATAAGAACGTAGCCTTCGGTAAGGACCCGCAGGCACAGAATACCTTGGTCACCTCCTCTGCCGGTATGCCTATCCCCGACCTGACTTGGGAGAAGACGCGGACCTATAACCTCGGTCTTGACCTGACTCTCTGGAGGGGACTCTTGGGTGTTGAGATGGATGTCTTCTACAAGTATACCTTCGATATCCTCCAGCCTCTCGGAGGTAATTATCCCCCCTCACTGGGAGGTAACTATCCCACGATCGAGAACTCCGGTACCTTTGACAACCGAGGTTTCGAGTTGGTGCTCTCGCATCGCAATACCGTAGGGGATCTACACTACAATCTAAGTAGTACCATCTCTTACACTCATAATCGCATCCTCAAGAGAGCAGAGCCGGACAATATCCTCCCTTGGCAGAGTCAGATCGGACGCTCGGTAGGTCGAGTGCTTGGGCTCAAAGCTGTGGGGCTCTTCCAGACACAGGAGGAGATCGACAACGCACCCATACATCCCAACAAGGTTCGGCTGGGAGATATAAGGTACGAGGATATCAATGGTGATGGACGTATCACTGTCGATGATAAGGTGGAGATAGCCTCCTCCAAATTCCCGGAGCTGGTCTATGCAATCAACGGCTCACTCGACTGGAGAGGGATAGACTTCTCTGTAATGTTTCAGGGAGCGGCTCTCTATAGCCAGATGCTTCAGGGTGCGTGGAATAATGGTGTGGAGGATATGACCCCTCTAACGAAACCCTTCTATGGCGGAGGAGATACCCCGCCAAGGTATCTTGTAGAGGGAAGCTGGAGGCCAGATAACGCGGGCGGGAAATATCCTCGTCTCTCTATTGTGGGCAATGTCAATAACGGGTGGACCTCGGACTACTGGCTGATCAACGGATCTTACCTGAGGCTTAAAAATGTTACCCTTGGCTACACTCTCCCGGAGACACTGACGAGAAAGATGAGTCTGCAGAGCCTCCGACTCTACTTGGCCGGAGTCAATCTCCTCACCTTCTCCGGCTTTAAGTATATCGACCCTGAGGCACCCAGTGTCCTCCAGGCCTACTATCCTCAGCAGAAAACAGTCAGCCTGGGACTTGATGTCTCCTTCTGATGAAATCATTTACTAAGAAATACTCAAGGATATGAGACAGATAATGACTAAGATAGCGGTACTCTGCTTCTCGCTGGGCGCACTGTCAGCTGCGATGACGGGGTGTAGCGATCCTCTGGAGATAGACCCCAATGATCGATATAGTGAGCGTACCGCCTATGCCAATATGAAGAACCTTGACCTCCATGTTAAGAGTTTCTACGGAGTACTGATGTCACCGCACACGGCAGAGATCAGGAGCAATGGGCGCATGAGTGAGCTCTACACGGATCTGATGAAGCCCACCTTCTATAATCAGACCTTCTCTGAGAATGATAAGATCTTCTATCAGCCTCAGAGCTATACACAGACCTTTGTCCTCGACAACTGGGCTGATATGTATAGTCGGATCAAGAGGATCAACGAGTTCCTTGTCGACTGCAATAAGGGCAAGCTCTCTGAGCTTCCCCAAGAGGAGGTCGCCATACGCATCGCGGAAGCACGCTTCTGGAGAGCCTTTGCTTACCAGGAGCTGATCCAGCGCTATGGAGGCGTTGTCCTCCGGATCAGCGAGGAGAAAGTCGATGATCAGAACGATCGCTCTAAAGCCCGCTCGTCGGAGAAGGAGTGCTGGGACTTTGTCCTCAGTGAGTACGCCAAGGCAGCAGAGAGTCTCCCCGAGGAGTGGCCTGCACTGGAGCTGGGTCGAGTCACCAAGGGCACCGCGTGGGCACTTATGTCACGCGCGGCTCTCTACGCCGGCAGGTGGCAGGAAGCGCTGGATGCGGTGTCTCAGGTAGAGCGCCTGGGTAAGTATGCTCTTCTGGACGACTACAGCAAGGTCTTTACCACGGAGCACAATAAGGAGCTTATCCTTGCCGCTTACTTCGATAAGCCGAGCCTGCAGCACAATTTTGATAATTACTACGGAGCGTCTGCCGACTTCCTCGGTCATGAGACCGGCGTGGTGGCTACCCCGACCGAGGAGTTTGCCGGGAGCTACGAGATCAAGGTGGGGGATGAGTGGAAGCCCTTCAGCTGGGATGAGGTGAAGTCTGCAGGGATTGATCCCTGGAAGGATCGTGACCCTCGCTTCTACGCCACTATTCTCTATAATGGAGCCCCATGGAAGCGCCTTGTCGATGTCGCCAATAAGCGATGGGAGCCGCGTAATCTTGAGCTCTTTGTCGGTGGTGTGGATGGCTTCCACGAGTTTGACACTGCCGATAATACTCGGAGTACGACTACCGGATATGTGGTGCGCAAGTATCTCCAGTATGACCCCGAGTCAGATCTCATAAATATCAAGAGCGATCAGTACTGGATCGAGATGCGATATGCAGAGGTCTTGCTCATCAAGTCCGAGGCTCTGGCCCGACTGGGAAAGTACACCGAAGCCTATCAGGAGCTCAATAAGCTGCGCACCACGCGTGCGTCTGTACAGCTGCCGGCGCTTGCTCTCAAGGCCTCCTGGGAGGAGTACCTGGGCGACTTGCAGCTGGAGCGCATCCGGGAGCTGGGTCTGGAGGGACACCGCTTCTGGGACCTCCGTCGGTGGGGTATTGCTCAGAGGGTTATGGATGGCATGCAGCGCCATGGCGTCAAGATTACCAAGAGTGACGACCACTTCGTGTACCAGTACATCGCCGTGGATCCTCAGCCTCTCGTCTTCCCGGAGAGGTATCTGATCAATCCGATCCCGCTTAATGAGTTTAAGAACAACGCGGCTCTTGAGCAGAATGAACAGTGGAAATAACTACGAAACACGTACAGCTATGAAAGTAAGATATATACTACCTCTCATAGGCGCGCTCCTCGGACTTCTGACGGGCTGTCAGAGTCCGGTCGAGCCCGGCTACACCAAGGAGGCGGACTTGCATAAATTGTCGGTAGAGGGGGCTTTTTGCTCCAATAAAGATAAGACCTTCAGGGCTACTATCGATGATGAGGAGGGGCTCATTACTCTTAAGATCCCCTACTATCTCTCTGACATCGACCCGATACAGGGAGACCTGACCCAGATGATCCTCACTGCGGTGATGCCTGTGGGTGCAACATTTGAGCCCAAGCTGGAGGGCGTCCATGACCTCACCAAGGACTTTAAGTCTACCATACACTACGTAGATGGAAGTAGTAAGGAGTATACCTTCCGCGCAGAGTATGTGCGATCGGACCGCTCTGATGTCACCTCGATCAAGTTGACTAACGGAGGTGATAATGATAAGTTCATCTACATTCTGCAGCCGGTGAGTGAGGATGGCTCACGCATCATCAAGATCGTCCAGCTCGGGTACAAGCATCTTCAGTTGCTCAAGCATGCTAAGCTGGAGATCGAGACCTCTCCGTGGTCTACACTTAAGCTCCCTGCAGAGGGGGCTGAGATGGACCTCACCGACGAGAGTACCTCTTTCACGGTAGTTTCCCAGAGCGGAAAAGAGACTAAGTATAGTTTTAAGATCGTAGATCCCAACTACGCGCCGCTTGGTAAGCCGGGTGTGATCTCCCCCCTCTTCGGAGTCAAGGTGATAAAGGATGGTGATCATGGCTGGGTTGATGCTCAAAATCGCTCTATGGCTGTGATCGGAGATGAGCTAGTCATCGCCAATCTCAAGGGGCCATTCCTTCGCCACAATCGCTTCACAGGCAAGGCAACCGGTAAGACCGTCAATCGTGAGCCAATCCTTGGTGATATCCACGGTATCGCTCACGATGAGGCAGGTCACCTGGTGGCTACCACGATCTCCTCGATCGAGAATAAGTGGGTTCCCAATCACACGCTCGAAGTATGGGTCTGGAAGGATGGAATTGATCGCACGCCGACCAAGATTTTTACGCAGGATCTTCAGCACGACCCGATGTTTGTGGGTAAGAATAAGAATGCCAATACCGGACGTACCATGGGCATTGCCGGCAATGTCCTCAGTGGCAAGGCACGTATTGGATTTGTCTTCAATGGCCTCAATGAGTTCTTCGTACTTTCCCTCAAGGATGGTGAGGTCGTTAAGCACAGCGGACTTATTGCTCCCAAGAGTGCAATTGCCCTTACCAATGCCTCCAAGTGTGTCCCCACCGGTGTAGAGGACAGTGATCCTGTCGTGATCGGCGCTCTCGTGGATCGCGGTATGGTCAAGGTAGGTATGGATGGCGAGACCCATTACTTTGGTCCAGGTAAGCGCTGGTTCACTGTCAATGGGAATACCAAGGGTTTTGCCTACACCCACTTCAACGGCATGGAGCTGGTTGCTATAGGTAATGGAAGTGTTGCCGATTGGGATGCTGGTTATGACTGGCGTAATCGCCTTATCGTTGCCGACATCAAGAGCGGTGCTCCGGCGTCTCTCACAGATGGTGAGATCCTCGACTCCTACAATAAGAAGTACGATCCCGCCGCCACCGGAGACCTCACGGCTCCCAATGAAGTGGACTACGGTCGGCTCTATGGCTGGCTCAATGAGCATGTGGGTAAGAATCCCAATAAGGTGGGAGATGCCTGCTTCTTCGTCAGCCCGGATGAGACAACAGTCCATGTCTATCTTATGGTGACCGACATGGGATTCATGGGTTGGGAGATCACAAAGTACTCCATCTAAGACAGTGATGCCGAATTACATCCTTGTGAAAGAGTAATGACTGAACTTCAGAATTAAGAAATGGATTCTTCAACTCAAGAATATTTACACCACCTAATCACTCAGTGCAGGGAGGAGCTGCTGGAGAGTGTCCTCCCCTTCTGGCTCGAGCATGGTCTCGACCGGGAGTATGGCGGCATGCTCACCTGCGTCAATCGCGACGGGACTCTGATGGACGGGACCAAGTCGGTCTGGTTTCAGGGTCGTGCAGCCTATATCCTCTCCTACGTCTATAATCACATCGACCCCCGCCCCGAGTACCTCGAGGCGGCAAAGAGTATCCTGGACTTCGCCGAGAAGCACTGCGTCGATCCGAAGGATGGGCGGTGGTACTTCGAGGTGACACGTGAGGGGCTTCCGCTCCGCAAGCGTCGCTACGTTTTCTCCGAGACCTTTGGCATCATCGCTATGGCGGAGTATGCGCTGGCGACCGGAGACAAGAGCTATGCCGAAAAGGCTCTAAGACTCTTCCGTCAGGTGCAGGAGTGGCTAGAGACGCCCGGTGCACTGCCGTCCAAGTACCTCCCCACTCAGCCCGCCATCGGTCACAGCATCCTGATGATCCTGATGAATACCGCCGCAGTGCTGCGTCAGGTAGTCGATGATCCGATCCTCGATCGTCAGGTGGAGCAGTCGTATGAGGCGATCCGCCACAAGCTCTGGCGCCCGGAGTACCACATCATCCTCGAGAGTGTCACCCCTGAGGGCGACCTGATCGACACCCTCGGCGGGCGGACGATCAATCCCGGCCACTGCATCGAGACTTCCTGGTTCCTCATGGAGGTGGGGCACGCCTTCCCCTATCTGTCGATCTCGGATGAGATGCGGACCTTCGGTCTCGAGGTGCTGGACGGCGCCTGGGAGTGGGGCTGGGACGAGCCCTATGGGGGGGTGATCAACTTCCGCGACTGCAAGGGCTTCCCGAGTCAGGACTACAGCCAGGACATGAAGTTCTGGTGGCCTCAGACTGAGGCGGCCATCGCGCACCTCTATGCCTACAAAGAGACCGGTCGGGAGGAGTACCTCGATAGTCATAAGAAGGCACTCGACTGGGCCTGGACCCACCTCCGTGACCCTGAGTACCCCGAGTGGTACGGTTACCTCCACAGAGATGGCACCGTGGCACAGCCGGCTAAGGGCAACCTCTTCAAGGGACCCTTCCACATCCCCCGCATGCTGACTAAGCTCATCCTCCTCGCTGAGGAACTCCTCGGAGAGTAGATTCCTGAAATAATAAGAGAGGGCTGCATTGCTGAGACTTCAGTGATGCAGCCCTCTCTCTTTGTCACCGGGTGTATCGAAAGAGAGGTCCCCTCTCCTCTTCACCGGAGATAACCACATAGGTATCGAAGCGTTGCTCTCCCTCATAGAGCACTATGATCCTACCACCGCGTGACAGCCCCTCATAGGCATCGATACCGCTGACTCTGCCGTATCCGAGAGCCAGCCCCTTGTAGAGCCCTATCGCATCATTAGAGTGGTCGTGTCCACAGAAGGCTCCCATAACCCCCTTCATCTCCAGCATGGTGCCGAATAGTCCACTATTGATCGCAGGAGAGTTGACATGCCACCGCATCTCACCGACTACCTCCTTATTGTCTGAGAGCGCGCTATACTCCGGTATGGGGATGTGGAAGAAGAGTAGGGCGGGGAGGGTATCATCTCCTATCTCCTCCTGTGTTTCTGTATGTACCCTCCTTAGCCATTCTATCTGGTCAAAGTGAATGATGTCGTAGTGGCTCAGGGACTGGTCGTGGTAGTACTGCCCGGAGTCGATCAGGTAGAGGAGAGCCCCTGTGGTGTTTTCTCTTGATCCTCTGATCCTGAGTTGCTGGTTGCCTCTTCCGCTGATCTCTACCGGACCTCTCTGACTCAGGCAATAGGGCGTCTCCTCCAGAAGCGTATAAATGGAGTCCTTGGCAATCGTTTCTGCATCGTGATTGCCGAGCAAGACGACATAGGGCTGTCGCTCCTCTGTGAAAAATCGTATGATACTCCGCCACCCCTCTGCTGCCGGTGCCCGAGTCACTACATCACCTGTCAATACGACTAAGTCAGGCTGCTCTCTCGTGATAATCTCTCGGAGTATTGTCAGAGTCTGAGCCTTACCCGGAGAGCTCGGGTCTAAGTGCAGGTCTGAGAATTGTGCAATCCTGAAAGTCCCGTCCTCGCGAAAGCGAAGAGTGGTGTCATTCTGAGCGAGCAGGCAGGACTGCTGCAAGGTTACGAGTAAGAGAAGTAGGATCAGTGCTCTACGCATATTGTTGACGCTTTTGAGTTTCATGACCTCCTTTATCAGGGTGAGCCATATCGATTGCCTGCTCTAAGGTACCCATTTATTATGCTATTTCACTCAGAACGCCATGCTCCATCAACGGCAATCGCAGTAGCGGCTAATTCGGATTCTGATGTGCCCGGAGAGGGAGGGGAGTGCAGGGGTGACGCATTTGAATCTTGAGGGATCGAGAATGCTCCAAGTGTCAGTCATAAACAGCTGATATTTAACACCTTAGGCTTGTTTGTGTCGGGTGTTATATGTGACTTAGTAGCTGATAATCAATGACATAAATCACTGTTTTCAGTTTTATTTCTCCATGGAAAATATCTTCTCCATCCTCTCTGCGGTTCCGGATCATAGCTAGGGAACTCATCTCGTTTACCCGCTGGACTATATTCTACTGGTCAAGCTAACCGAGAAGGAGGCCGACTACATCCTCAATGTGAAGTCCAATCAAAAGGGGACGCTCCTTGAGGCGGACGGGCTTTTCAAGCCCTTCTACAAGAAGGAAATCGTGCGTATCATGTCGGAGGGATGTGGTCACGGACGTGTGAAGAAAAGGGTGATGGAGAGTATCATTGACCCGATGAGATTCTCAGACCTGGAGCACTATATCAGCCTGAACAAATGGCAGAATATGCGCTCGGTCCATAAAATGATAAGGGTGAGATATGATAAGCGGACAGGAAAAGAAAGCCGTGAAGTCACCTACTTCATCTCCTCTCACACCGATCCGAGAAAGTCTTCAAAATGATCCGGGAACACTGGTCCGTGGAGAATAACCTTCACTACTGCTTAGATGTGATATTTCGTGAGGATCAGTCACTTAAAAGAAGAGGTAATGCGGCTAAAAACATAAACATCATATACAAGATCGCCCTCTTCTTCCTAGGCAGGATGAGAGCGAAAGAGAGAAGATCCTATGATGATTGCCAGAAGATAAATGCCCTTAAGGAACCATCAGAGATCCTTGCTTACGACTATACCGCTTAATGTCAAATGCGTCACCCATATCTGTAAAGGACGAAAATGTTAGATTTGCATTAGAATAACTCACACTCTAACATGAATAACAGTATGAAGAAGTCCCTACTTCTCCTCTCTGCCGGGCTACTGGTCGCCGGCACCATCGCCTGCACGAAGGAGAGCACGGCACCCCGCCTGCGGGGAAGCAACCTCCCTCAGAGTCTCGAGGGACAGTACGCCACGCTCATCGCAAAGGGCGGTGAGCGGATCGACTCCGCTCAGGTAACCTCAGGAGCCTTTGAGCTCGACTTACCCGACACCATCTCCGTCGCTCGCTACGACGTGGAGCTGGGTGGTCAGGCGATCGGCTACTTCCCCGAGAGTGGTACCTCGACGATCATCCCCGACAGCGAAGGATATACTTACGACGAGACCTCCACGCCGATGAATCGCCAGCTCGCAACTCTCACAGAGGAGTACAATACCGCCTACGGCGACTACGTCCGCGAGAGTCTCTCACTCCAGGAGGCTTACAAGGCAGCAGGCAATCAGGTGACCCCCGAGATCTCTAAGAAGGGCGCCGAGCTCTCCGATCGCTTCACTGCACGTGTGGCAGAGATCGCTCGCAAGTGCTTCGAGGAGAATAAGGATAACGAGCTGGGACGGATGGCGCTCTCCCTCTACCCCACCTCCGACTCCAAGGGCTTCGTCGAGCTGTACGAGTCTGCCGGCGACCTGATCAAGGAGGATCCCGACCTGAAGAAGCTCTATGAGCTCCAGCAGGCAGAGCAGAAGACGAGTGTCGGTCAGCCCTACGTCGACGTAACGATGACCGATGAGACCGGCAAGGAGATCCGCGTGAGCGAACTCCGTGAGGAGGGAAAGCACCTCCTCATCGATGTCTGGGCATCCTGGTGCGGTCCCTGTCGTGCCGCCATGCCGCACCTCGCTGAGATCGTAAAGGGACATCCCTCTACTATCAAGGTGGTAAGCATCGGCGGTATCAACGAGACCTACGAGGCAAATAAGAAGGCTCGCGAGGAGCTCGGCATGACCTGGACCACCGTCTTTGACACCACGACTGCCTTCGCCGACGCCTACGGCATCCAGGCGATCCCTACTCTGATCCTGATCAACCCCGAGGGCACCATTGAGCTCAAGACCAATGACGCGAACGAGATGAGTGCCAAGATCGCCGACCTCGGCCTCTGATCATCACTCCAAAAACACAATGAGGGCGTGCCGTCTCCACAGACAGCACGCCCTCATTGTATGCATACTCGATGTTAGCGAGGGAGCTGCTCCAGCGACCCCGCGTTAATGCGAATTACCTTCTTGGGGATAGGCATAGTATACCGTGGGTCATTGGGCGAAAGCTTAACAATAGTCCCATCAAGTGCCTCATGAGAGACTTCCGTGAGATACTTGCCTTCATGATTGAGCCTTCGGAGATCCACAAATCGGAGAAAACCCTTCATCGCGAACTCTCTTCTCCTCTCTAGCAACACCTCCCGCATCACCTCTTCACGATCCGTAAGAGCCAATGGCTGTACATCAGAAATCCGATGACGGCGCACCTCATTGAGTAGCGTGCAGGCACGTTCAGCACTGCCGATCCGTGCTTCACACTCAGCTGCTGTGAGGTACATCTCAGGGGATCCTATCCCGATATTGTCGTAGACAAAAGCCATATAGATATAGGTGTCGGGAGTATTGAGTGGGGTACCAAAGTGGGTGTTGGAGAAGAATAGCCGTATACGTGCATCCTTCTCTAGATCAAAGATACTTAGTAGACTCTTTGATGCATATACTCTCTTGGATACGCCATAAACATAAGGGAGAGTGCGTAGCCAGATATGATCCTTACGAGAGTACTGATCAGGGACATTACTTCGCCCGATCTGTTTCTTCTCGTTGACCACTCTATACTTATTCAGGTCATCCATCTCCGAATGGAGACTAATAGCAGCATTAGCTGCTTCCAGAGCGCCCTTATAGTCTCCCATCCAGAGGAGGGTACGAGCGAGAAGGCCCTGTCCGGCAGCCTTGGAGGCACGGAAAACGGTTCCCTTGGGAGTATCAGGTAAGTCCTTAAGCGCTTCCTCAATCTCGCTTAGGATAAACTCGTAACACTTCTGCACTGAGGCACGGCTAAGCGGAGGCACATCAATGTCCGGTGTAAGTACCAGTGGGACTCCAGGTGACTTCTCAGCTGTCTTGGGATCATAGGGAGCTGCGTAAGTATTGACAAGACCTAAATACTCAAACGCTCTGCCCAGTCTTGCCTCCGCTATCAAAGCTTTGCGCTCCTCCTCCGTGCAGTCGGTCGCATGGGGGACCGAAGAGATCAGAACGTTGTAGCGGTAGATGTTTCCATAATTACCCTTCCAGAAAATATCATCCTTGGAGTCATCAAATATATCACCTGATGCAAAGAGATATACTCGTCGAATGTACTCATCCTGCCCAGCAAGATAAGGTGCGCCCTTAGCCGCCGGCTCAGAAACAAAGTACACGTCATCAGTGAGAAATAGGGGATATGGATCGGTGGACTTCTTCAGGTTGTTATTATTCAGAAGTGCTTCATAGTCAGCAAGGGTCTCAGGATAGAGTGCCCCCTTGGGACGTATGCCGAGGAATTGGTCACAAGAGATAAGGAGAGGAATCAGCCCGGCAAAGAGTGCAGTCCTTATGATAGTGTATCGCTTTAACATATCGTTATTCCTGGAGACAAATTAAAAATTAACGGAGGCACCAAGAGCTATGGTACGCTGCATAGGGAGACTCCTTGTACCCCATCCATAACCGGTAGTGGTCATTGACAAGGGGTCATATCCTCTACTATTAAGTCCTAGAGTAAGGAGGTTGCGGAGCTGCATCGTGAGTCGGACATCCTGAGCACCGAGAGCGCCCGCCCACGATGAGGGGAGAGAGTAAGAGAGGGAGATGTCGCTCAGACGAAGGTAATCGCCGCGGACTATCTGCTTATCCGATGCCGGCCAGGCATGAGCGGTAATGTCGTCTGGAGATGTACCGGTAATGGGGGGATTCATCCCCGGGACAGACTCGTCTCCTGGCTTCTGCCAGCGGAGGAGGTACTCACACGGGCTGTTCGTCGTGACTCCGTAGCCATTATTGGCAGGTGCTACAGCGCGGAAGACATTACCACCTCCGTACATTACCATCATCGAGAGGGTGATCCCCTTGTAGGAGAAAGTATTGGTGAGAGACCCATTGTATGTGGGGACAGTCGTACCGGAGTAGACGAGGTCGTCAAGTGTCAGATCTGTCGCTTTCTTCGTCTCCACGAGGGTGCCACTTGCGGGATCTCTGCGGAGATAGATCGGCTGTCCGGTCTCGTGGTCAAGACCCTTAGAGGGGAAGCTAAAGACTGAGTGGAGTGGGTAGCCTACTGCGGCGGTATTTCCTCTCGTGTAGTGGAACGTATTGGGATTTGACTCTTGGACATTGAGGAGTTTATTATGATTGATGCCCAGTACTAGTGTCGGAGCCCAAGAAACCTCTCCCAGTCGTAGCTCCGATGAGAGCATCACCTCGAGACCATTATTTTGCATAGAGCCGTAGTTGAGTAGCAGCTTGTCCCATCCTAGGGTGGGATCCGACTGACGCTCTGCGAGGAGATCGTCTGTGTACTTGTGGTACCACTCGATAGAGCCACGGAGCTTGTCCCCAAAGAGGGCAAAGTCGAGCCCTACATTGGTCGTCGCCGTTCTCTCCCAGCGGAGTGCAGGATTAGGCGGCGTGGGGATGTCGGAGACAAAGTCCCTCGCCATTAGGTCGTAGACAGGTGCAGAGAAAGTGAGATAGGGACCTGCCGTCTTGGGGATATTACCTCCGATGCCATAGGTGGCACGGAGGACAAGGCGAGAGAGCCAGTCTCTCGCCTCTTCTGCAAAGGTCTCCTCCGACAGGTGCCAGCCTGCCCCTAGAGACCAGAGCGGTCGGTACTGATACTTCGGATCTGTGCCAAAGAGATTGGACTGATCGATGCGGATACTTCCTGTCAGGTCATACCGTCTGTCGTAGGAGTAGGAGGCGTTGGCGTAGAACGAGAAGAACCGATCCTGCCGATCTTGCATATTATTCTGTGCCGCATAGTCGTACTTGTAAAATCCAGAGGAGGAGAGCGTCCCTCTCAGCGAGGCAAGCTTCTTGGGATCCACCGGGACATAAGCCAGACTATTGTCATCGTATCCAAAGTAGTGAGATCGAACCGTCTTGTCGTGCAGATCCCGTATCTCTATACCGGAGAGAGCTGTGACATAGTGCCGGTCGCTGTCTAGGATGTAGCTGAGCTGACTGCGGAGGGTATAGGCGACACCTGTGCCTATCGTGCGGAAGAGCTGCCCCCCCTCCGGGACATTGTAGATCACTTTGCCACTGCGGGGGTCTATCGTTGCTCCACCTATCACATCCTGGCGTGCCGTATGAGACTCCTTGTCCATCACAGTCCGTGATGTGCCATTGGATCTCTCGCCTGCGTAGCGGAGGGAGAGTTTGAGAGATGCCGGTAGATTGATCGTCACTCCTAGATTAAGTCGGTAAAATTGATCACTCCCCTCGCTTATCTCGTGTCCCTTATTGAGATAAGGATTATAGTGCATATCATACGTCCCGAGATCAATAAGCCGCTTAAGCTCCGCCTCCGACCTCATCTCACTATCCGGGACGTAGAGAGGCTTTCCCTCTTTGTCGAAAAATCGGGTATAGGACGGATAGCTCTGTCGCAGCAGTCCATAGCTCCCGACACCCACATCGGAGATGTCATCACTCAGTGAGGCAGAGAGGGTGGCATCGAGATGGATCCAAGAGGTGAGATCAAATCGATCACTTAGTGATATCCCGTACGACCGAGAGGAGCCGAAGGGGGTGGTGGGATGATTACCGAGGTAATTGAGTGAGAGGAGGAACGTATTACGCTCCGACCCGCCGGAGACGGAGACGTTGTGCTGGTGTACCAGACCGGTCCTGAGGTAGCGTGCTGCGAGCTGCTCTTCGTTGTCAAACGAGCGATACTTCTCCAGCTCTTGTGTCAGCTCCTCCTTGGTCATAAGTCCATTACGCTCTCTCGAGATGGCTGCAAGGACAGGATCCTGATAGTAGGGGTAGTCCTCCGGAGCGACTCCACTATTTGGGAGCTTGTAGATCCAGTCTACCATATGGTCAACCAGCTCTGCGGAGTTCATCCTATTAAGTGCTCCATACCGTGGCTTCTCTGCCAGGGTGACTGATCCGTCATAGCTGACACGGATGTGACCACTCTCTCCTCTCTTCGTTGTGACGACGATCACGCCATTTGCTGCCCGCGCACCATAGATCGAGGCTGCTGCGGCATCCTTCAGGACGGTGACGTTGGCGATGGTGGAGGGATTGATGCTACTGAGGGATCCTGTGTAGGGCACCCCATCTAGGACGATGAGCGGAGTTGTATTGCCCCGCAGTGTCGACACGCCGCGGAGAGTGAGTCCCTCAGGTCCTGAGGTAAGTCCCGCCACTTTACCCTCCAGTCGCCCGAGGATGCTTGTCTGCAGCTTCTCGCTCAGGTCTCCTGGCTTGATTACGGCAAAGGAGCCCGTTGCCCGCTCCTTGGAGATCGTCTGATATCCTGTCACCACCACTTCGTCCAGCAGCTCAACATCAGGATGGAGTGACACCTCGAGGGAGGTCCGTTTTTTGGAGACCCGGATCTCAGTATGCTTCATCCCGATATAGGAGAAGACCAGAACCGTCTCTCCCTCCTTAGGGACCATAATGGAGAAACGACCTGACGAGTCTGTCGTTGCCCCTTGTGTCGGGTTCCCTTTAATGATGATGGTCACCCCTGGTAGTGGTAATCCCTCCTCGTCCAAGACACGACCTGTGATTGTGATCATCTGCTCGGAGGGTTCACTTACGGCATAATGGGATTCCTCAGAAGTCGCAGCTGTCGCAAAGATAGGGAGAAGGAATGAGAGGAGAAGGAAGGCTGATGTAAGTCTAAAGTCTCTCATAATCTCACTTAGCCAGTGCATCACTTACGGAATTATAGATTGCTTCGCCACGGAGATTTCGCTCAATGATCTTACCCTCGGGGTCAACAAGGAGAATAAGTGGGATCCCGGTGATGTTATACGCCTTATTTATCTCCTTTACATGCTCTCGATCCATTAGTATATGGATCCAGTCGGTCTTGTCCTCCTCTATAGCCTTGAGCCAGCTTTCCTTACGGAAGTCTGAGGACACTCCGAGGATGGTAAAGTCATCCCCCTTATGAGCTTGGTAAGTTTGGAGCAGGTTTGAGGTCTCAGCTCGACACCAGGTACAAGTACTTGACCAGAAATCCACCAGCACATACTTCCCCCTGAGGTCACTCAGTCGCAGCTCCTCACCACTTGGTGTCGTCCCTACGATTTCGGGTGCGATCGCCCCCACACAACTCTGACCAGCTCGGTCAAGAGTCTCGACCATGCGCTTATAGAGAGGACTCTCATGGGTCTCTTGGTCAAAGTTATTCAGCTCCTCTCTCACCGAAGCAATCTCCTCCATCGTCCCAAGCTTATAGCGCGAGAATTTGTGCGTATAATACAAGTACACCCCAAATAGATCACTCGGCATCTGTGCAAGCTGAGAGGCAATATAGATGTCCATATCCGTGTGACTTTGTCCGTAGAAAGGATCTGACACCCGCTTAATACGTCGCATCTCCGCATCGTCACCGACACGTCTGGCTCGATAAAACAGGTTGTCTAACGAGTCAAGGACCTCTCGGTGGCCGGCCTTACGCCTTCCATCAAGGTATGCTTGATATTTTTCCGCCAGATCAGTTCCCTCGCTATGGATGAGGAGAAAGTCCTCAGGGGTAGCAGTGATCGTCACCCTGGTCTCCCCCTGAGGTGCCAGAAAGGTATAGACGATATAGTTATTCAGCTCCTTATCAGTAAGAGGAGCCAGAGCATACAGGTCAGCCGGGAGGGAGTCATTCTCCATCGAGAAAGTCCCATCGGAAGACACGAGGATCGTGTCGATAGGCGTGACGGCATTGTAGACCTCAGCGTCCACTCTTGCGAGTAAGACGGTATCCGTCTCAAATCCTTTGACACTACCTACTAGGCGGATCCCCTCCGTAGACGTCACATCGTGGCACCCACAGAAGAGAAGGAGTAGCAACGCAAAAAAGAGATGCGTAATAGACTTATTCATATTGCATTGTCAATGATTAAAATGGATGTATTCACGTTCTGTCTCTCAGCTGAACTACTCAACAGAGAAACTATGCTTCGCAAAAAAGAGAAACCCGGCGTTTGCATCACTTCTTTCCCTTCAAGAGGGCACTCGTTGCTCCGGGGATCGGCTCGCCACCGGTCTCAAGTACGAGACCGGTGATGACCCGGATGTCGCTCTATGCCTGTGTCTTTACCACAGCAACAAAGGCACTACCAGAAAGAGTGACAGGGAGTGTCAAGTCTTCGGTTCATCGTATAAAATAGCGGCGAAATAGGGTTTTGTTTTCAGTGTCGAAAGATACTTAATTATTTTCTCAAACAAGCTATTTCCTGTCAGGATTCAGGGGTGACGCATTAGAGTTTTGCATAGCTGTAAAGCTCAAATGCATTACCCCTTGAGTTTCCTCCCTCGGGACTGGAGTTTCATCCCCTCGGGACTGGAGTTTCATCCCCTCGGGACTAAAGTCTCTCCCGCAAGAGACTGCCCCGTATGCCCATGGCTGACGCAATGGGATTTGAGGCATCTTGTTGTCCAAGTAACATTCCGTCCTCACCACCTAGCAAATAAACTATGAGGAGACATCCGGTGGTCCGGATATCTCCTCATAGAATTTGTAGTGCAGCGTAAAGGCGTTATTTCTGATTTTCCCAGAAGGCAAGCACCTTGGCGGGAAGCGGTACTCTCAGGTAGTCCGGCGACGTGGGAGATGCAACGACGGGATCGCCCTTCTCGTCATAGTGGGTGACCGTGACGGCAAAGTCGGGGTCCTGAGCGCGTCGCTTCAGGTCGACAATTCGGAAGAAACCCCGGAAGAGGAACTCCCGCTGCCGCTCATCAAGCACAGCACGGACCAGCTCCGTGCGATCGCTGATCAGAAGAGGATGATTGTCCACGATCCGATAGTCGCGCAGGTGATTGAGGAGACGAAGGGCCTCATCCGCACTCCCTACCCTCGCCTCGCACTCTGCTGCGATGAGGTACATCTCAGGAGTGGAGATGCCGACATTGGGACGGATGGCAGGGTTCCATACCAGCTCGCCCGGAGGGCAACTCTCAGCACTTCCACCGGGTACACTCGTGATGAAGATCTCACGTCGCCGATCCTTTGTCCCCTTGAAGAGCCCTGGAATCTCATGGCCGACAAGAGCATACTCATCGAGACCACCGAGAGGCGAGAGATGACGGATGAGGATGTTCTCCGGATTGAGGAGAGCCTCGGGGTAGTTATTGCGCACCCCTGCCTGCCACTCTCCCTCGTCAAAGTCAAGCGTCTTGTAGTCTACCAGTTCGCTCTTAGTCTCTAGTGCCTTATGGGCATACTTGAGCGCGGTCTCATAGTCCCTCATCTGCCAGGCGGCGCGAGCGAAAATGCCGTAGCCGGCGCCCTTGCTCATGCGGTAAGCATTACCGGAGGGCTGGTCGGGCAGAGCAGGCAGTGCCTCCGTCAGGTCTGCGATGATCTGGCGGTAGACCTCCTCCTGAGTAGCGGGCGAGAGATCCTTATGATTGATGTCGTTGTCGGTGAGTAGAGCAACCGTCTTGATCTCTGCAGCACGCCCTTTATCGTACGACGGACCATAGATACCGACGAGGGTCAGATACTCCAGGGCACGACCGGCAAGCGCCTCCGCACGGACTCGAGACATCTCAGTCTCGTCTCCGGAGGCTGTCTTAAGTCCGGTGAGGATGGAGTTGTAGGTGAAGATCCTACTGTAAGCTGCATCGTAATTGCCATCCGCCTTGTCAGGGTCATAGAAAGGTGCCTGGTAGAGATAGATACGCCTCCAGACAGGCGTCATATTCTTCAGCGTCGTCTGGTAGTAGAGGTCCTCATCGAGTGCGGCAGGCACATAGACCTCATCCGCCATCAGATCATACTCGGAGGAGGCGAGAGAGGTCAGCTTGTCGTCATTGAGCAGCAGCTCATACTCCTCCACCTTAGTCGGTATCTGGTAGCCCTTGGGGACATTCCCGAGGAAGTCCTTACAGCCGCTGAGCATCAGCGAGAGCGCGAGGAGAGCGAGTGTTTTGTATATCACTTTCATACGTTACGAGTCGATAGATTAGAGCGTAAGTGAGAGTCCGAAGGAGAAGGAAGCAGGCACCTGTGGCAGTCGTGCCGGTGTCCCCATCCCGAAGGAGTAAGCCTCAGGATCTATGCCCTTACCATTGGCAGCATAGTACCAGAGGTTATTGGCCTGGAGACGTAGGGTCACATCGGTCAGGTGCATGGATCGGAGAAGCGTCGACGGCAGTCTGTAGGTAAGCACCACATCCTTGAGACGGATATAATTTCCGGAGAGGACGTGCTTATCGGCGCCGTACCAGGAAGCCTTCTCGCCATCGGTGGGATCATTACCTGAGAGCAGAGGTGTGGTGAGGGGGTTATCCTCATCGCCCTCCTTGCGCCAGGTATGGATCAGGTCGGCATCCGTATTGGTCCCGGCAGTGACAAAATTGAGACCGGAGAGATAGGGAGCCACCACCTGGCGCAGCTTATGACCGCCATAGTAGACGAAGGCAAAGGAGAGCGACAGGTCCTTGTACTCAAGAGTATTCGTGAGACCGCCATTCCACACCGGGGTGAGCGTACCGACGTGGATCAGATCCTCCATACGCTCTGTCTCCGTGACCGCCACTCTCTTACCATCGGGGGTGGTAGTATAGACGTGAGGGCGTCCCTGCTCGATCCGATTGCCCTCCTCATCGGTGGTGTAGAGTCCGGCCCAGGGGAGAGCAAAGAGGCTATTGACCGGATACCCGGAGGTCTGCACACCATAGTCACTCATGATGTACTTATTGACGCTCTTGTTCGGCTCGTCTACATCGAGGATTCGGTTGCGATTGTAAGCAAAGGTGAAGTCAGTGCTCCAGCGGAAGTCCGGACTCTGGAGATTAATGGTATGAAGTGTGATCTCTATACCTCGGTTGTTCATTGCTCCATAGTTCATCAAGAGACTTGCCCAGCCAAGTGTCGGATCACCGGATCGGGTACCGAGGAGGTTGCTCGTTGCCTTGTTGTAAAGGTCGATATATCCGCTGATGCGATTGTGGAGGATGGCAAAGTCGAGACCGAGATTGAGCGTCGCTGTCCGCTCCCAGGTGAGGGAGGGATTGGGCGGCGTCTGGATGGTACTGCCGGGCAGGCGGTTCATCTCTCCATACTGTCCGGTCCGGACGATCATATAGGGACCACCGACCTTAGGGATATTTCCTCCGATACCATAGGTAAGGCGAGGGGTGAGACGATCGACCCAGGTCACCTCCTTCATGAAGTCCTCCTTGTGCATCGCCCAGGCGGCACCGAGAGACCAGAGTGGCTTGTACTGGATCTTCGGGTCGGTGCCGAAGAGATTGGACTGATCGATGCGGACACTACCGGTGAGATTGTACTTGTCCAGGTAATCGTAGGAGAAATTAGCGTACATCGAGATGAAGCGATCGTCATGGTCGGTCACCCGATTGTAGCGATTGGAGGGGAAGGTGAAGCGACCGTTCATCGCCATCGTCCCGGAGAGATTGGCAAGCTTACCGGCGTCATAGGGGACCGATCCCAGAGAAATATCATCGTAACCCATCAGGTAGGACGAAGTGGAGGTGGAGTGGATCCTCCGCCACTCCGTACCGGCGAGGGCAGTCAGTCGGTGGTCCTCGCCGAAGCTGGTGTCGTAATTGGCCTGCATCCTCGCTGTATAGCCGGTCATCCCTCCACGGGTCTCACGGAGATGCCCTCCCTTCGGTATGTAAGAGACATAACTGCCATCCTCGAGGACAGTGGCGGCATTCCGCATCTGCCGGACGGTGTAGGAGGTGGCGTCAGCAAAGTTCTTACTGTAATTGGCTCCCTTCTCCACCTGCAGTTGACCGTCAAGTGTCAGACCGGTCAGCAGCTTATAGGACAGCTTTGCATTGACACGCGTGTAGCTATTCTCCCCTCGAGACCACTCCATGCTACGATCACGGAGAGGATTGTACTCCTCACTCTCCAGCCCCTTCGCTAGGAGATCCGCCTTGGAGCTCTCACTCCGCTCCGTCGGGAGACTCAGATAGGATCCGTTGTCTACTATGGGCACATAAGAGGGAAGGCTATAAAGGAGACTGAGCGCACTGGGGGAACCATCGTCGGAGTAGGATCGTCCATAGTTACCCGACACGGAAATATCGCTCGAGAGACGGTCAGAGAAGTCGATCAGATTACGGAGCGAGAAGCCGATCGACCGATCACGTGACAGAGCATCCGTCGGGTGATTGCCGGCATAATTGACCGAAGCGATGAAGCGATTACCCTTACCGGACTTGATCATGCTGACGTTATGTGTCTGCATTAGCCCCGTACGAAGAAGTGCATCCCTTATATCGCCGGTATTGCTGTAGCCTGCCAGTCGACTACGCTCTGCCTGATACTCTGTGTCAGAGATCAGCCCCTCACTCCGCTTGGAGAAGAGCTCCATGAAGTAGGGGTAAGCCTGCCTCTGGGATGAGAGCAGGGACCAGGTGATACCGGGGAACTGGCTCTGCATGACATACTCCGAGAGCTCAACGAGCTGCGCGGAGGAGAGGCGGTGTAGGTAGTCATACGAGGGCTTTGCCGTCATCTCCATCACGCCGTCATAAGTGAGACTGAATCCCCCATCTCGAGAGCCACTTACGGTATTGATGACGATGACGCCATTGGCAGCTCGCGCTCCATAGATAGAGGCGGCAGCAGCATCCTTAAGCACTGTCACTCGCTCGATCATGGAGGGATTGATGCTCGAGAGATCGCCCTCGAGCGGCATCCCATCCACCACGATCAGTGGCTTCGTATTGCCGAGAAGAGAGGTGATGCCACGGATCTGCAGTTCACCTCCCCCACGAGACTGCAGACCTGCGACGCCACCCTCCAGCCGCTTGAGGAGAGAGGTGTCCAGCTTCTTGCTGATATCGTCCTTGCCCATGATCGCAAATGAACCTGTTGCACGCTCCTTAGAGATCGTCTGGTAGCCGGTGACCACCACCTCGTCCAGTTTGGCCACATCCTCGTAGAGGGTCACCTTGTAGTAGGACTTGTCCGGCTTGAGACTCAGGACAACAGTCGACATACCCACATAGCTGACGGAGAGTGTCTTCTCACCGACCGGGACCTCGATCCTGAAGGAGCCGTCCACCTCAGAGATCGCCCCCTTGGCAGCCTGTGGTGCATAGATCGTCGCACCGGGGATCGGCTCACCATTGGTCTCAAGTACGAGACCGGTGATGACCCGGAGGCCGCTCTCAGTCTGTGCCTTTGCCACTGTGACGAAGGCTAACATCAGAAGGAGCGACAGGAGTGTATTAAGTCTTCGATTCATCATATAAAATAGTGGAAAAATCGGTTTTGTTTCAGAAGCTAAAGATACTGGATTATTTTCTTAAGCAAGTTAAGTCCGGAGAGGACTTTACCCTCTATCTATTACCGGTATTAGAAGAGACTTTTACCGGTATTAGGCAAGACTAATACCGGTATTAGAAATCCTCCTGAGTGGGTTGGCTCTTTGCTTCCTTTTTGATCGTGGTCAGTCACTCTCGTGCCGACGGCGACACCCGGGGCACTCGCCCTTGATGACAAAGGAGATGGAGTGCGGCGTGAAGCCCTCCGGCAGTACCATCTCGGGCAGCGGCAGGTCCTCCATGCAGAAGGACTGTCGGCATGACTCGCAGTAGAAGTGGATGTGCTCGTCCCGTCGGTCACAGGGTCCCTCACTGCCACAGAGCTCGTAATTGAGCAGCCCTCGTCCGTCCTCAAAGGCGTGGACGATATCCTGCTCTAAGAAGAGTGTAAGCACACGGAAGATGCTGGACTTGTCCATCGGGCTCAGCGTCAGCTCCAGGTCAGTCAGCGTCACCGGGTGCTCCTCAGCTCGGAGCGCCCTCAGCACAAGTACCCGATTGGCAGTCGGCCTGACGCCTTTCTGCTCGAAGTAAGTCTCTATCTCACGGGTCATCTCACTCGGGGAAGTAAGGACTCAGGGGAGTAAAGAGGAGCACGCCGTAGTCATGCGGCCTTACCCTGATGGTGTAGGGTCGATCACTCTCCAGTGTCACCACCTCCTCGTCTCCGCTCTGGAAGTCAAGCATCCTGCAGCTTCTCCCCTCCTGACAGTGCAGGGTATCAAAGGCATGTCTCGGGAGCGGCAGTGCGAGATCGGCAGTATGATCGGCAAAGTTGGCAACCACAAGTGCCAACTTACCCGGACGGTAGCGGAGGAAGGCATACTGTCTCCCGGGATCCAGCCTGTCGCCTACCGCATACATTAGGTCAAAGAAAAGCCCATGGTCGAAGACCGGATGGCGAACCAGCTCAAGCAGTCGACGGTACCGCTCTCGGAGCTCCCGCTGCTCCTCTGTTCGAAGAGCCGGCTGGTGAAGTGCCCTCATGGACTCCATAGACCAGTAGTCGTAGATCGTGGTCCTGCCATTTCGTCCCGAGAAGCCCTCCTCATCCATACCATGCTCACCCAGCATCTGTCCGAAGTAGATCATCATCGGACCGCCATCGATGAGAGCCGACACCGCCACGGCAGGGATCGCCTTTGATCCAGTGCCGACGATGAAGTCACTCGCAAGCCGCTGCTCATCGTGATTCTCCATAAAGTGGAGCATCCGACCCGACAGTCCCTCCTGAGACTGCCAGACGGAGGTGATATCGGCAGCGGCTCGCTCTCCTCTCAGCACGCCTATCAGTGTGTCGTAGAGCCCCACCTTGTCGTAGAGGTAGTCCAGCCCCGCATCCAGATACTCCCGATAGCGCCACGGCTGGTAGATCTCTCCGATGAAGAGCAGCTGTGGGAAGTCGGGATGGAGCCTCCGGATCACCCAGTGCCAGAAGGGTACCGGTACCATCTCCGCCATGTCACACCGGAAGCCGTCCACCCCCTGCATCGCCCAGTGGTAGAGGATGTGGTACATCTTGTCCCAGGTGTCAGGCACCGGCTCGTCGAAGTGTCCCACCCCGGTATCGGGATCGACGCCGTAATTGAGCTTCACCGTATCATACCAGTCGTCTCGAGAGGGATGGGCGTGGAAGACGTCATTACCCGTCGCCCGAGCGGGATACTCTGAGTAGGCGGATGGCTCCGGTCCGTAGTCTGAGCCGATCACCAGCATCTGGTCGGTGAGGTAGTAGAAGTTATTGTCCCGCCGGAAGCGCATGTCCCTATCGTCCCGCTCGCCGAAGTCCTCCTCCAGCTGTGGACTACAGTCCGACTGGTACTGTCGTGCCAGGTGATTGGGGACAAAGTCGATGATCACCCCGAGACCGGAGGCGTGCGTTCGCTCCACCAGCTGCCTAAATTCTTCCATCCTCTCCTCAGGATCGTCCGCCAGATCCGGATCGACATCGTAGTAGTCCTTGATCGCATAGGGGGATCCGGCACGTCCCTTCACCACGTCCGGATGATCATGCATGATCCCTGGGTAGGAGGTAGTGGTGGCATGCTCGAGGATACCGGTATACCAGACGTGGGTAAAGCCGAGCTCCCTGAGGTCATCAAGCCGCTCACAGGTGAAGTGGCTCATCTTACCACAGCCGTTTTCCTCGATCGACCCACCGGGTAGGTTTTTTCCGCTCACGTTGCCGTAGAGCCTGGGCAGTGCCTGATAGATCAGCAGCTTGCTATTATCTTCGTTCATGATGATGTTGTCTATGCATACCACTCTACTTGCAGACCGGGCTTCTTATCGGCAAGAGACCGATCCATTGCCAAATGTAGCTATTTTCCCATATATCAGAATGCAAAAAAGGAGAGGTCCCACAGGACTTGCCTGCGAGACCTCTCGATAGATTAGTGATTATCCCTTAGGGGATCGGATCACTTGCTCTTCATGATGACTACGCGGTTCCAAGCGTTGATGTCATAGGGCTGAACGTCAGAGCCCTTGTAGTCGATCGTGATCAGCTCAGAGGGCACACCGTACTCGTTGATGAGCTTGTCAGCTACGTTGCGTGCACGCTTCTCAGAGAGCTGCATGTTGTAGTCAGAGGTACCGGTCTGTACGTCAGCATAGCCGGTCACGGTGATCGGGGTGTTGTTAGCCTTTACGTACTCAGCGGTGTTGAAGAGGTTGATCTCCTGGTTCTTGTCGATCTTAGAGCTGTCGATACGGAAGTAAACGACATTCTCATAGTTCTGAGCAACAACGGTGGGCTGTACCTCGGGGCACTCAGGGCAGCGTACGGGACGCTTGCTGAGCTCAGCATTCTGGCTGCGGAGGTCGTTGAGCTGGCTCTGGAGACCGTTTACGAGATCCCAGTCCATGGGCTGTACGCCGTTGAACTCTACGTCACCTACGTTGAAGGTAAGACCGCCACGGATGCCGGTGATGATGTCACCGTGATCAAAGCCAGGTACAAAAGTAGCCTGAGGAGCGATGGTCAGAGCAACGCGCGGGGTGAAGTTGATGTTGAAGTCGATACCGAGGTTGGCAGAGATAGCGTGATCGATCTCGCCGAAGAAGGCATCCTTAGTACCATTCACCTTCTTATCAGTGAAGATAGCCTTGAAGTTCTCGTCAGACACAGTCTGATCCTTGCCCATGATGTTAGAGCCGAAGTAACCTACACCGAGGTAGGGAACTACGTGGAATACACGATTGGCATCGTAGGGAGCAAAGTAATTGGTGATGTCGAAGAGGAAGTCAAAGTGGGGATTGATGGCGCGAAGCTCGATGGGCTTAGCAGCACCAAAGGCCTTGACATTGTTGTAATCGACAGCAAGACGGGTACCGAAGTAGGGGTTGTGCCACTGACCTACAGCGATGCCGGCGCTCCAGCTGAACTTGTCGCCGAAGGCTGCGTCTCTCTGTGACTTAACTACAGCACCATCCTTCCAGTGGGTGTAGAAGGGTACGTTGATACCACCGAGAGCCTGGATAAACCAGTGGCTGCTGGTGGGCTCGAAAGCCACCTTATTGGCGGGGGTCTCTGCGAGGTACTCCTCGTTGGACTTTACCTCCTGTGCGTTAGCTGACATGCCGATGAGGCCTGCAGCAACGGCGGAGAGAGTAAGAAGAGTCTTTCTCATAATTTCCAAATTCGTTAGTGTATTTGTTATGTATAATACTTGCATTGCTAATGGCTGAGTCTCCACGCTCCCGCCAGAGCGGACACGGTGAACACCTGCCATTTCAGCACAAAGGTAGTAAATAAAATCTTATTTCATCAAAAACGAGATCTCATCGCTGTGGATTAGCGGTCAAAACAACATCCGCAGAGCTCACTCCTGACCTCTTACGCGCCTCTCCGTCTCAGGATCTCTGCTCTCAGGATCGCATCGCGGAGGGTTCGGCTCCGGTCCTCGGTGTCGAAGAGCTCACTCCCAAGGCACCCCTCCGGGGCGTTAGACGCTTGCTGAGAGAGGTGCTTCATCTCATCCTGACTCCGCCGTAGGATATACTCGCTCGGCTTCAGCTTGCTGTGGTAGTCTCTCATCCGCATCGTCGTGTCCGTGGAGCGAGGGGTCATCTCTTCTACGCTCCGCACCGAGGGCACAGGCCTGGGTCGGCGCTTACGCTCTCGCTGCAGTCGACCGCGAGCCTTAGCCCGCTTGGAGGACGACCCGAGGAGCTCCCTTAGCTCTTGCTTGATCTCCCCCCACGTCACCTCCTCGTCCTCGGCAGACAAGTCCCGGTCGTTCGACGCCTTGGCGTCGGACCTACCCAGTAACTTGCTCAGCACAATGGCCAGCACCAAAACGATGAGTACAATTTCCATATCCACAGTTCTCTATCAGGCGGTATTCCGATCCAAATCTAAGCAAATTGTCTCAGATGCCGGCACCCTCGCTCCCTACACGTCTGACGACTAACGTGACAAAGAGTTTAATCCCCCTCGCTTTTTCGTACCTTTGGGGCGCTAAAGAGACGCTATAAGATGCAGAAAACGAAATATCTATACTTAGAGACCTACGGTTGTCAGATGAATGTCGCCGACTCCGAGGTGATCCGTGCCGTGATGCAAACGATTGGGTACGAGACGACCGAGGAGATCGATCAGGCCGATGCGATCTTCCTCAATACCTGCTCCGTGCGAGAGAATGCGGAGCAGAAGATCTACACCCGCCTCTCTCAGCTAAGGGCTCTGAGGGAGAAGCTCGCCCGACCGATCGTCATCGGCGTGCTCGGCTGCATGGCGGAGAATGTGAAGGAGGCACTCATCACGGAGCATCACGCCGACCTGGTCGCCGGCCCCGACTCCTACCAAGATCTGCCCAATCTCGTCAGCGCCGCCGAGGCGGGCGAGCGGGCGGTCAATGTCACCCTCTCCCGCTCCGAGACCTACGCCGACATCGTGCCGGTGAAGCTCCCCGGTGTCCACATCTCGGGATACCTATCTATCATGAGGGGGTGTGACCAATTCTGCACCTACTGCATCGTCCCCTACACCCGGGGTCGCGAGCGGAGCCGTGAGGTGAAGAGCATCCTCGCCGAGCTCGACCAGATGCGGGAGATGGGCTACCGGGAGGTGGTGCTCCTCGGTCAGACCGTCGACGCCTACTCCTACACGGACGAGTCGGGAGCGACGACCGACTTCCCCCGCCTCCTCGCCTTAGTGGCTGAGCGAGCCCCCGAGATGCGGATCCGCTTTACGTCGCCCAATCCCATGGACATGACCGACGAGACGCTCCACACCATGGCGGCGCACCCCAATATCTGTCGCCACATCCATCTCCCCCTCCAGAGCGGCTCCGATGCGGTACTCAAGCGGATGCGTCGCGGCTATGACGTCGCTCAGTACAAGAGTCGCGTGGAGGCGATCCACCGGATCCTCCCCGACTGTGCCATCACCACCGATATGATCACCGGCTTCTGTGGCGAGACGGAGGAAGACTTCCGCGAGACCCTCGAGCTGATGGAGTGGGTCCCCTTCGACAGCGCCTACATGTTCTACTACTCCGAGCGCCCCGGCACCTACGCTGCCAAGTACCTCGATGACGACGTGCCGGAGGAGGTCAAGATCGACCGACTCAGCCGCATGATCGACCTCCAGCGACGGCTCTCCGAGCAGTCCAATAGACGTCAGATCGGTCAGGAGGTGGAGGTACTCGTGGAGGGCTTCTCTAAGCGATCCAGAGCCCAACTCTCCGGCCGCACCTCGCAGGACAAGGTGGTGGTATTTGACAAGAAGGAGGGCGTCCACTTCGGCGACACCGTTTGCTGCCACATCGACGACGTCACCAGTGCCACCCTATTGGGCCATCTCGTCTGACCACACCATATAGTATATCTCCGCCTATCGGTTTCTCCTCAATATTATCTGACATATCATGAGACGAAGAACTCTTCTGCTGCTCCTATGGAGCTTCCTGGCGCTGATGCCCTCGCTCTCGGCGCAGCGCGTCCGGGTCGCCTGCGTCGGCAACTCTGTCACTTACGGTTACGGGCTGGAGGATCCGGCGGCGCAGTCCTACCCCACCATCCTCGGTCAGCTCCTCGGCGAGGGGTATGAGGTGCGAAACTTCGGTCATAGCGGGTCTACCCTCCTCCGGGACGGGCACAATCCCTACGTGAAGACGAAGGAGTATGCTGCGGCACTCGATTTCAAGCCCGACGTAGCGGTGATCCACCTGGGACTCAACGACACCGACCCCCGAAACTTCCCACACTACCGGGATCGCTTCGTGGCAGACTACTGCACCCTGATCGACACCCTCAGGTCGGTCAATCCGGAGATGGACATCAGGATCTGCAGTATGACTCCCATCTTCCCCTGTCACTCACGATACATCTCCTCCACACACAACTGGTACCGGATCCTGCAGGGACTGATCCCACGGGTGGCGGAGGCTCGTCAGACCGGACTTATCGATCTCTACGAGGCGTTTCGCCACCGCCCTGATCTGATCACCGATCCGCCCACGCTCCACCCCAATGCCCGCGGTGCTCGTCATCTGGCAGAGACAGTCTTCCGATCCCTTACGGGCGACTACGGCGGCCTCAGCCTCGATGGCGCATGGCAGCCCCACATGGTGCTGAGACGGGGGACGACCCACACGATCACCGGTCATGCAGACAGAGGGGACCGGATCACCCTCCGGTGGCGAGGCGAGTGCTATCTCTCAGCGCCGGTGGGGGATGATGGGAAGTGGTCGATCACCTTCCCCGGCGGAGAGGCAACCGGAGAGCCTCAGGTGTTGTCCTTGGAGGGAAAGGAGAAAAAGATCACTCTCTCTGACCTCCTCGTGGGAGAGGTCTGGCTCGTCAGCGGTCAGAGCAATATGGCGTTCTCTCTCAGGAATGCTACGGGCGGATCGGACTATGCCGCGACACGTCATCCCCGGCAGGGCACCCTGCGGCTGCTTCGCCTGCGACCCTTCGCCGAGACAGACAGCAAGCCATGGAGCGAAGAGGCTCTGCGCCGAGCCAATGAGCTTGACTTCTATCACGGCGAATGGAAGGCAGTAAGTACCGAGACGGCACTCGACTTCTCCGCCGTGGGATACGCCTTTGCCACACAGATGGCAAGCAAATTAGACGTGCCGGTAGGCGTCATCGAGATCGACAATGGCGGCACCCCTCTTACCTCATGGGTGAGCAGAGACATTCTGGAGGATGATCCAAGGTTTACCAAGGTCTTTGACCACTGGCGAGACAACGACTACACCATGCGGTGGTGTCGGGAGCGAATGGAGACCAACCTGCAGCTCACGAAGGATCCCTTCCAGAGACATAGCTATGACCCCTCCTTCAACGAAGAGACCGGCTACCGCCTTATCTATGGTCAGTCGCTTTCCGGCGTGCTCTGGTATCAGGGCGAGAGTGATGCGGAGAATGCGGAGCAGTATGGTCTCCTCTTCCCCCACTTCGTCCGGGATCTGCGTCGTCACTTCGGCACCGATCTGCCTGTGCTGACGGTGCAGCTAAGCAACCTTGACCGTCCCTCCTGGGGGCGATTTAGGGAACTGCAGCGCCGTCTGGCGGAGGAGACGAAGGGGGTAAGCCTGGTCACCAGCTATGATCTCGGCGAGCGGGGCGATGTGCACTACCACGATAAGACGCCTCTCGGCGAGCGTGCTGCACGTCTGGCACTTCAGTCTGTCTACGGTCACCGTGACGGGGCAGAAGCGACTGCGGCAAGACCCCTACGCATCGAGGCGTGTGCCGATGGATGGAGGCTCTCACTGGATGCCGGCGAAGGGACCCTCGAGACCTCCGACGGCGCGGAGGTACGGGGTCTCCTCGGGGAGACCCTGGATGGGCTGTGGATCACGCTGCGTGGCGAGATCGACGGGGCTAGTCTGAGGATCAAGCGCCCTGAGGGATCACTCCGGATCGTCTCCGTCGCCTATGCCTTCACCGGCTGGACCGATGCCAACCTGCGCACCGCCGGAGGACAGCCGGTCCCCACCTTTATCCTTCCTATCCCGGAGCGATAGTCGCCGGGGCAAGGTGATGCCCTCAGAACTAATACCGATATTAGACAAAACTATAGTCGGTATTAGTGAACACTAATATCGGTAATAGTCAAACCTATTACCGGTAATAGAAATAGCCCACCTCCTGCTGCTGACCCCCAGTCCGTTACGGAGAGCCCAATAGCCTGTGATACCGTCCTCTAATCCGTCAGGTCTCCGGATCCATGGCATAATCGATGGAGAGAAAAAAGAGTAGGAGGAAAGCCGTCTGCTTTCCTCCTACTCTTTTTTACCCATATGGAGGGTCCCCCTCCTGTCTTACTCCTCCGAGTCCTCCCTATGGCGACGCGGTCTGAAGATGCGGGGACGCTCCTCCCGATCATCATAGCGGCGCGGTCGGCGCGGCTTCCGATCGTCATCCAGCCTTGCTCTGAAGGCAGGCTGTCTGTCGTCCCTTCGGTCACTGCGACGGTGACGGGGTCCATCCTCACCTGCCCGGCGCTCGAAGCGACGCGGACGCTCCTCCGAGTCTCCATGCTCACCCGCAGGACGCTTACCGTACGGCTTGCCGCCCCGGTGCGGACGGTGCTCCCGGTCGCTGTCGAAGGTGCGACCATCCTTGCGGTAGCCGGTCATCGACCGACGGAAGTCCTCCTGCTCGCGGTAGAAAGAGCCTCGCTCCTCCACCGGAGTCAGCTCCCCCGCATCGGACAGCTCCTGGAGATGCTCGTCACGCTTACCGGCGAAGAGCTCGTACCCACGCAGTTCGCACGGTAGTGAGCCGTTATACAGCTCCTGCCTCACCGACTGCTTCAGACCCACCGCATCGAAGCCCTCCTGTCCGGACGAGATGATCCACGCCTTCCATCCAGAGAAGGCGTGCTTAAGCGTCGAGCCGATTGAGCCATACAGCCCCTCCACCGACTCCGGGCGCATACGCTCCCCATAGGGCGGATTCATCACGATGATCCCGGTGTCGGCAGGTCGATTGTCGAGTGTGTAGTCATCTATAGGGCAGACATTGAGGTCAATATACTTCTGCACGCCGGCTCGCTGGATATTGGCCCGGGCGATGGCGATCGCCTTAGGATTAATGTCCGAGCCGTAGATCTTATGCTTCGGCTCCACCTCATCCCACTCCTCAAGCACCTCGTCCAGGAGCGACTGATCGAAGTCCAGCCACCGCTCAAAGGCAAAGTGGTCTCTGAAGATCCCCGGCGGCACGTGAGCCGCCATGAGCGCCGCCTCGGTCAGGAACGTCCCCGAGCCGCACATCGGATCGAGGAGGACGCAGCTGTCATCCCACCCGGCACGCATCAGGATCCCCGCCGCCAGCACCTCGCTGATCGGCGCCGGCCCCTGCGCCACCCGGTAGCCCCGCTTATGGAGCGACTCGCCGGAGGAGTCGAGCGCCAGCGTCACCACCGTATCGGCGATATGGACGTGGAAGCGCACATCCGGATCCATCACCGCTACATTGGGACGACGGTCGGCACGCTCACGGAAGAAGTCCGACACCGCATCCTTGGCTCTATAGGCGACAAACTTGCTGTGCGTGAAGACATCCGAGTAGACCACGGTATCGAAGGCAAAGGAGCTATTTGGCTCCAAGAAGTCTCCCCAATTCACATCATTATGCAGATGCTTATACAGCTCGTCCGCATTGGTCGCCTCAAACTGATCGATCGGGACCAGCACCCTCAGGGCAGTGCGCAGATGGACATTGGCCTTGTAGAGAAGGCGCTTATCGCCCTTAAAAGCAACCATACGACGCCCCGGCATAATATCAGACGCGCCCAGGGTCTCCAGCTCTTTACAGAGGATATCCTCCAGACCCGCCATCGTCTTGGCGAGCATGTCGAAGGTGCCCTCGGTATGACTTACACTCATCAAAAAAGTATTCTTTGTTTATTGTCCGACAAAGGTACGAAGAATAAGACCGCTGCAAAACGCCCCCGCCCCCATTATCTCCCGTAATCGCGTACCCACCATTCGGGCAGAGTACAGGAGGAATACCGACCGAGCGCATAGCCATTAAAAAAGGACCCCGAGAGGGGTCCTATAGAAGGTGTCTGTCGGGAGACCCGCGGAGGGGTGCGACAGTTGCTGTGAGAGGTGTTGTATCAGAAGGCCTCTACGATCGGGAGGAACTTCTCTGCCGAGAGAGAGGCACCGCCGATCAGTCCGCCATCGACATTGGGCTTAGCGAAGAGCTCAGGGGCATTCTTCCCATTGCAGGAGCCACCGTAGAGGATCGAGGTCTCCTCAGCGACCTCCTTGCCGTAACGGTCGGCGATCGTCTGGCGGATATACTTCAGCATCTCCTCTGCCTGCTCGCTCGTGGCGGTCTCACCGGTGCCGATCGCCCAGATCGGCTCGTAGGCGATGACGACGCTGCGGAACTCGTCCTCGCTGAGATTGAAGATCCCGTCCTCAAGCTCCTTGCGGACGACATCAAACTGCCGTCCATCCTTGCGCTCCTCGAGGTCCTCACCGCAGCAGAAGATCACCTGCAGCCCGTTGTCGAGTGCCTGTGCCACCTTGGCAACCAGGGTCTCGGAGTCCTCGCTGTAGTACTGACGACGCTCGCTGTGACCGAGGATGACCGCCTTGGCTCCGGTGCTGGCTACCATAGCTGCGGAGACCTCGCCGGTATAGGCGCCCTTCGGCTCGGTGGCGCAATTCTCTGCTGCCACGATGATGTCGGTACCCTTGACCGCCTCAGCTACGGCGCAGAGGTGGGTAAAGGGGACGCCGAGGACGACGTCACACTTGCGATCCACCCCCTCGAGAGCCTGGCGAACACTCTTCGCAAGCTCGATACCTTCGGGGACGGTGGTATTCATCTTCCAGTTGGCAGCTGCAATTTTCTTTCTCATAATCAATCTTTACTCTGTTAGTATGCTTGTTAGTTGTGGATGTCTGAATAGGTGGGCGATGAAGTGCCGGTCCTGCACGGCGAAGCGGAGACTCACGTAGGAGAGCTTGTCGGAGAGAACGCCATCGTGAATGACGACCAGCCCGGGATTGCTCCGTATGAGGGTCTGCGCCATCTTGAGATCCATAAAGAGGATCCTCCCATAGCGGCGGATCAGGTCGATCCGGGGATGGTTCTCGAGACGGTCAAGTGGCGAAGTGACGACCAGCGTCACCGGGTGGTGGGCACGCTGCTGGAGCTCCAGCCCGAGGTGGAGCTGCTCCTCACTCAGCCGATCGATGTCGTAGGTGATGTAGAGTAGTGCCTGGGCATCGGGGGCTGCGAGCCGGTGTCCCACCTCCTCGCCGTGTGCGTCCAGCAGGATCAGGTCCGCCTCGCTCTCCCGCTCGTGGGCCGGCTTGGCAGCGAGCTCCTCGTAGCGGACATAGGTCCATGTGGAGTCGACAGTCGCCAGCTCGTCAGTCGTGAGCGCTCGCTCCTCCCCGCCTCGCTCGTAGATGTAGCGCATGCCGTCATCCGCCGGGCGGTCGTAGAAGTGGCTGATCGGCGTGCCGACCTTGTAGGGGCGGAAGTCGATCGTCGGCAGGTAGAGGAGGGGATAGATATTGAAAACGATAAGCACCAGCGCCAGCGCTGCTCCCGTGATCACCTGCGCTCTCTGACTCCGCAGGGCGTAGAGGGCATTCCGGTGGCGGACCAGGAGGATAAGGAGCAGGAGGAGAACCACGTTTTTCCAGAATGTGGCCGCATTGCTGATCTTGAGGGCATCACCAAAGCAACCGCAGTCAGCGACAGGATTGGCGATGTAGATGTAGAGCGTCAGGCAGGTCATCGGCACCATTAGGATAAGCGTCGCGATGGGCGTCCAGCGGCGACCGATACCAAGTAGGAGGAAGGTGCCAAGTAGCGCCTCGAGGACATTGAGCCCCACTGCTAGGTAGGTGGCGAGCGACAGGTCGATGGACTGTCCCGCGAGACCGAGGTACTCCATGATCTTGAGTCCGGTACCCATGGGGTCAATCCCCTTGGTGCAGCCGGAGAAGATAAAGAAGAGCCCCACCACGACCTGCACGAGACGGACAAGGAGTGTCAGTCCCGGTGAGGTGGCAGGGCGGTGGTCGGAGTAGCGGTGGCGCATGGCTGGTGGGCTATTAGTACATCGGGTCGGTACCCTCGTCGATGCGGATGATGGCGAAGGCGGCGTAGTTGCACATGTCGAGGTAATTGGCATCGATGCCCTCGCTCACGCTCACCTCGCCACGATGATCCTCGATCTGCTTGGTGCGGAAGATCTTCTGCAGGATGATGTCGGTGATCGAGGAGATACGCATGGAGCGCCACGCTTCGCCGTAGTCGTGATTCTTGTCCAGCATTAGATCCTTCGCCCGCTTAGCGTAGCTGTCGTACCAGCTGAGGAGCAGCTGGGGATCGACCTGACTGTCATCGGCGTAGCCGTGCTCCAGCTGAACCATACCCATGAGGGAGTAATTGAAGATCCCGATAAACTCCCCCCTGATCCCGTCCTCGACACGCTGGACACCCAGCTCCTGGATGGAGCGGATGCGCTGTGCCTTGATCAGGATCTGGTCCGTGACAGCCGACGGTCGCATGACCCGCCAGGAGGCACCGTAGTCGTCAAACTTTCGGAGGAAGAGACCACGGCACTCCTTCAGCACCGCATCGTACTGGCAGGCGGTGTCACGGGGGCTCACCTCGGGTCTCAGGCTGGCTCCTTCACTCATTTCTCCTCCTCGTCAGAGGGCTCCCGGAGGAGGAAGGAGAAGTCGCCCGTAGGCATCATCTCCTGAGTCTCCTCGCCTCCGTGGTAGATGCGGACAATATTATCCCCATGCACCTCGATCTCGTCGCCCTGGATGAGGAAGCGACTGCCCTCACGCAGTCCGGCAACGAAGATATCCGGATTTTGCGTGATAAACTCGACGATGCGGAAGTCCCTCGTCTCGCCTCCATGACCCTCGGGGGCCTTGTCGAGGTAGTGAGGATTGATCTGGAAGGGGATAAGCCCGAGCGTGCGGAAGCTCTCCGGCTCAGCGATAGGCATATCATTGGTCGTCATCAGCGTAGGGCAGGCGACATTGGATCCTGCGCTCCAGCCTGAGTAGGGGATCCCGCGACTGACCGCCTCACGGATCGGCTCCATCAGCCCGAGGCGCTGCATCGTGGCGGTCAGCACCCAGGTATTACCTCCACCGACGAGGATGGCGGTCGCCTTCTTTATCGCTGCTACCGGGTCGTCGTAGGTGTGCAGCCCGTGGACCTTGATCCCAAAGGGCTCGAGCGCCTTATTGACCTTGCTGACATACTCATCATAGGAGTAGGTAATAGCAGCGTAGGGCACGAGGATAACCTCCTCACGATCTGCCTCGGTGAGGAAGTCATTGAGATCGGGGCCGGCCTTCTCCAAGTAGCTCTCGCCGGGAGAGGCTGAGTTGCTGATCAGTAGTAATCGTCTCATAGGTCTATGTTGTATTGTCTGATTAGTTGTTATGCAAATTTACCCATTTATCTTTGCCCTCACACGAGATGCACCCCGCGCCACTTCTCGGAGCGCATGAAGAGGTAGCTCCGGACGGCGACGATGCCGAAGTAGATCACCTCCACCGTGAAGCAGACGGCGATCGGCGCACGGAGCAGGTAGACCATCGCCACCGCATAGAGGAGGTAAAAGATATTCCCCGACAGCTCGATGCGGAAGACCTTCTGCGTCGACCCCACTCCGCCGACGGCGTGGAAGTACATATTCCCCACACTCGCCACGACAAAGGCGAGGCAGAGCACCCGCATCGACGGGATGGCAGCGGTGATCAGCACCAGATCATCGGTGAAGACGCGGAGCACTGTGGAGGCAAAGATAGCGACCAGTGTCGCCAGGACAGCCGCCGTGCCGAGAGAGAGACGGCTCGCCCGATGCAGGTAGGGTGCGATCTCGTCCGCAGCATCGGCACCCATCAGCTGTCCTGTAGTGGTCCGGACAGCGGTGCCGTAAGAGATGATCGGGATGAAGAGGACGTTGTAGACACTCCTCGAGATCGAGGCGACACCGAGGGACATCTCCCCGAGGCTCTCGAGCATGAAGAAGAAGAGCGTCCAGACGCTCTGCGACATCAGCGCCTGCAGCATCAGGAAGTAAGAGATGTGGAGCAGCGAGCGTGCCACAGTCCCATCCCAGCGCAGCATATCCCTCAGGTCCATGCCGTACATCTTGAGATCCACACGGGTGCGTATGTAGAGGAGGTAAAAGATGAGGGACGCCCCCTCGGCGCAGACGCTGGCGATGGCGGCCCCTCTGACCCCCATGGCCGGCAGCCCAAGGTTGCCGAAGATCAGCGCCCAGTCGAGGACGATATTCACCACCGACATCACGAGGGAGTTGTAGGTCAGCACCTTCGTCTCCCCTATCCCGACGAAGAACGACCGCATCGAGGAGGAGATAAAGATGAATATGAAGCCGAGCATCCGGTAGTCCCAGTACTCCATCGCCGCCGCCCCTACTGCCTTACTCGTAAGGAGTGTGCCGAAGGCCCATCGTCCTATCGGCATCGCGAGCACGATCGCCAGGATCGCCGCGCCGAGGAGCATCATGATGCTATTGCCGAGGACGTTACCGATCGAGCGGTACTGCCCGGCGCCATACTTGTGACTGATGATGATCTGTGTGCCGGAGGCGAGGCCGAAGCCGACGGTAAAGATGCTGAAGTAGACCAGCGCAGCGATCGATGCGCCACCCAGCTCTATCACGCCGAGACGCCCGAGGAAAGCGGTGTCGATGACGCCGATCAGATTTTGCGCCATCAGAGAGATGACCACCGGGCCGGAGAGCCGGAGGAGCCTCTTCAGTGAGGTGTCAGGGACCTCTCTCCGGAGTAGTGTCTCAGAGTCTGCCTGCATAGATCTTCTTTTTCTTCCTCACAAAGGTACACATTATTGTCAGCGCACCCGTAGTGTCGTGAGTAAGCCACCCAAATAGTCCATTAGCAAAGTGACTGAGTACGAGAGCAGAGCAACACTACCCTTCAGGGTGATTTTTTTACCGGTAATAGTGAAGACTAATACCGGTAATAGTGACCACTAATACCGGTATTAGTCTGACTGCTGATTTGCGCAACCTAGAAGCCTGTCCGTCAGAGCTTACCTGACAGTGATGAGATAGGAGGCAAGACCCACAAGTGCAACCATCAGCAGGACGGCGAGGAGAACCGATCCCAAGGAGAGCTCCCAGCCTCGCTTTTTCCCCAAGAAGAAGTAGACCGGACCGACAATAACGATCGGCAGGGTGATGGCAATCAGATCCACGACACTACTCTCCCCGAATAGGTATCGACTCGCCAGCATCAGCAGCACCGCTGAGCCGAGTATCACGACAAATGGCATCGTATGGATTGGCTTTTTCATAAGTTTCTCTTCTTCGCTCATCCGATAGTAGCATTTATTTTACGCGTATTACTCTGTCAATAGTATGAACCACTAATCGGCTGATTCAATGGACTTAACAATATGCTATTTTTTCGTTTCCGGCTTTGGCCGCTTTTCGTTTCCGACTTTGGCCGGAGGGGGCTCGGAGAGGGCCGATCAGCTCATCTCGAGCATACGGCGGATCGGGACGATCGCGCGCTCACGGACATCTGCCGGCACCTTCACCTCATACTGGTCGTGGAGGAGACTCTCATACACGTCCTCGAGACTTATGAGCTTCATCGTGCGGCAGTGCTTCTCGGGGACCATGCTGACGAAGGTGTGCTGCGGGTAGCGCCGCTCCAGCTCGGTCATGATGCCGATCTCGGTGCCGATGCAGAAGGTGTGTGGCTCGGCAAAGGCGGCGGGACGCTTGAGGATCGCTGCTGTGGAGCCGAAGAGGATCCGAGGATTGTCCTGGTAGTCTCTCTCTCGCGCGACGGGGGACTCGGGGTGGATCAGCAGCTCCGCGTCGGGGTACTCCGTGAGGAACTGCTCCACGGCGATGCGATTGACAACCTCGTGGACCACACAGCAGCCGTCCCAGATCTCCATCTCACGCCCGGTCTTGGAGCGGATGTAATTGCCGAGGTTACGGTCGGGGCAGAAGAGTATCGGGCGGTCCTCAGGGAGCTTGCTGACGATGTCGAGGGCATTGGAGGAGGTGACGCAATAGTCGGTCTCCGCCTTGACGTCAGCGGTGGTATTGACATAGCTGACCACAAGTCCGTCGGGGTGCTTCTCCTTCCACTCCCTCAGGTCGGAGCCCTTGATCGCCGAGGCGAGGGTGCAGCCGGCGTAGCGGACCGGCAGCAGTACCTTCTTATCCGGAGAGATGATCGAGGCGGTCTCAGCCATAAACTTTACTCCGCAGAAGACGATCACCTCCGCATCGGTCCGTCCCGCCTCCTGAGAGAGCTGGAGGGAGTCACCGAGTAGGTCCGCGGCGCGCTGCACCTCTGCCGTCTGGTAGAAGTGCGAGAGGATCACCGCGTTTTTCTCCTTCTTAAGTCGCTTGATCTCGCTGTAGAGTTCGTCCTGAGTCATCATCTTCTGTCTGAGGTTCCCTTATCCTTGTGTCCAAAGTTCATACTGATATCGAGCGCCCTCACGGAGTGGGTCAGAGCGCCGACGCTGATGTAGTCGACACCGCACTCGGCGATGGCGCGGATCGTCTGGGCGGAGACGTTGCCGGATGCCTCGGTCCTGGCGCGGCCATCGATGAGGCGAACCGCTTCGGTCATCATCTCGGTGGACATATTATCCAGCATGATGATGTCTGCGCCGACACGTGCAGCCTCCTCCACCTGCTCGAGGGTCTCTGTCTCGACCTCGATCTTAATGGAGAGCGGGAGGGAGCGCCGGGCCGACTCCACGGCGGCGGTGATGCTGCCGGCGAGCTTGATGTGGTTATCCTTGAGGAGGCACATGTCGTAGAGACCGTGACGGTGGTTGTACCCGCCGCCGTGACGAACCGCCATCTTATCGGTCAGACGGTGTCCTGGGAGAGTCTTGCGCGTGTCGAGGACGTGAGCCCGAGTGCCCTCGCAGAGCTTGACCAGCTCGGCCGTAGCGGTGGCGATACCGCTCATGCGCTGGAGGAAATTGAGCATCGTCCGCTCCGCACCGAGGAGGGTACGGTAGCTGCAGCGGATCCGGATCAGGTCCTGCCCCCGGGTAATGCGATCTCCGTCCGAGACTAGCGGCTCAAAGTCCACCTCTTCATCTAGGTCAGCAGCCGTCTCTATCAGTCGGCGAGCCACCTCAATACCGGAGATGATACCGTCCGCCTTGGCTGTGATAAATGCAGTCTGAAGCTCCTCTCTCGGGATGATCGAGAGGGTGGCGAGGTCGTGCGAGACCCCATCCTCGTCGAGGGCGAGGTCGATGAGACGATCTAAGTTCTCCTCCTCTATGTCGTATGGATTCATGATTGTGCTATAGTATGATGATAAAAAAATGACTCGCTCTTACTCCTCTGCGACCGGCTCCTGCCGAATGGTGTCGTCCCGGTCGATCAGGGTGTGGAAGACGCTCCCCTGCGGCTTTGTCGCAGTGAAGTCCTCCCTGTAGTGGCAGCCGCGCGACTCCTCTCGGGAGAGAGCGGAGCGGGCGATCAGCGTGGAGAGATGCAGCCTCCGCAGCGTCATCAGCGCGTAGACATTCTCCCCCACAAGAGGGCGGATACGCTCCTCCTCGATGCCCAGCTGCATGATCAGCCGACGCAGCTCATCACCGCGACGGATGATACCGCAGTAGGCGGTCATCAGCCGGGCACACTTCTCCTCGATCGGCTTCCCCTCCACTCGGTACCACTCGATAGATCTGTCGCGATCCCACCCGGGTGTATTCTCCTCCGGCATATCTGTCAGGTCGATCGGATCTCCCTCGGCTCTCTCCGCCACGCGCTTGCCGTAGACAAGGCACTCGATGAGAGAGTTGGAGGCTAAGCGATTGGCACCCATGACGCCGGTGCTCGCCGCCTCGCCCACAGCGTAGAGGCCAGGTAGAGAAGTGTGTCCCTCCAGGTCGGTTGCTATGCCACCCACGGTGTAGTGCGCCGCCGGCGCCACCGGGATCTCCTGCGTGATGTCGATGCCAAGGGAGTCGAGGTAGGCGGTGATAGTGGGGAAGCGGTGCCGGATGCGCTCCGGATCGAGGTGGCGAAGGGATAGACGGACATGCGAAGCACCGCTGCGCCTCATCTCACGGAAGATCTCCCGCGCCACCACGTCCCTCGGAGCAAGGTCTGCCAGGGGGTGGCGTCCTTTCATAAAGGGCTCGTCGTGGTCATTAAGCAGGATCGCCCCCTCTCCCCGCACCGCCTCGCTGATCAGGAAGGCGTGATCCGTCTCCGTGTATAGCCCGGTGGGATGAAACTGGATAAACTCCATGTCTCGCAGCTCCGCCCCAGCCTCATGAGCGAGAGCGCAGCCGTCCCCGAGGGCGGTGGGAGGATTGGTGGTGGGGCTGAAGAGTGCACCACACCCGCCCGTCGCCAGGATGACACTCCCGGCGAGGAAAGGCTCGATCTGGTGCGCCTCCTTATCATAGACTCTGATCCCCCGACAGCGACCCTCTCGGACGATCAGCTCAAGCGCCTCATGGTGCTCAAAGAGGGTGATCTCCTCCAGTGCCCTCACCTGCCCGATCATAAAGTCTGAGATCCGATGTCCTGTGTCATCTCCCCCTGCATGGAGGATCCGGTGGTGGTGATGTCCCCCCTCCAGTCCGAGAGCGGTCCGCCCATCGGGGTCCTTATCGAAGTCCATCCCCATACCGACCACCTCACGGATCCGCTCCGGCGCCTCCTCCGTGAGGACGCGCACGGCATCCGGGTCATTGAGATAGACACCAGCGACGATCGTGTCGTCGTAGTGCTCATCGGTGGTGTCCCCCGGGGCGCTGACGGCAGCTATGCCGCCCTGTGCGTGGTAGGAGTTACTGTCCTCTACCGCCCCCTGGGCGATCAAGGCAACAGAGCCGCGTCGGGAGAGATGGTAGGCAGAGTATAGGCCCGCGAGGCCGCCGCCGACGACGACAAAGTCAAAAAGCCGCTTCATTATATTACGGTACTGGTTATACTCTCTACAAATGTAACTCTTTTGTAGCGGACTACATAAGGCTGATCTCTGCTGCAGGGCGTAGGAGAGCTCAAGGGCTGCGGCGCAGAGGTGCGTCACAGCCCTTGAGTCATAGATGGGGTATTACCTTACTTGATGCCTCGTGCGGGAAGGAGAGCAGAGGCGTCCGGGTGCTCCATGCCGGTGAAGCTGGTGAAGGCCTGGTTCAGATCCACGGTGCGACCCTTGGAGAGAATCTTGTCGCGGAAGTCCTGAGCGACAGCCTGATTGAGCCAGCCCTCACGTCCGAAGCGCTCGGCGATATTGACCGCCAGCACCTCAGTCCAGAGGTAGCTGTAGTAGCCGGAGGCGTAGCCGCCGCCCCAGACGTGGCTGAAGTAGGTCTGGAAGTAGCGGGGCACGATAGACTGCCAGGCGAGGCCCAGCTCCTGACGGCGGCTGAGATCCCACTGAGCGGCGGCAGCGGCGTCTGCCGGCACCTGATCCGGTGTGAGCATATGCCACTGGATGTCCATCGTGGAGGCGATTAGGTTCTCTCCGAGAGAGTATGCAGCGAGGTACTGAACTGACTGGAGCATCTTCTCCTTCAGCTCCTTCGGCATCGGCTCACCGGTCTCGTAGTGACGAGCATAGTGGTCGAAGATCTCAGGAACGGTGGCGAAGTTCTCATTGAACTGGCTCGGCATCTCCACGAAGTCGCGCGGGGTATTGGTCCCGGAGATGCTGCGGTACTTGTTATTGGAGAGGAAGCCGTGGAGGGCGTGGCCAAACTCATGGAACATCGTGGTCACGTTGTCCCAAGAGATGAGGTTGGGCTGACCCTCGGGAGCCTTCGGGTAGTTGCAGCAGTTGTAGATCACCGGCTTCGTGCCGTCGAAGGTGCTCTGGGTGACAAACTCGTCCATCCAGGCGCCCGGAGCCTTGGTGTCGCGGTGGAAGTAGTCGCAGTAGAAGAGACCGAGGTCGCTACCGTCCTTATCCTTTACCGTAAATACATGGACATCGTCGGCATAGACAGGGAGGTCAAAGCGCTCCTCGAAGGTGAGACCATAAGCGCGCTCAGCGGCGTAGAAGACGCCATTGCGCAGCACGGAGTCGATCTCGAAGTAAGGGAGCACGTCAGCGTCGCTGAAGTGGAAGCGATCCTCCTTCATCTTAGCGGAATAGTAGACGACATCCCAGGGCTGGAGGGTAAAGTCGCTGCCCTCAGTCTTGCGGGCAAAGTCCTGGATCGATGCCATCTCTGCCTCAGCCTTGGGGACAAAGGACTCCTTGAGCTGAGTGAGGAAGTCATTGGCAGCCTGCTCGGTGCCGGCCATCTGATAATTGAGTGAGTAGCTGGCGTAGTCCGGGAAGCCGAGGAGCTGAGCCTTACGAGCGCGGAGCTTGGCGATCTCGGTGATCAGCGGCCAGGTATTGGCACCACTGACACCCTCGCCGTCGGCACGGTGGATGGAGGCGTTGTAGACCTTCTCCCTCATGGCGCGGTTATTCAGAGAGGCCATGATGGGCTGCTGGGTGGTATTGGTCAGCACGAGGGCGTAGGTAGCCTTCTTGCCACGCTGCTCTGCATCAGAGCGCGCCTGAGCCAGCTGTGACTCGCTCAGACCATCGAGCTCAGCCTCATCGTCCGTCCAGACGGTCTGAGCGGCCAGGGCGTCGACGATGACGCGGCCAAACTCAGTCGTCAGCTCAGAGAGACGGGAGCTGATCTCCTTATACTCCTCACGGCTCTCCTCAGGGAGGGCAGCGCCGTTTTTCTCAAATCCCTTGTAGGTATACTCCAGCAGGGCACGATCCTCGCCCTGGAGCTGATCCCGCTGCGTGTCGTAGACCGTCTTGATCCGGTCGAAGAGCTTCTGATTGAGATTAAGCTCATTATCCCAGTCGGTCAGCATCTTGGATGCCTCCGTCTCGATCTCGCGACGAGCATCGGTGCCGTCAGCGGATACCAGCTTGAAGAAGACGCTGCTGACGCGACCCAGCATGGCGCCACTCTTCTCGAGCGGGATGATCGTATTCTCAAAGGTAGGCGCCTCCTTATTATCGGTGATCGCCTTGATCTCCTCGCGCTGGAGGCGGATTCCCTCCTTAAATGCGGGGATGAAGTCCTCGTCCTGAATATTGGCGAAGTCGGGTGCCTGGAAGGGCAGCGTGCTCGCCTCAAGGAAGGGGTTGTCTGTCAGAGGCTTCTCCTTCTTGGAGTCGCATCCGGTAATGCCTATCAGGCTCATACATGCAATGCCTGCTAAGAGGGTTAGAATTTTTTTCATACGAAATCGTATTGATAAGGTGTTACTATCCACTCGGTACTGGTGCCGTGATCGCACCATCACCCACAAATATAGCCATTTCTGCTAAAAGAATAAAAAAGCCGCCCCCGCCTCGATGGTACCGAAACCCATCGGGCGAGACACCCTCTGAGGATCGCAACTCTGACGCTAGCTGACCTTGAGATGCTCCTATCATGACTGACCGGACGATGTATGGTGCTGCAAAGGTACCACCGCGGCGGGGGGCAAGGTCTCGTAGAGTCTCCTATTGTCTCCTCACTGTACTAACCATCTCCTATATGCACCTCGCCGTCTCACAGCCCAGAAACAAAGCAAGAGGAGACGCACCATAACTTTTGGTGTGTCTCCTCTCTTTGTGTCTATACTTATGGTAGATCAATAGCCGTCGTTTTGATCATCCTTAAGGAGCGGATTGACGTCTATGGCTGTCTGAGGAATAGGATAGAGCATCATGCGCTTATCCCACTTCATAGTCAGCACGGTCTCGCCATCAGGACGAACGACAGGCACGTTATTCATATACTTCTCAGCATACTCATTGCCGTAGCGTCGGATGTCATCCAGCCTGAAGCCCTCACCGGCAAGCTCTATGCGTCTCTCATTTCGGATCAGCTCAAGAGCCTCTTTCTGAGATAGGGACACCGGTACGTGCGGCATACCGACGCGATCCCGGAGGCGATCAAGTGCCGCTCTCGCCTGGTCGTCGTAGCCGGTATTGAGCGTGTGAGCCTCAGCAAAAGTCAGGAGCATCTCTGCAAAGCGAATGGAGGGGTAATTGGCCTCACTCGTCGGATACGCACCCCAGAGCATCGTCCCGGTAGACTTCGCCACCATCTTGATGAAGTTGTAGCCGGTAGTGGACTCGTTGTTCTGTGCGGGCATCCAGCGGTAGATGAAGCTGGAGCCGGCATCGGTATCCGCCACTCTATGGAAGTGGAAGAGAATGGATGCGTAGAGTCTCGGATCTCTGTTGCGGAACTCATTGAAGAAGTCCTGATCCAAGTACTTCCCGTTAGATACCAGCTGATTGGCAAACTTAGTAAAGTCCGACTCACCAGACTTCTCGAAGAGCTTAGTGACAGCATCCCAATTCTTAGCTCTCTGAGCAGGTGTAATATCTATGCGGGCTGGCTTACCATCAGCGGTCCAGTAGGCATCGATGAGTGTCTGCTGCGGTACGACCGATGACCATCCGTCGACCATCTGAGAGGGTCGCATAGAGGTATAGCGCGTGAGATCCGTATAGTCAGCATTACCGGCCAGATACTCTCTCACCAGGATACACTCAGGGGATCCGGGGCTTACATTCTCCGCATCCCAGATGGAGCGATAGCTGTAGACACCACGGATGAATGCCTCTTCGTCCAGCCCCAGGGCGGCGAAGTCCACCAGCCCTCTTAGCTGCTCCACTTCTGGTGCGGTTGCGGCGGGTATAGCGTCGATCTTGTGGAGATCAAAGGGTCCCTCCATCACCTTGAGTGCAGCCTCCTCAGCCAGCTTGTAGTCGCCGAAATTGAGCGCCGTCCTGGCCAGCATGGCATAGGCGGCATAGCAGGTGAGACGAGACCGCTCCTGGAAGTAACCGCCGGGATAGGACTTAGGGAGTGAAGAGGCCGCTTCGCGCATCTCATCGAGGACAAACTTCCGCACCATGGCGACATCATCCCGCTTGATATCCCTCTCGGTGTACTCAAGGCGATCGGTCAGCAGCGGCACTTTCCCGAAGTCAAGTGTCATACGAGCATAATTCCATGCACGCAGGAGTCGCACCTCGGCGCGTACCCGCTGCTTGAGCTCATCAGTCAGTCCTGACTGATCCAGGTGCTCCAGGACATCATTAGCCCGACGGATAGATACAAAGTCATACCCCATATCCTGCTGAGAGCTAAGTCCATTGGTCTGGAAGGTAGAGCCTGCACTCTCCCAGGGATAGGGACAGCGCACATCGTCAGAGAAGGTATCGCTGTAGATACCACATCCGGGGATGAGGGCACTGTAGAGGTCGTTGAGGGAGGACCAGACATCCTTGTCAGTCTTCCAGTATGTGTCCGAGCTGACATCTGTAGGGTTGGTCACCGATAGATCACAGGAGGTAAGTCCAAGGCTTCCCAGACCCACCAGCGTGATCAGTGATACTATATATTTCTTCATAATCATTGAACTCATGATAGGGTTAAAAAGCCACGTTCACACCCAGAGAGACGGTCTTCTCGCCCAGAGCTGACACTGCACGTCCTGTAGCAGCCTCTGGATCGAAGTCCTTCATACGGTGATCGCCACGGAAGGTAATAAAGTTCTCCAGAGAGAGGAAGATCTTAGCCTGAGAGAGGGTAAGGGTGTCGGTCAGACTCTGTGGCAGGGAGTACCCCAGTGTGATGTTCTTGATCCGAAAGTAATCAGAATTAAAGAGCCAGAAGTCAGAGGCGTACTGATTAAACTTCGCATGCGGATCCGTACGGTCATAGATGCGGGGGTAAACGGCCTGCGGGTTGGGGTTCTCCTTGGTCCAACGCCCAAGGTGATACTCTCTAGGATTGGCGTAGTCAAAGAAAGCGTGTGCCATCTCTGACTCAAAGCTGACCTTGGTACCGGCGATACCCTGACCTGCCACAGTGAGGTCAAAGCCCTTGTAGGCAAGGTAGAGGTTGAGTCCATAAGTGAGTCAGGGGACATCGTTGCCGACAAAGGTACGGTCATCGCCATCAAGCTTCTTATTGTCATTCATATCGACGTACTTGATGTCTCCTGCCTTAGGGGTAATACCGTCGGTGATGTAATTACCCTTATCGATATCCTCCTGCGTCAGGAGTCCATCGGTCTTGTACATGTAGAACTCTCCGATCGAGCGCCCCACCTTCTTGATCCATGCGCCCTCAATGATGGGGTCAGAGTCTCCAAGGTTGAGGATCTCATTCTTATTGATACTAAGGTTGCCACCGAGAGAGTAGTGGAAGTCACCCACGTGATCTGACCAGGTCAGAGCCGCCTCAAAGCCCTTATTGAGGACCTCACCGAGGTTCTGACTCGGCTTGCTCTGGAGACCGATCTCCACCGGGATATTGGGCGTAAGGAGGATGTCGGTGGTTAGCTTATTATAGTAGTCCAGAGTCATCGTCAGCCTATTGTCCCAGAGACCAAGGTCGAGTCCAATATCGGTGATCGCAACCTTCTCCCATGAGAGAGACTCATTGGCAGGCTTGCTCTCCACGTAGCTCCCGGCCACAGTCTGGTCAAATATGTAGGATGATCCCTTACCATAAGTGGAGAGGTAGTCGTAGTTACCTACATTATTGATATTACCCAGCGTACCATAGGAGGCTCTGAGCTTGAGATTATAGATCCAGGAGAAGTCCTTCATGAAGTCCTCCTCACTGAGTCTCCAGCCGAGCGAGAAGGAGGGGAACAATGCAGTGCGGTGGTCCTTATGGAAGCGCGATGAAGCATCACTACGCACATTGATCTCAGCGAGATACTTGCTTGCGTAAGCATAGTTGAGTCGTCCGAAGACTGAGAAGAGCTTGGTCTGACTCATCCCTCCATCGACATTCATATTACTGGGTGCATCGGAGCCTGCATGTATGTCCTGGAGATTATTATTAGGGAAGAGCTTCCTCCAGCCGGACACCTCATCGTAGCGGATGTCCTCAAAGGAAGTACCCACCAGAGCACCAAACTCATGCACCTCCCCAAAGGTCTTCCCATAATGAGCGACCAAGTTTGCTATCAGGTGAGTGTGGTCAGAGCGGTAGACGGTCATCTTGCTCTCCGATGCCTCCTTAGAGGTACCTACGATCTCCTCACCGGTGCCAAAGAGCTTAAGCGAGGGGCGTGAGGCGTCATAGCTCTTACTCTGCCCGGTCCTCACATGATACGAGAGATCTCCCGAGACCTTGAGACCCTCTATGGGTGAGATATCTATGCCGGAGGACATCGTCAGGATGCGGGTTCTTGAGTTAGACCAGGACCCATCGTAGACCTCACGGATGGGGTTGAAGTTCATACTGGTCTTGGACGCAGGCTTACCCGCCTGGATGGTCCCGAAGGATCCATCACTGTGACGACCCACAAACGTAGCGGGGATATTGATAAAGTGGGTATACCCGGGAGTGCCGAGCTTGCGATCGTTGTCGATCTGTATTGCATTAAGACTGCCTCGAAGGGTGAGCCACGACTTGACATCAGTCGTGAAGTTGGCATTCACGTTATACCGGTCACTGCTGCGTCCCGGGAGGAAGTGATTATTGCGGACATACCCCAGACCGGTGTAGAAGCGCACCTTCTCACCTCCGGAGACGGAGGCAGAGTGCTGGGTCGTCATAACATTCTTCTGCAGGATCAAATCATACCAGTTACTATTGGGGTACTGATCGGGCTTGCTGCCGTCTCTAAACCATCCGATCTCCTCGTCTGAGAAGACGGGCTTGGCATCGGGATTGGTATTACGCACTGCTTCATTCATAAGCATGGCGTAGTCCCCGGAGGAGACAGTCTTGGGGACATAGGTGGGGTTCTTGAAGCCCACCATACCATTGTAGTGAACCCTTACAGCACCCTTCTCACCGCTCTTCGTGGTCACCAGAACCACTCCATAGGCAGCACGCGAACCGTAGATAGAGGACGAAGCCGCATCCTTAAGGAACGAAATGCTCTCGATGGCATTGGGGTCAAGGTTGGAGAACTCTGCTGCTGTCGAGATAGACCCGTCTATCACGTACAGCGGCTCGGATGATCCGAGGTTACCTCGACCGCGGAAGTTGATCGAGGGTGTAGACCCCGGTCGGCTGATGATGGTCACTCCGGGGATGGCACCCTGCAAGGAGCTGAGTACGTTGGCATTCGCACGATTATTTATTTCCTTGGTGTCGATGGTTGCCACCGATCCGGTCAGATTGACCTTCTTCTGCGTGCCATATCCGACCACCACCACCTCGTCGAGGAGCTCGTCGTCGGGGAGGAGGGTGATGTGGAGCGCGTCCTTGCTCTGGAGCTTGATGCGCTGAGTCTTGTAGCCGACGAAGGCGACCTCGGCCGTCTGACCGAGCTGCACGCCGGGGAGACGGAAGGCTCCATCGATGTCGGTCATGGTGCCCTTGGAGGTATTCTCCACGAGGCTGATGCGTGCGCCGATCAGGGGCTCTCCCTGATCATCGACGACGGTACCGGTGAGGACGAAGGTGTCGCTCTGGACCTCTGTACGAACCACAGGCAACTCCGCCGGCACGACATCAGCAGCCGCACTAAGTGTCGGAGTTATCAGTAGCGGCAGCGAGAGTACTCCCACCATCCACCGGGGTCGCTCGCACCTCTTGGATGAGGAATGGATTGATTTCTTCATTGCGAGTGTTCTGGCTTGATCTATAAAAGGATACTAATTAGCAGTTACACACAATTGTGTAGCTATAATGCAAATATAGATAAAAAATTCCTCTTCAGGCCTAACAATAAAGAACTCATTGGGATACAAATCGGCCTCAACCATCAAGAGTTGCACCACTTATCGGTAGTAAAGAAGGCAGACGAACAAACTGAGTACCTATCCACAGGGGGCTCTAACTTTTATTCATACTCTGCCAATACGACCAGAAATTGTCATCCCGCGCTGCCAATTCGTCTTAGCCGAACCGAGAGAGGTACAAAAAGAGCTTCATCCGATATTCTGCGTCATGAGCGTGTGCGGACGGTCTGACGTGTGTGGTGCGGAAGCCGCTATACCCCCCATCTTGCGGGGTGAAATCCGCAAGATAATTCGGTGACGTAGTTTATAGTGATGATTACGAACTGTGAAGAACAAAGAAAACCGGAAATCCAGTATAATTGTAAAATGAATGAATGTAACTGCTCACAGTTACAATGGATACCAGTTTTCTATACAATGGTCTAGGGCTAAAAGGTCTAGAGTGTACCGTAACCCACTACAAAGGTAGCGAAATTGTCCTGGATGTCCTGTATGCCAAGCCCATGCGCAGATGCCCTCACCGTGGAGAGTATGTGTGTGAAAAACGGCTCACGACGCCGTAGAATTCAGACCGTCCTTATAGGTAGCACGCAGCTTTTCCTGAATATGAAGGTGCGGCGCTACAAGTGCAATAAGTGCGGTCACAATGGGTGTTAGAAGGTACGCTTCGTGTCCGGAAATCGTCGCTATACACACAAACTCGCAAAATGAATTCTGGAAGCGTGTGAGGAAAGAGGGCGTCAGCAGGCTCATAAAGGGATCTCGGTTTTTTACTCCTGGCAAACTCAGAGAGTAATGTAAATCATAGCGGAATGTCCAAGTTACAATTAGCCCTCGAAGTCAACAAACCCCTCTCGTAGGCTTATTATCTCAAGGAGGATTTCAGGCAGGTATACACTCGCGAACACCATTTCTGCCGCAAAGAGAGAGATCCTCGCATGGTATCATGTAAAGCTCTCTACAGCAACGGTCGAAGGTATTAAGTACCAGACGATGACAACAAATTTCCAGTCTGCGGAATTGAGGACAGAGATCAGAAGGGGATCTTTAGGAAATAATAACTACCTTTGCACTCGCAATGAGAGAAGTCTTGTTGCCTTCGCCTAGGGGTGCCTGTCCGCAAGGGCAGGCTGAGAGCAGACCCTCCGAACCTGTCCGGTTAATTCCGACGTAGGAAAGTGCGTGATACCGACTACCTCCGTGTAGGTAGTCTCCATCATTAAGATCTGCTCGCCCATACCCTGTGGGCTTAGTGCCGTAGTTGTGACACTTACTTTATCATTTTACATGAGCAGATACATGAAAAATCTTATCTCCAGACTTCTGTCTGTCGGAGCTCTCAGCGGAGCTCTCCTCCTCGGCGCCAGCGCCCAGGATGTCTCTCAGGAGTACGACCTGGATGCCGTGGAGGTCCTCGGCATCCGCCCCGGACAGCTCACCCCGGTCACCAAGCAGACGATCAAGCTCCCCGAGCTGAAGCTCCATACCACGGCATGGGACGTGCCTACGCTCCTCCGCGGCACCCCCTCCCTCCTGATCACTCAGGATGCCGGCACGATGGGCGGCTACACCGGCTTCTCCATCCGTGGTGTCGACCCCTCGCGCGTCAATATCACCGTCAATGGTGTCCCCGTCAATGACTCCGAGAGTCAGGCGGTCTTCTGGGCCAATATGCCCGACTTCGGCAGCCGTCTCTCCGACATCGTCATCGTCCGCGGCGCCGGGTCGTCCACCTTTGGCGCCGGAGCCTTCGGTGCGACGATGGACATGCGTATCGCTATCCCTGAGTCCGAGGCCGGTGGTAGCGTCTCCACTTACTGGGGCTCCTACGGCATGCGCCGCGATATGGTGCACCTCACTACAGGAGCTCTGGCGGGCAACTGGCGCTTCAGTGGTTTCCTCTCCCGCACGTCCGGCAATGGATACCGGGATCGTAGCGGAAACAAGGGATTCTCCTACCTCCTCCAGGCCTACAAGGGGGGCGATAATTACTCCCTCCAGCTGATCCACAATCTCGGTGACCAGCATACTCAAGTCGCGTGGACAGGAGCCAATCAGTCCATGATAGACTCTTATGGTCGTCGCTACAATCCGGACGGGCTGATGAATAAGGGCGAGAAAGAGCTCTCCAAGCAGCTCTTCTACCCCGACCAGACCGACAACTACCGCCAGAGCCACACCTATGCCATCCTCAAGCATCAGCCGACGGACAACTTCAGCTACGATGTGACCCTCCACTATACTCGTGGTAAGGGATTTACCCGGGAGTATAAGAATGAGCGCAAGCTCCGGGAGTACTTCGTCGTCCCGATGAGCAACAAGACAAAGGCTGACCTTGTGCAAGAGAAGTACCTCGACAACCATTTCGCCGGTGGGATCTTCAACGCCATGTGGACCGGTGAGAAGGGGCGTATCAACTTTGGTCTCTCCGGAAATCACTACTGGGGCGATCACTATGGCATCCTCCCCTGGGTCGACGGGATCGCAAAGGGGACGATGACTGAGTTTGGTCCCTTCTACCCCAATTCAGAGTACTATCGCAACTCCTCCGCCGTCACCGGCATCGCCACCTACCTCAAGGGCGAGTGGAATATCACCGACCATCTCCTCGCCTATGGTGACGTGATGTACCGCTACTCCCGCACCACCATGCACGGACTCTCCGACAAGAAGTCCGATAAGACCGGCAAGATGGACGTCCTCAACTTTGAGGGCGCCAACGCTCCGACCTACCACTTTGTCCTCCCCAAGGTGGGACTCAACTTCCACCCCTCACGCAACCACTCCTACTACATCTCCTACACGACTGCAGCCAAGGAGCCCAATCGCAAGATGTTCACCGAGAGTCGTGAGTACGATGACAAGGGAAATGAGATCCTCCCCCGCCCCGAGTACATGGGCGACCTCGAGATCGGTACCGAGCAGACATGGGGACCGGTGAGCCTCTTCGTAAACGGCTACTTCATGCACTATAAGGACCAAATCGTCCCCAACGGCAAGCTCAGCGACGTGGGTGAGCTACTGATGGTCAATGTCCCCAAGAGCTATCGCGCAGGTGTGGAGATGGGCTTTGACTGGCAGATCATCAAGCAGCTACGTCTCTCTGCCAATGCGACCCTCTCCCGCAATCGGATCCTTGACTACACATACTCAGAGAGCGTCTATGACGCCTCTTGGGAGTGGGCACGCCTGAAGGACTACAAGATGGACGAGACACCCATTGCCAACAGTCCCTCCATCATTGCCAATCACGCCCTCACCTGGATGCCTCTTGACAATCTCTACATCGACTTCTCCGGTACCTACGTTGGTGCGCGCTACGTGGATAATAGTGGATATGAGGGACATCGCCTCCCCGGCTACTACACTGGCAGCCTGATGGCTAAGTACGGGATAGACCTGAAGAGCCACCGCTCCCTCGACCTGAGCCTGCAGCTGCTCAACCTCTTCAGCAGCAGCTACTCCACCTACGGTTACATCTACGATGCCTACAGCCTGCTGGATGAGACCGGCAAGGAGGTAAGTCGCGATCAGGACCTGAGACTATTCCCCGCCGCACCGATCCACTTCGTAGCCGGCGCCACCTATACCTTCTGATAGGTCTATTACTCTTAACTAAAGCGTGATGGGGCTCTCCACTCTGACTCTCAGGGTGGGGAGCCCCTTTTTTTTGCGTGGTCGGTCTCGATGGAAACTAAACCCGATATTAGTGATCCCTATTACCGGGTTTAGTGATCACTAAACCCGGTAATAGAATTGCCCCTCTCCCACCGCCCGCCAGAGGGGGTAGAGCTATGTCGGACGGGTCGGACAAGTCGGACGGGTCGGACGGGTCGGACACCCAGCTCTCTCCTCCAGCCTGCAGTCCTCCCTGCATGAGCAGCTTGTGGGGGATCCGGCGGTTTTTTTCGCAGGGTGGGGCTGTGAAGTCAAAGAATTTGGTAGCTTTGTGATGGGCTTTGCCGGAGGATCGCTCGCGCATCATTAGGCGAGCGGCTGAGGGTGAGGTACCCGCTTCCATACATAAGAGAGACTGAGATATGATATCTTTTTTCCGCAACTTCGGTACGGTCTATGCCGTACAGCACACCGCACCCCTGTCCGAGGAGGATCACAAGACCCTCGGCTGGCTCTTTGACGGAGCCGAGGAGGTCAAGGCTCCACTCGCGGGTACCTTCATCGGTCCGCGGGCGGAGATGATCACCCCGTGGAGTACCAATGCGACCGAGATCGCCCACACTGTCGGCATCGACTCCGTCGAGCGGGTGGAGGTCTTCCTCGAGGCTGAGCCGGGCGTGCCCTACGACAGGATGCTGCTGCGGCAGTACGGGACACTGGACGGGGGACTCTTCGATACCAAGATCGAGAAGGCTCCCCTCCTGCCGGTGGAGGATCTGCGGAAGTACAATAGCGAGGAGGGTCTCGCCCTCTCCGATGAGGAGATCGACTACCTCGAGGGGGTGGCACGGGAGCTGGGGCGCCCGCTCACGGATGCGGAGCTCTTCGGCTTCTCGCAGGTGAATAGTGAGCACTGCCGGCACAAGATCTTTGGCGGCACCTTCGTCATCGACGGGGAGGAGATGCCGGAGAGTCTCTTCGGGATGATCAAGAAGACGAGTAAGCTCAATCCCAATGGCATCGTCTCCGCCTATGCGGATAATGTCGCCTTTGTGGAGGGTCCGGAGACGGAGTTTTTCGCTCCGGAGCGGATGGACCGCCCCGACCTCTACAGCACCGAGGAGACCGAGACGGTGCTGGCACTGAAGGCTGAGACGCACAACTTCCCCACCACCGTGGAGCCCTTCAATGGTGCAGCGACCGGCTCCGGCGGCGAGATCCGCGACCGGCTCGCCGGGGGCAAGGCGTGCCTGCCCCTCGCCGGCGCAGCGATCTACATGACGCCCTACACCCGGCTCGACAAGTCACGCCGCTGGGAGAGCGCCATCACTGCCCGCCCCTGGCTCTACCAGACGCCGCAGGAGATCCTGACGAAGGCGAGCAACGGGGCATCGGACTTCGGAAATAAGTTTGGCCAGCCCTTGATCGTCGGTTCGCTCCTCACCTTTGAGCACCAAGAGGGTAGCGAGATCTGGGGGTACGACAAGGTGATCATGCTCGCCGGCGGTGTCGGTCTGGCGCGGAAGCGCGATGCGCAGAAGGGACACGCCGAGGAGGGCGACGTCATCGTCGTGATGGGGGGAGACAACTACCGGATCGGTATGGGCGGTGGCGCCGTCTCGTCGGTCAATACCGGCAGCTACGCCGACGCCATCGAGCTTAATGCGATCCAGCGCTCCAATCCTGAGATGCAGAAGCGGGTCGCCAACGTCGTCCGAGCCATGGCGGAGGGGAAGCGCAATCCGATCATCTCCATCCACGACCACGGCGCAGGAGGGCATCTCAATTGCCTCTCAGAGCTGGTGGAGGAGACCGGTGGAGAGATCGACATCGACCGCCTGCCGATCGGTGACCCGACGCTCTCCGACAAGGAGATCCTGAGCAATGAGTCGCAGGAGCGTATGGGCATCCTGATCCATAAGGAGGATCTCGAGGGCGTGCGCGCCATTGCCGAGCGGGAGCGTGCACCTTTCTATCCCGTCGGGGAGGCCAAGGCGAGCGGGAAGCTGGTCTTTGACCACCAGGAGACCGGCGCACCGGCAGCGCTGGATCTACAGCTGAGTCACCTCTTCGGCTCCGCCCCCAAGACAATCATGGAGGATGAGACAAGGGAGACCACCTTTGCCGATCCCGACAAGAGTCCACTCGCCGGGCGAAAGCTCGCCGATGTCATCGCTGACGTGCAGCGACTCGAGAGCGTCGGCTCCAAGGACTGGCTGACGAATAAGGTGGACCGCTCCGTCACCGGTAAGGTGGCGCGCCAGCAGTGCTGCGGTCCGCTCCAGCTGCCCCTCTCTGACCTCGGCGCTGTGGCGCTCGACTATCGGGGCGAGGCGGGTATGGCGATGGCCCTCGGTCACGCGCCGGTGGCAGCGATGATCTCCGCTGAGGCGGGCTCCCGTCTCGCCATCGCCGAGTCGCTGACCAATATTGTCGGCGCACCCCTACGGAAGGGTCTCGAGAGCGTCTCGCTCTCCGCCAACTGGATGTGGCCCTGCCGCAATCCCGGCGAGGATGCCCGGCTCTACGCTGCCGTCCGGGCGGCATCCGACTTTGCCATAGCCCTCGGGATCAATATCCCGACCGGCAAGGACTCCCTCTCGATGACCCAGACCTACCCCGACGGGCAGCGGGTCACCGCTCCCGGTACGCTGATCGTCACTGCGGGAGCCGAGGTGACCGACGTCCGCCGGATCCCCGACCCGGTGCTGAAGGACGCTCCGGGGAGTGCGGTACTGTACGTCGACTTCTCCTTCTGCAACCGTCACCTCGGAGGCTCTGCCTTCTACCAGACATTCGGCAAGGTGGGCTCCGCCACGCCCGACGTTGTGGACGTGGACTACTTTGCTGACGCCTTTGGTGCGATCCAGGAGCTGGTTAGTGAGGGGAGGATCTTGGCGATCCACGACCTGTCCGCCGGCGGTCTCGTCACCGCTCTCCTCGAGATGTGCTATGCGCGAACTGAGGGAGGGCTGCAGCTCTCAGCCGATCTCCTCAGTGAGGGACCGCTGGAGGAGGTGCTCTTTGCCGAGAATCCCGGCGTGCTGATCCAAGTGGCTGACCCGGATAGCGTGATGAAGTCACTCGAGGAGGCGGGCGTCGCCTCCGTCATCGCCGCCCTCCCGATCGAGGAGCGGCTGATGCGCATCGGCGAGGAGGAGATAGACATCGATGAGATGCGCTGTGCCTGGGAAACGCCGTCGCGCCTCATGGAGCCTGAGCAGGCGTCCAAGGAGTGCGCCGAGTCGAGGACGAGGGAGCAGCTATCCCAGCCGCTGGACTTCCGGCTACGCCCCAGGCAGAGACGCACGCTCGCCGACTACGGCAAGAGCCGGGATCGGAAGGAGCGGAGCGGCATCACCTGCGCCATCATCCGCGACAAGGGGACCAATGGCGAGCGAGAGATGGCCTACGCCCTCTGGCTGGCCGGCTTCGACGTGCGGGATGTCCACATGAGCGACCTGATGAGCGGTCGCGAAACGCTAGAGGAGTGTCGGATGATCGTCTTCTGCGGAGGCTTCTCCCACAGCGATGTGCTTGGGGCGGCGACCGGCTTTGCCGCCGGCTTCCGGTACAACGATCGGGCCAGCGAGGCACTGCGGAAGTTTTACGCCCGTCCCGATACCCTCTCGCTCGGCATCTGCAACGGCTGCCAGCTGATGGGGAAGCTGGACCTCCTCTACGGCGAGGAGCGGAGCTTCCGTCTCCTGCAAAACGAGAGCGGAAAATTTGAGTCCACCTTCCTCACCCTCGAGATCCCCGAGACGAATAGCGTGATGCTCGGCAGCCTTGCCGGCACGAAGCTCGGCTGCTGGGTGGCACACGGTGAGGGACGCTTTGACCTCTCGGCAGACCCCCACAGCTACTCGGTGGCTGTCCGCTACGGCTACGAGGCGTACCCGGGCAACCCCAATGGCTCACCCGACCGCATCGCGGCACTGGTGAGCGACGATGGGCGTCATCTCGCGATGATGCCGCACCCGGAGCGGTCCGTCTTCCCCTGGCAGTGTGGGTACTACCCTGAGGCGGGAGATGAGGTGACGCCATGGTTTGAGGCTTTTGTCAATGCTTACGAGTGGTGTCGGGCACACCGCTGAGCAGGCTTATATAATAGGTATCATCTATCATGAGTAAAACGAATCATCAACAGGCGGAGAAGCCGCGACCACATCAGTACGTCGATGAGGAGTACTCCGCACCTACGATGCAGGAGGAGCCGCGAAGCCTATGGGGCTGGTTTGTCCGCTGCATCACGACCCGCTATGCCGACCTGAGTGGTCGGGCGCGTCGCTTTGCCTTCTGGAGCTTTGTCACTTTCTACGCCGCCTTCGTCCTGTTGGCGGTGCTGATCTGCTGCGTGGAGACCTACTTCTCGATCAAGGGGTATGGCCCCTCCGAGATGGAGCTGAGCAATCCCGGCTTCTACCTCGATATGGCTCAGGGGACCTGGACCTTCTGGCTCATACCATTAGTGCTGGCGATCTTCTTCATCCCTATGGTGACGGTGACGGTGCGGCGCTTCCACGATGTGGGCATATCGACCGGGGTCTTCCTGATCCTCTTTGCGGTGCAGTTTTTCTTCCTCGTTATGGGGCTGATCGACAGCGACATCGCGGAGGGCGAGCTGGAGGCGACCCTCAACTTCATCTCCGAGCTGGTGGTCTGTGGCTTCCACCTCTTTGTCGTCGTGGTGGCGCTGATGCCGGGGAAGAAAGGACCCAATAGGTACGGCCCTGACCCGAAGCGCCGCGGGGCACAGATGGACATCGAGATCGTCTGACCCGGTGGCTGACCTCATGGAGCAAGCTCCCCGCGTGCCGGGCGAGCGACACCTGACGCTGTGGAGCTACTTCTGGACTGCTCTCACGCGCCGGTATGGTAGCTTCGATGGCCGATCGAGGAGGTTGGAGTTCTGGAGCTACTACCTCTTCATCGTCCTCTTTTACCTCCTTATCCTTGCAGCGCAGGCACTACTGGACGGGGTGGGCGTGACGAAAGCAGCGCTCATCGCCCCCTTCGGCATCGAGGGGATCCTCACCGGCTACGGCGACCGACCCTACTTCGATGCGCCGGTTTTGGTCTGGGTGATCCGGCTACTCTCGGTCGTGCTCTTTGTCCCGACACTTGCCGTGAGTTGTAGGCGGTATCACGATGTGGGGCTGCCGGCGTGGCTCTTCTGGATACTCCGCGGGACGATGCTCGCCTGGGCGGTCGTCGTGTCACTGAAGTATGGCGCGCAGGACTTTGGGAGCTCACTCTTCCGGGTACTCTCCATTGTCGTCGGGGTCGTCGCCCTCGCTGACCTCGTGATCCACCTCCTGCCGGGGAAGAAGGGAACTAATAAATATGGTCCCGACCCCCGACAGAGCCTACCACCGCAGGAGGTGGCAGGGCTGACGTTTTTGGGAATGGGCTCACAGCTTGATGGATAGCAACTCGGAGG
>OBRP01000002.1_pt1 | contig 159277 bp, 134 predicted proteins | sample 1475681 | NCBI WGS metagenome assembly OBRP01 (sample SAMEA3360695, study PRJEB22359) | human gut metagenome | biome: ENVO:urban biome; feature: ENVO:human-associated habitat; material: ENVO:feces | place: Bangladesh | collected 2011
GAGCCTCAGTGTGATTAGTCATGGACGCAGGGGTACACACAAGAGATATTTGTGCAAGAACTGTGGCTCATCGTTCACAGGAAAAAGGCACATAAGTAAGGAGCAGATATGGGACTTGTACCAGAGTGGCTCATCGCAGGCTAAAATCGCGGAAGCACTTGGAGTAAGTCCGAGCACGATAAAACGGAGACTTCAGGAGGTCTCAGTTGACTTTAAGACGCCCATATTAAGCGAGGGAGTTATTCACATAGATGCGACGTATTGGGGTAGAAACCAAGGACTAATCGTTGCGTTGGACGATAAAAGTGGTCGCGTACCCTATCGGGAGTGGATCTCTCACGAAAGCAAAGTGGACTACGCAACAGCCCTTAGAAAGATAGGGGAAGGGGGCTATAAGATATTGGCAGTGGTAACTGATGGAGGAGTTGGTCTTGACGTGGCACTGAAGCTTTTTCCCACACAAATGTGCCAGTATCACTTTATCGCAATCGTCCGGCGAAAACTTACTCTTCGACCAAAACTACCGGCGTCTCAAGAACATCTGGCACTTGCCATGAGTGAAGGAAAGATATCCCGTATCACATTCTGCTCGCAGCTCAAAAAGTGGGAGTCCAAGTGGGATACTTTTCTCAAGGAGAAGACCATAAATGATGAAAACGGCAAATGGCAATACACGCACAAATCACTGAGATCAGCCCACTTTTCCTTTCGTCAATACCTCCCTACACTCTTTACTTACGAGGAACATCCGGATATACAGATCCCTAAAACCAATAACGCCTATGAAGGGCTATTTACTGCACTCAAAAGCCGTCTTAGAGCGCATAATGGAATGTCCCAAGCTCACAAGAAACGATTCGTGGATGGGTTTTTTAGGCATAGGGATATCGCCCAGTTTACATCCAAAAAAGAGGAGGGGCAATAGTACCCCTCCCCTGTCAGTGTAAACTGTTCTGACTCCATTGACCGTATCCCTCACCGGTTGCACCCCTGCAGAGCCGGCTACGTTTCAGGTCAACGAACAAAGGCATCTGTTTTTTCTTCTACTTCACCCACCATTTTGACCTATACGCCCAACTCATACATTCTATCACAAAGATACTCATTTGGCGTCTGACGCGTATTTCGGGGGTGACGCAACAGAAGGTGCTCAGACGAATCGGTGACGTGCGAAGAGCAGAGATCAAGGCTACGCAGATGGAGTGTCGGATCGTCACATTTTTACTCACAAAAAGAGTATAAGAGACCCAATACGACCAAAGGAGACAACCACCGCCGAAGCAGGTGGTTCCTTTGCGCCACTAAAGACTCCTGAGTGAGGCAGAGTCGTTATGCGTCTATGGGCTTGTAGTCATCCATTGTGGGTATAAAGCAGGGTGGGAAATACCAATAAGTGAGGATGGAGCGGCGCCCTATTAGCTCCTACCTTTGCAGCAGTGAAAAATAAATCACTTTGGTACAAAAAGTCATAACACTGCATTGCCTCTAACGGTAATCACTACTCGTAAGGTTATATCTCTATGCACAAGTCACCACTACACAGCATCTGCAGGATCCTCGTCCCGCTGCTCCTGACGCTGTCGCTCCTGACATCGGAGGCGAGGGCGACAGAGGCGCCCCCCAAGGATCTCTTGCTCGTCATCACCATCGTGGAGGCGGACAGCGGAGAGCCGGTCGTCGGAGCCATCGTCAAGTCACCCTCTGCTCGTCGCACCCAGGTCACTGACCCTCAGGGGCGATGCACGCTCGCCTTTGCTCCCGGGACAGAGAGAGCGAGGATCTCCGCCTCGTTTCTCGGCTTCAGACCTTATGAGAAAACGATCACACTGGGCAGGGAGAGCCAACTGACGATCCGGCTGGAGGAGGATGCGACCCTATTTGACGAATTAGTCGTCGAGGGTCGACTCAAGCACACGACCAACCTCCAGCAGGCAGTGGCTGTACAGGCGGCGACACTCGAGAAGGGGACGTCGCTCAACCTTGCCAAGCTCCTTGAGTCGGTCCCCGGAGTCAGCACCATCAGTGCCGGGAGCAGCATCTCCAAGCCGGTGATCCAGGGGATGCACAGCAGCCGCATCGTGCTGGTCAACAACGGCGTCCGCCTCGAGAGCCAGAGCTGGGGTGAGGACCACGCTCCGGAGATCGACCATACCGGTGCCTCGATCATCGAGGTGATCAAGGGGGCGGAGAGCGTCCGCTACGGTCAGGGTGCTCTCGGTGGCGTCGTCCTCTTCAATCAAGCGACCCTCCCCTATGGACACAAGCGACTCTACGCACGGAGCAAGATCAACCTCGGATATGCCACCAATGGGCGGGCCTTTGATGGTGCGGGATCGGTGGAGGTCGGCTACCGCGACTGGGGACTGCGTCTCCACGCAATGTACAATAAGTCCGGCGACTATGGGACGGCGGAGTATCTGCTCAATAACACGGGATTTAACAACATCGGCTTCTCCGCCTACGCCGGCTACGAGCATGGGCCTATCACAGCAACACTCTTCTCGAGCCTCTATACGTCTCGCAGCGGGATCTACTTCTTCAGCTCCGTCTCCGACTTGGAGCAGCTGATGACACGCTTCGAGATCGGGCGCCCGGATGAGAGCATGATCAAGCCTTTCTCTTACGAGATCAAGCCACCCTTCCAGCAGACACAGCACTTTACCCTCAAGGGCGAGGTGGACTACCGCGTGGCGGAGGGACACAATCTGGAGCTGAAAGTATCGTATCAGGATAACCTAAGGCAGGAATTTGAGAACCGTAAGCGGGATGACCTCAGCTGGCTGCCGATGCAGGACCTCCTCCTCACCACCATGACCTCTGACCTGGCGTGGGAAGGCGACTGGAAGGTGCTCGGCATGTCAACTCAGGCGGGTCTCTGCTCCAGCTATCAGTACAACTACAATGTCCCCGGGACGAAGCAGCCCGCCTTTATCCCCAACTTTGCCGCACTGACCCTCGGTGGCTTCGTGATCCACAAGATGAAGCTCGGCAGCCTCGACCTCTCGGGAGGTCTGCGGTACGACTACAAGGCCATGGACGTGCATGGCTACACGAGTCTCGCTTCCTTTAAGTACTACAGGGACTTTAAGGTCTACGCCGCCATCACGGGCAGTCTGGCAGCACACTACAGACTGAACGACAACTATGACGTCCGGCTCAATGTCGGTCTTGCCTGGAGACCGCCGGACATCAACGAGCTCTATGCCACCGGTCTCCACCACGGCACCTACTGGGTGGTGGGAAATAAGGACCTCCTCCCGGAGGTGGGCGTGAAGCCGGTCCTCGGTATGGGCTACCGCAACGAGTGGCTGCTGATCGAGCCGAGTGCATTCTTCCAGTACGTACACAACTACATCTACGACAACATCGGGCAGGGGGCGAGACGCTTCCACAACCACCCGAGCGGGAAGTACCCGCAATTTATCTACGGTCAGGACAATGCCCGACTCTTTGGTGGGGACCTCCTCGTCAGGGTGGAGCCGCTGAGCGGTCTCTCGATAGAGATGACCGGTGAGTGGATCAACGCCCGCAACCTCACGCAGGACTGCTGGCTACCCTTTATGCCCTCGGATCGCTATGGTCTGGGTGCCAATTACCGGATCGACTTCGGTAAGGAGCGGAGGTGGCACGCCGATGTGACGCTGGACGGTAAGTATGTGACAAAGCAGGTGCGCTTTGATCCGGAGAAAGACCTGGCACCAGACTCCCCGGACCCCTACTTCCTCCTCAATGCCAATGCAGAGCTGAAGTATGATCTCCCCGGCGGACGAAGCGTCAAGCTGATGCTGGTGGCTGACAATATGCTGAATGCGCTGTACAAGGAGTACACCGACCGCTTCCGCTTCTTTGCTCACGCGATGGGAGCCAAGTATACGATCCGCACCGTAGTAGAGTTTTAAAGCAAAATGAATATGACGAGACAGATATTACCCGGCATCGCTATCCTCCTCCTGGCTCTCACGAGCTGCAAGGATACGATGCAGAAGATAGTGAAAGCGCCCGCCCCCTTCATCGAGACCGTGGTGGTGGGACACGAGCAGATCTACACCGTGCAGGCCATCCTGAGACTGGCGGTGCGGCACGCCGATCCGGCGGGCGAGGTGAGCGATGAGCCTTACTACTTCACCGCCTACGACCTCGATGACCAAAAGCCCACACCGGTGCCCCTCTACCAAGAGATCAAGATCTCCAAGGATGAGGACGGGAATATGACGATCGTCTCACCGAGGGAGCACTTTGACGTGGTGAAGAGCAGCAGGTACTGCTATGCGCTCGAGCTGAAGTACTACGACATGAATGGGCAGCTGATCAACCACCAATTCACCCGCTGGCACGCCATGGAGGGTAAGTCACCGAGGGACGTCGGCTACGATGACCCCAACTCGACCCTCCTCGTGCACCAGCACTTCTTCACCATCGACAATTACTCTCTCGCCGGACTGCCGATCGCCTTCCCCATGACGCCGGACAGCCTCTACATCGATCGCTATACCTTTGAGACCGATGGCGGCGGGGGACTACTCCCGGCGACCCGTATGTCGCAGGCAAATGTCTTTGTCCCCACTGAGGGTCACAAGCCCAATGGTCTGCGGTACGACTACGCACTGGCCCTCGAGTCGGAGCGTCGCACCTCTACCAAGAGTGTGGAGGAGACCTACCGGTACCAAGGGAGGGACTACCGGCTCTACAAGACGCTTGACTCCTATGCACTCAATAAGCTCACGCCGGAGATCTTTGACTACGAGTACCGCGACACCGACCCTGTGGAGGAGTCTCTCGGGACAGTCCTTGAGGATCAGGACGACCTCGGACGGATCCGGACGGGACACATCGTCAATCTCCTCCGCTTCCGCCGCGGGATCTACGAGGAGGGTGACGGCGGGCTGTACCCACTGGAGCCGATGGGGATGAAGGGGATACTCAACTTTAAGCAGTCGGACATCCTTTTCCAGCTCAAGGTCTCCATCGCCCACATCCTGACACAGCCGAGCAATGCGGAGAGCACCCGATTTCTCTTTGGGAAATACATGACCAACGGAGGTAACCAGGCTCCACCCTTTGACGGCGTGACCACCTATAGGTCCCACGAGATCTCTCGCTCGTGGAATAGCTTTGATATGTGCTACCCGATCTCCGTGCGGGTGATCGCTGATGCTGACGGACCGGTGGAGCGACTGGTGAGCGATGTCAGGCGGTATTACCCCGATGCCTCGGAGACGGAGCTGAGGGATATGTTTTACAGAGAAGACAATAGCTACTATCGTCGCCGTCCGAGTGTATTATTCTAAGATCACACAGCCATGCAGACCATCAAGACTCCCATACTCCTGATGCTTACCTCGCTGCTCTTACTCTGCAGCGGGTGCCGCAAGTTTATGCTCTTTGACGTCTCCGTCCCGGAGGATCGCAACCCACTGATCAATAAGAAGACCCCCACGACCAAGGCGGACCTCTACTTCCTCGACAAGCACCTCGCCACCGAGGAGGATCACGGACCCGTGGTGGAGGGGACACTCCCTAATCCCGACCCCGACGGAGCCTTCGCCGACTGGGCCACCTGCCTCGTGATGATCAAGGAGGGGCACGACCATGGTCAGGGCAAGCTCCACGGCAACTACGTCTACCCCAATGCGCCCTGGAAGCAGGAGCAATTCTGCGTCATCCACAATACCCCCGACGGCATCCGCGTGGAGATGGATCGAGAGTCGACAGCCACCTTCCTGGAGCTGGAGGCAGCGAAGGAGAGGGGGCAGGCTCTTGACACCGTAGGACCGGAGTACTTCCGCATCATCGGCGGGACGAAGAAGCTCTGGGGACTCTGCCTCTACTTCTATGACAAGAAGGGGAACCCAATCAACGACAAGATCTACAACGGCTCAGAGGAGTATCAGCTCTTCTTCTCCGTCAGCGACCGAGACGACAAGGGTCAGCCCTACGATGTGATGGACGTGCGCTTCCGCAATGGTCTCTCACCCGAGGAGATGACCATGATCGACCGACCGATGGCGCTGGATGAGCGTGCCTTCATGGAGGAGAAGCCTGTCCCCGCCGCCCTCTTTGCCGGTGCAAAGAGCCTGGAGGAGCGAAGGGCTCTGACGCGACCCTACATCTTCACCTACACCTATCGTGACACCTGGACACAGAACGACATGGCGGATGGCGTGCGGACGCTCTACAACATCCGCCTCCTGCCACCACTGATCCGGAGCCAGTACTACCTCGCCTCGCTGCCCCAGGACCAGGACTATGTGGGACTGAAGGGGCACCTCGAATTTGACTTCCAAGACGAGGGCGCCGACTACCGCCAGTGGCCTCTGGCACGAACGAAGCCACATATGGGCGGTGGGGTAAAGTATGAGCGGGGGAGCTACCTCCAGCCGCAGTTTTACCTCGCCGTACAGGTGATGAAGTGCGAAAAGGGCAAGAAAAGGGTCATCCCCGCAGATAAGGACGCGGAGCATGCACGCAATGGCAAGGCGCCTCACAACGACTTTGTCTGCGCTGACTTCGACGACCTGCGACCCGAGTCGGGCTGGCAGGAGATCATCCGGATCAATATCCCGATGAAGCAATACGCCACCGTCTTTGACAGCGACCCGACGGACCCGGACCCCAATGAGCCCTACTACTTCCAGCTGGGACGGGAGATCGGGCTGAAGCCTCAGGAGGCGTATGAGGCGGTCTCCAACCTCAAGACACACGGCGTAACCGGTACCGGTGGCAACGGCTACGGGTCATGGTTTCTCTGATTACACAATCCTATTGACATGAAAACGAAGATATATCCCTTCTGCCTCCTCCCGATACTGGTGCTACTCCTCAGCGGCTGTCTCGGACTCACCCGACCGGAGGAGGAAGAGAAGCGGGTCAGCGACGACCACCTGATGATCAAGGAGGTCTTCAGCTCCGGCACCTACACCCCCGATGTGCAGTGGGGCAGCGGCTTTGTGGGACCGGCATCCTACGACTACGACAAGTACATCATCATCTACAACCCCACCTCCGAGGTGATCTACCTCGACAGTCTCTGCATAGCGAGGACGGCATTCCAGATGGATGTGGCGATCGACCTCAAGGGGGACGAGGAATTTACCGAAACCCACTGCCCGGTGGATAACATCATGATGTTCCCCGGGAGTGGGCATGACTATCCCATCAATCCGGGAGAGGAGAAAGTCCTCACAGCGGTGGCGGTCAATCATACGCTGAGCCGAGAGGAGATGATGAAGAAGTACACCTTCGTCAGCGAGAGCTTCTTCATCGGTGGCACCTCGACGGAGAATAAGAAGGCGTGCGACCTGTCAGGTGCCGACTTCGAGTGGCTCACCCCATCACAGATGCGGGACAATTACTTCTACTACCTCGAGGACACCAATACGGTGCCCAACCTGATCCCCGTCTTTGCGGGCTTTGAGTACAACAACCCGGAGTGCGAGGGACAATTTGATGTCCCGGAAAACCGGACCCTCCTTCTCGTCAAGCTGGGAGTCCCCCCGACAGATCTTGATCAAGAGGAGTACTGGTGGGACTACGAGACCGGACACGAAAACTCCTTCCACAGCCTCGAGACACCCCACCATAAGGCGCACGTCAAGGGCGATGCCCACTGCGTCAAGCTCCCCAATGAGTGGGTCATCGATGCGGTCTCGATCTGCCCCCAGAAAACCTATAAGCGCACCCGAGTCTCCAAGGAGATCGATGCCGGGTACAATAGCGTCCGGGAGGGGAAGGAGAGCGATGCGCAGCAGGCAGGCTGGCGGGGCTACTCCCTGCAGCGGAAGTATAATGGCGAGCGCTTCCAGGACACGAATAACTCGGCCACAGACTTTGAGAAGCAGGCGGCGACACTCCTCACCATCCCGCCGAAGAAGCTCTACAACCCCAATGTCACCTTCGTCGACGGGCGCAGCTACCGGATGACCGTCGGGCAGAAGGAATTCTTCATCCGTGCCAAGGTCTCTCCACGTAATGCCAAGGAGACCGCCGTCACATGGACCAGCTCCGACCCGTCAATCGCGGAGGTGAAGGGGACCCCTACCAAGCCGCGCACCGGCATCAGTGCCGCCTGGATCACCGGTCTCAAGCCCGGCACCGTCACCATCACCGCCTCCCTCGTCAATGGCGCAGAGGATGTCTGCACGCTGGTCGTGGAGGCTCCCAAGGAATGACATACGGCTGTAAAGGCTCCCCTGGCACGGGGAGATGGTAGAAGCCGTACCTTTTTCGCTAACAAAATCAAACAAGAATAATGTACACCATGAAGAAAATCAGTCTCAGAGCCCTCCTCTCCGTCACTCTGCTCCTCCTGACCTTGCCCGGCTGCAAGAAGCCCGGCGAGGGGTCCGAGCCTACGCCGGAGAGCGCCACCGTGACCATCAGCCCAAGCACGGCCAAGATCAAGGTGGGCGAGACACTCAAGCTCACCGCCACCATCACCCCGAAGGACGCCAAGGGGATCAAGCTCTCGTGGAGCTCATCCGACCCTGAGGTGGCTCAGGTCGACAGGAGTAGCGGTGAGGCGAAGGGAGTCAAGGCGGGCAAGGCGATCATCACCGCCCGTCTCTCGAGCGGCAAGTCCGCCACCTGTACCCTCGAGGTGATCGATGAGGGCGGGAAGACGCCGGAGCCCACTCCCACGCCGGAGCCGACACCCAATCCCACGCCCAATCCCGAGCCCAATCCCGGGGAGTACACCTACACCATCACAACGGATCAGCCGGAGTACACCGTCGAGGTGGGGAAGAAGGTCACCATCAAGCCTACCCTCACTCCGGCTCCGGCGGAGGGGGAGACAGTATCCTTCTCCTTCAAGGGCGGCACGAAGTACATCGATGGGCAGGGCGAGATCACCATTGCGCTCGTCAATAACGACGGCTCCGTCGAGGGTATGAACGAAGGGGACTGCACCGTCACCATCTCAGCCAAGGGCGCCAAGCCGGTCGAGTGCAAGGTGATCGTGAAGAAAGCTGTGCAGGAGACCGTGACGCTCCCTGCAGGTGCCCGCGTCGCCATCATGCATGAGGTGGACGGTGTGGACGAGGAGGTGACGGCGAAGCTCACCTTCAGCACCTACACCACTTCCTTCACCCTCACACCGGTGGTGCTGGATAAGGACGGCCAGGTACTCGAGGGCGACACGGCATACGAATTTGACTGGAGCTCCTCCAACACCAAATTAGTGGAGTACAATACTGTCATGGGGAACTTTAATCTACCGAGCGGTGAGACCGGTAGCTGCAAGCTGACCGCCACTCTCAGGGGATCAAACGACTCGGCCTCGGTAGAGGTGGAGATCGTCGCCCCAAAGAAGTAATCTCCTTACATAAAGCAGAAGACCGCACCATAGGCTTGCTTGTGGTGCGGTCTTCTTTTTTTCAGAGGGGGAAGAGTGGGATCGGGGTGCCGAGATCCTGGCTGGAGAGGCGGGGGTTGTGGAGATCCTTCTCCGAGAGGATCATCTCCTCGGGACGGATGGGCCACGGTATGGCGAGCGTCGGGTCGTCCCACGCCACCGCCCCCTCGCTCGCGGGATGGTAGTAGTTGTCCACCTTGTACTGGAAGACCGCCACGTCGCTCAGCACACAGAAGCCGTGTGCAAAGCCCCGCGGGATAAAGAATTGCCGGTGGTTGTTCTCCGTCAGTTCGACAGCAACATGCTTCCCATAGGTCGGCGAGTCAGGGCGAAGGTCTACCGCCACGTCCCACACACGCCCCACGATGACGCGGACCAGCTTTGCCTGAGCATGGGGATCGCGCTGGTAGTGGAGTCCCCGCACCACGCCGTAGGACGACCTCGACTCATTGTCCTGCACAAAGGTCGTCCCGCAGATCGCCTCGTACCTCTCGCGGGAGTAGCTCTCCATAAAGTACCCACGCTCATCCGTGTAGACTCGAGGCTCGAGGATCAGCACGCCCTCGATCTCCGTCTCTGTCACCCTTACCTTCTCATCCATAAGTCATTGGTATATCATATGCTCCGCCAATCGGAGGAAGTAATCATTGGTCCAGATTGCGAGCTCTGAGGGACCGGAGAGAAAAGGTTGGACATCTCGCTTCACCATGTTGATATCCGTCGTTGCCAACTTCTGACGCAGAAGGGCTTCAAAGTCCTCACGAGAAATCTCCTCACCATTAAACTCCCTGATCCGCTTCCGGAGGTGAGCAAAGTGGAGTGGGACCCGATTTTTCACATACCACTCAAAATCATACCAGTCTCGTCCCTTGACTCTATTCCGCCAACCCCGATAAACAAGGGCATGCATCTTGCCCGCATAGAGATCAGGCAACGTGAAGCAGCGCACATACAAAGACCTCGGAGCAAGCAGCAGCTTCTGCTCGGTCTCAAACCTCATCGGAGGGCAGGTGTCCACCTCAATCTTGATCTTGATCGATGGCTCCGTCTGAAAGGTCAGGCTAACAACATCGGTCGTGTCCTTAAGGAAAGCAGACTCCACCCCGGATGGACTCCTCTTCTGCTTCTGAGTGATAACCACCTCCCGTCCAAGAGCCCTGAAAGCGGCTTCGACAGGACCAAAGTAGGAAGTGAAGTCAAAGTCAGCATTAGGGCGAAGTAGGGAGAAGTCAAGATCCTCACTAAATCGTGGTAACTGATGGAATATCCTAAGGCATGTGCCACCATAAAAGGCAGCCTCGTCGAAGAATCCGCCGTCATACAACCCGGAGAGTACGATCTCCTGGCTCACTTCGTAGACCGCATTGCGTCGCTGAAAGGTGGTGTCCCGGTCGTACGCAGATAGCATCCGGTCGTAAAGGCTCTCACTCATGGTCATTTCTTTAGTAGGCGGAGAATAGTCTTTACTGAGCCACTTTTCTTCCCTACTCTCGCATACTCCTCTAATATAGACTGATCCATCGCTTGGAAGGCATCCATGTCCAGCCGTATATCCTCCTCTAAGTAGCACTCCGCCTGGTCCATGAAGCGTAAGTTGAGCCCCGGAGTCGAGGCGATGAGATCACAAAGAGCCTTCTCCGGAGACGCTAGCCAAAAGCCAACACCTGCCTCTCGGGTACTCCTCAGCCCTATCGGATAGGCAACTGAATCAATATGGGTGTAAGTAAAGTGCCCCAGAGTGTTAGTAATGCTCCGAGAGCGCTTGAGAGTCATGGACTGAACCTCATAGACTGCCTCAGGGATCAGTCCATAGTAGCGCAGCGCCGAGGAGAGGGAGAGATAGGAGGGGCTGCATAGATGATTGGCTACCAACCCCTCAGAGACCACCTGTCCGGTAATGCCTGAGCTAACTACATAGATCCCTCGCTTCAGCCTGATGATGGCACCCTCACGCTCCATCTGACCGATCTTCTGCGCCCCATCCTTGATGTTAGGATAGAGCGAGAGGATGGTCTGAGCTGTTATCGGGACGTTTCCGAGAGAGGTGAGCGGATCATTCATGCCCCAAATATAGTCATTTTTTGCAGGGTAAGTGGTATCAGACACCATTTTCCCTACAAAATCTGACGTATCTCAGCGGTGTGAGTACATATCTTGGTAGTAGGATCGGTAGGCGCCTGAGGTGACGTGGGCGAGCCACTGCTCATGGGTCAGGTACCAGTCGACCGTCTTCCGAAGTCCTTCCTCAAAGGTATGCTCCGGTCGCCAGCCCAGCTCCTGCTCGATCTTGGAGGCATCGATAGCGTAGCGCACATCGTGCCCCGGGCGGTCGCCCACATGGCGGATCAGCCGCTCGGAGCTCCCCTCAGGGCGCCCCAGAGCCTCGTCCACGAGACGAATCAGGGTGTGGATCACCTCGATATTCTCCCGCTCGCAGTGGCCACCGATATTGTAGGTCTCGCCGATCCTGCCCTCATGGTAGATCAGGTCGATCGCTGCGGCGTGGTCATCGACATAGAGCCAGTCGCGCACCTGCCGTCCGTCGCCGTAGACCGGCAGCTCACGCTCCTCGCGGATGTTATTGATGAAGAGCGGGATAAGCTTCTCGGGGTGCTGGTAGGGGCCGTAGTTATTGGAGCAATTGGAGATCAGCGTCGGCAGCCCGTAGGTGTCATGGAAGGCGCGGACAAAGTGGTCGCATGACGCCTTGGATGCAGCGTAGGGCGAGTGAGGGTCGTACCGGGTGGTCTCGCAGAAGGGGGGATCCTCCGGTCCGAGCGAACCGTACACCTCATCCGTGCTGATCTGGTAGAAGAGCTTGCCGTCGAAGCCGCCCTCCTGCCGCCACACCTTGCAGGCTGCCTGCAGGAGTGAGACACAGCCGCGGACATTGCTCCGGACGAAGGCAAAGGGATCCTTGATGCTCCGGTCGACATGACTCTCAGCGGCAAAGTTAATGATCCCATCGATCCGATACTCCTGCATTATCCGGAGAACGAAGTCGTAGTCAGAGATGTCGCCCTGGATGAAGTGGTAATTGGGGTGCGCCCCTACCGAAGCAAGGTTCTCCAGATTGCCGGCATAGGTGAGTGCGTCAAAGTTGTAGAAATGGGTCTCCGGGTAGCGCTCCACCATACGGCGAAGCAGCGCACTGCCGATGAAGCCCGCCCCGCCGGTGACGAGGATATGAGCATTAGGGTTATTCACGATTCTTCTTCCAATAGAGAGATTAAGTACTGACCATATTCGTTCTGTCGCATCGGCTCAGCGATCCGGCGCAGCTCCTCCCTGGTGATGTATCCACGGCTGTAGGCGATCTCCTCGAGGCACGCCACCTTTAGCCCCTGACGCTTCTCGATCGCCTCGATGTAAGCGCCCGCCTCACTCAGTGACCGGTGGGTGCCGGTGTCGAGCCAGGCGAAGCCTCTCGGGAAGCGCTCCACACGGAGATGCCCCTCAGCGAGGTAATGCTGGTTGACGCTCGTGATCTCCAGCTCCCCGCGGGTCGAGGGCTTCACACCCTCCGCCACCTTGATGACGTCATTGGGATAAAAGTAGAGCCCTACCACGGCAAAGTGAGACCGCGGCATCTCGGGCTTCTCCTCAATGGAGAGCACTCGTCCCTCGCCATCGAAGTCCACCACCCCGTACCGCTCCGGGTCGCTCACCCGGTAGCCGAAGACCACCGCCTGACGCTCGCACTCGACCGTCCGGACAGCCGACTCCAGCAGACCGGTGAAGGTGGCACCGTGGAAGATATTATCTCCCAGCACGAGGCAGACATCCTCCTCTCCAATGAAGTCGCGCCCTATGAGGAAAGCCTGAGCCAGCCCCTCCGGTGCAGGCTGCACGGCATAGGAGAAGCGCACTCCGAGTGATCGCCCATCTCCAAGGAGTCTCTCATATGAAGCACGATCCTCTGGTGTGGTGATGATAAGGATCTCCCGGATCCCCGCCAGCATAAGGGTGGAGATCGGGTAATAGATCATCGGCTTATCGTAGACCGGCAGCAGCTGCTTGGAGACCCCTCTCGTGATCGGGTAGAGACGGGTGCCGCTCCCGCCGGCAAGTACTATTCCTTTCATCGTCTATAGTGGTATATAGCAAAGATAACACTTTACCCCCACACGCACAGATCTATTGTCTCTAGTCCGACAACGCCGAGTAGGAACGCGATCGGTTATAGAGGCGGACGAAGAGCTCTCGGGCAGTGAGGACGATGGCGTAGTAGAGAACGACAAGGACGAGGTCGTACTGCATCGTCACAGTCAGGCTCAGTGCAGGCGTGCCGAAGGTCTCCGTCACCGCCCGCATCGCTCCGGCGAGGAGGCTCAGCAGCCAGGGGAGACCCGGTAGCGAAGGGAGGGCAAGCGTCACCAGCCCCACCGGGATGAGTAGACCGCTCAACGCCACAACCGGGATAGCGCTCCAGAGCATACTCCCGGCCGCCTTACCGAAAAAGAGGAAGAGAAAGGGCAGCACGCCTATCTGAGCCGAGATGCAGGCAGCGAGGCTGCTCCAGACGAAGCGGAGCGACCTGAGCGAGGGGCTAACGAGTCGGAGTAGGATGGGCATAAAGCTCATCAGTCCCCAGACAGCGCTGACACTGAGGATCAGACCGACACTGAGGATCGAGAGAGGACTGAGGAAGAGGAAGAAGAGGAGCGTCAGCGACAGCACTTGAACCGAGTCGGCTCGGCGACCAAGGAGCTTAGCGAGGAGGTAGATGCCACTCATGACGAAGGCGCGGACCGTCGCGGTCGAGGCTCCTGTCAGCAGTGTGTAGAGGAGCAGCCCGAGGAGGATCAGCAGGTAGCGCAGTCTCCTGTGACGATAGGCGGGGAGGAGAAGTCCCAGAAACCCGCTGAGCAGACCGAAGACGATCCCGAGGTGATACCCGCTCACCGCCAGCACGTGTGCCACGCCGGAGGAGGTAAAGTCGGACTTCACCGACCGAGGCAGATGAAGTCGCTCGCCGAGACAGAGCGCATAGACCAGTCCCTTATCCTCCGACGAGAGCCGATCACCGACTGCGTCATCGAAGCGTCTGATCAGCCGATGCCGCCATTCCATCAGTCTACATCGGATGGTCCGAGCACGCCCGGCAGTCTCTAAGCTCTGCCCATACCCCTGCGCCACATACCCTTCCCCGAGCAGATATCGTCCATAGGAGCCGGGTAGCGTGTCGCCGAGTAGCGCCACCAGGTCGAGGTCGCCCCGCAGCATCACCCCATAGAGTTCGTCCGACACTCCCGGCAGAGTAAGGAGGAAGGGGATCTCCTTCCCCTTCTCCACGAGCAGGACGGCATCGTACCGGATGGCGCTCTCAGCAGAGGAGGCAACGGGATAATTGACCCTCACCAAAGCATCATGGAGCGTCACCGAACGAGGCATCGTCCTCAGCGACTGAAACCGCTGATCGGCATAGACCCCATAAGCGATCACGAGGAGTGGGAGAAGGAGGAAGAAGCGATCCAGCCCCCACCCTCGCCTCCGGGAGAGGAGAAAAGTGCCGACGACCAGGAGCCCCAGAATCAACCCTCCAGAGAGCAAGAGGTGATGGTAGGCGAGGAGCCACCCGATGAGACAAGCGACCAGCACCCAGAGGGCGGGCCGATCGCCATACCTCAGCGAGCGAATCCTCTCCTCACTCACGCCCCCTACTCCTCGTCCTCCTCGTAGAGGCGGTCGATGATGCTGTCGGCGAGACCCAGCTTGGGGACCATAATCTTCGTCGTCCCGAGGCGGTCGGCGGCAGCGATGAAGATGCGAGCCGCCGGGATGATCACGTCGGCGCGGTCAGGCTTCATCCCATACTTCGCCATCCGCTCATCGAGGTCCATTCCCTCGAGTATGTTGTAGATCTCGTGGAGCTCAGGGGTAGTGATCTCCTTGCCCCACGGGGTCTGGGTGCCATTGATCTTGGCGAGACGATTGATATTCCCCCCGGTGCCGAAGATCTCCAGGTCTCCGCAGCGCTCATGTATTGAGTCAAGGAACGTGTGGTACTCCTCCAGCTCCGACTTGCGGACCAGACCACTCAGCAGTCGCACGGTACCGATATTGAAGGAGCGGGAGTCCACCTTTTGGCTCCCCCTCAGGATCGACACCTCGGTCGATCCACCCCCGACATCGACCATAACGTAGTAGGTCTCCTCGTCCCGTACCAGCTGGCGCACCCGGCTGTGTCCCACGAGACGAGCCTCCTCCTCACCGGAGATCACTTCGATCCGTAGCCCGGTCTCCTCCTCGACCTCGTCGACCACCTTGGCAGCATTGGACGCATCGCGCATCGCTGACGTGGCGCAGATCCGATAGTGAGACACCTCGTAGATCTGCATGAGGTATTTGTAGGCGAGCATCAGGCGGATCAGATCCTTGACCTTTCCCTTGGAGATCTTACCCTTCACGAAGGCATCCTCACCGAGTCGAAGGGGGACGCGGAGGAGCTGCACCTTAGAGAGTGGCTGCTCCGGATCATCGGTAAGACACTTGATGAGCAGTCGGACCGCATTGGATCCGATATCGATGGCGGCGTAGTGCTTTTTCTTAAACATAGTCCTTATATCTCCTCTAAATAATGCCGGTAGAGCGCCTCCTGGCTCCGGAACCACGGCTTATCCTCCACGTAGCGGCGAGGTCGACGACCCTGCTCATTGACAAAGTGGCCTTGGGAGACGTCTCGCAGCCCGTAGTCGACCACCAGCTCCAGCTCGCGCTTCAGGTCGGGGTCGTAGACCGGAGTGACCACCTCGACCCGCCGGTCCAGGTTTCGGCTCATCCAGTCGGCGGAGCCAAGGAAGTACTTCGGTCTCCCTCCGTTGCAGAAGATGAAGATCCGCGAGTGCTCTAAGTAGCGGTCGATGATCGCATTGACAAATATATGATCGCTCACCCCCTTGATCCCCGGCACGAGGGAGCAATTACCGCGCACCAGCAGCCGCACCTCCACCCCGGCCTGCGATGCTCGGTAGAGCCGCTCGACGATCTCCTCATCAACGATGTGATTCACCTTGACGTGGATAAAGGCGGGCAGCCCCTGATTTGCATTCCGGATCTCGGTGTCGATGAGTCGAATGAAGCGGCTGCGCATAGAGTTTGGCGAGACCATCAGCTCCCTGAAGTGAGTGGTCAGGTAGGGCTGCTCGATGAAGTCAAAGACCCGCTCCACATCACTGACCAGTCCGCGCCGAGCTGTCATCATCATGAAGTCGGTGTAGGTCTTGGCATTCCCCTCATGCATATTGCCGGTACCGATGCAGGCGATGTTTCCCTTCTGCGTCTTGATGAGCGCCAGCTTGCTGTGGATCTTGAGGTACCCGGGGCCGAAGAGCACCCGCACGCCGGCGTCCCGCATCTTCTGGGCAAAGGAGATGTTGCTCTCCTCATTGAATCGCGCCAGCAGCTCGATCACACAGGTCACCTCCTTGCCGTTACGCGCTGCCGCCACCAGCGCCTTGACGACAGAGGAGTGGCGCGGCACGCGGTAGATCGTCGCCTTGATCTCCTGCACGTCCTCACTGATCGCTGCCTCTTGAAGCACACGGACAAAGGTGTCGAAGCTGTGGTAGGGGAAGTGGAGCCACTGATCCTTACGCCGGATCGAGTCGAGCATACCGGTCTCAAAGTCCGCATGCCGACCGATGATCGGGTGCCAGGGAGTGTAGAGCAGGTCGGTCCGACCGCAGTCGGGGAAGTCCATCAGGTCACGGGTATTGTGGTACCTTGATCCGGCGACGCGGGCATCGTTCTTATCCAGCTCCGCACTCTCAAAGAGCATCTGCCGGATCCGCTTTGGCATCTTGCGGTCATAGACCACGCGCAACGTCTCCCCGAGGCTCCGTTTCTTCAGTCCGCGGGATACCTGCTGTAGGAGGCCGAGGGAGGAATTGTCCTCCACCAAGTCCTCGTCGGCGTCCTTGGTAAACTTAAAGGAATACCCCTCGTAGCTATTGAAGGGCAAGCCACCGAAGATGTTCTTAAGGTTGTAACGGATGACGTCGTCGATGAACATGACGCACTTATTTCCCTCAGGGTCGTCCGGCAGTCGGATGAAACGCTCCTCACCGGACTGCGGCAGACGGATGACAGCGATGTCACTCCTCTGCACCTTGCCCTCGTCATCGATCCGCTTCAGATCCACAGCAAGGTAATTGCTCTCATCGAGCTGCTCCTGAGGGTCGGGGATCCGGTCGAGGAAGAGAGGATTGATCGTCGAGCTCAGCTTCCGAGCGTAGATGTCGAAGACCTGATGCTCCTGCTCAGGCGTCAGCATCGTCTCATCGACCACATGGATGTGCTCCTCCCAAAGCTCCTTCATCAGCCTGCGAAAGGTGCGGTCCACCTCCTGTTTGTACGCTTCGTTGAGATCATAGATCTTGGATAAAAGCTTCTTGCTCCGCTTGACCTTGCCGGACCCGCTGTCATCGTCCTCGATATTGCGCTGGATCGAGGCGACTCGGACACGGAAAAATTCGTCCAAGTTATTTGAGTAAATACCGAGGAAGTGGACCCGCTCCAGCAGAGGGATATCCTCCCTCTGAGCCTCTAGGAGGATGCGGTGATTGAAGTACATCCAGCTCTCGTCGCGGTCTACATAATTATCATCTTCGAGCTTGATATCGTGATCGACGTACAATTCGGTGGGATGAGGTTGAGTCATGGTAAGTGTGTGTCTATTCTGTATTAAATGATGGGATAAATTTAGCCAAAAACCCACATATAAGAGTCACTGACAGACCTCACCTCAGACTGATACCGGTATCAGTGAAAACTATAGTCGGTATTAGTCGACACTAATACCGGTAATAGTTTCGACTAATACCGATAAAAGAATCATGCGACAGCCACCCGCTGACAGCCAAGCCATTGCAGAAGCCTTATGAAGACAACGTTTCCGATGGTGCGCGGTGGTGACGTATGATACACTCGTAAGGTAGATGTATAAGGAAAAAGCCCCGGGAAGCTGACCGGGACGACAGAGGAGAAGCAGAAACCGGAGGTCACCCGCCGATCAGACGATCATGATCGAAGTAGCTGTAGTAGCCGCGGTCCGTGTAGATCAGATGATCCATCAGCGTCACCCCCACCACACGACATGCCTCATAGAGCCGCCAAGTGAAGTGGTCATCGTCCGAGCTCGGCGTGAGCGAACCGCTCGGATGATTGTGTACCACGGCAATGCCGAGGGCTCTGTGGCGGAGCGCCTCACGGAGGATCACCCGCACATCGGCGGAGGTCTCCTGGTAGCCGCCAGAGGATATCACCCGGCGGAGAGGCAGCGCGTCCCTCAGCCGCGCCTCCTCCTCAGCCACAGCACGGCTGTCGGTCTCGGCTCGACTCATTCGCTTGACTCTTGTCTCATCGTCGCCCAGCAACTCCGTGCGACTGAGGATCCGGTCGCTGTGGACCACTATATTCTGACTATTGAAGCAGAGGAGCCACATCTGCTCCTCGGAGAGACCGGTCAGCCGATCAGCTATGTAGTCGTAGATTTTGAGGCTGTTACTCGCCTGAGTCATCTCTACACCATACTTCGGATCACAGATCTCGCGAGTGGCGCGCATGCCTAGCTCCATGGCGGCGGCGATGGTGACGAGCTTTACCTTCCCCATGCCGGTGATGGCCGGGTAGATATTGTCGATAAAGTCTTTGTAAAGGAGGTCGAGGTGACCGTGGTAAGTGGAGAGGAGCGACTTCGCAAGCTCGATCGCGCTCTGCTTCTTCGTCCCACCTCGGATCAGTATGGCTAGGAGCTCCACGTCAGAGAGTTTGCGTACGCCATCGCGGACCGCTCTCTCTCGAGGACGATCCTCCGGCCGCATCTCGTGGATCCCGAGACCTCCCGAGCTGATCTCGTCTGCCGTCTTACTCACTCGACAAACTTCCGATCGATGCTGCCGGCATCAAATATGAGTTGCTTGATCTTATCCAGATCGTTGATCTTGCAGACCAGCAGGACATCCTTATGGTCTATCACCACCACGTCCTCCATCCCCTCGAGGGCGATCAGGCGACTGGGGTCCTCAGAGACGACCAGGGTATTGTGGCAGGAGTTGCAGATCTTGGGGCCCGTCCCCAGCACCGCATTACCCTGCGCATCCTTATCCGCCATCGAGTGGATCGCCGACCAGGTGCCGAGGTCGACCCAGCCGGCATCGGAGAGGAGCATCGTCACGTGCTCGGCCTTCTCCATCACGGCGTAGTCAAATGAGATATTGGGGCTGTAGGGCAGGACGCTCCGGACGAAGTCCTCCTCCTCATCCGTTCCCCACACCTCTTCGCGAGCATAGAGTCGCTCTGTCAGCTCCGGGAGGTGCCACTTCAGCTCATCGATGAAGGTCTTTGCACGGGCGATGAAGAGGCCCGAATTCCAGAAAAATTCGCCGCTGTCCATCAGCACCTGAGCCATCTCTGCATTGGGCTTCTCGGTAAAGGTCTTCACCTCATACGGCTGATCCTTTGCCTGCTCTCCGGCTCTCTCCTCGCGGGCAACCGCCTGGATGTAGCCGTAATTAGTCTCCGGGTAGGTGGGGCGGATGCCTATGGTGACGATCTCCCCCGGCTTGTCGGCGAGACGACAGCCCTTGGCCGCCAACTCCACAAACTCCTCCGGTGCGATCACCAGGTGGTCACAGGGAGCGATCGTGATCACAGCCTCCGGGTCACGGGCGTAGATATGGCGAGCGGCATACGCTATCGCGGGAGCGGTATTGCGATGGGTCGGCTCCAGCAGAAGACACTCCGCCGGCAGCTCCGGCAGCTGATCCCTCAACTGCTGCAGGTAGTCGACATTGCTCACAACGAGGAGGCGCTCCCGGGGGAAGTGCTTCAGATATCTATGATAGGAGAGCTGGAGAAGGCTCTTACCGGTACCGAGGAAGTCGATGAATTGCTTCGGGTGACTCTCACGGCTGTAGGGCCAGAAACGGCTGCCCGTGCCTCCGGCAAGGATCACACAATACTTATGAAGTGTAGGGTCAGGGACCATAGGGAAGTAGCTTATAGTATTAGAGGAAGATCGTCTACCTCTTGAGTGGCACAAAGGTACCGAAATTTCGCAAAGCAGAGCGCCCCACGCTCTTACTCCTCCGACGAGACGATCACCGAGGTATGGCTCATCGTCACCACATCTCCGTCCTCCAGCCGTCTCCGCTCCCGGGGCTGCAGCACTTCGCCATTGACGTATGTCCCCTTGCTGCTGCCGGCATCGCGGACGGTCAGGTGTCCTCGCTTGTCATGAGCGAAGTAGGCATGGCACCGATCCAGGTCGGCATCACAGGTCGGCAGCTGGAGATCGACGTCCGAGTCGGTCTGGAAGCGTCCGAAGGAGCGCTCGCTCCCCCGCGGCAATGCAAACTTACGCTCATCCGACAGCTGACTATCCACCACCTCAATGTAGCAGCTACCGGTCTCCTCGAGGGAGATCGAGAGCATCTCCGGCGTCTGCTGCATCAGGCGGTGGGTCTCGCTCCGGAAGACGAGGAACGGATGACGACAGAGCGGACAGACCTGCCGCACCCCGTCCCTCTCTGTTGGCGAGGGGCAGGTAACATTGATCTCACGGTCGCAGTAGGGACACTTCGCTTTCATTGACTTACTCTTTATCTCGATATTCTTTTATCCACTGAGCCCACTCATACCGCTCAGTCTCGATAGCCTCACGCTGTAGCGCACTCACACGCTCCTCCCCGATCGCATCGAGGGACGCCGTCAGCCGATCCGCCTCGTAGTCCTCCGGCAGGCGACCCTTACTCAGTTCATAGCTGAGTATATTGTACTCCGTCTCCGGCGTACGACGCTGCATCACCCCGTCCTTCATCCACCCGTCGCGACGGACTGAGGGGACAAGGAGCTCCTCCTCCACAAGGATCGGCAGGCCGGAGACCATCGCATGGAGGACGCCCTCATGCATAGGCACATCGAAGGGGATCACCTCCATATAGGAGGTCATCAGCGTCATCTCCGCTCGAGCGTCATCGTCCTCGCTGTCGTGTCGGATCACTAGGTTGCTGAGAGTACAGTCGGTGGCGAGTAACAGGTCTCGGAGGAAGGAGTCTGCGCTCTGGATCTTCCCCGAGACCATATTCTGGATCACCTCCATATACTCATTATTACATCGGCGAGGTATAGGCACCAGATACTCCTCGAGAGGCTCATCTGACACGGTCTTCAGCACCAGGTGGATGCTGGAGTCACTATTCTCCATCTGTCCCAGCTCGACGCAACTAAAGGCTACCGGCCGGGTCTTTTTCGTCACTTCACTCATGGCTGCTCGTCCTTATCGGAAGGATGCGTCTCCTCCAGATCTCTCAGGTAGGAGGCCCACTCATAATTCTCTGTCTCTATAGCGATCTCGCTCAGCTCCGCCCACTGTCGGGGCAGCATCACCTGCACGTTGCTCCTCATCTCCTCCTCCATCTCCTCGGGGCGACTGCCGGATCGGATGAACTCGGAGATCATCTCGATAGGGCTCCGCTTGCGCTCCGGGTCGGGCATAGGACCTACCATAGGCGCATCCGTTACGTGGAAGGAAACCTGAGAGCGAATACTCCGCAGGATCTCCTCGTCCACAAAGATCGGCACACCAAGCAACACTGACTGAACCAGTGCATCCTCCATAAATACAGTAAAACTCTTGATCAACCCTGCACGGTCACGCAGCTTCACACTCGTCGAGATGCGATCGCCCTGCGAGGTGACATGTAGCGACAGAAGCTCCGTTGCCGAGGCGGTGAGGAAGGAGTATAAGAGTCCCTCGGTCTCGGGTCCCTGTCGGAGCACCTGCACCAGCCGGTGGAAGTAATTCTGCCCCACCGGTGGGCGAAGTGGGACGGGGAAGATCTGATCCATCGTCTCTCGGATCGGTCTCGACGTCTCACTCTCCGGGATCAGTAGCATCACGAGGACGTCCGGACTGGCACTCAGGTTGCCCATCCCTCCGATCGTCATCCGCACATAGCGCTTTCCTGGCGCTGTATCTCCAGCCACAATATCCTCCATATACTCTCTTTCTTATCTATCAAATCTACCAAGACTGCCGCAAATACCCTGCCACTCATCAGCCACTGCCGATGAGAGAGAGGTCGTGGGGGAGGAAACTGCTCCTCATCCACGACCTCTCTCCTATGAGTCTCTCGGTCCGCGAAGTGTTACTTGACGAGATAGCGCTTGACGCTCATCTTAGGCGTGCGCTCGAAGTCCTCCTCCCTCAGCTCCACCTCGGCGATCTGCTGGTAGGGATTGAGGAGGGTATTGATCTGCTTGCGCACCTCCTCGAGAGCTGCCTTGGGCTCCTTCTGCTCCTTCTCCAGTACAGCATAGTCGGGATAGACCACGGCGACGAGCCGCTCACCCCGCTGTACGACGACGCACTCGGCGACGTAGGGGTGGATATTGTACTTCTCCTCGATCGCCTCGGGGTAGACGTTCTCACCATTGGAGGTGAGGATCATCGCCTTGATACGCCCGGAAATGTAGAGATACTTGTCCTTATCGAAGTAGCCGAGGTCTCCCGTCCTGAACCAGCCGTCGGCAGTGAAGAGCGCCGTGGTGGCCTCAGGATTCTTGTAGTACCCCTTGCAGACATTCTCTCCACGGACCTGGATCTCGCCCACCTTGTGTCCCTCAGTGTCCTCCACGACGTGATCCGCCTTAGCGATGCGGACCTCCTGGATCATCGTCATGATCTTGCCGACACTGCCGGGACGATAGCGCTTCGGCTCCACGTAGCTGATGAGCGGGGCGCACTCGGTCATGCCGTAGCCAACGGTGAGGGGAAAGCCGGCCTTCACCAGGAAGTCGGAGACCTCATCATTGAGTGCGGCACCGCCGACGATGAAGAACTTTAGTCGCCCACCGAAGGTCTCCCGCAGCGTGTCGCCTACCTTACCGTAGATCGCCTTATTCAGCAGCGGGATCTTGAGTGCGAGACGAGCCATCATATTGCCCTCGATCTTGGGGAGGATCGCCTTGGCATAGATCTTCTCCAGCACCAGCGGTACGGAGAGCATCACATGGGGACGTATCTCCTTCATAGCCTTGACGAGGATCGAGGGTGTCGGCTTGTAGCGAAGGATAAAGACATGACACCCCATAGAGAGCGGCAGCAGGACGTTGAAGGCGAGGGAGAAAGCATGAGCATTGGGGAGCATGCAGAGGAGTACATCGCCGGGCATCTCCACCTTCTTCTCTTGAGCGCCGAGGACATTTGCGATGAGGTTATTCGCCGTGATCATCACGCCCTTGCTGATTCCAGAGGTGCCGGAGGTGTAGGTGAGGAGGACGACGTCCTCATTGGAGACCCCTTCGTAGTGGATATCCTCCTTGGTAAATCCGGCGGGGTAGCGCTCGGTGAAGAGTGCCTCCACATTGATACTGTGGAGTCGCTCCTCGCGAGTCATCTCGGGAATGACGTTGCCCGACATGATGTCCACAAAGGCACGGACCTCGGGGAGATGGTCTATCGAGAGACGCTGCCGATGCTCAACGTCGGCAAAGACCACCACAGAGTCGGAGTGATTGATGATCGCCTCCACATCCTCAGCCGTAAAGGCAGGCAGGATCGGCACCACAACCGCCCCATAGGTGACGATGCCCATCCAGTGGATGCACCACTCGGCGCAGTCCTCACCGATGAGCGCCACCCGCTCTCCCTTCTTGACCTCGAGGGCTTCGAGGAGCAGTTGCGTACGTGCCACCCCTCTCGCCACATCAGCGTAGCTAAAGGTCTTGCCGGTGTCGTAATTGGTCAGCGCTGCCAGCGCCCAAGAGTCAGCAAACGACTTCTCGTAGGCTTTGATGAAAGGTGTCTCTATCATATCAGTCTCTATGTATTACAAGTACCCTCTGTTTCGCAAAATTACTCAATTTCCCTGAGGATAGAGATCCTCTGCAAAAAGCTCCCGTATGGCTACCCTCCCGTGATCACTGCTCAGGCGCCAACCCGCTCTTGATGGCGGCGGTGAGGTCGTCGGTGAGGTGGATCATCCCCTCGGCATCCTCGCTGTAGTCGGAAGTACGGATCAGCGGGTGGATCGTCATCGTGATGCGGTGGGGGTGGACGAAATAGTGATCCTTGGGCAGCGCCTCGTAGGTCCCATCTATAGTCACCGGCAGCACCGGCGTACCGGTGGAGATGGCGATGCTGGCTACGCCCTTACGGAGCCGCCCCACCCGTCCGGTCGTGGAGCGCGTCCCCTCGGGGAAGATCATGATGCTGAAGTCCTCGGCGATTGTCGCCTTGGCATCGCTGATCACCCGCCTGGCACCGCTCGGCGTATGGTCGACGAAGATGAAGCCGATCCTCTCGCACGCCCAGCCGACGAAGGGGATCTTACGGATCGGAGCCTTAAGCACCCAGCGGCACGGCATATGGAGATACCCCGCCATGACGAAGACATCGAGGGCACTCATATGATTGGGTGCCACGATGACCGCCTCGTCGGGGATGTTTTCCTTACCCCGCACCGTGACGGGGGAGAAGAGGAGGGTCATCGTCAGCTTACTCCAGATGCGGGAGGGGAGGTAGGTGGCACCCCTCCTCCATCCGAGCGCAGACCCCAGCACCGTGAGGATCGACGTCAGGATCGTAGCGAGGACAAAGAGGGGGACAAAGATGAGCCAGTAGTAGATCGCCCAGAGGGACTTGAGCAGTGGATTCATAACGGGATGTTACTTGACGAGGTAGCGCTTAATACTCTGCTTGGGTGTCTTCTCGAAGGGCTCCTCCCGCAGCTCCACGGCACTCACCTGCTCGTACATCGGCAGGCGCTGATTGATCATGTCGCGGAGGGTATTCATCGCCTCGGTCACCTCCTTCTCCTTCACCCTCCCCTCAGCCTTGAGCGCATCCAGATCGGGGACGACGATGGCGACGAGCTTGGTGTCACGCTGCACCACGACACACTCCATGACAAAGGGGCTGGAGCCGTAGAGCGACTCAATCTCCTCGGGGAAGATGTTTTGCCCATTCGCTGTCAGCAGCATCGCCTTGCTCCGTCCGCGGAGATAGACATAGCCATTGGCGTCGATGAAGCCGAGATCCCCCGTTCGCATCCAGCCGTCGGGAGTAAAGAGTGCCTTGGTCGCCTCCTCATTCTTATAGTACCCGAGGCAGACATTCTCCCCGCGAACCTGCACCTCGCCCACCTCATGACCGGAGCCGTCGCTCTGAAATCCTCCCTCCACGGGGCTTATCCGCACCTGCTCAATCTCCGGCAGGACCTTACCGCAGCTGCTGCACTTATGCTCACGAGGAGTGGCATAGCTGATCAGCGGGGCGCACTCGGTGATGCCGTAGCCGATCGTGAGAGGGAAGCCGGTATTGAGCACAAACTTCTCCACCTGATCATTGATCGCCGCACCACCGACGACAAATTGCTCCACCCGTCCCCCCATGGTGTCGAGCATGATCTTCCCGATACGATTGTAGACTAAGAGATTGAGCACCGGGATACCGATGATCGTCTTTACGGCGGGCGAGTAGGCATTGATCTTCTTGAGGATGATATTCTTATAGACCTTCTCCAGCACAAGGGGGACCGAGAAGATCACCTGAGGACGCACCTCCTGAAGTGCCTTGATCAGGATGGCCGGTGTCGGCTTGTAGCGCAGGATGTAGATCTGGGCACCACAGGTGAGCGGAGAGAGGAAGTCAAACATCAGCGCATACGCATGCGCCAGCGGCAGGAAGCTGAGCATCTGCTGACCGGGACGATAGATCTTCCTAATGTGAGTGATATTAATATTTGCAGCAATGTTATTCGCCGAGAGCATCACGCCCTTGCTGAAGCCGGAGGTGCCGGAGGTGTAGCTCAGGAGGACGAAGTCGCTATTGGACACCTTATCATAGACCACATCGCTCCTCCGAAAGCCGTCCGGGTAGCGCTCCTCCATCAGCCGGTCGGCATCGAGCGTGCGGCACTCCTTCACCGACGTGCACTCAGGGAGGGGGGCGAGGGTGTCGATTCGGTAGGTGGCTCGGATCGACTTCAGCTTCTTAGGATCAAGCGAGGAGACATGCTCCGGACCGACGAAGATCACCTTAGAGTCGGAGTGCTCCACGAGATGCATCGTATCCTCGGGGGTGAAGGCAGGCAGGATCGGCACCAGCACAGCGCCGTACGTGATCACCCCGAGCCAGACGATACACCACTCTGCACTATCCTCGCCCAGCAGTGCCACATGATCCCCCTTCGTCACGCCGGAGGCCTCGAGGAGGAGGTGAACCCTCGCGACCCCGCGCGCCGCATCGGCATAGCTGTAGATGGTACCGGAGTCGTAGTTGCAGAGCGCGGGGCGGATCCAATGCTTACGGAACGCCTCCTCAAAGAACTTTACCAATGGCTTCTCGATCATCTTTTATCTCTTCTTGTGATGTGGAAAAATGCGCACATAGCTCATGTAAGAGCAAAAGTACAGAAAGTTTTCATTCGCACCGAGATCAGCTCCGGGCATGCCTTAGAGGGGGCTCGGTCACGCTGAAAACTATTACCGGTAATAGTGCGAACTAATACCGATATTAGTCGCGACTAATATCGGTATTAGATATTAGTCTGAAAAACACGCCCTCTGCCACTCTCGGACGAAGCAGCAATTTCGGGGAGTGTGGGGTGTCGGTGGTCTTATTTTTAGTTACCTTTGCAGTCCTGTAACAGAGTTTAATTTTGAAACTGCTATTATATCCCTACCCATGAGACAACTTATCTACGCTCTGTCCCTGCTGGCAGTCTCTCAGACCGCCCTGGCGATCCGAGCTATCGACCGGGACGAGATCCCTCTGGACAGCCTCGAGACGAGACAGCTGGAGGAGGTGCAGGTCTACGCACAGACACCGCTGATCCGAGAGTCCAGTGAGCTCTGGCGTGTGCCGGGCGGCGTCACGATGATCACGCCGACGGTGATGCGGGAGTTTCACCTGCACAACCTGACCGACCTGACGGCGCTGGTGCCGGGGCTCTACATCCCGGACTACGGCTCCTCATCTAATGCACCGATCTACTTCCGCGGCATAGGCTCGCGTAGCGGCTCTGCAGCCACGTCACTCTACATCGACGGGGTGCCTACGCTGACCCAGACACTAAAGAAGGACATCCTCGACGCTGCCTCGATCCGCGTCATGTCTGCCAGCCAGAGCTCCACCTATGGGCGAAACTCAATGGCCGGCAATATCCATGTCCGGACGGTAAGCCCATTTGAGAAGCAGGGGCTGGAGGTACTCCTCCGTGGGGGTAGCTACATGACCGGTCGCGGACAGGCGATCTACCGCACGCTGCTCTCCCCGGAGTGGGGACTGACGGTGGGCGGATACGTGCAATACCTCGGCGGTTACTACACCAATCAGTACGACGGGAAGAAGTCCGACCACTCCCTCAGCGGCGGCGGTACCGTACGCAGCGAGTGGCGCCGGGGACCTCATACCCTGATCCTCTCAGCCAATGCCGACGGTGTGGATCAGGGAGCCTTCCCCTACGCCCCTAAGGACCCCGAGACAGGTAAGGTGATGGCTCCCAATATCAATCGCCCCGGGACGTACAAGCGCTTCTCCACTCAGGAGCGGCTCAGCTACACTTATGCCGGAGACGAGGCAGACCTCCACATCAACGGCGGTGTGGAGTACCTCCACGGCAAGATCCACATGGATCAGGACTACAGCCCGGCCGATGTTTTCTCTGTCAATCAGCGAGAGAAGCAGCTCGCCACGACACTGGAGGTGGCGCTGAAGTCCAAGAGAGACGGGCGCTTCCACTGGACGACTGGGATCTCCGGATTTTACCTCCACTCAGATCATCACTCACCGGTGGAGATCTACCCCGACGGACTGCAGAAGCTGGTCCAGCCTCAGCTCAATCGCGCCATGGCGATGATGGCAAAGAAGGGGATCAAGATGCCGGGTAAGCTGCTCGCTGACACGGAGATGGCGCTGAATAATAATCAGTCCTGGAAGAAGGACTGCGGCGTGGCCGCTTACCTGGAGGGCAGTATCGCCGACTTTGTCATCCCTCGCCTGACTCTGACTGCCGGGCTGCGCGTCGACCTGGAGCATCAGGGCTTTGACTACGACAGTGACTTCGCCTCTCGTGTCATCATGGAGATGAATCGCGGAGGCAAGACGATGCGCATGCCCCAGCCGATCGGAGGGCGTGTGAAGGATCACGGCTCCCAGACCTTCCTCGTCGCTCTGCCCAAGGTGGCACTCAGTTACGATCTGACCGATGACTTCAATGCCTTCGTCACTGTCTCTCGTGGGTACAAGACAGGAGGATACAGCGATCAGGTAATGACGCAGACGGCTATGCAGGCCTCCTTTGCCAGCCTGATGCCGAAGCCAGGGACCAAGCCGGGACGCCCTCAGCCGATAGATCCGGACAATCTGCCGATCGTGCCATCCGACCCCAAGGCTGCAGCCTACGATCCTGAGTACGGGATCAATTATGAGGTAGGCCTCCGCGCTCGTCTCTTCGATGACCGACTCCTCCTGACGACTACCGTCTTTGACACCCGGATCACCAATCAGCAGATCACTCGCTTCGTCACCACAAGTGCCGGACGCTACGTGGACAATGCGGGGCAGAGCCGCAGCACCGGGGTGGAGGCGACCGCCGCCTGGCAGATCATCCCCTCGCTTCGCGCCTCAGTCTCCTATGGGCATGCTAACTCCCGATTTGAGGTATGGCACACCAAGGTGACCAAGCCCTCCGGCGAGAGAGTAGAGGTCGACCTCGCCGGCAACTATGTCCCCTACATGCCGCAGCACACCGCGTCTGCGCTACTGAGCTACCACAAGGGACTCGATCACAAGGTCTTCAGAGCAGTACACGCATCGGCTGAGTACAGCGGCGTCGGACCGATCTACCGTGATCCGGAGAATACGGTGCGCGAGGACTTCTACTCCCTCCTTGGTGCTCGCGCCGGAGTACAGCTGGGGCTGGTGGACGTGACCCTCTGGGGCCGCAACCTGCTCAATACGGAGTACCACCCATTCTACTTCAATTTCTTTGGACAGGATCTCTTCCAGAAGGGGGCACCCCTCACCTTCGGCGTCGACCTTATGATCAGGATGTAATTGCACCTTAAGTCACTGTAGAATAGGAGTCTCGGCGATCGTCGGGGCTCCTCTTCTTATCCCCACTGATGTGTAACTCTATCGTAACGAGGTTAAAATAGGTGGACATTCCTAAAGGAAGCGACCGCCGAGAGTGTTGTGCTTGCAAATGCGGATTCATTTTCCTACCTTTGTGATGTAAAGAAAAGGAAGCAAGCGTGCTTCTGTACAGATAGTACAGCAGTACACGATCATAGACATTCGCGTCGGGCACACGGGAAACTCGTCAATATTAAAACAATTCCGAGACCCTTGGATCTTGCGATGGCGTGCCGTGGCCCTTTATGGGCGGGCGGATTACAAAGCACGATTCATCCTCAAATCCTTACTTTCGGAGTTATCCAAAGTCCCCGACGCGATCTTATAAAGGGCTCACAGAGTGGTCATCCATCCTGTGAGCCCTTTATATTTGCCCCTATGGGAGAGAGATCAATTGGTCTTGTACTTATAGTCCTTGACCTCAGCGAGGTCGGCATTAGCCTTGACAATCTTCTGCTTCAGTCCCTCCTTGTAGTCGCGGTAGCGCTCGGCGAGGTCCTTGTCCGCCACGGCGAGGATCTGGACGGCGAGGAGTGCCGCATTGAGCGAGCCATTGATCCCCACGGTGGCGACAGGGATGCCGCCTGGCATCTGGACGATGGCGAGGAGCGCATCCATGCCGGAGAGGGTGGAGGCGATCGGGACGCCGATCACCGGGACGGTGGTCTGCGCAGCGATGACGCCGCAGAGGTGCGCCGCCATACCGGCAGCGGCGATGATGACGCGGATACCGCGCTCCTCGGCGTGGGTGGCGAAGTCGGTCACCTCCTCGGGAGTGCGGTGGGCGGAGAGCGCCAGCAACTCAAAGGGGACCTCCATCTGCTCCAGGAGGTTGAGCGCTTTCTTCATCACCGGCAGGTCGCTGGTGCTGCCCATGATGACACTGACGATGGGCTTATTGATTGCAGCCATAGCTTGATATTCTGTATGTGTGTAAAAAAATAGGGGAGAGAGTACGACACCGGTCGCCTCTCTCCCCTTGTCTTGTCATAAATCTATCTGAAGTAGATTACTTCTCTACCAGAGCCTTGTAGTCAGCGGCAGAGAGGAGCCCCTCGAGGGCACTCGCATCAGCGATCTTGCCCTTGATGATCCAGCCCTTACCGTAGGGATCCTGATTGACCAGCTCGGGAGCGTCCTCGAGCTCGTCATTGGCCTCCTCCACCTCGATGGTGCAGGGAGCGATCAGATCGGATACGGTCTTGACAGCCTCGATGGAGCCAAAGGGCTCGCCGGCCTCTACGGTACCCTCACCGTCCACGTCTACGAAGACGATGTCACCCAGCTCCTGCTGAGCGAAGTCGGTGATGCCGACAGTTACTTGATTACCCTCAGCGAGGATCCACTCGTGGTCCTGGGTGTACTTCAGGTTTTCAGGAAAGTTCATAGTGTTGCTATTGTTTTGGTTGGCAAATATCTCCAGTACAAATTTAGAATTCTTTTCTCAATCTTGCAACAGGGATCCCCATCCCATCCCTGTACTTAGCTACGGTGCGGCGAGCGACGTCGTAGCCTTGCTCCTTGAGCGCCTTACTGAGCGCCTCATCCGACAGCGGTCGACGCTTATCCTCCACATCGATGATCTCACGGAGGATCTGCCGCACGTGCCGCGTGGAGATCTCCTCCCCGTCGTCCCGGATCGTGCCCTCGCTGAAGAAGTGCCGCAGCGGGAGCGTACCGAAGTCGGTCTGGACATACTTCGTCGACGTGACGCGGGAGATGGTGCTTATGTCGTACCCGATGCGGTCGGCGACATCCTTGAGGATCATCGGGCGGAGCGTGGAGATATCTCCCGTGAGGAAGTACTCGCGCTGCATATCGACGATGCACATCATCGTCGACATCAGGGTCTCTCGTCGCTGGCGAATCATATCCACGAAGGTCCTCGCAGCATCGAGCTTGCCCTTGACAAACTTCCCCGCCTCCCTCTGCTCTCGCGGCAGACCCCTCAGGTCGCCAGTGTAGGCACTCATCTCTTCCTCAAACTGACGATTGACCCGCACCTCGGGTATGTCGCCGTTATTGAGCGTCACGACGAGATCGCCATTGCTCTCCGTCACGATGAAGTCTGGGATGACGGTCTGAGCATTGCCCTCCATGCGGGTGCCGAAGTCGAGCCCCGGGGTGGGATTGAAGGAGACGATCAGTCGGATCGCCTCGCGGATCTGATCGTCGTCCGCATCGCACGCCTCGCTGAGGGCGGTGTAGTGCCGCTTAGAGAGAAGGTCGAAGTGGTCGGTCAGCAGTCTCCCGGCTAGCCGAACCGTATCCGACTCCGGATCGCGACGCTCCAGCTGGAGGAGAAGGCAGTCTCGGAGGTCACGGGCACCCACACCGGGAGGGTCTAGGGTCCGGATCACCTCGACCACCGCCTCCACATCCTCGGGCGTGCAGTAGATCCCCTGATAAATCGCTAGGTCGTCCGACAGTCCCTCGGCGGTCTGCCGCAGGTAACCGTCATCCTCCAGACTGCCGATGACGAAGGTCGCTATCTGTCTCTGCTCCTCATCAAGATCGGTCATATAGAGCTGCCGACGGAGGTACTCCGTCAGCGTCGGCGTGTCTGCAAAGGGGATCTCCGAGGCGGAGGTTCCCTCGGATCGAGCGTTGTGCTTGTAGGCAGAGCCGGGGATATCATCAGCATCGGTGTAGTCGTCCGCATCGATCCCCTCAGGAGATCGCTCCTCAGTGTCGGAGAGCTCCTCGTAGTCGTCCCTCTCCTCACTTCCCTCCTCGAGTGCGGGATTGCGCTCCAGCTCCTGCTTGATGCGCTGCGACAGCTCCGTCTGTGGGAGCATCACCATCTGCATCAGCTGGATCTGTCTGGCGGAGAGCTTCTGTCTCTGCTTTAGTTTCTGCTTATTACCTCCTGCGGTCATATAGTGTCAGCCTCGTATGGGGCAAATGTACGAAGAAAAGGCGGGTCGCCTCCGATAAGAGACGACCCGCCTGTACTATTACTGCTCTATCCTATCGGATCAGAAGCGGTAGCCTACAGTAACGAAGAAGTTGCTGTTGCGGAGTGCGTCACCGCCTTTCATTGCATCCTTAACCTTCTGGCTACGGATATCACCGATACCGAACTGAGTACCCACACCTACCTGGAAGCGGTTGTACTCCACACCGGCACCGACCTGAGCACCCCAGTCGAGACGATTGTAGACACCATCCTTGTCAAACGGCTTGATGTCTGACTTGGACTCAGGCTTCCAGTCTCCTATCTGGATACCACCCTTGCTGGTGCCGGAGACACCGACGCCGAGGTAAGGACCGGCGTTGACGAAGACACCAAGATCATTGCCAAGGTCAAAAGCAAAGTTGGCGAGGACAGGAATATCGACGTAATAGAGAGTCTGCGAAGCGTTAGCTCCGAGCGTAGTCTCACCAATCTTTGTCTCCTTCTTGTACTGGTAGCCCTTCATGGCGAAGTCTACACCGGGCTGGATGGAGATACGGCTCATACCGCCATCGTAGACGGTAATGTCGGCAGCGACACCGGCACGTCCACCATGGAGGATCTCACCCTTAGGGTTGAGACCGGTGATATTGGCAGCCTGGTAGCCACCACGTACGATGAAGCCGATCTGAGCGTTGGCCGTTGCACCGAGGGCAAATACTCCGAGGAGTGAGCCGAGGATTACATTTCTTAGTTTCATAATCTTCTGTAGTTGTTTAGTGTCAAACTTAAGTCCAAGAGCCGACACTCAGACGAGATCCGTCACTCTTGCGTAGCGCAAAGTTAGGGATAAATAGTGGGAAAGCAAGGGATCCGCTTACGAAAACGACCCCAAAGAGCCACTTATTACGCTTCTTTCAGAAAAACTTAGACCTTGACCGACAGCCTGTGTCAGCCAAGGTCTGTTAGCCTTCAGAGTCACCCGGTGCCTAATTAGCGAGCGGAAAACTCGTCCGAGACACTCAGCTTAGCGCGACCCTTAGCACGACGCGCTGCCAGCACGCGACGACCGCCGGCTGATGCCATGCGAGCGCGGAAGCCGTGCTTATTCTTTCTCTTAGTGTTGTGAGGTTGGTATGTTCTCTTCATATCGCTATTAACTCATATGCTCCTCCCTTCCATCGGAGCCGATGGTCAAGATCGCAGATTATTATATCCGAAAAGTAGCGCAAAGGTACTACTATTATTCCGCTAATGCAATGGGAATATAGCTTTTGTCAGGGGTGACGCATCCGAGAGGTACGGATGCCAGCCCACTCATTGTGAAGAGACTGTGGCGCAGCAACCCCAGAGGTTTCCCGAAAAGATTGACTCAGTCCGTATTGACCCGAAAGCTTCAGTGGTGCAAATATACCACCTCCGCCGAGAGAGGTTGTCTCACATTGTCTCTTTCTGTCTCTTCATGTCCAAAGAGGACACACTTGTGCAGCTCTCTGAATTTGGATAAGTTTGAGGATAAAAGAAGACATTACACCACTAACTACCAGAACCAACCATGGAAAAAGACCCGATGAAGAAAAACGGCCTCAAGGACGACCCCTCAAGCCGAAACGCCACCGTCCACCCCGGACGGATGACTCGCGCAGGCGGTGTGCCTGTGTCCAATAACGATGACTCGCAGAGCGCCGGTGCGCGGGGTCCTCTCACGATGGAGGATCACTGGCTCTTCGAGAAGCATGCGCACTTCAATCGCGAGGTGATCCCCGAGCGGCGTATGCACGCCAAGGGCTGGGGCGCCTGGGGGACCTTCCGCGTCACCCACGACATCACGAAGTACACCAAGGCTAAGATCTTCAGCAAGGTCGGCAACGAGTGCCAGATGATCGCCCGCTTCTCCACCGTGGCTGGCGAGAGGGGCGCCGCCGATGCTGAGAGAGACATCCGAGGCTTCGCCGTACGCTTCTACACCGAGGAGGGCAATTGGGACATCGTGGGGAATAACACCCCTGTCTTCTTCTTCCGCGACCCAAAGCTCTTCATCGACCTCAATCACGCCGTTCACCGCGACCCGAAGAGTCATCTCCGTAGCCCTAATATCAACTGGGACTTCTGGAGCTCGCTCCCCGAGTCACTCCTCCAGGTGACGATCACGATGTCCGACCGCGGGATCCCCTCCAGCTTCCGCTTCATGCACGGATTCAGCAGCCACACCTACAGCCTGATCAATAAGGACAACGAGCGGGTGTGGGTAAAGTTCCACTTCCGCAGCCAGCAGGGCATCCAAAACCTCACCGACCAGGAGGCGGAGAAAGTGGTCTCCAAGGACCGCGAGAGCAACGGCCGAGACCTGCAGGAGGCGATCAATGAGGGGAAGTACCCCCGATGGAAGATGTACATCCAGGTGATGACCGAGGAGCAGGCGCGGGAGAAGAAGAATAACCCCTTCGACCTCACGAAGATGTGGCCAAAGAAGGACTACCCCCTCATGGAGGTGGGTGAGTTTGAGCTTAATCGCAATCCTGAGAATTACTTCCAGGACATCGAGCAGCTCGCCATGGACCCCTCCAACCAGGTACCCGGCATAGGCATCTCGCCCGACCGGATGCTGCAGTTCCGCACCTTTGCCTACGCCGATGCCCAGCGCTACCGGCTTGGGGTCAATTACCACCAGATACCGGTCAATTCCCCTCTCGGGGTCAAGGATCCCCACTCCTACCACCGCGACGGACGTATGCGCGTGGATGGGAATAACGGTGGCGAGCTCCACTACTACCCCAATAGCTACGGCGACTGGGAGAGCAACCCCGAGGCGCAAAACCCTGCCCAGGAGGGTGGTCGCGTCGATTACTACGACTTCCGCGAGGACGACCACGACTACTTCACCCAGCCGGGACAGCTTTTCCGGGCGATGACGCCGGAGCAGCAGCTCGTCTTAGCGGAGAATACCGCACGCAATATGGGCGACTCCACGATGCAGATCAAGCACCGCCACATCCGCCACTGCTACCAGGCCGACCCGAAGTACGGTGAGATGGTGGCAGAGGCACTCGGCATCGATATCTCCACTGTCGACACCTCATCCAATGGCGAGACCTCCCGTGAGGACTGGCAAGCTGAGCGTGCCCGCGACAAGGAGCTCGACCACCCGACGAAGCCGGCAGAGCCCAAGAGCGCCGAGGATCTGCCCCCCGAGGGGAGAGACACCAATGTCGCCGACCCCACCACGCTGACCCCTTGGGAGGACGATCCCTATCTCCTCTGAGAAGACCTTTGCAAAATGGTCTTTCGCCGAAAAAAGCGGTGCTTTTTCGGCAGGGACTTTGCAGAATGCCCCAGAAGCAAGGAACTGAGAGTGAGGGCGAAGGGAGTGTGCTAACGCACATGACCAAGCCCGAATCTCGAAAGTGACGCCGCAGATGGGGTATTATGCAAAGGTCTCCTGAGGTAACCACCCCTCCTACATACCATATATACGAGAGAGCCCTCTTCCCGACCTTCGGGGAGAGGGCTCTCTCATGGTTATAGAGAAAAGGGATTACTGACGATCCTTATAGGCCTTCAGTCCGCCTCTCAGCCAGGTGATGTACTTATCCACATCCTCATCGAAGCCGTAGCTGGCGGCGAGGGGATGGCCGGTATTGTCGAGCATGACGTAGAAGGGCTGAGCATTGGAGCCAAACTTCGTCCGCTGGAAGTAGCTCCACCGCTCACCGACCGTCTTAAGCGTACGATGGTCTCCATTGGTCTCAGTCACCTCGAGGGGCTGAGGGAGGCGGGTCTTGTCGTCGACGATCAGCGTGATCAGCACGAAGTCATTGTCCAGTATGTCCTTCACCGTAGGATCGGTCCAGACGGAGGCCTCCATCTTGCGGCAATTAACGCAACCGTAGCCGGAGAAGTCGATGATCACCGGCTTGCCCTCACGCTTGGCGTAGGCCATACCCGCCTCGTAGTCGTCAAACTTGGCGTGCACCTCACTGTCGTAGAGGTTGAAGTCCTGCGTCGTCAGAGGAGGAGCGAAGGCGCTGATCGCCTTGAGCGGCGCACCCCAGAGACCGGGTACCATATAGATGCCGAAGGCGAAGACGATCGTCGCCAGCAGGGTGCCAAACCAGGAGACCGACTCCTTCTTATCATCCGCCGGGAAGCGAATGATCCCGAGGAGGTAGAGACCGAGGAGGAAGGATATGGCGATCCAGAGTGCTACAAACGTCTCCCTGTCGAGGATGTGCCAGCCGTAGGCGAGATCTGCCACGGAGAGGAACTTGAGGGAGAGCGCCAGCTCGATGAAGGCGAGGACCACCTTGACACTATTGAGCCAGCCACCACTCTTCGGCATACTCTGGAGCCAATTGGGGAAGATCGCGAAGAGGGTAAAGGGCAGCGCAAGCGCAAGGGCGAAGCCCAGCATGCCGAGGGTCGGTCCGAGGATATTGCCCTCCGCAGCAGCCTGCACCAGCAGTGTACCGATGATCGGTCCGGTGCAGGAGAAGGAGACCAGCACCAGAGTAAAGGCCATGAAGAAGATACTCAGCAGACCGGACGAGGTGGAGGCGCTGGTGCTTATCTTATTGGTCCAGGAGGAGGGTAGCGTGATCTCGAAGGCACCGAAGAAGCTGATCGAGAAGACCACCAGCAGGAGGAAGAGGAAGATATTGAATATCGCATTGGTCGACAGCTCATTCAGCGCACTGGCTCCGAAGATACCGGTGACGATCAGTCCGAGGGCGACGTAGATCACCACGATCGAGAGGCCGTAGATGATCGCATCTCGGAGGGCGCTCTTCTTACTCTGCGACCGGTGCATAAAGAAGCTCACCGTCATCGGGATGATCGGCCAGACACAGGGGGTAAAGAGTGCCACCAGACCGCCGAGGAAGCCGAGGATAAAGATCTTCCAGAGAGACGTATCGGGGCTGGTAAAGTTCTTGTCCCCGTAGGCTCTCAGCTCGCTCTCGACCGACTCGTAGAGTGCCGCATCGTCCGTGTCCGCCGTCCCCTCAGTCAGAGCGACAGGCTCAGGAGCAGGCTCATCAGCCGTGACCGCACCACCCTCCTCCACATCAGTAGCGGGGACTGAGGTGACGGCAGTCTTGAGATCCTTAGGCCCGTAAGAGAAGGAGTAACGATCGGGAGGCGTGCAGGTCTCATCATTGCACGCCTGCCAGATCAGATCCCCCTGGATGACAAAGTTTGTCGGGTCGAGGATCTGCACCTTCTGCGTAAAGGTCACCTTGCCATCAAACGTGGTGAGGTCCATCGCAAAATTGGGATCGTACGTAGTGGCGGGCTTCCGGTCAGGAGTCAGACCGGTCAGCGCCTTGATCCCCTTACTCTCGGAGAGATCTGCCGTGGTCACGGTGGGACCATCCTTGGGCAGGTCCACACCATATATATGCCAGCCGGACTGGATCGTCGCCGTGTAGGTGAGCGTCACCACGCCGTCAGCATCATTGGTCTGCGCGGTCTCCCACCGCACAATGTTCTCAAACATCTGAGCACCTGCCGGTATGGAGCAGATGGTCGCCAGAAGGAGTGCGAAGAGTGTGACTAAATGCTTACGCATATCTGTGAGTCAGTATAAAAGTTTGGTGTAAAGGTCTTCATAATGGAGCTTAGGAGAGCAGCGATCGAGCTACTCCCCGGTCTCCCGCTTATCCTGTGCCAGTAATAGTCTGAAGTGCGAGGGGATCGGACGTCTCAGGCGAACCGTCTCTCCCGTGTGAGGCATCGTCAGCTCCAGCTCAGTCTGCGCCAGGGCGATCTGATCCCTTGCATAGAAGCGTGAGTGGTACCGTATGTCGCCGAAGATCCGGAGCTTATTGTCCCCGAAGATCTTACGCATCGAGTAGATCCGCGACCCCACCACATCCGCCTCCACGAGGTGGAGGTTGCCCCCCGCCGAGCTGGTGAGAGGCTGTACCTCAGCCCGGACCACGGTCTCCGTGCGGGTGGCGGTGCGTCCCCTCTTCTCCTCGTCACCCGGAGTGGACACCGAGGTGAGCTCAAAGGCCTCTGTCGTCGGGAGTGTCCCCTCCACCACGAGCGCATAGCGCTGATGATGAACGGCGCTGCTCCAGCGGCGAGCAAGGCGCTCCTTCGCCTCCGTCGTCTTGGCGAAGACGACAAATCCTGCGGAGCTCTTGTCGAGACGGCTGAGCATAAAGAGCTTGGCGGCGGGGTCGCTCTTCTTATAGTGACGGCTGAGGATATACATCACCGTATCATGCGGATCCTTATGGGCGGTATTCACCGTGGGGATGCCGGTTTTCTTATAGACCACGACGTACTCTTCATCCTCCCACTCTATCGAGATGAGATGGTGAGAGAATGGAGCGACCGGTGCCAGCCGATGCACCGCCACGGTCGTGCCGGGCTCTACCATCAGCGTCGCCATCGTCGTCGGCTCCTCCGCCACAGAGACCCTCCCGGAGGCGACGAGCCGCTTGGCGGCCGTGCGGGAGCGTCCTGACTTCGCCATGATGAGATCGAGGAGTGCTTGAGGCTCCTCAGGGCTATAGCTCTCCTGTACGGGAGAGGTATTGACCGAGGACGAGAGTCGACGGGCAGGCTTACGAGACGAGCCGCCGCCTCTCCGTGCGGGCGAGGCGGACCGACTCGGTCGATTAGTGGACGATCTCCGGTGAGATCGGGGTGTATTGCTCTTAGCCAAGTTGTAGTGATCTATATGTCTTACGGGCAAAGGTATCTAAAATGGCGCATATCTCTAATAGCCCATCGACCGAGAGAAGAGGGGAAGGCACCCCGGAAAAGCAAAGAGCAGAAACACCCCTGCCGAGGGGGGATATCTATTACCGGTATTAGTGGCAACTATTACCGGTATTAGTGATCACTAATACCGGTAATAATCCGCAGCCTGATCCGGCGGGGGTGGGGATGATCTCATAGGAGACCGACCATCGAGGGAGGCTCCCCGGCAGCCAGTCCGATAGAGTGGCTCCCGTCCGACTTGTCAGACTTGTCCGATATGTCCGACTTGCCCGATATGTCCGACTTGTCCGACCCGTCCGATACGAGAGCACCCCCGCCGGGCTTTCGTCCGACGGGGGTGCTGTATGATGAGCTAGGTCAGATGTGATCAGAGACCGAGCTTGGACTTCACGAGAGAAGTGACATCCTCGCTGCCGTTGCCGACGTAGAGCATCTGGCTGGAGTCCATGATGTAGGTGAAGCCACCATCGTTGCCGACTTTATTGATCGCCTCACGAAGCTTGGTCTGGATGGGGGCGAAGAGCTCTACCTGCTTCTTCTGCATATCCTGCTGAGCCACATTATTGAGGTCCTGGATACGCTTGGAGAGGTCCTCCAGCTCCTGCTGCTTACGGCTCTTGATGGACTCGACCATTGTCTCCTGCTCCTTGACGAAGTCCTGGTACTTGGTCTGAAACTCCTTCTGCAGCTGCACGAGAGTATCCTCGTACTTCTTGGCGAGGTTATCGAGCTCGGACTGCATGGACTTCATCTCAGGCATCTCGCTGAGGACCTTCTGAGAGTCTACGATACCGATCTTGTGGCTCTGCGCACCGGCAAAGATGGGGAAGAGCATTGCAGCACAGAGGATGAGAAACGTTCTTTTCATGGAAATGTATCTTACGTTATTGATTTATATTCAGGGTCATGAAACGCACAAAGGTACGTTATTTCACAGAGATGCCAAGGATCTTAAGGATGTCGTTGCTGATATCGGCGGCGGGGTCGGCGTAGACAATGGTGCCCATGCCGGAGGCGCGGTCGAGGACCATATAGACGCCATACTTGCGGCTGTAGAGCTTGATCGCCTCGTAGACCTTGTCCTGGATCGGCTTGATGCGCTGCTCCTGGAGCTTCGCCATCTCGCCCTTGGGACCGAAGTACTTCTGCTGCAGCTCGGCGGCACGATTCTCCACCTCGACGATCTGCTTCTCGCGAGAGGCGCGCTGGTCGGCGGAGAGGGAGCCCATCTGCTTGCGGTAGTCGGCATAGAGCGTGCCGGCCTGATCCTGGAGCTTCTTCACCTCAGCGGTGTAGCCCTTGGCGGTCTCCTGCAGCTGCTCCGTCGCCTCCTTGTACTGAGGGATATTGGTGAGGATGTACTGCATGTCCACCAGAGCATAGGTGATGTAGTCCTGCGCCTGAGAGGGGAGCGTCATCCCGATCGATGCCACGAGGGCAAGGAGCGTGAGGAGAGCTGTTTTTCTTATCTCTTTCATGTCGTTTATTGTCTTAGTTAGGTAGTAACTGACGTCCAGGGATCAGAACTGCTGACCGAGGACGAAGTGGACGTTGCTGCCACCGATCTGGGCAGATCCGTCCGGGGCATCAAATCCGTAGCCCCAGTCGATTCCCATCAGACCAAGTGACTGTAGCATTATTCTGACGCCCAGACCGGCAGATCGTTTAAGCTGGAAGGGGTTGAAGTCCTTCTGGTACTCCCAGGCGTTACCTGCCTCAGCAAAGCCGAGTACCCAGATCGTCGCCTGATTCTCAAAGATCACCGGATACCGGAGCTCCATGAAGACCTTGGAGTAGACATAGGCACCGTGCCCGCTGGCACCGGAGATGGAGCCGTTGCGGTAGCCACGGAGGCCGATCATCTCATTGAGGTAGCCGTAGTAGGAGGACATGCCGTCACCACCCATGTAGTAGGTACCGAAGGGTGAGCGCTTATAGGGGCTGAAGGAGCCGATCGTACCGGACTCTGCACTCGCCATCAGGACGGGGGTACGCTTGGTATTGATCGGGTCCATAAGGGGGATGAAGAGCTGAGCCTTCCCCTTTACCTTATAGTACTCGATGAAGCGGTAGCGGTCGGCATCGGGGAGCTTCGGGTCGGAGTAGTCGACGCCATCCCAGAGGGAGTACGGCAGGGTCGACTGCGCCTCGATGGAGAAGCTAGAGCCTCGGCGGGTGTAGATCGGGTTGTCGATCGAGGAGCGGGCGAGATTGAGCGAGAGGTTGATGTCATTGGCGACACCATTCTCCATACCGAAGTTGTAGTAGTAGGCGCCCCAGTTGTGCATCCGGTACATATTGTAGGTCAGCCCGAGGGAGACCTGCCAGTTGTCGTCCGGCCAGGTGAGTCGCTTACCGTAGCCGATATTGAAGCGGAGCATGTCGAGGGTCTTGTCCGGGTCGAGTGCACGCTCGTAGAGGTTGGTCATCGCCTCGCGGTAGTACTGGTTGTAGTATCCCATACCATAGCCACCCATACCGTAGCCGCCCATGCCATAGCCGCCCATACCGTAACCGCCATAGCCGTAGCCGGGATAGCCATAGCCATAGCCACCGTAGCCGTAACCGGGATAGCCGTAGCCATAGCCGCCGTAGCTATTCATCAGACTCTGCTGCTGACCGGAGTAGAATCTGCGGTTGATGTCTGTCTGACGGGAGTAGGAGACCGAGACGCTAAACATATTGGGTCGCTTGCGACCAAACCAGGGATCCATGAAGCTGATGCCGTAGCTCTGGTAGTAGCGGGCATTGGTCTGGACATTGAGCGAGAGCGTCTGTCCATCACCACGGGGGAGGAAGTTGTGGTAAGTGGAGCGATCAAGCAAGTTGCGGAGGGAGAAGTTGGTAAACTTCAGTCCCGCCATCAGCAGGAGGCCGGTCTGGCTCCATCCCATCGACAGCTGGACCTGATCATTGGACTTCGGTGTCAGCTGCCACTCGATGTCCACGGTACCGCTCTCCTCGTGAGGGACAATATTGGGGACGATCTTCTCTTGGTCGAAGTGGCCCATCTGGGCGATCATACGCATAGAGCGCATAACGTAGTCGCGATTGAAGAGCATACCCGGCTTTGTGTAGAGCTCGCGGCGAACCACCTCGTCGTAGATCTGTGAGTTGCCTCGGATCGCCACCTTATTGATCGTCGCCGGCTTGCCCTCGTGGATGCGGATATCAAGGGCGACGGAGTCACCCTTCACCTCGGTCTCCACGGGCACCATGTAGGCAAAGAGGTAGCCGTTATTGGAGTAGAGGTTGGAGACCGCATCCTCGTCCTGAGAGATGCGCTCCATGAGCTTCTTCTGATTATAGACATCGCCGGGGCGCATGCCGAGGACCTGCTGGAGCTGGAGGGTCGGGTACTTGGTGTTGCCGACGAAGTTGATCGCCTTGATGTAGTACTTCGGTCCCTCGTAGACCTCGATGTCGATATTGATCTTCTTCCCGTCGTCCGCCTTGTAGATCGTGTCCCGCAGGATCTCTGCGTCGCGGTAGCCCTTGGCGTGATAGGCCTTAAGGATATTCTTCAGGTCCTCCTTGTACTCCTTCTCCACGAACTTCTTCGTGCCGAAGATCTCGAGGATACTGCTCCAGGGGCGCTTGGACAGGTTGAAGACCTCATTTGTCTTCTTCATGGCACGCCTCAGGGCGTTGTCGCTGAGCATCTCGTTGCCGATGAAGTTGATGGTCGAGATCTTCGTCTTCGCATTCTTATTGACGTCAAAGATCACCACCACATAGCCGGGTCGGGAGTTGTCCTCGAGGACGGAGGTGCGTACCTCTACGTTGCTGAATCCCTTAGCGTCGTAGAATCGCTTGATCTCGATCTCGGATCGGTCGAGGATATTGGGCGTGATGAAGGTCCCCTGAGCGAGTGGCTGGAGGCGACCGCCACGGAGATCCTTCTCCTCGCTTTTCTTTACCCCATTGAGCTCAAATCGGGTCAGCCTCGGGCGCTCGGTGATATGGATAGAGAGCCAGACCGAGTCGCCCTCCATACGGTCTGCATCGATGCGGACATTTGAGAAAAGTCCGTTGCGGAGATAGTTACGCACAGCCTGGCTGATCTCCTCACCCGGCACGGTGACCCGCTGTCCCAGACGGAGACCGGAGACATTGCGCACCACCACATCCTCGTAGCTCTCATTACCGACCACCCTCAGCCCGGCGATCACTCTCGAGACGGGACGGGTGTAGGAGACATCCGGCAGGGCCGCCAGGCTGTCCGATGAGGCGACCGTGCGCTCCGACTGAGCCATCGCAGCGCCACTGATAAGAAGAGCGGCGAAGAGGGCAAAGAGTCGGGGCGATGTAGGATATAGGCTTCTGGTCATAAGGGATAGGCGACGAAGCGGTGAGGGTAGGATATTCATGCGTTAGGATGAAGTTTCTTCCAAGGGGAATATATAGCGGGGCTGGAGATCGTCAGGAGTGGTCAGTAGTGCTCTCATCGCCGTCAGCCACCTGATCGCCGGTGCGACCGAAGCGTCTCTGACGGGACTGGTAGTCGAGGAGGGCACGATAAAGGTCTTCAGCCTCGAAGTCGGGCCAGTAGAGATCGCAGAAGTAGAGCTCCGTATAGGCGAGCTGCCAGAGGAGGTAGTTGCTGATCCGACACTCCCCTCCGGTACGGATCAGGAGATCGGGGTCGGGAAGGTCAGGCAGATCGAGATGAGCGGTGATGTCGCAGTCGGTGATCGGCTCATCGCTGTCGCCCTGCTCACTCCTTAGCCTATTGAAGGCTCTTGTCAGCTCGGAGCGGGAGGAGTAATTGACCGCGAGGACGAGAGTGATACCGGTATTTGACTTTGTACTCTCTACCAACCCTTCAAGTGCCTCCCTTGGCTCCTCAGGCAGACCCTCGAGGTCGCCGATGGTACGCAGCCGGACGTTATTCTCCTCCAGCGTCGAGAGCTCCTCTACCGCAGAGCGAACCAGCAGGGTCATCAGCGCATCCACTTCGGCTCTCGGGCGGCGCCAATTCTCTGTGGAGAAGGTGTAGAGCGTCAGGTAGCGTATCCCGCACTGGGCAGCGGCACGGACGATGCGACTGACGGTCTGCACGCCGGCACGATGTCCCTCTCGTCGCTCCAGTCCGCGCCCGCATGCCCAGCGACCATTGCCATCCATGATGATGGCGGTATGGGTCGGGATGCGGTCAGGGTCGAGCTGAGCGAGGAGCGTATCTGCGGGAGAGGACATACGTATGGCTTACTTCCGGGTAAAATCGTTGATGATGCCGGCGGAGCGGTCGATTGTCCCACGCCAGACGCGGCGCGTCGGCTTACCATCGTGTCCCACACGACCGCCGAAGATGAAGAGGCTCTCCCCCGTGGGCGACTCGTAGTAGTACCCGCCCGCATGGGATATCGGGAGGAAGTCCTTACCGGGTGCCTTCTCGGTCTCCATCTGAGTCCAGGTGACTCCATTGTCGCTACTCTTGAAGATGGTCGACTGGCGCCCCTTCTCATAGACTCCGCCGATCCGGTAGAGCGTCTCCCGGTCAGTCGTAGTGACGTAGAGCGCTCCCTCGGAGGGGTAGACGACATTGGAGGGCAAAGCACCCCACTCCACCAGGTCAGAGGAGAAGAAGCCGGTGGTGATGGGACGACCGGAGGCCAGTGTGCCACCGAAGAGGAGCATGTGAGGCGTCGAGGCAATCTCGTACTCGTGGACATAGCTATCCCGGATCGGGAAGGCCTCCCTCACCGACTCGACCTGCGTAGCGACGTTACTCTGCTTATCGAGCCGATAGATCGAGTAGCTTTTGCCATCCTCTGTACCCACCAGGTAGACCGCACCGGTCCTGACACTCAGGATCTGCATCACGGTAACGCCGGCGGGCGTACGAGACTCCCACTTGACCAGATCAAGTGAGGAAAAGAGGTGCCCCACCCCATCGAGTCCCCAGGTATCGCCCTTGGACGATGTGTATGCCGTATAGGGTCTCAGACCCTTTGGCAGTTGTGCCTCTGCGACAGGACGGATCACGAGCGGGTCGAGGGTCGAGATCTCGAGGAGAGAGGTCTCCTCGCCGAGCCGGCTCAGGAGGTAGCGCCTCTCGCCGGGCAGTACGACCGTCCGGGTCTCCTCGGTCGGGATCGGGAGACCATTGGACATATCGGTCCAGACGAGCTTATTGGGGTCATACCCGTAGGTGAGCACGCGGAAGTCGTAGGTAACCGACTGATTGTCCTTTTTCTTATCCGTCTGGATCGTCAGCTCCATCCGTCCACCCTTGAAGCTGATCAGCGTCGTATCGCTACCCTGATGATCCCAGAGCACCGTCTTGCCGGAGTCGACGTTGCGGACGCTGACCTTGAGCTGGTTGCTCAGCACCAGCTGGAGGTAGGCGGAGTCTAGCTCTGAGCCATAGGGCAGAGGGGTGGTGTTATAGATCCTGTGATTGATATGGTCGATGCTGAAGCGTGTCGTCGGGAGCTGCTTACCGTCCACCTTAGGGAAGGAGAGGACCACCTGACCCGGCACCGTATAGTCGGTATAGATCGGCCGGACATAGTCTCCCGCACCCTGATTACAGGAGTAGAGGAGCACTGCGAGCAAGAGAAGAGCTGAGACCGGTCCGACCGGCTTACGGCTGCGTATAGACATGAGTCCTGTGACTTGAGTTATCTACTGAATATCATCGGAGTGACCCTCCCCTGCGCACGATGGGCAAGTGGGAGTCCGGTCACTTCGGGCAAAGTTACCTTATTTCTGTGAGTTGTGGACACATCCAATTCTTATAGAATGCAAACAGACCCAACGGAAGTCAAGGACACTCACGGGCGGAGGGCGAAGCCAAGGGCTGAGAGGATCTGTCCTTCCTCGGGGCGATAGTTGGTGACCACGTAGGCTTTTGGTTCGCGCGGGAAGCGGTACCCGCTCCGCATCGCCTCGAAGTCGGTGTCGTACCTCCGGCGAAACTCTTCGTCTACCTGAGTGGGGTTAAAGGTGCGGAGCAACGCTCCCCAGACACGCTTCCCCTCCTCGAAGTCATTGAGGTCTATGAGGGGATTTGCCGGCGCCTCGGGACGGATCTCGTCGATACGGTTCGAGGTGAGACCAAAGAAGCGGAGCCCCCAGAGGAGGCAGGTGCGGGTGCCATTTGCCTTGCCGTCCGCACTGAAGCCGGCAATGTGCGGCGTCGCCTGCCAGGCCGCCTCCACCAGCTCCGGCGAGGGATGTGGCTCTCCCTCCCAGCAGTCGATGATGACATTGGAGAGCCGGCGATCCCGCAGCCCCATCAGGAGGGCAGAGGTGTCTGTGACCGCTCCTCGGCAGGCGTTGATCAGGACCGGCATCCGCCTAAGGCTCTTGACGAAAGCACTGTCTACTAAGTGGTACGTGGGGTAGTCGCCATCGTAGGTGAGTGGTACGTGCAGGTCGATGTAGTCGCACTCCTCGGCGAGCGTCTGGAGGGAGACAAACTTCCCCCTACCCTCCTCATCGGCTCGCGGGGGATCATTGAGCAGCACCTCCATACCGAGTACCTTGGCGTAGTGTGCCGCCGCCATACCGGTATGACCGGCTCCGACGATGCCGTAGGTCTTGCCGACGAGGCTGCCGCCCTTCTCGCTGCAGCAGCGGGCAAGCGAGCAGCCGACATACTGACCGACCGACTGAGCGTTACAGCCGGGGGCATTGTACCAAGTGATCCCCGCCTCCTCGCAGAAGTCGGTATCGATGTGGTCGATGCCGATCGTGGCGGAGGTGATGAGCTTGACGGAAGAGCCCTCGAGGAGCTCCCGACTGCACTTCGTGATGCTCCGGACGATGAGCCAGTCGGCATCGCGCACTGCCTCCGGAGTGATCTCAGGATTGGGGAGATAGTGGACCTCTCCCAGCTCCTCCAGTACCCCTCTGAGATAGGGGATGGAGGCTTCGGCTATGATCTTCATCTCCTACTTGACGAGTGAGGCTGCGGCGATGAGCTTGATGTCACGGATCATGGAGAGGACGCCATTGGATCTCGTGGGGGAGAGATTCTCCTTCAGCCCGATCTTGTCGATGAAATAGAAGTCAGCCTCTGCCACCTCCTGTGCCGGCTGTCGGTCGACGACGCGAAGGAGGAGGGCGATGATCCCCTTGACGATGATTGCATCGGAGTCCGCCTCGTAGTGGATCGTCCCATCCGGCTGAGTGTGACCCACCACCCAGACGCGGCTCTGACACCCCTCGATGATATGTTCGGGAGTCTTCTCCTCGTCGGGGAAGGGAGGAAGGTCATTCCCCATCTCGATGATCATCTCGTAGCGCTCCATCCAGTCATCGGTGAGCTCAAAGTCCTCGATGATCTCGTCTTGTATCTCGTTGATAGTCATTTCTCTCTTTCTACTCATTCACTTTTTCGTCAGCACGGTCCAGACCGTGGAGCCTACCGCATGCAGCGTCTCGCGACTGATGTGCTCCATGGTATCGTCGAGGGTGTGCCAGGTGGCGGGGAAGCCTGTCGGGCGCGCCGGATCATAGTCGACAATGTCGAGGCAGGGGATGCGGCGGTGACGGATCACGAAGACGTGGTCGTCCACCAGCCCACCCCCCACGGCGTTGTGGAAGTAACTGCCATACCCCAGGTCATGTGCTGTCTGCCACACCTCCGTCACTGCACGACCGGCACTCTCCTGCGAGAAGTACTCGCGGTAGAAGGCTGCCCCCTCGCCACCGACCATATCAAGCAGGATACCCAGGTCTGCCCGATAGTCAGGTGTGTGGGGATTCTTGGCCCAGTACTGCGCTCCCATGCCCCAGGTCGACTCGGTGTCACCGTCATACTCGGCAAACTGTGGCACGCCGTAGTCCTCAGCATCGAAGAGGATGATGTCCACTCCCAGACCGTCCCGGAGTCCCTCCGACTGCAGCAGTCTGGCGATCTCCAGCAGCACCCCCACCCCGGATCCGCCGTCATTGGCTCCGTCAATCGGGGTGTGCCACTTGGCAGGATCGCTCTCCGCATCGGCATAGGGGCGGGTGTCCCAGTGGGCAAAGAGGAGGACTCGCTCCCTGGCCTCGGGTCGATACTGACCGATGACATTGACACACTTGAGCCGAGTGCCGTCGTAGGCGGTCAGCGTCATCGGCTGCTCGATCACGTCGAGACCATGGCGACGCAACTCCTCCAAGAGGAAGGCGGCGCACTGCTTATGCGCCTCGCTCCCCGGGACCCGGTGTCCAAAGGCGACCTGGCGAGCTACATAGGCGTAGGCAGAGTCGGCCGAGAAGGGCGTCTCCACCACCGCCCGGGTCTCTCCCTCGGCTGCAGACTCACGACTGCCCTCCTTCTCGCCGCCACACGAGGCAGACATTAGGATCAGACTCAGGAGAGAGAGGAGGAGCGATAGCTTATTTCTTACCATTATATATGAGTGTAAAGGGGTGTGCAAAGAGGCTGCGGGCGGTCTCCATCAGGCTCTCCGTCGTGACTGCATCGATCCGGGCAAAGTACTCCTCCAGTGCCTCGTACCGCCCTCGGAGGAGCATCTGACGACCGAAGGAGAGGAAGGTCGACTCCGACTGCTCGGAGGAGACAAGGGCGAGCCCCTTGGTCTGCTTCTTCCACGCCCGGAGGCTCTGCTCCGACAGGGGCTCCTGCATCAGGCGATCCAGCTCCTCGAGCACGATACCGAGTGCCTCGTCGGCGTGATCATCGTCGCTGCCGAAGTAGATCTGCCACCAGCCCACATCGGGGAAGCAGGTGACGGAGGCCTCGACATTGTAGACCCAGCCGCGCTGCTCCCTCAGTTCGACATTGAGCCGGGTATTCATCCCATCTCCCGCCAGGAGCTGGAGGAGGAGGTTCTGAGCCGCACGGTCGGGATCGTTGTAGGTCACGCCAAGACCGCCGAGGAGCGTATGCGCCTGGTGGGTTCGGCTGTGGACGATATGGGGCGACTGGTCGGTCAGCGCTATGGGGAGCTGCAGCTCCGGTCTGGGTGAGGACTGGACTCGGGAGGAGAAGGGCTCCGAGAGGTACCGCTGACAGAGCTCCTCGAAGCGCTGAGGCGTCACCTGTCCCATCACGAAGAAGAGCAGCCGATCGGGGCGAAACGTGCGCTCCGTATAGCTCAGCAGATCCTCCCGACTCATCCGATCGAGACTCCGGGTGTCACCGAGGATCGGGTGTGCCAGGGTCCAGTCCCGGAAGAACCGCTCGTCCCACTCGTCGAAGATCCGATCCGACGGGGTGTCCCGGTAGAGATTGATCTCGTCGCGCACCACTCCCCGCTCCGGCTCAAGCTCCCGCTCAGGGAAGGTGCTGTGGCGGATCAGATCTCCGAGGAGCTCCATGGCTCGTGTCAGCTCCCCTCGCGGACCGACTGTATAGACGACGGTCTCGTCCTTCGTCGTATAGGCATCGATGGAGCCGCCCACCACCTCCATCCGATTGCGGATGTGGTCGGCACGGCGGTGGGTCGTCCCCTTGAAGAGGGTGTGCTCGACGAAGTGAGCCAGCCCCGGCAGCCCCTCGGGATCATCCCGGCTACCGGAGTGGATCCCAAATCCACACCACACCACTCGACTCCGTACCGGGAGCAGGGCGCAGCGCAGACCGTTCTCAAGCGTCACCGTATGGTATGCAGCAGTCATTGTCCTCACTTTTTTCGCCACAAAGGTACCCTTTTTACCACTCTTCCCCTCAGCTGCTCCGGCGCCCCAGATCGGGGGGACGCATTTGAGCCTTAAAGCAAAGAGGTGATAATCCCTTTCGCTATGCAATCCCGTCGACTGATCCCTCCCCTGCTGCTACCACCTGCCGATCCCGCAGGGGCGAAGCCCCGGAGGGATGATCGCTTTTTAGACCGGGTGTCGAGGCACGAAGTGCCGAAGACCCCGGGAAACGATGACGCATTCAAGGTATACGACCCCGCCAGGGTGTCGCACATACCAGTCAGTCAATCAGTGCGACACCCTAGCGGGGTCGCGGGATCGCTTGCAATGCCTGCCCCCCCGGGTCGTCGGGGCTACGCCCCTTGACCCGGGGCTAAAAAGCGGGCACCCCTGCCGGGGTGCTTCGTATCCCACTCTTCGCGATGAGTTAAATGACTTGTGTAGAGCTCAAATGCGTCACCCCCGGGCTCCCCGGATCGGAGCGAATGAAACCAAACGAAGCGCTGCAAACGGTCTGACTCACAGATCTAATAAAGGTGCTAAAAGAGACATCTCTCAAGAGACTGATTATCAGCCCCAAAAGATCTGTCGTCTCTATTACCGATATGAGACTTATCTAATACCGGTATTAGTGATCACTATTACCGGTAATAGTTTTCCCTGCTGTCCGGGAGGTCGGCAGCAGGGGTGGAGGTGATTGTAAGGGCGGGGTTATAGTCGCTCCTCGTCAGCGGGGCGGTGCCCCTTGTGGAGGTGGTAGGAGATCCGCTCCACGATGACGCAGAGCATCGGCGCAGTGATCAGGATCGTGCGGAGCGCAACGGGTGAGAGCCGGCTCGTGCGACCCATTCCGATGAGCAGTCCCAGCAGGATGTAGAGGGGATAGAAGAGGATCGGGTACTGCTTCCTGATAAACGTCCGATCAGGGAGCAGGCGATCACGCCCGATGGCCCGGCGGAGCAGTAGGCCTACTGCGAGGGCTCCGACGAGCGCCCCGAGGGAGAGCCACAGCGGCACCACCTCCCTGGGCGCGAGATAGACTGCCGTTAGGAGTAAGAAAAACTCGCACATCCACTGGTACAGGGTGCGGCTGTGCCGGCTCCGCCCGCTGATCGCACCACCGAGGTAGACGATGGCAAGCAGCAGCGGCACGACGAAGTAGTAGCCGATCTTATCCATGGGGCGATCCTGTGTCGATCAGACGTTGAAGCGGAAGTTCATGATGTCGCCGTCCTGCACGACGTAGTCCTTCCCCTCGATATTGAGCTTGCCGGCCTCCTTGACTGCCTGCTCGCTCCGGAGGGCGATGAAGTCGTCGTACTTGATCACCTCGGCGCAGATGAATCCGCGCTCGAAGTCGGAGTGGATCACGCCAGCCGCCTGCGGGGCCTTGCTCCCCTTAGGATAGGTCCAGGCGCGAACCTCCTTCTTCCCCTCAGTAAAGTAGGTCTCCAGCCCCAGCAGCGCATAGGCGGTGCGGATCAGACGCGAGACGCCGCTATCCGAGAGCCCTGCCGCCTCAAGGAACTCCTGTCGCTCCTCGTAGGTGTCCAGCTCAGCGATGTCCGCCTCCATCTGAGCCGCCATCACCATCACCTGCGCCTCCTCGTCCTTCACCGCCTCACGGACGGCGTCGACGAAGGCATTTCCACTCACGGCATCGTCGTCGGTGACGTTGCAGACGTAGAGGACCGGCTTGGCGGTGAGTAGGAAGAGCTCACGGAAGCACTTCCCCTCCTCACTCTCGGGGTCGATGTCGAGCGTGCGGGCGTTTTTCCCCGCCTCGAGGATCGGCTTGACCTGCTTGAGGACGCTCAGCATCGCCTTGGCGTGCGGGTCGCCACCGGAGGCGGTGTGCTCCGCCTTCTTCCACCGACCCTCAATCGTCTCGAGGTCCTTGAGCTGCAGCTCGGTGTCGACCACCTCCTTGTCCCTCACCGGGTCGATGGTCCCATCGACGTGGACGATATTGGGGTCCTCGAAGCAGCGAAGCACGTGGATGATCGCGTCGGTCTCGCGGATATTGGCGAGGAATTGGTTCCCCAGCCCCTCGCCCTTGCTGGCACCGCGCACGAGCCCGGCGATGTCGACGATCTCCACCGTCGTCGGGACGATGCGCTCCGGGTCGACGATCTCGGCGAGGGCATTGAGTCGCTTATCCGGCACGGTGATCGTGCCGAGGTTTGGCTCAATGGTGCAGAAGGGGAAGTTGGCCGACTGAGCCTTGGCATTGGAGAGGGAATTGAAGAGAGTGGACTTGCCGACATTGGGCAGCCCGATGATACCGCACTTGAGTGACATGGGTCTTGATGGCTTGATTGGGTGGTGTCAGATCTTTTCCGAGGGAGTGTCGATGGGAGACTTTAGCTCCATCATCTTGCGCTGCCGCTCACGCGCCTCGGTGACGCGCTTCATCAGGTCGACCGGGTGATCCACCTGCTTGTCGGAGAGAGCGGCGTCGATCACCTCGCTGATGTCGCGGACGTAGACGAAGGTGAGGTCCTCTAGGTACTCGGACTTGATCTCATCGATGTCCTTCTTATTCTCCTCGCAGAGGATCAGCGTCTTGATGCCGGCGCGCTTGGCGGCGAGGATTTTCTCCTTGATCCCTCCCACAGGGAGCACCTTACCCCGCAGCGTGATCTCGCCTGTCATGGCGATGTGGGGCTTGACCTGGCGCTGGGTGAGCGTAGAGATGAGTGAGGTGACGATGGTGATGCCGGCGGAGGGGCCGTCCTTGGGGATCGCGCCCTCCGGCACGTGGATGTGGAGGTCCCAGTAGTCGAAGAGATCCGCATCGATGCCGTACAGGTCGGCATGGCTCTTGACGTACTCGAGGGCGAGGGTGGCGCTCTCCTTCATCACGTCACCGAGGTTACCGGTCATGCTGAGCCTCCCCTGGCGTGAGGGGATGGCGGCACTCTCCACGAGGAGGATCACGCCGCCGACGCTGGTCCAGGCGAGACCGGTGACGACCCCGGCGTACCGATTGCCCTCATACTTCTCCGGCTTGTGCTTCTCCGGACCGAGGAGCTCGGGGAGGTCGGAGGGGGAGACGGTGACGGGGAAGAAGGTGCGCGCCCGCTCGCGCATCTGGTCCTCCTTGGTGAGACGGATCTCCTTCCCCTCCGCATCAGTACGGGTCTCGGGGATCTCCCGTGCCTGAGCCTCAGGGCTCTCAGCATGCTCCATCGCCTGCTTGGCAAGCTTGCGGAGGAGCTCACGGATGCGCTTGTCGAGCTGACGCACACCGCTCTCGAGGGTATAGTCCTCGATCAGCCGGTCGATGGTCCGCTTGGAGAGCTTCACGTCGCCCTTCCTCAGCCCGATCTGGTCGAGCGAATTGGGGATCAGGTGTCGCTTGGCGATCTCCACCTTCTCCTCCGGGATGTAGCCGCTCACCTCGATCATCTCCATACGGTCCCGCAGGGGGCCGGGGATGTCTCCGACGTTATTGGCCGTGGCGATGAAGAGCGCCCGGCTGAGGTCGTAGTCGAGGTCGAGGTAATTGTCGTGGAAGGTATTATTCTGCTCGGGATCGAGCACCTCGAGGAGGGCACTGGAGGGGTCGCCCTTGTAGTCGTTGGCGAGCTTATCCACCTCGTCGAGGACGAAGACGGGATTGCCCGAGCCGGCCTTGAGGAAGCCCTTGATGATCCGTCCCGGCATCGCTCCGATATAGGTGCGTCGGTGACCGCGGATCTCCGCCTCATCGTGCATACCGCCGAGGGAGATCCGGACATACTTCCGCCCGAGAGCGCGGGCGATGCTCTTGCCGAGGGAGGTCTTGCCCACACCGGGAGGGCCGTAGAGGCAGAGGATCGGTGCATGGAGGTTGCCCTTGAGCTTCAGGACCGAGAGATGCTCGAGGATGCGCTCCTTGACTTTCTCGAGACCGAAGTGGTCCTTGTCGAGAATGCGCTGGGCGGTCTGGATATTGAAGTTATCCTTCGTCACCTTATCCCACGGCAGGTCGAGGATCGTCTGGCAGTACTGGAGCTGGACGCTGTAGTCCGGGCTCTGGGTGCTCATGTGCCGCAGCTTGGCGACCTCCTTGCGGAAAGCCTCGCCCACCTCGGAGGGCCACTTTTTCTTTGCCCCCTTGGCGAGCATCGTCGTGATCTGATCCTCGTCGTCATCGGAGAGCTCCTTGCGGATCTGCTGCATCTGCTGCTGGAGGAAGTAGTCCCTCTGCTGCTTGTCCATCTCGCTCCGCGTCTGGAGGCGGATCTTCTGCCGCAGGGTCTGCAGCTCGGCCATCTGATTGAGGAGCGGGAGGAGGAGGAAGCCGCGCTGCTTCATGTCCGAGGTGAGGAGGAGCAGAATCTTCTGCTCCTGCTCCTCGGGGAAATTGCTGGCGCTGAAGTTGATGATCACCGTCGGGTCTTGCAGTCGGTGAGCCGATGCGATGAAGGGCTTGGGCACGTCGCCCTTGAAGATCAGGAGCTGGATCATCACCTCCTTGATCGTCATGGCAAGGGCGCGATACTCCATGTCGCTCTCGTCCGGCTCCTCCTCCGGGCTGAGGGTGTAGGAGGCCTTGACGAAGGGGCTGACGCTCACGAAGTCGCCCAGCCGGACGCGTACCTTACCCTGCATCACGACGGTAAGCATCCCGTCACCCATATCGGCCACATGCATCACCTCAGCGATGATGCCGTAGTCGATCAGGTCCTCGCGAGTCGGCTCCTCGATGGCGGGATCCTTCTGCGTCGCTACGAGGATATGCTTATTGTCCGCCGTGGAGAGGTAGTCGAGGATGCGCTTGGACTTATCCCGCCCGACGATGAGCGGCATCGCCACGTAGGGGAAGAGCTGGTCTGTGCGCATCGGCAGGAGAGGCAGCACATCCGGCAGCTCCTTAATGTCCTCCTCGAAGTCCAGTCTCTCATCGTACTCAGGCAGTATCATAGGCATCATTTGCGGTCTCTGCGGAGTGTCGTCGTCCTCCTCGAGCTCTATATCGTCGATATCAAACATGCTGATCGTCAGTTCTGTTACGGCATAGCAACACTTCCCTACGCCAATAGTGTGCAAAGGTACCAATAATTGACCACAGCCCTACCTCCCGACCGACCGGATGGGTCGGGCAGAAGGTAGGGCGAAGGCACCTGGGCGAGACGACTGAGGATAGGGTCAAGGGTGATCCTACCTATCGAGCATCTCTACGACTGATCTTAGTTTGAGATCTTGTGAGGATTACTCATATCGAGCGTATCCCCATGGGCGCTGTCGATAATGATCAGCCGCTTATCCATTCCGGTGGTATCCACCTTAGATAGATCGAAGAAGAAGTAGGATCTCTCGTCGGGACCGAGACTGTCGAGGGATGCCTTAAAGAACTCTCCGCCCTCTCTCATTTGGCGAAGGCAGTCCTCATACTCCTCTGAAGTGATGCCCTGACGAAGCAAATCCTCACGAGAGCAAGTAAACTTCAGTCCATCCTTCGTCATAATTACATTGTCTACGAGCACTTGCTTCTTCTGCTCATCGGTCAGTGCGGTCTGATCCGTCTTCTGTCCAGTACATCCTGCAAGCATACCACCTGATACACATACTGTAGTGGAGACTGTTGCACATTCGAGTTTAGGCGCTTTGGACTGACTTTTTGCTGATTTTCGTCATTTTCGGTTCGAGAAATCGCCTTGTTATTTGATTTTTTCCTCTGTAAAAGCTCATATTTGGAGCTTTTACAGAGGATTTCTAGTAATTATCTCATAACAAGTGCTCCTCTTATAGAGGCTTCTTCATTTTCCAATATTTTATTGAGGTATAACTGGGGAGCTCTTTTGATGTTGTAGCAAATGGCTTCAAGTATATTTTGTGCGTGCGTCTTAGCTAATCCCCGATATCGACACTTCCCTCCGTGAAACCAGCGTCGGATACTTCCAAAGGTACGCTCAATTTTATTTCGATACTGGCTTATCTGTCGATTGAACTCTTTATCTTTATCACCAAGTGGCTTCCCTTTTGTCGCTTTTCTCATTATCCCATCTTTGAGCCCGTGACCAGCTAGATGTTCTCTATTGGCCTTGGAGGTGTACCCTTTATCGGCTAATACCATTACTCCTTTTTGAAGGGCTCCTTTCTCTATGAGAGTTGGAAATTCTGTCGTGTCTGAGACATTGGCAGAGATGGTGGTGAGGGTATGCACAAGGCCTTCTCCGTCTGTCAAGACATGTTTCTTGTACCCATATCTAAACTTCTTACATTTTACCACCCACCAGGCTTCCGTATCCACACCTGGTTTTGCACTACCCACTTTTACTTGATAGCTCTGTTCTTCCTCTTTAGCTTCTTCGCTTCTGGTGTCCTCTTTATCCTCGGCGACTTCTATCTTGACAGAACCATCGGAGGCATATGGACTATCAACTATACTTGCATCCACCAATGCTCCCGTCTCAATCTTCATAATTCCATGGCGTTGTAGCTGCTTATTGAGTAGGCTCAAAAGTTTACCCCACAAGTCTTTCTCTACAATCGCATTGCAAAAACGGCAAATGGTGCGGTGATCGGGAGAGACGTGTTCCATATCAATGTCAAGAAACTTTCCAAAGCTGATAGAGTCGTTAATACGCTCTTCAACGGCTCGGTCACTCAAATTATACCAAGTCTCTAAAAGCAGGATCTTAAACATTAGGACTCCATCACAAGTAGGTTCTCTCTTCGCTTCAGCTCTCTTATTTAGCTTTTTATTTATGAGTGTTTGAAATGGTCTCCAATCAATGACTTTGTCAATTTGCTCTAGAAACTCATTGCGTGCTCTAGAACTTCTCAATTCGGTAAACACCTCAGTAAATGAGGGCGCATTGTTGCTCGTTTGCTTGAATCCCATAACTATTTTATCTATTAAGTAATACTCTATTTCTCCTCTTTATACACTAATAATCAATGACACACGCAAAATTTAAGCCGGTTTTTCGTGCAACATTCTCTAAAAACTTCTTAACTACTTGGATTTTCACGCACTCATTGGGTAAGTTTGCAAGTACTCTAAAAAAAGAAAGAGACCCGAACTGACAAAAGAAAAGAATGAATATGAAAAAGTCTTCGATGAGACTAATAGGGTTAGTGGCTGTAGCAGTTGCGGCACTACTACCCCTGAGTGGTTGTGACAAGAAAAAGGGCGGTCAAGGGCAACAAGCCGATGGCACCACCTACACCGTACGAGAGCTGAAGGAGCAGCAGATCACTTTACCATCGATCTACCCCACTACACTTCGGGGCAAGTTGGATGTGGAGATACGCCCACAAGTGGCTGGACCCATCACTCAGGTGGCTGTAGATGAGGGAGCCAAGGTGCGTAAGGGGCAGCTCCTCTTTGTGCTGGACCAGGTACAGTTCCAAGAGGCGGTCAATGCTGCTGTGGCTGTGGCTGAGTCGCAGGTGGCAACTGCCGAGCTAACGGCCAAGAACAATCGCCAGCTAGCCAGCGAAAATATCATCGGGGACTACGCACTCCAATCGAGCGAAAACCAACTCGCCACCGCCAAGGCCTCACTTGCCAGTGCCAAGGCTCAATTGGCGAGTGCCCAGAAACAGCTCTCCTACACCCGTGTGGTAAGCCCTACCGATGGCGTAGTGGGTAGCATCCCATACCGCGTGGGGAGTCTCGTATCGCCACAGATGCCACAGCCCCTCACCTCGGTGAGCGATATCAGCGAAATGTATGCCCACTTCTCTATCACCGAAAGGCAATTCCTCGCACTCTCTCGTGCCCATGGAGGGCTCAAGGAGGGTCTCTCCTCTATTGGCGGTATTGAGCTCCGCCTTATTGATGGCACGCTCTATCCACACAAAGGCGTGCTAGAGACGGTGAGTGGGGTACTCAACCCTACCACAGGTTCGCTCAATGTGCGCGTGCTCTTCCCCAACCCAGACCGCATACTTCTCAGTGGTGCTACGGGCGGGGTGATCATCCCCAACGTGATTGAGAATGCTATTGAGGTGCCACAGCTAGCCACCTTCCAACTACAGAAGAATTCATTTATCTACGTTGTGGACAATGAAGGCAATGTCTCCGCACGAGGGATAGAGCTACTGCCACAAAATGATGGACAAAACTACATTGTTACCTCTGGTCTGTCGGCAGGCGACAAAGTGGTACTCGATGGTGCTGTAACCCTCCGGGAGGGCATGAAGATTAAATATCAAATGGAGGAGCGGTAATGAAACTAGACGGATTTATCAAGCGACCAGTCCGCTCCTCGGTCATCTCTATCATCATCGTGCTACTGGGACTGATAGGCATCACTAGCCTGCCAGTAGAGCGCTACCCCGATATAGCACCACCTACCATATCAGTCCAAGCCATCTATCCAGGAGCCGATGCCGAGACGGTGGTGAATGCAGTGCTCTCGCCCCTTGAGGAAGCGATCAATGGCGTAGAGGGTATGACCCACATGACCTCCAGTGCCAGCAATGCTGGCTCTGGCTCGATTACGATCTACTTCGACCCAGATGTCGACCCCGATATGGCACAGGTTAATGTACAAAACCGTGTGACACGTGCTCAGGCACTACTCCCAGCTGAGGTGACTAGGTCAGGGGTGAGTGTCAATAAACGACAGAGTAGTACACTGCTCCGTATTGCTATCGAGGATACCGATGATAGATACGACGACCTCTTTCTACAAAACTATGTAGATATCAATATCCTCCCCCAGATCATGCGTGTGCCTGGTGTGGGAGAGGCCTCGGTACCAGGTGCCAAGACCTATACCATGCGTATCTGGCTGAAGCCCGATGTGATGGCTCAGTATGGCTTGATCCCTGCCGATGTGATGATGGCACTGCAGGAGCAAAATATTGAGGCGGCTCCTGGTCAGTTGGGCACACAGGGCAATCAAGCCTTTGAGTATGCCCTCACCACTAGAGGACGCCTTAAGAATGCCGATGAATTTGGCAATATCATCCTACGAGCCGACGCCAATGGCCAGCTCCTCCGCCTCAAGGATGTAGCGGATGTGGAGCTAGGTGCCCTCTACTACTCAGTGGTGGCATCACGCGATGGCAAAACCTCTATCAATATCGGGGTTAACCAGATTGCAGGCTCCAATGCTACCCAAGTGGTAAAGGATATAGAAGCGCTGATGGAGGAGGTAAAGAAAGACCTTCCACCTGGCTTAAGTATATCCTACGGCATGAATGTCAATGACTTCCTCTACGCTGCTATGGGCAATGTGCTACGCACCTTGCTTGAAGCATTCCTCTTGGTAATGCTTGTGGTCTATATCTTCCTCCAAGACTTCCGAAGCACCCTTATTCCAGCTATTGCCATCCCAGTGTCACTGATAGGTACCTTCTTTTTCCTACAGCTCTTTGGCTTCTCCATTAATCTACTGGTGCTGAGTGCTCTAGTGCTAGCGATTGCTATTGTGGTAGACGATGCCATCGTGGTGGTAGAGGCGGTACACGCCAAGCTCGACCAAGGATACAAAAGCCCACAAGCTGCCTCTATCAAGGCGATGGAGGAGATAGGAGGAGCGATCCTCTCTATCACGATGGTGATGATGGCGGTATTTATCCCTGTGAGCTTTATTGGCGGTGTCTCTGGAGCATACTACCGGCAGTTTGGTATCACTATGGCGATCGCGATAGCCCTCTCTGGTGTCAACGCCCTTACCCTCACCCCAGCACTGTGTGCCTTATTCCTAAAGCCTGCTAGCGACGAAAGTGGCAAGAAGCCCAAGTTTATAGAGCGCTTCCACATAGCCTTCAACACCTCCTACAATCGCCTGCTCGGCAAGTACAGAGGTGCCCTAAAGAGGATCGCCCCTCGCAAGCTACTCACCTCAATTGCGGTAGTGGCAACACTCATCATCACTGCACTACTAGTAGGCAATACCCCCACTGGCTTTGTGCCTGAGGAGGATAATGGTGTAGTACTGGCTCAGGTAAGCCTTCAGCCAGGTGCTTCACTAGAGGAGAGTACCAAGGTACTCTACGAGGTGAGCAAGGTGATCCACCAATTCCCAGAGGTAGAGTCGGTAACAGAGTTTGCGGGATTTGGCCTGATGAGTGGGGTCGGCAGCTCTTATGCCACCCTTATCGTAGAGCTCAAGCCGTGGAGTGAGCGCCCCTCCAAAAAGAATAGTTCGGCTGCCGTGCAGCAGAGGATCATGCAGAGGTTTGCCACCCTCCCCAATGCTCGCCTTATGGCCTTTGTGCCACCGACTATTCCAGGGTATAGTGCCTCGGGTGGTGTACAGATGGACCTCCAGGATACCAATGGTCGGGAGTTATCGGACTTCTATAATATTGCAGTAGGCTATATTGCCGCCCTCAATCAGCGACCCGAGATAGCAGCTGCCTTTACCACTTTCAACCCTAGCTTCCCCATGTACCGCGTGGATGTAGATGCAGCTAAGCTCAAGATGGCAGGGATCTCGCCACAGACCATCTATTCCACCCTTCAGGGCTACATTGGCGGTATGTATGCCTCCAACTTCAATGCCTTTGGGTACCTCTATAGGGTGTACCTACAAGCCGGGCCAGAGGATAGGGCCAACCTCTCTGATCTCCAAAAGATCTATGTGAGAGGGCCTCAAGGTATGGCTCCTATCAGTCAGTTTATCTCGCTTGAGAAGGTATATGGCCCGCAGGTGATCAATCGATTTAACCTATTTAATTCGATCAACGTCAATGCCACGCCAGCCCCTGGTTACTCATCGGGAGAAGCTATCAAGGCGGTTGAAGAGGTGGCCGCAAGTGCCCTACCATCGGGCGTGGCCTACGAGTTCTCTGGCCTTACCCGTGAGGAGCAAAAGGGTGGTGGAGCAGGCTCTACCGTAATGGTGCTACTGCTCTCACTTGTATTTATCTACCTACTTCTAGCTGCTCAGTACGAGAGCTTCGTGCTACCACTTGCGGTGATACTGTCAGTACCCTTTGGGCTGATGGGCACCTTTATGTTCGCAATGATCTTTGGCGTGGAGAATAATATCTACGTACAGATTGCAATGATCATGCTCATAGGCCTACTCGCCAAGAATGGCGTGCTGATCGTGGAGTATGCCCGCCAGCACCGCCACCAAGGATATAGCATACTGGAGGCGACCATCACGGCTTCTGCAGAGCGTATGCGACCTATTCTCATGACCTCCCTAGCGATGATCATAGGCCTCCTGCCACTTATATTCACCACAGGTGCAGGTGCCGCAGGCAACTTCTCGCTCGGTGTAGCTGCTGTGGGTGGTATGCTAATAGGTGTGCTATTGCAGGTGATCTTTGTGCCTGGACTTTACTACATTGCCCAAAACTGGCAAGAGCGGATCCACCCCATCCAATTTGAAACTAAAGATGATTCGAAAGATGAAGAATAAGTATTATATCCTATGTCTCTCCCTGATACCACTCCTCCTCTCTAGTTGCGGTATCTATGGGAGCTACCAGCGCCCAGAGGAGATCACGGCGGAGCGACTTTTCAGAGCTCCCACTCTGCCCAATGACACAGTACCAGCAACAGATCAAAATATTGCTACCCTTTCGTGGCAAGACTTTTTTAGTGACCCTCAGCTGAAAGGACTGATCAAGACCGCTCTAGAGCGCAATGCCGATATCCGCATCGCCCAGCTAGGGCTAGAGCAGTCCAAGGCGGCATTGCTATCCGCCAAGCTAGGGTTCCTTCCCAATATCTCTGCAGCGCCATCGGGGCAATACAGCTATAATACCGAAGTGTGGAGCTACAACCTCCCCATCACCGCCAGTTGGGAAGTTGACCTCTTCGGGAAGCTTCGCAATAGTTTGGAGCAACAAAAAGCTCAGACCCGACTTGCAGAGGCTCAGACCTATCTGGTACAGACCAATATCATCGCTGCGGTGGCCAATAGCTACTACACACTATTGGCGCTTGATGCCCAGATAGGCATGGCAGAGAAGACGGTGGCTACCTGGAGAGAAAATATCAGAGTGCTCCGACTGCTTAAGGAGACAGGGAGAGTCACCGAAGCTGCTATTGCACAGGCAGAGGCACAGACCTTTGGACTACTTGATGTGCTGGCAGAGCTTAAGACTCAGAGGAGAGTGACAGAAAATGCCCTCGCCACCCTACTTCATCTTCCACCACAACAGATAGAGAGGGGATCGATGGATAGCGAGAGGATCCCCCACTTCGACACGGACCTTGGAGTGCCAGTGGACCTCCTAGCCCTTCGCCCCGATGTGCAGATGGCTGAGGAGCGACTAGTGATGGCCTACTATGGTGCCAATAGAGCTCGGGCCGACTTCCTCCCCTCTATCAAGCTAACCGCCAATGGCACCTGGACCAATGCCCTTGGTGGGGTGATTGTAGACCCCTTCACCTTTGTGGGCAATGCCATCAGTTCGCTCTTCCAGCCTATCTTCAATAATGGCCGAAACGTAGCCCAGCTACGTATCGCCAAGGCTAAGCAGAAGGAGGCAACGATACAATTCCAGCAGACCCTCATAGCTGCTGGTGCTGAGGTGAGCAACCAGCTCTATCGGATAGAGGCGTACCGTACCAAGATAGACTTCCGCAAGAAGCAACTAGAGTCGCTACACCAAGCTACCGATATGACTATGAAGCTGATGACCCTCGGCAATGGCACCTACCTAGAGGTGCTCACCAGTCAGCAACAGCTCCTCAATGCCGAGATGGGCTCCTATGCCGACCAACTAGGGCTTCTCCAAGCCCATATCAACCTCTACAAAGCCCTCGGCGGTGGCACCAGATAATAGGGGTTACGCATTAGAAAGAGCCCTGCATCTCATACTCTGTACGACATTAACAACTTGAGACTGTTGCACGAAGGCGATCTGCTTCGTTGCTTTCGGAACTTGGGCTAGGTCACGTACGTGAGTACGCTCCCTTCGCCCTCACCCTCAGCGCCTTGCATCTCATCCTTCGTGCAAAGTCTCAGCACATTTGACTCAAATGTGCGAGAATGGCACTTCGTGCAACATTCTCTAACGAGGATAAGAAGCCCCACTAAGAATTGCTTGTTAGTCTTTTTCATACCATCTAATCTTGTCCTTTTAGGAAATAAACTTTTAACGTTGCTTGGCAACCGGTGCTTCCAATAGTCCCCTCACACTCACTTGGAACCAGCCCGGGATCAATCTGTCCGGAGGCAGGTTTGACACCCGATCCGTTGTAGCTTTGATGACGTCCGCCTGCGTAGTGCAATTCCACCGATTGATCCGTTTCGTAATGCTTACGCTTACCGATCTCGCAGGGGCGGAGCACCGGAGGGCTTACCGCACCTTAGCCTGTGTATTGAGGAACGAAGTACTGAGGACCCCGGGGACGTAAAGTACCATATATACTATTTAACCACGTCAAGGGGCGCACACCTGTCGGTGGCAGGCGGCAAGTGCAGCACCACAATAGTTCATAGGCAATCTCTCTTGAAAAAAACGAGGCTCGGCAAGGACAGTCTCTTGTCTGCACTTTTAGTCAAGAGGAGGCAGGAAGAGACACGGAGAGACTCTTTGAGACAATCCCTCCCTGCGGAGGTGGTATTTTTGCACCACTAAAGCTTCCGGGTAAGCTACGCAGTCGCCGTTCAATACGGGGTAATGACTTATCTCTCCTTTATACTTTGTACCACTCAAATGCGTCACCCCCCTGCGCCCCAGGCAGCTCAGGAGAGGAGCCGGCGGAGGATAGCGGGGGACTTGAGGGTCCCCATCTCGGGGAAGTGGTAGGTCATATAGTCGAGGAGCAGCGTCATCAGGCTGTTTCGCTCCTCCCTGGAGAGCGGGATAGCAAGCGGGTCGGGCTCGGTGATGAAGCGGTAGAGCAGCTCCGCCCTGCCCGCTTCTGCCCCTTCGCCTCGGCTCCTCGGTGCACGGAAGAGCCCCTCCTGCAGATCGAGGACATCATCTGGGCGATAGCCGTCGTACCGCGGGAGGATCCCGAGGTGGTGGCATAGGCCGGTCATCAGCCGCAGGTGCCAGGAGGCGCGCGCCGTGTCAGAGATCCGGTCGAGGTCGGCGAGGCTCTCGCTGATGTAGCCGTAGAGCGCCCGGTCGGGCGAGGCTGAGCGGAGGAGCCGGTGAAGCAGCTCGGTGGCAAAGAGGGCGAGCGCATTGGCGGACGGATCCACGCCCGGAGAAGAGAGGAGCCGGACGATCGTGGTCCCCCGGGGGATGAAGACCTCTCTCGTACTGCGGTAGTCGATCGTGGTGCGGATAACAGAGAGGGGGATAAAAAGGGCTCTCGCCCCTCCGGCTGTCTTGCGACCGGTGGGACGAGAGGCTCTCAGGGACAGCGACCCGAAGAGGTCACTGTAGACATGTATCATGTAAGCGGTGTCGGAGAAGCGTACCGCTGTGAGGACGATTGCTTCGATCTCAGTCGTCATGAGACCCTCACATAAGGTCCCCGCATCGGGGTATCAGAGCTTCTCCAGCATCCGTACGACGAGGTCGTATGCCTGACCGACGGTGTCGATCTTGACGCGCTCGTCCGGGCTGTGCGGATGGAGGATCGTCGGTCCGACGGAGACCATATCGGTCTCGGGGGCGATGCCCTGGAAGAGTCCGGTCTCCAGTCCTCCGTGGATGATCTGAAGCTTAGGCTCTGACTTGAAGAGCTCCTTATAAGACTCCTTGGTCACATCCAGCAGGTGAGACTGAGCATTGGGCTGCCAACCTGTGTAAGAGCCACTGAGCTCCACCTCGGCACCGATCAGCTCAAAGGCACTGCAGACCATATCGGCGACCATCTGCTTGCGACTCTCGCTGGAGCTACGCACGAGGAACTTGGCACGCACCTCGCCCTCCTCGATACTGAGGATCGCAAGATTGGACGACGCCTCGGTGGTACCGGGGAAGTCTACGAGGGTGGAGGCGACGCCATTGTGCACAGCACTGATGGCGAGGATCACCGCATCGCGTACCTCGCGGGGCATGACCTTCTTCGGCTCCTCCTCGAGCGGGGTGGCGGTAAAGGTGATGTGATTCTCCACCTGGCCGTACTCGGCATTGAAGAGACTCTCCCACTCCTCAACCATATTGGCGAGGGTATCAGCCTTCTCGCCCTCCTTGACGCAGACGATCGCCTTAGCCTCGCGGGGGATGGCATTGCGGAGCGTACCGGCATCGACGGAGGCGATGTCGAGATTGGTCTCCCGGACGGCGTGCTTGAGGAAGCGGAAGAGCATCTTCACGGCATTACCACGACCGAGATTGATGTCCACGCCGGAGTGGCCGCCCTTGAGACCGGAGAGGGAGAGCTCATAGGCGATGGCGCTCTTCTTTGCCTTCTCCTCCTTGTAGCCGAGCGTTGCGGTGACGTCCACGCCACCGGCACAGCCGATGAAGATCTCGCCCATCATCTCGGAGTCGAGGTTGATGAGGTACTTGCCCTTGATATCTCCAGCGACCAGCTCGTGTGCGCCGATCATACCCTCCTCCTCGTCGACGGTGAAGATCGCCTCGATGGGGCCGTGCTTCAGCGTATTATCCTCGAGGATCGCCAGCGTGATCGCATCACCGATGCCGTCATCTGCTCCGAGGGTGGTATCGCGAGCAGTGACCCACTCGCCGTCGATGTAGGCATCGATCGGGTCCTTCTCGAAGTCGTGATCCGACTCGGGGGTCTTCTGCGGCACCATATCCATATGGGACTGGAGGGTCACCATCGGATGATCCTCGTATCCCTCGGAAGCGGGCTTGTAGATGAAGACGTTACCTGCCTCGGTGCGTCGGGTCTCGAGACCGAGCTCCTCACCGACGCCGGCGATGTACTTCGAGATCGCCTCGCAGTGGTGGGTGGGACGGGGATGCTGGGTGAAGGCGTGGAAGTGCTTCCAGACCAATTCGGGCTTCAGATTCTTGATTTCCTCAGACATAGAATATGGGTTTTGGTTTTTTGATTCTCTCAAAGGTACAAAAAACTATCCTACTTGCGGACGTAGTGCTTCATCGGCTCGTCGGGCAGGATCATCGACAGCTCGATGAAGCCGGCGTACTCGCCATCCTGGTACCAGGGGATCTGGTAGATGAGCTTTTTCTTACCCTTCTTATCGATGGTGTAGACGTGCTTGAGCTCCTCGGTCATCATCTTCTGGAGGAGTGAGCGGGCAGGCTCGGGGTGGCAGTCGAGGACGTTGAAGCCGATGAGGTCGCGCCCGTCGGGGCAATTGACCTGGCGCGACTGCTGATTCATCTCGATGATCTTCCCCTCCTTGTCGCAAATGGTGACGGATATATCCGCCTCGTCAAAGTACTTGAGCATAATAGTGGTGACTAAGTGATGTGTCGCAAAGGTACCCACACTTGGAGATAAAATCGCTACTTTTGCTCCATAACGATCATCCTAATATGACAGCACATACAGACAAAGAGAGAGAAGAGGAGGGGCTGCAGCTGCTCCGCCCGCACGACACACACTACCCGGAGGACTACGATCCGTCGGTGCTGGAGACGTTTGTCAATAAGCACCCGGACAACGACTACTGGGTCCGCTTCAATTGCCCCGAATTCACGAGTCTCTGCCCGATCACGGGGCAGCCGGACTTTGCCGAGATCCGGATCAGCTACATCCCTGATGTGCGTATGGTGGAGAGTAAGGCACTGAAGATCTACCTCTTCTCCTTCCGCAACCACGGCGCCTTCCACGAGGACTGCGTCAATATCATCATGAAGGATCTGATCCGCGTGATGGATCCGAAGTACATCGAGGTGACGGGGCTCTTCACACCCCGCGGCGGCATCAGCATCTATCCCTACGCCAATTACGGTCGTCCCGGCACCCGCTACGAGCAGCTGGCGGAGCGCCGACTCGAGACTCACGAGTAAGCTTTTTTACTCTGAGACCAGCTCGGCGGCACGGAGCTTGGCGGAGCGGACGCGGGGATTGCGCTCGATCTCCTCGGCGGAGGGGATGACCGGCTTGCTTGAGAGCGGTCGGAGTGGCGCCCTGAGGTTGCCGTAGAGATCCGTCTCTCGGTCGCCCTCCACGTTGCCGTAGCGGAAGAAATTCTTCACCGGACGATCCTCGAGCGAGTGATAGGTGAGGAAGACAGCCCGCCCGCCGGGAGCGAGCAGGGTCGGGAGCGACTCCAAGAGCGTATAGAGAGCGCCCATCTCGTCATTCACGGCGATGCGCAGTGCCTGGAAGACCTGCGACAGCACCTTATTCCGGAGCTTCTTATTGCGCTCCGGGGCGATCGGGCTCAGCGCATCGATCAGCCCCTTCATCGTCTCCAGTTCGCCTCGCTCGGCAGCCTGCTTGATCAGCGTGGCGGCGCGGCGGGACTGCTGCACCTCACCGTAGGTGTACAGCAGCGTAGCGAGCTCGCTCCACTCCAGCCGGTCGATCAGCTGGCGGGCGGTCTCGCTGGCGGACTGATTCATCCGCATATCTATCGGGGCATCGTCGTAACGGAAGGAGAAGCCTCGCCCCTCCTCGTCAAAGTCGTGCGACGAGACCCCGAGGTCGGCGAGCAGACCATCGATGTGGGGCACGCCAAAGTAGGTGAGGAAGCGGGAGAGGTAGCGGAAGTCGGTCCGGACAAAAGTGAAGCGCTCGTCGCTGATGTCGCATCTGTCGCGCGCATCGAGGTCGCGATCGAGACCGAAGAGGTGCCCCTCGGGTCCCAGCCGGCTCAGGATCTCCCGCGAGTGCCCGCCACCGCCAAAGGTGGCATCAACGTAGATCCCATTGGGATCGGTAACGAGACTATCTACTGTCTCCCGCAGCAGTGCCGGCACATGGTAGACCCCCGCTGTCGTAGGGCTACTATTCCTCTCCTCACCCATAGACTACTCCAGCACCTCCAGCTTGGTCATGAAGGGGAGCACCCTCCGCGGATAGGTCTGCATCAGTCGGTGCAGCTCGCGATCCTCCGTGATCCTAAGCTCTTCCAGCTGCTCTCTCTTATCTCCCTCCACCTGGAGTGCATAGCCGCCGTCATCGGGCAGGCGGAGGAGTCGAACCGCCGTCACGCCCTCATAGTCCCGCCAGGTCGGCAGGAGCCGCTCCCGGAGGTAAAAGAGGACATCATCCAGCAGCTCCGGCTCACAGGTGAGCGTGATATTGTAGATATAGCAGCTCATGGACGGCTCTCGTCTAGATTCTCCTGCGTCGTGACGACAGCAGGATTGCGGCCCTCCTTATTCATCCTGAGGAGCCGATCGGACCGCTCCCTCTCGTACTGCTCCTGCGCCTTTTTCTGCGCCTTTTCCTCCTTCTTCGTCAGCTTCTCCTCGTTGAGGGCATAGAGCGGTATCGGCTCGCCCACCGCATACTTCATATAGAAGTAGTAGATCACCATCGTGAAGGGGAGAGCGAAGAAGATACCGATCGCCCCAAGGAGGTAGCCCCAGACGGCGAGCGAGAGGATGATGATCGAGGCACGCATACCGAGGCTCTTCTGCATGATCAGGGGTCGGAGCACGAAGTCCTGGAGCACCTCCGAGATCATCATGATGATGACCGCAATCAGCAGCACGACCCAGAAGTTTTGCCCCGTAGCCACCGACTGCAGCGCGCAGCAGAGCACCAGCGGCGGATAGCCGACGATCTGGAGATAGGGGACAAAGTTGAGCACCCCGATCAGCAGTCCCAGCGTGACACCCATCGGCATCCCCATGAGTCCAAATCCGATCGCAAGGTAGGCGGCGATGATCAGTGCGATCAGTCCCTGACCACGTATGTAGCTATTGACGTAGACATTGATCACCTCCCCTGCCTCCATGGCGTAGCGGCGGATCTTGTGAGGGAAGAGGTGGTATAGTCCGTGGATCAGCACCTCATAGTCGAGGAGGATAAAGAAAAGGTACATCACGAAGAGGAAGACCACGGTAAAGCCGCTCACTATCCCCATGGCGCTCGAGAGCATATCCCAGCCCGCTGAGGCCGCCTGCATCAGGTAGTCGAGGATCTCCTTGATCTCGAAGTGCTGGAGCCACATATCGAGATTGAGGGTATTAGCGACATCGGCACGATACTGCTCCGGCACCATCGCCAGCAGCACCTCCGCATCGGTGTAGCGCGAGATCAGGCTCCAGCCCTTGCTCACCTCGTTGATCACCGAGGGGATGACAAAGGCGAGGAAGCCCCCGACGATGATCAGGAAGAGCAGCACCACAAGCGTCACCGACCAGCCGCGCTGCCGTATGTGCCACTTCCGCTCGAAGTAGTGTACCAGCGGCATCAGCACCGCAGCGGTAATCCAGGCAAGGATAAAGGGCCAGAGGATCACCTTGAGCGAACCGACGACATACATCGCCAGTGCCATCATTGCGATCGCAAAAACACACCTGACGGTCCGGTCCAGGGTGAATTCTTTTCTAAAAAAGTTTGTCAGCATATAAGAGTCAGGAAGCCTCCTCTACCGGAGGAAGGGAATATTTGTCTATCTTTATACCTATACTGAGCGGGTGCCCAAGTGGCACTCACGCCACAAAGATACCATTTTCCATGAGACGTTTATCCCTATATCTGCTCTCCCTCACCCTACTATCCACCCTGACGGCACAGTCCGTCCGGGTCCCCACCGCCATCCCTGAGCTGCTCGACGACACTGCCTGGGGGCTCAGCGTCCGCGATGTCTCCACCGGGCTCCAGGTGGTGGACCTGCAGGCGAGTCATCTCCTCACTCCCGCCAGCACGATGAAGATCGTCTCCACCGCCGCTGCCTACCGGATCCTCGGACCCGACTATCGGATCCCGACGGAGGTGATGATGACCGGATCGGTGCGGGATGGCGTGCTGGAGGGAAACCTCTGCCTCGTCGGCCACGGCGACCCGACGATCGAGTCCCAGTATCTCCCTCGGGAGGAACGCTGGGCTCTCTATGACGAGATCACCGCAGCCCTCAGCGAGCGTGGCATCAGCCGGATCACCGGATCGGTCCTCGCCCTATCCGACCGACGGGACTTCCAGGCAGTGAATCCCTACTGGTCCGCCGTCGATATGGGAAATTACTACGGGGCGGGACACTTTATGCTCAACGTCCTGGACAATACCTACCACCTGAGCTTCCGAAACTATGGACGAGACTTCAGCGTCACGCCCGAGGTGCCGGGGCTGCGTCTCGTGGGACTCTATGCCCGCACCTCACGCGTCACGTCGGACTCGCTCTACATCTCTTCATTCCCCCTCTCCGACGGCTCCCTTGCCATCACCGGTGCCTACCCCTCTCGGGCTAAGAGCCTCGGTCTCCGTGGAGCGGTGCCGGACCCGCCCCTCCTCCTTGCCAAGCGGGTCGGTGACCGTCTCCGGCGGGACGGCATCACCGTGGTGGGCGACTTCCGCACCGTAGCACAGCTTCCCCAGGGGAGTGTCCAGCTGATCACACACTACTCGCCCCGGCTGAGCGAGGTGATCCGGCTGACCAACCACTTCTCCATAAATATGTATGCGGAGGGGTGCCTTCGCCTGATCGCAGACAGGATCCCCGCCCTCCCCGGCGAATCGGTGACGGAGACAGCCATCCGGGCGGTCCGGGACCACTGGGCTTCGCAGGGGCTCGCCGGCTCTCTCCTGGAGATGTACGATGGGAGCGGTCTCTCGAGGGCCAATAAGGTGGCACCCGCCTACATGACCGAGCTACTCACGAGGGTCTGGTGCGAGTCGGACGGCGGTGGCTTCCCCCTACTCCTCCCCACCATCGGTCAGGAGGGGACCCTCCGGCTGCTTCTCGGCGGCACCCGGCTCGAGGGTGCAGGGCGGATGAAGAGCGGCAGCATCCACGGCGTCACCTGCTACGCCGGATACATCACCCACGGAGGCAGAACCTACGCCGTCTCAGTGATGGTCACCAACCACACCAAGCGCCACGGAGAGATCCGCCGTGCCATCGGTGACCTGCTCCTCTCCACCTTCGTCTACTAACCCCGTCAGAAATTGGGTCAAAACTACTACCGGTATTAGTCGAAACTATTAGCGGTAATAGTGCTCACTAATACCGCTAATAGTTTCGACTCTTATCGGTATTAGAAACCACGGATCTCATCCTGCTGACAGTCAGCCCCCTGCGCCTCTACCCGCTAAGTCTGCAGAGAGAGCGTAAGTCCGACTACCCCTTGACCCACAAACAAATCGAGTAGGTCGGGAAACGGAAGTTTTCTGACCTACTTTCGTTTTCAAAGAGTGTATAATCGTGTAGTAGCCCAAACAACATACAAGTCCTCGTAGGGCAAGCACATCTTTTGATATCGCTCTGTTTACATTGCTTCCATATCACCTTGCGTAACATAGTGCGCAGATGTATGGCATGCCCGTCATACAAGACAAAAGTCGTGGTGCCACACGGGCATCACGACCTTTGCACATATATAGGGGGATCCGGATCAGTCCTCAGCCATATAGACAGCCTCGTGGAAGATCTCAGCAACCGTCGGATGGGGGAAGATCTGGTGGCGGAGCTCATCGAGCGTCATGCCCTCGGTGATCGCCAGCCCGCCAATGGCGATGATCTCAGAGGCGGGATCTCCGTAGATCTGCACCCCGAGGACCTTCTTCGTCTCGGCGTGGTAGAGGATCTTGAAGAGTCCGGTGGCGCGCTCATTCTCGACAATAAAACGCCCGGCAAAGGTCATCGGGATCTTGAGCGCCTTGTAGTCAGTGCCGGCCTTCTGTAGCTCATCCTCACTTGCTCCGACGCTGGCAAACTCGGGGCTGGTGTAAATGACTGAGGGGATGGAGTCGTAGCGTGCCTCCTCATCGGCGCCATCGACGATATTGCGGATAGCTACCTCGCCCTCGTAGTAGCCTACATGGGCAAGCATAATCCCTCCGACGCAGTCGCCTGCAGCATAGACGTGCTTGTGAGAGGTGCGCATGTGACTGTCGACCTTGATGGCACGACGATTCATCTCGATGTCAAGCGTCTCCAGCCCCAGCCCCTCGGTGATGGGTCGACGACCGGTGGAGAGGAGGATGCGCTCTGCCTCGAGGACCTCTCGCTGACCCTCGTAGGTCTCTATGGTAACGGCTCCGGTATGGAGGGAGACCACCTTGGCCTGGAGGAAGAACTTGACTCCGGCCTTCTCGCACTCCTGCTGGAGGAGCGAGGAGACCTCGGAGTCCATCGGACCGAGGATCTTGGGGATCATCTCCACGACCGTCACATCGACGCCCATGGCGGAGTAGAAGCCGGCAAACTCCATCCCGATGACTCCTCCGCCGATGATGAGGATGGACTTGGGGAGCTCAGGGGCGCTTAGGGCCTCGGTGGAGGTCCAGTATTCGGTCTCTCCGATGCCCTCGATGGGCGGGATGCTGGGCTCACTACCGGTGGCGAGGAGAACGTCGGTGGCGGCGTACTCGGCGTCGTTGCAGCGGATGCGGATCTTACCGTCCTCAGTCTCTCCGTCGAGGGCGGCGAGACCGTCGATGATCTCGACACCGGACTTGAGGAGCTTCTGCTTGACGCCGGCGACCAGCTTGCGGACGATCTTCTTCTTACGGGTCATGATCTTGCCGTAGTCGGCGCTGACGTTGCCGTCGACGGTGATGCCGTACTTGTCGGCGGAGTTGATCTTCTCGAGGAGGTGAGCGGAGTGAAGCATCGCCTTGGTGGGGATACAGCCCTCATTAAGGCAGACGCCACCGAGATGGTTGCCCTTCTCGAAGAGGACCACCTTCTTCCCCTTCCCAGCAGCATACTCAGCTGCATTGTATCCGGCGGGACCACCGCCGATGACTGCGATATCGTAGGTCATGGTATTTTTTAGAATTAGTTGGATATGGTCTTATCATTACATGCGTCGGCAAGTTACCCATTTTCCACGTAATGGGGTACAAAAAAAGGAGACGCACTCCTCAGTGGGGTACGTCTCCTTTGCCTAAATATAGGGAAGGGATCCTTACTTGGTCTCCTCCTCAGCGGGGGTCTCAGCCTTGGTCTCCTCGACGGGAGCAGCCTCAGCGGTCTCCTCGCTCTTCTTGCGGCGAGAGCGGCGAGTCTTCTTCTTAGCGGCTTTCTCCTCCGTAGCCTTGGTCTTGCCCTCCTGAGAGTAGACCTCATTGAAGTCCACCAGCTCGATGAAGCAGGTCATGGTGTCATCACCACGACGACGACCAAGCTTGATGATGCGGGTGTAGCCACCGGGACGGTCAGCCACCTTGGGTGCGATCACCGTGAAGAGCTCCGTGACGGCCTCCTTATTCTGGAGGTCACGGAAGACCATACGGCGGTTATTGAGGTTGTCCTCCTTGCTGCGAGTAATCATCGGCTCGATGTGCATGCGGAGGGCCTTGGCCTTAGCGAGAGTGGTGACAATCCTCTTCTCCATGATCAGCGAGGCAGACATATTGGCGAGCAAAGCCTGGCGATGACTGCTGGTGCGGGAGAGATGATTGAATTTCTTATTATGTCTCATTATGCTACTTAGTCTCTATCTAGTTTGTATTTGGCGACATCCATGTCGAAGGTGAGCTTGAGATCGTCAAGGAGTGCGTAGACCTCGTTGAGAGACTTCTTACCGAAGTTACGGATCTTGAGCAACTCACTCTCCGAGAAGGACACGAGGTCACCGAGGGTGTCGATGCCGGCAGCACGAAGGCAATTGAGCGCTCTGACGGACAGCATGTCCTCGGAGAGCTTAGTCTTCAGGAGCTGACGGAGACGCATCGTCTCCTCGTCGAAGGTGTCATTACCCTCCTCAGTCTCCAGATCGTACTCGATCGTCTCATCGTGGAAGAGTCTCAGGTGAGAGATCAGGACGTCTGCAGCGTCCACCAGCGCCTGCTTGGGCGACACCGAACCATCGGTATCGATGTCGAGGAGTAGGCGGTCGTAGTCGGTCTTCTGACCCACGCGGGTATTCTCGACAGTCATCTTGACATTGAGGATCGGGGTATAGATCGCATCTATGGCAATACGCTCCGGGTCATCGAAGGACTCGGCAATATCGTCAGAGGAGACCCATCCACGGCCCTTGTCGATAAAGAGCGTGAGATCAAAGGAGGCTGACTTATCGAGGTGGCAGATGATCTGCGACTTATTGAGCACCTCAAAATTGGTGAGCGGGGCGATGTCGCCGGCTGTCAATTGCTTCTTGTCCTTTCCACTGACCTTGATCGTCACCTGCTCATCGTCCTCACCCTGGATGATCTGCTTGAAGCGGACCTTCTTGAGATTAAGAATGATATTTGTCACATCCTCAACAACTCCGGGTATGGTGGCAAACTCATGAGCCACGCCGGAGATCTTGATGGAATTGATGGCAAAGCCCACGGGCGAGGAGAGGAGAATACGACGCAGAGCATTACCTAAGGTAAGACCGTATCCGGGCTCCAAAGGCTTGAAGTCTGCTCTCCCATGTGTGGGTGTCGACTCCGTGAAGACCAGCTTGTCTGGTTTTTGGAATACTAGTAAAGCCATATCACTGCTATTAAATGACTCGAAAGTCGGAAAGGATCAATTATTACTTAGAGTACAGCTCGATGATAGACTGCTCTACGATATTCTCAGGAATATCAGCGCGCTCGGGCACGTGGAGGAATGTACCTGCCTGTGCCGCACCATCCCAGGCGAGCCAGGAGTACTGGTTGTGTCCCAGACTCTGTACAGCCTCGCGGATGATCTCAAGATTCTTATCTCTCTCACGTACGCCGACGACCTGACCGGGCTGTACGGAGTAGGAGGGGATGTCTACCACCTTGCCGTCGACGATGATGTGGCGGTGATTGACGAGCTGACGAGCTGCAGCACGTGACTTAGCGAGACCAAGACGGAATACTACATTGTCGAGACGCTGCTCCAGCAACTGGAGGAGGATCTCGCCACGTACACCGGGCATACTGGAGGCCTTCTTGTAGTAGTTGCGGAACTGACGCTCCAGGACTCCATAGGTGTACTTTGCCTTCTGTTTCTCGCGCAGCTGATTACCATACTCGGATGCCCTACGGCGACGGGAGTTTCCGTGCTCTCCGGGAGGTGTTGTCTTCTTGCTCTTGACATTGCCAAAGACAGGCTCGCCAAACTTGCGATTGACCTTAGCTTTAGGACCTGTATATCTTGCCATGACTTATCTATTACTATTATGTGTGGATTATATGAGATCGATCGGTGGGATCCTCCAAGGGACCGGCACAGTGCTGCGCGTCGTCCCTGTATCTATCACTCCGCCAGAGCGGCAGAGGCACCGGCTTACCGGAGGGTAAGGTGCGCGACTCCTACAGGGACATTTCTCTTATCTACACTATGCTATCACTTATCTATGAGGGACACCTGTGACGATGACACGAGGTCATCGATCGCTCTCAGATCTCATCATCAGGGTTTGCGACGCTTGGGAGGACGGCAGCCGTTGTGGGGCATAGGCGTCACGTCGATGATCTCCATCACCTCGATGCCGGCGTTATTGATCGTGCGGATGGCACTCTCGCGACCGTTACCGGGACCCTGTACATAGACCGTCACCTTGCGGAGACCGGCGTCGTGAGCCTTCTTGGAAGCATCCTCGGCAGCCATCTGAGCGGCGTAGGGGGTGTTCTTCTTAGAGCTGCGGAAGCCCATCTTACCGGCAGAGGACTGGCTGATAGCCTGACCCTGGTTGTTGGTGAGGGTGATGATGATGTTGTTGAAAGAAGAGTGGATATGAGCCTGACCGATGGCATCGACCTGCACCTTCCTCTTCTTGGCTGTTTGATTCTTTGCCATAAACTATAGATGACCGTGTTACTTGGTCGCCTTCTTCTTATTAGCGACCGTCTTCCTACGTCCCTTGCGGGTACGAGCGTTGTTCTTGGTCTTCTGTCCACGTACGGGAAGACCGTTACGGTGTCTGATACCGCGGTAAGAACCGATATCCATGAGGCGCTTGATGTCCATCTGCTGCGTACTGCGGAGGTCTCCCTCTACCTTGTAATTGGCAGTGATGTACTCACGGATAGCGGCAGCCTGATCGTCTGTCCAGTCCTGGACCTTGGTCTCGCGAGGCACCTCCGTCTTGTCGAGGATGGTGCGAGCTGCGCTGCGACCAATGCCATAGATGTAGGTCAGTGCGATCTGTCCCTGCTTGTCTTGCGGTAAGTCTACACCTACTATTCTTATAGCCATATATTATAAAAACGTAAATGAGTGGATGTGTCTTAGTAGACTAAGATACCATCTGCCCAAGATTGTCGTCCTCATAATCCATGGGATCACACTCTCGCGAGTGCGTCGCCATCGGATTACTTCTGACGCATCTTGAACTTAGGATTCTTCTTGTTGATGACGTAGAGGCGTCCCTTACGACGTACAAACTTGCAGTCGTCGTCACGCTTCTTGATGGAAACTTTGACTTTCATCTCTTGTTGCTATAGTCTCAGGCGGTGAGCGACGTCGCCGCCAATAATTAGTGGTATGGAATGGATGGATGCTCGGCGTGATCCCCGGGGATACGCGTCCGGACCTCCGGAGCTACATATAGGTCAAAAATCACCTATGCACAATGAGAGCGACTTATCCGAGGTCGTGCTGCCGGATCACTTGTACCGGTAGACGATACGCCCCTTAGTGAGATCATAGGGGGACATCTCCACCTTCACACGATCGCCCGGGAGGATGCGGATGTAGTGCAGTCGCATCTTACCGGATATGTGTGCGGTGAGCTCGTGTCCGTTGTCCAGCTCTACCTTAAACATAGCGTTGGACAGAGCCTCCATGATTACACCATCTTGCTCTATTGCTGGTTCTTTTGCCATTATGCTTTCTCCTTGTTGTGTTATGAAATGTATCTCTCAATGATAAGAAATCCTTACGACTCCTGCAAGTCCCTCACTCAGAAGGTATCCCTGCCGATCACCTCGTAGATGTAGTCGAAGGTGCTCATCAGCTTGGCTCGTCCGTCGACCACAGCCATGCAGTGCTCGAAGTGAGCGGCCGGCTTGCGGTCCTTGGTGCGGACTGTCCAGCCGTCGTTGCTGATGAAGACATTCTTACTACCGAGGGTGATCATCGGCTCGATGCAGATGCAGAGTCCCTCCTCGATCATGGGACCGGTCCCGCGGTGACCATAATTGGGTACATTGGGATCCTCATGCATGCCGCGTCCGATGCCGTGACCGACAAACTCGCGGACGACACCGTAAAACTTCGCCTCGCAGTGCTTCTGCACCGCCTCGCCGATGTCTCCGATGTGCTTGCCCACCTCTACCTGGTCAATGCCGAGATAGAGCGCCTCCTTGGTCGTATTGAGCAGATCAGCCACCTTAGGATCTATCTCCCCTACCGGGAAGGTAAAGGCGCTATCGCCAATAAAGCCGTCCAGCTCCGTACAAAGATCTACCGTGATGATGTCTCCCTCCCTGAGGATAATGTCAGGGCTGGGGATACCATGGACGACGATCTCATTGACCGAGGCACAGATGCTCCCCGGAAAGCCCTCATATCCGAGACAGGCGGGATAGCCTCCGTGGCTGATGATGAAGTCGTGCGCCACCTTATCCAGCTCTGCCGTACTGACCCCGGGTCGGATGTGCTTAGCCACCTCGGCGAGGGTGCGGCTATTGAGCTGATTGGCGAGATAGAGCTTATCGATCTCCTCTCGCGTCTTGAGGATAATGTGATTGCGACGGATCATCTGTGTAAGGTGTTTCTATCTCTTGAGATCAGTGGTACATATTACCGTTGCGACCCTTGATGTGGGTTCCCTCGAGCAGTCCGTCATAGTGGTGCTGGAGGAGCATACCCTCGATCTGCTGCAGTGTGTCGAGGACCACGCCGACCATAATGATCAGAGAGGTGCCGCCGAAGAACTGCGAGAACTGTGCGTCGATACCTGCGAGACGAGCAAAGGCGGGGAGGATGGCCACGATGGCGAGGAAGATGGCACCCGGGAGGGTGATCTTACTCATCACGTCGTCGATGTACTCCTTGGTCGCCTTACCGGGCTTGATGCCGGGGATAAATCCATTGGACCTCTTCAGGTCGTCAGCGATCTGACCGGGATTGATCGTCACAGCGGTGTAGAAGTAGGTAAAGACGATGATCAGGAGGGCAAAGATGAAGTTGTACCAGAAGCCTTGTCCCTGCAGGAACTGCTGCCAGAAGGGTGATACATTATTCCCGTAGCCGATAAAGGTCAGCGGGATAAACATGATCGCCTGAGCGAAGATGATCGGCATCACGTTGGCGGCATTGATCTTCAGCGGGATATACTGACGAGCACCACCATACATGCGGTTGCCGACGGTCCTCTTGGCATACTGTACCGGGATACGACGTGTCCCCTGTACAAGCAGGATCGCTCCTACGATCACGATGAGGAGGAGCAGGATCTCAAGGATAAAGACAAAGAGTCCTCCGGAGACATTGAAGCGAAGTACAAACTCGCTCACCACTGCGGAGGGGAAGCGTGCCAGGATACCCACGAGGATGATGAAGGAGACGCCATTGCCGACACCTCGCTCGGTGATACGCTCACCCAGCCAGAGGGTCATCATAGAGCCGGCAGCCATATAGACCGTACTCCGGAAGTAAAACCAGAAGGTCGAGGGCATGGCGACGCCGACAGCAGCCAGCTGATTACGAAGGTTGATCAGATAGACCGGACCCTGGATCAGCAGGATGATAATGGTAAGGTATCTCGTCCACTGGCCCAGCTTACGCCGACCACTCTCACCCTCGCGCTGCATCTTCTGGATGCTGGGCACGACCATCGCCATCAGCTGGACAACGATAGAGGCAGAGATGTACGGCATGATGCCAAGTCCGAAGACAGATGCATTGCTAAACGCACCACCTGAGAACATGTCCAACAGCGCCATCAGTCCGCCGCGTGTCTGATCGTGCAGCGCTGTAAGCGTCGACGGATCAATACCCGGGAGAACGATGGTGGTGCCAAGACGATAGAGGACGATGAGCCACAGGGTCGTCAGGATACGCTGACGCAGGTCATCAATCTTCCAGATGTTTCTTATCGTCTCTACAAACTTCATGGGATAAGTGTCTTAGGGTGAAATGTGAGGAGCAACAGATCAGGACAGCACCTCAGCGACACCGCCGGCCTTCTCGATGGCCTCCTTGGCGGATGCTGAGAATGCATGTGCGCGGACGGTAAGCTTCTGACTCAGCTCACCATTGGCAAGGATCTTAACGGGGGCGGTGGAAGACTTCTTGACCAGTCCGGCAGCTACGAGCTCCTCCGGGGTGATCTCTGTGAGACCCTTCTTCTCCGCCAGGAGAGAGAGGTCACTCAGGCTGACAATATCGTACTCGCGGCGATTGGGAGAGTTGAAGCCCACCTTCGGCAGACGGCGCTGCAGAGGATTCTGACCACCCTCGAAGCCAAACTTCTTAGAGTAGCCTGAGCGGCTCTTGGCACCCTTCGTACCACGGGTAGAGGTATTTCCAAGACCGGATCCGGTACCACGGCCTACACGCTTGCGAGCCTTAGTGGCTCCGGCAGCCGGTTTTAGGGATGATAAATCCATGACTTATATTGTATACTTATATATCGATTAAAAGACGTGTCGCTACTATCGTGGAGAGCCCTACCCTCTACTCAGTCATCCGGGCACCCCGGTGAGGGGCAAGGGAAGCGTCTCTCCATGTGAAGCTACAGGATCACTCCTCCACCACCTCTACGAGGTGACGGACGATGCGAAGGTTGCCCCTATTGACGGGTGTATCCTCGACGTCGATGATGCGATTGAGCTTACGGAGGCCCAGAGCATTGAGAGCGTCCTTCTGCGCCTTGGTGGCACGGATACGACTACGTGTTTGCTTGATTTTCATCGTCTTATTATTCCTTTGTAATAATCGTACTCGAGAGACATCTTGCTCTCAGATCAGCCCTTGAATACCTTCTCGACAGAGATACCACGGGTACGGGCGATGTCGAGCGGGCTACTGAGCTTGGAGAGGGCAAGGATGGTAGCCTTGACGACGTTGTGGGCGTTGGATGATCCGGTGCTCTTGCAGAGGACGTCGGTCACTCCGACCATGTCGAGCACGGCACGCATGGCACCACCGGCAACCACTCCGGTACCCTCGGATGCGGGGCGCAGCAGCACCTCAGCACCGGCAAAGCGGGCACTCACCTCGTGAGGGATGGTCCCCTTGTATACAGGTACCTGGATCAGGTTCTTCTTAGCTGCATCGGTACCCTTGGTGATAGCGGTGGAGGTATCGTTGGAGCGGCCGAGGCCGTAACCGATGACACCCTTACCGTCACCCACCACGACGATGGCAGCGAGGGAGAACGTACGTCCACCCTTGGTGACCTTGGAGACCCTATTGATGGCTACGAGACGGCTCTCGAGCTCTATATTATTAGTAGAGGTTACTCTCTTCATTTCTTTATGCAATAGTTCTTGTGATCGATATCTCAAAAGACAAGCCCTGCCTCGCGAGCGGCATCAGCCAGCTCCTTGACACGACCATGGTAGAGGTAACCATTACGGTCGAAGACGACAGTCTTGACACCGGCATCAATGGCCTTCTTAGCGACGTCGCTACCCACCTGCTTGGCGATCTCACCCTTGGGAGCCTTGTCGGCGATCTTGAGTGAGCTGCTGGCAGCAAGAGTCTTACCGGTAGTATCGTCGATCACCTGAGCATATATCTGGCGATTACTGCGGAATACCGACAGGCGTGGTCTCTCGGCAGTGCCGGAGATATTCTTGCGGACGCGCTTCTTGATCTTGAGTCTTCTTTCTCTTTTAGTAATCATACTTCTCTCTCTTCACTTGTTGTACTGACTTAGGCGCATGCATTACTTAGAAGCAGCGGCTGCCTTACCCGACTTACGACGGATGGTCTCACCGACAAACTTGATACCCTTGCCTTTGTAAGGCTCCGGCTTGCGGAAGGAGCGGATCTTGGCGCACACCTGTCCGAGCAGCTGCTTGTCGCAGCTGGAGAGGGTGACGAGGGGAGCCTTATTGCGCTCCATCTTAGCCTCCACCTGGATCTCGGGGGCGAGCAGCATATAGATCGGGTGAGAGTACCCGAGAGAGAGCGTGAGGAGCTGACCCTGTGCCTCAGCACGGAATCCGACTCCAATGAGCTCCATGGTCCTCGTGTATCCCTCGGAGACACCGACGACCATATTGTGGATCAGCGAGCGTACGAGGCCGTGCTGAGCACGCTCCTCGAGATTGTCCGTGGCGCGGGTGACATGCACCTCGCCATCCTTCACCTCTACGGTGAGACGGGAGTCAAAGTCCTGGGTCAGGGTGCCCTTGGGACCCTTTACGGTGACGACGTTGTCCTTGATAGATACCTCTACTCCGGCCGGGATGGCTATGGGAAGCTTTCCGATTCTTGACATGATGTATATCTTCTTCTTAGAGTTAGGTATTAGTAGACGTAGCAGATCACCTCACCTCCGATGTGGAGATCAGCTGCATCCTTATTGGTCATCACCCCCTTAGAGGTGGATAGTATGGCGATGCCGAGACCATTGAGGACTCGGGGAAGGTCATTGGCGCCGACGTAGCGGCGGAGACCCGGACGAGAGACGCGACGCAGCGACTTAATGGCCGGAGCCTTGGTCGCCATGTCGTACTTAAGGGCGATCTTGATCGTGCCCTGATGCTTTGGATCCTCGTCATCAAACATGTAATTCAGGATATAACCCTTCTCAAAGAGGATCTTGGTCATCTCCTTCTTCATGTTGCTGGCAGGGATTTCCACCACACGGTGGCGTGCAGAGATTGCGTTGCGCAATCTTGTCAGATAGTCTGCAATTGGATCTGTCATAAGTAACTCATTAAATTGATCCACTCGTGTCCTGAGTTAGTGGGGATCACAAGCGGACAATATTTAACAATAGAGCACCGGATATGCCCGTCAACAGCCGTCCCACAGGGGATAGATGGAGTAGGCGTTACCCGACCTCGTATAGCCTTTTCACTCTGAAAAGTAGGCAAAGATACACAAAATCACCGACATAGTACAATCCCCACCCTCCTTTCCGAGAGCAAAATCCGGGGGCACCCCCCTTACGGCTATCGCAAAGGGCAAAATCTATTACCGGTAATGGTGATCACTAATACCGATATTAGTAATCAGTAATAGCGGTATTAGTTGAGACTAATACCGGTAATAGAGAAACGCCTGATCGACCCGCCAGACATGCTGTCTTCTAACCCCTCCGACTTGTCCGACCTGTCCGACCTGTCCGACGCAAAAAAAAGGCCCCCACAGTCGTAGTGACTGAGGGGGCCCTCTGGGTCTTTATGGTGCAGACCGGATCTTCCCTACAGGGAGGGGATCACCAGCTGGACTTCTTGACGCCGGGGATGAGTCCCTTGGAGGTCATCAGCAAATGTACGCCAAACCAGCACAAAGAGACACTTGCATAAAATCATTTGAGTAGATTTGGAGGAGTACCATCGTGGACTGAAGTAACTACTGTAATGAATACCTATCACCCCTCAGCGGATAATTTCGCTATCTGGATCACCATTATCATACTCCTCTTGTGCGCCTATCTGATGTATGACGGTCTTGCTCATCAGAGTGGGGTCACAAAGTGGGTAGCCATCAGCATAGCCGCCTTGATAATCGTCATTCCACTATTCTTCTACCCCTTTAGAGAGTCATTTGATTGCAAAACCAAGGAAATAAAGATACACTTCCTGGGCTACTCTCGGACAATCTCTCGGGAAAACTATCCCATACTCCTATCCGGTCAAGACTTAATAAATGATGGGGCCATCCGTCTCTGTGCATCCGGGGGACTATTTGGGTACTGGGGCAAGTGGAAGAGTGGAGACGGGCGCAACTTCACCTCCTATATCACTCATCGTAAAGAAAACGTCTACTACCTCTCTGACGGCACCCATATCATAGGCATCAACGCTCCCAAGGAGTGGATAGATCAAATGTATAGGTCTGCCACGAAGGGAGAAGAAGATGGCGGAGATCACTAAGCCATCCTCCTGACCATAAACGCCAAGGGGTCCCCTCAGCACTTCAGGCTGAGGGGACCCCTTTAGTCTTGGTTACCTATCTGCCGGTGATCGCTGTATCAGGAGAGATAAAGCGGATCGCACTGTAGCAGAAAGGCTTACCAGCTGGACTTCTTGACACCGGGGATGAGTCCCTTGGAAGCCATCTCACGGAACTGGATGCGTGAGAGACCGAAGAAACGCATATATCCGCGGGGACGTCCGGTGATGCTGCAGCGATTGTGCAGGCGGACGGGAGAGGCGTTGCGCGGGAGCTTTTGCAGTCCCTCGTAGTCACCGGCCTCCTTGAGCGCCTGACGCTTCTCAGCGTACTTATCGACGAGCTTCTGGCGCTTTACTTCGCGCGCCACCATGGATTTCTTGGCCATAATTACTTGGTTGCTTTCTTGCTCTTGGTATTTTTCTTGAAGGGGAGACCAAACTCGCGGAGGAGTGCGTAGCCCTCCTCGTCGGTCTCGGCTGAGGTGACGATGGTGATGTTCATACCGAGGATCTTCGGGACGGTGTCCAGATTGATCTCCGGGAAGATGATCTGCTCATCGACACCGAAGGTGTAGTTACCACGACCATCCATGCGGGTCTCGAGACCCTTGAAGTCACGGATACGCGGCAGGGCGATATTGATCAGGCGGTCGAGGAAGTCGTACATCTGTCCGCGACGGAGGGTCACCATGGCACCGACGGGCATGCCCTTACGGAGCTTAAAGTTGGAGATGTCCTTCTTGGATCGGGTGATGACAGCCTTCTGGCCGGTGATCATCGCCAGCTCATTGGCTGCGATCTCGATGAGCTTCTTATCCTCGTGCTCGTCTCCGAGTCCGCGGCTGATGACGATCTTTACGAGATGGGGCACCTGCATGGTGGAGGTGTACCCAAATTCTTTCATCATCGCGGGGATGATCCGCTCCTTGTAGTCTTCCTTGATATTCTTAGCGATCGACATAGTAATCTCTATCTATATTAGTCCAGGACCTTGCCCGACTTAGCGACGCGCTGAGAGCGTCCATTGTCGTCCTTCTGACGATGGATACGGGTAGGCTTCTGAGTGTCGGGGTCGACAGGATTGAGCTTAGAGATGTGCACCGGTGCCTCTCTCTTGACCATACCCCCCTGAGGGTTCTTGGCATTAGGCTTGGTGCGGCGTGTGATGAAATTGACGCCCTCGACGATGGCCGTCTCCTTGGAGGGGTTGACCTCCAGGACGCGACCCTTCTTGCCCTTGTCCTCGCCGGAGTTGACGAAGACGTTGTCGCCCTTCTTTATGTGTAACTTTCTCATGATATTCTCTTATTTCTCTATAGGATGCTGAGTCTCACCGGGGGTGTCCCGGTCGCGCGAGGTGCTTAGAGCACCTCAGGCGCTAGAGAAACGATCTTCATATTGACGGCACGTATCTCACGAGCCACGGGGCCGAAGATACGGGTACCTCTCAGCTCACCTGAGGGAGAGAGGAGTACGCAGGCGTTGTCGTCGAAGCGGATGTAGGAGCCGTCCTCACGGCGGATCTCCTTCTTGGTACGTACGATGACGGCCTTGCTGACGGTGCCCTTCTTCATATCGGAGGAGGGGATCACGCTCTTGACGGTGACCACGATCGTGTCGCCTACGGAGGCGTAGCGACGGTGGGTACCACCGAGCACACGGATACAGAGGGCCTCGCGGGCACCGCTGTTATCGGTTACTGTCAGTCTGGATTCTTGCTGTATCATAACTCTGTCCTAAAAATGTCTTGTGGTGGTTAGTCGGTCGATTACTTCGCTCTCTCGACGATGTCGATGACTCTCCAGCGCTTGCTCTTAGACAGAGGGCGGGTCTCCATGATGCGTACGGTATCACCCTCGTGGCAATCATTAGCCTCATCATGTGCGTGGTACTTCTTCGTCTTGGCGATGAACTTACCATACAGAGGGTGCTTCTCCTTCCATCGTACAGCGACGACGACGGTCTTGTCCATCTTGTCGCTGACGACGACACCCTGTCTAACCTTGCGCAGGTTTCTGCTTGTCTCTTTTACTTCTTCCATGACCGCACTTAATTCTTAAGGGATTCATTGATTTCCTTCTCGTGGAGGATCGTCCGGAGACGAGCAACGAGTCGGCGCTGGTTGGTGATCTCTGTGGGACGATCCAGAGGCGTGACGCTGTGCTGCATGCGCAGCTGGTCGAGCTTGGTAGTCTCCTGCTTGAGGTGCTCTCTCAGATCCTGGATAGTGAGCTCTCTGATCTCTTGATTCTTCATACTACTATTCTGTGCTCTGAGTGATTACTTCTCAAAGTCCCTGCGGACGACGAACTTGGTGTCGATGGGGAGCTTCTGAGCTGCGAGGCGAAGGGCCTCCTTAGCGATATCGTAGCTGACGCCATCGATCTCGAAGATGATGCGACCGGGCTTGACGGGTGCGACAAAGCCGACGGGATCTCCCATACCCTTACCCATACGTACGTCCAGAGGCTTCTTGGTGATGGGCTTGTCGGGGAATATCCTGAGCCATACCTGTCCCTTACGCTCCATATAGCGGGTGAGGGCGATACGAGCGGCCTCGATCTGACGACCGGTGAGCCAAGTGGTCCCCATGGCTTTCAATCCGAAACTTCCGAAGGCGAGCTGGGTACCACGATGGGCGTTGCCCTTCATCTTACCCTTATGGACTCTCCGGAACTTGGTCTTCTTGGGTTGTAACATTATGCTGTATTATCTAGCCAATTCTTGATAAAATAACTTGGGGGTGCAATATCTGATCCTTGTGCTCTCTCTGTCTGCTGTCTGCATCCGTGGAGTGTCGGCAGATACTGCAGGAGCCACTCTTATGCCTGTGCTCCGCCCTCGGTCCTGCCGCCGCTGCGACGACCTCCGCGTCCACCGCGTCGTCCACCACGGCCACCGCCGCGACGTCCTCCGCGATCGTTGCGTCCTCCGCGACCTCCGCGACCGCCCTCGTTGCGGGGCTGACTGAAGTCGAGCGTCAGGTCCTTCTTACCATATACCTCGCCACGGCAGATCCATACCTTGACACCGATGGCACCCACCTTGGTGTGGGCGGTCTCCATCGCGTAGTCGATATCGGCACGGAAGGTGTGGAGCGGGATGCGGCCCTCCTTGAAGGTCTCGCTGCGTGCCATCTCGGCGTTATTGAGACGGCCGTTGAGGAGCACCTTGACACCCTCGGCACCGGCACGCATGGCGTTACCGATGGCGTTGCGGGCAGCACGGCGGTAATTGACACGACCCTCGATCTGGCGAGCGATGCTGTCGGCGACGATAGCAGCCTCCATGTCGGGGCGACGTACCTCGAAGATATTGATCTGGACCTCCTTGTCGGTGATCTTCTTGAGCTCCTCCTTGAGCTTATCCACCTCGCTACCGCCGGGGCCGATGATACGTCCGGGGCGTGCGGTGCAGATGGTGATGGTGATGAGCTTGAGGGTACGCTCGATGACGATGCGGGCGACGCCGCTGTCGGTCAGTCGGGCATTGAGGTAGGTGCGGAGCTTGTGATCCTCGTAGATTGTCTCAGCGACGTTAGCCTTCTTGCCAAACCACGAGCTGTCCCAGCCACGGACGATGCCGAGGCGATTGCTTATTGGATTAGTCTTTTGTCCCATGGAAGTTTACTCGTTAATAGCGTTATCACGTGCATCGACATAGATCGTCAGATTGCTTCTTCTCTTACGGACGCGGTTGCCACGCCCCTGAGCGCGGGCGCGCATCCTCTTGAGCGTAGGAGCCTCGTCGACGTAGATCTTGCTGATGTAGAGCTGCCCCTCATCGGCGTGCTGCTCATTCTTCTGCTCCCAGTTGGCGACTGCACTCTTGAGAGTGCGGGCGACGTTCTCGGAGGCGCGCTTATTAGAGTATCTGAGGACAGCCAGTGCCCTATTGACCTCCATGCCACGGACCATATCGATCACGAGGCGCATCTTGCGGGGAGAGGAGGCGATATTGGTCAGGCTGGCAAAGTATAGTGACTGCTGGGCGTCCTTGCGGGCCTGAGCAGATTCTTTCTTTCGATTACCCATAGTATTGTTCTATATGATTCGATTACCGGCCTTAGGATTTGCGATTACCGGTGTGCCCCTTGAAGGTACGGGTAGGTGCAAATTCGCCCAACTTGTGTCCCACCATATTCTCAGTAACGAATACGGGGATAAACTTATGTCCGTTATGTACAGCGATCGTATGACCTACGAAGTCGGGAGAGATCATCGAAGCACGACTCCACGTCTTGATGACATTCTTCTCGTTCTTCTCATTCATCTCCAAGATACGCTTCTCGAGCTTCACGCTGATATACGGTCCTTTCTTAAGTGAACGGCTCATATTCTGTATTCTCTATTTTTGTCTTGGTAAAAAGAGGCTTACTTCGTACTCTTGCTGTTACGCTTAGAGTGACGACGCTCGATAATGTACTTGGAGGACTGCTTCTTAGGACGACGAGTCTTAAGGCCCTTAGAGTAGAGGCCCTTGCGGCTCCTCGGGTGACCACCGGAGGCGCGACCCTCACCACCACCCATCGGGTGGTCTACAGGGTTCATCACGACGCCTCGGTTGTGAGGACGGCGACCGAGCCAGCGGCTGCGGCCGGCCTTACCGCTCTCCTCGAGGGAGTGCTCACCGTTGCTGACGCTACCGATGGTGGCGCGGCAGGCGGAGAGGATGCGGCGGGTCTCGCCACTCGGGAGGGAGATCACTACGTAGGTACCCTCACGCGAGGTGAGCTGTGCGAAGTTACCCGCACTACGTACCATCTTAGCGCCCTGACCCGGACGAAGCTCGATGTTGTGGATCACAGTACCGACGGGGATCTTGCCCAGAGGCAGAGTGTTGCCCACCTCAGGCACCGCATTCTCGCCGCTCATGACGGTCTGGCCGACCTTGAGGCCGGTGGGTGCGATGATGTAGGACTTGACACCGTCCGCATAGTAGATCAGAGCGATGTGAGCAGACCTATTGGGATCATACTCGATGCTCTTGACGGTAGCGGGGATGTCGTCTCTGCGACGCTTGAAGTCGATCAGGCGGAGCTTGCGCTTGTGACCACCACCGCGGTAGCGGACGGTCATCTTACCGGTGTTGTTGCGACCACCGGTGCTTCTCTTGCCGACTACAAGGGACTTCTCTGGTACGTTGGTAGTAACATCCTCGTGCGTACCAATAATTTTCTTTCTCTGACCCGGAGTGGTGGGCTTCAGTTTACGTACTCCCATTGTCGTATATTAAATGTTACCGAAGAAGTCGATCGTCTCGCCTTCGGCAATCGTTACTATAGCCTTCTTATACGCCGGCTTGCGTCCCTCGACGAAGCCGTGCTTGGTATAGCGCGACTCCTTCTTACCGGAGTAGCGCATCGTATTGACCTTGAGTACATGGACGCCATAGGTCTCCTCGACAGCCTTGCGGATGTCGCTCTTATCGGCGCTGTACTGCACCTTGAAGCCATAGCGGGTAGGCATGGCATCGGTGATGTCGGTCTGTTTCTCAGTGATGAGAGGTGCGATCAGTATTCCCATGATATTCTTCTCTTACTAGTCTATTGATTACTTCTCCTCTCCGCTGAGCTGAGCCACGAGTGCCTTCAGTCCACTCTCTGAGAAGACGAGTCGGTCAGCGTCGAGTACCTTGTAGGTATTGACGGAGACGGGCTCGGCAAAGGTCACATTAGAGATATTGGCACCGGACTTGCGCACCTGGTCATTGGCCTCGTGGAGGAGGAAGAGATCCTTCTTGTCCTCGATCTTGAGGGCCTTGAGGATGGCTGCGAAGTCCTTGGTCTTGTAGGTGTCCATCGTGAAGTCCTCAACGACGACGATGGCGTTGTCCTTAGCCTTATAAGTAAGTGCAGAGAGACGGGCGAGACGCTTGGTCTTGCGATTGACCTTCTGCTCATAATCACGGGGACGGGGGCCGAAGATCGTACCACCGCCGATCAGGATCGGGCTCTTCGTGTCACCACGACGAGCGCCACCGGTACCCTTCTGACGGAAGAGCTTGCGGGTGCTGTGTGCATTCTCACTACGCTCCTTGGTCTTAGCGGTCCCGCTGCGACGGTTAGCCATGTGGCTCTTGACGTCGAGGTAGATCGCGTGATCATTGGGCTCGATGCTGAAGATGGCATCATCGAGGGTCACCTTGCGTCCGGTCTCTTCACCTTTAATATTTAGTACGTTCAGTTCCATATCTTCTGTCTTACTTCTCGATTAAAAGGATGGATCCCTTAGCGCCGGGGACACTGCCCTTGACGACGAGGACGTTCTGCTCGGGCATCACCTTGATGACGCGGAGATTCTGGACGGTGACGCGGACGTTACCATCCTGTCCTGCCATGCGCATACCCGGGAGGACACGAGACGGTGTAGAGCTCTGACCGATGGATCCCGGGGCGCGGAGGCGATTCTTCTGACCGTGAGTGGTCTGTCCCACTCCGCCGAAGTCGTGACGCTTTACGACGCCCTGGAAGCCCTTACCCTTGGAGATACCGCAGATGTCGACGAAGGGGGTATCCTTGAAGATATCCACCGTCAGCTCATCGCCCTCCTTAAGCTCCTTAGCATAATCCTTGAACTCGGCCAAGTGTCTCTTGGGCGCTGCTCCGGCCTTCTTGAAGTGACCCTGGAGGGGCTTCGTGACATGCTTCTCAGCGATGTCCTCGTAGCCTACCTGGACGGCGCTATAGCCATCCTTCTCCACAGTCTTGACCTGAGTAACGACGCAAGGACCGGCTTCGATAACAGTGCATGGGATGTTCTTCCCCTCGGCACTGAAGACGGATGTCATTCCGATTTTCTTTCCTAACAATCCTGGCATTTCAGTCTTGATTTAGTGAGTTAGTTGTTGGTTGTAATACTTATCTCGCGGAGCTTAGAGATCGGTCTTGATCTCGATATCCACACCGCTGGGCAGCTCAAGGCGAGCGAGAGCGTCCACGGTGGAGGTATTGGCATTGACGAGATCGATCAGTCGCTTGTAGGTGCAGAGCTCAAATTGCTCACGGCTCTTCTTATTGACGAAGGTCGACCTATTGACCGTAAAGATGCGCTTGTGCGTCGGCAGTGGGATAGGACCGCGTACGGTCACTCCGGTCGTGTCGACAGCCTTCACGATCTTCTCGGCAGACTTGTCTGCCAGAGTATGGTCGTAGGACTTGATCTTGATCCTGATTACCTGATTCATGTGATTGACTATCGTAATATAGTGATGATTGTCTATTACTTCAAGAGGTCTGCACGACCGTGCTTCTCCTCGAGCACCTGCTTGGCGATGTTGGTGCTCATCGGCTCGAAGTGATCAAACTCCATCGTGCTGCTGGCACGACCACTGGAGATGGTGCGGAGATCGGTCACGTAACCAAACATCTCGGCGAGCGGCACGTGAGCCTTGACGATGCGGTCGTTATTCATCCCGGCGTCCATGCCCTGGACCATACCGCGGCGCTTATTCAGGTCACCGATGATGTCACCCATGTAGTCCTCGGGGGTCACTACCTCAAGCTTCATGACGGGCTCCAGAAGGATAGGAGAAGCCTCCTCGCATGCCTTCTTGAAGGCCTGCATCGCTGCCACCTCAAAGGAGAGCTGATCCGAGTCTACCGGGTGGAAGCTACCATCGAGGAGGGTCACCTTGAGGTGATCGAGAGGATATCCGGCGAGGACACCGCTCTGCATAGCCTTCTCGAAGCCCTTCTGTACGGAGGGGATGTACTCCTTCGGGACGTTACCGCCCTTCACGCTGTCCTCAAACTGCAGCGGAGTCTCTGCCTCGGGATCGCCGGGGCCTACCTCCACGAGGATGTCGGCAAACTTACCACGACCACCGGTCTGCTTCTTGTATACCTGACGGACCTGTACGGTATTGGCGATGGCCTCCTTGTAGCTTACCTGGGGACGACCCTTATTGGCCTCCACCTTAAACTCACGCTTCAGGCGCTCCACGATGATGTCAAGGTGAAGCTCACCCATACCGGAGATGATCGTCTGACCAGTCTCCTCATCAGTGCGTACCTGAAAGGTCGGATCCTCCTCTGCGAGCTTCTGGAGACCAATGTCGAGCTTCTCGGTGTCGGCCTGAGTCTTCGGCTCCACGGAGATGCTGATCACCGTATCGGGGAAGGTAATCGACTCCAGCAGGATCGGCTCAGCATCCGGGTCGCAGATGGTGTCACCGGTGCGGATGTCCTTGAATCCCACTCCTGCGCCGATATCACCCGTATCGATGGAGTCCATCGGGTTCTGCTTATTAGAGAACATCTCATAGAGACGACTGATGCGCTCCTTCTTCTCCGTACGGCTGTTGTAGACGTAAGATCCGGCATCGAGGTGACCGGTGTATACTCTGAAGTAGCAGAGACGACCGACGTAGGGATCGGATGCGACCTTGAAGGCAAGTGCCGTCAGGGGCGAGTCGTGCTCTACGGTGCGGGTGATCTCCACACTCTCATCCAGGGGATCGGTACCTGTGATGGTGTCCTGGTCGATCGGGCTGGGGAGGAAGGCGCAGATCGCATCGAGAAGCGGCTGCACGCCTTTGTTCTTGAAGGAAGAGCCACAGATGACGGGATTGATCGACAGGTCGAGGGTACCCTTGCGGAGAGCAGCGAGGATCTCATCCTCGGTGACGGTGGAGGGATCCTCCAGCATCTTCTCCATGATACCGTCATCGACGTCAGCGAGAGCCTCAAGCATCGACTCACGCCACTGCTCAGCCTCCTCGAGGAGCTCAGCAGGGATCTCCTCCACCTCATAGTCTGCTCCCATGGTCTCATCGTGCCAGTAGATGGCGCGCATGCGGATCAGGTCGATGACGCCCTTGAAGTTCTCCTCCGCACCGATGGGCAGCTGGATTGGCACTGCATTGGCACCGAGCATATCACGCATAGACTTGACAGCCTTCAGGAAGTTGGCGCCGCTACGGTCCATCTTATTGACGTAGCAGAGACGGGGCACGCCATACTTCTCAGCCTGACGCCATACGGTCTCGCTCTGCGGCTGTACGCCGGCAACGGAGTCGAAGGTCTCGATGGCACCGTCGAGGACGCGGAGAGAGCGCTCCACCTCAGCGGTAAAGTCGACGTGTCCGGGAGTGTCGATCAGGTTGAGCTTATACTTCTTATCCCTATAGGGCCAGAAGGCGGTGGTGCAGGCAGAGGTGATCGTGATACCACGCTCCTGCTCCTCCTCCATCCAGTCCATCGTAGCGGCACCCTCGTGTACCTCACCGATCTTGTGGATCAGTCCGGTGTAGTAGAGGATACGCTCGGAGGTGGTAGTCTTACCGGCATCAATGTGGGCCATGATACCGATATTACGTGTTAGTTCCAGGTGATTCTTTGCAGCCATTGTGACTTCTTTCTTACTTATATAGGTTTGTGTGTATTACAGACGGAAGTGTGCGAAGGCACGGTTGGCCTCAGCCATGCGGTGGATGTCCTCCTTACGCTTGAAGGCTCCACCCTGCTGATTGTAAGCGTCCATGATCTCAGCAGCGAGCTTCTCTGCCATAGTCTTACCACCTCTCTTACGGGCAAAGCCGATCAGATTCTTCATAGAGATGGACTCCTTACGCTCCGGGGTGACCTGGGTGGGCACCTGGAAGTTGGCTCCTCCGATGCGGCGGCTCTTCACCTCCACCTGGGGGGTGACGTTCTCGAGCGCCTGCTTCCAGATCTCGAGCGGGGTCTTCTCCTCCTTGGACATCTTATCCTTGACGATGTCGAGAGCGTTGTAGAAGATCTTGAAGGAAAGGTTCTTCTTTCCGTCAAGCATCATGTGATTGACGAACTTCGTCACCTTCTGATCACCATAGACGGGATCAGGAAGGATAGCCCTTTGTTTCTTGGAAAACTTTCTCATTTCTCGTAATTGGTATGACTTACGCTCTCTCACCCTGCTGCCGCTCCCTCTCGGTGGAGGTCTGCGGAGCAGAAGCTCCAGAGCCATGGGGACAGGCGTGACACCGTAATACTGACGGATCACAGAGCAAGTGGACTCCCGGGCGGCATCCCATTCCGATGCCCGTCACTTTATACCCGGGGTACCTGCGCCGGATCACCTCAGTGATGAGCGCGCTGCTCCCTATATGTTCTCTTCTAAGTATGGGATGAGGAAACCTCTCGTATCGAGTCGGACCCTCGGGTCCTCTCCTCCGGATCTCATCCGCCTACCGACCGGACATTGGCTTCTCTTCGTCCAGACTAACCTCCACATCCGGGACTCTTCCCGATGCTTCGCAGGTCCGTCCTGTCTCCGCAATACTTTGCTACCTACCGACAGCATCCTCGTACGCGAGGATGGGACTCCGATACTATAGCAGCGCCACGTCTCACATGGGAGACCCCGGCCACGATCGGGTGTGCGATCCGTCTCAGATACGATCGGCACACCGCCGCTATTTCATTAAGTCAGAGAGTGTGATGGAGATTATACTACAGACACTTCCTCGATCTTACTCGCCGGGGTCCTTCGGCTTAGCCTGCCTACTCCCGGTAGGACCATATCTATGGTCGCTCTCGATCGCAGTGCTCTCACGCTGCTCTCCTTTGCTAGATTATACGCTCCTCGCTCTCTGTCGCGATCCACTGATCGGACACCGCAGCTGTGCGGGGGAGGGGAGGATGATAGTGGGATCGAAGGGGTCGCCGCTCGGCTTACTTCTTCTCCTTAGGTCTCTTCACGCCGTACTTGCTACGACGCTGCTTGCGATCCGTTACGCCGCCGGTATCGAGCGTACCGCGGACGATGTGGTAGCGCACACCGGGAAGATCCTTCACACGACCACCACGCACGAGCACGATGGAGTGCTCCTGGAGGTTGTGACCCTCACCGGGGATATAGCAATTGACCTCCCTGCCATTCGTCAGACGGACACGTGCCACCTTCCTCATCGCTGAGTTAGGCTTCTTAGGGGTCGTGGTGTAGACCCTGACACAGACGCCGCGACGCTGGGGGCATCCCTGGAGAGCCGGGCTCTTACCCTTCTCCTGGAGGCTCTTGCGACCACTACGGACTAGCTGTTGAATTGTTGGCATCTTGCTTTAATAATAAAACCTATAATCGATACATTGCCCGCCGCCACGCACCTTACCGGCGTGACTGTCAGGCTGTTTCTCGCTTGCGACGGGGTACACCCCACCGCTTCGGAGTGCAAAGGTACGAAATACCTTCCTCTATTACAAGTCTATCAAGCTCTTACACGTCGCCCCACCAGGGGTGACGCATTTGAGTTTTATATCGAAGAAGTGATAATCCCTGTCGCTGTGCAATCCTGTCGACTGATCCCAGCCCTGCTGCTACCGCATGCCGATCCCGCAGGGGCGAAGCCCCGGAGGGATCATCGCTTTTTAGACCGGGTGTCGAGGCACGAAGTGCCGAAGCCCCCGGAAAGAAGACCCGGGTAAAGAAATACGACCCCGCAAGGGTGTCGCACTTACCAGTTAGTTATTCAGTGCGACACCCTACGGAGTCGCGGGGTCGCACGCAATGACAGATCCACGGGTCATCGGGGCTACGCCCCTCGAGGATCATGTGACAAACTTACAGCTAAAAAGCGAGCGTCCCTTGCGGTTCGCTCCAACAGTGCAAATATAGCACCCCCACCGGGAGGAGTTGTCTCTCAGAGTCTCTAGGTGTCTCTTCCTGTCATTTCCTGAACAAAAGTGCGTCTTCTGCGGTTTTCGCCACATCGTGCGTGGGTGTGCAATAAGCGTACGCATTAGACCTCGACCCCTTGCGGGTCACCGGGAAAGAGGATTTCTGCTCGGCGACCCGCAAGGGGTCGAGGCCTAATGCGTACGCTTATACATCGGTCTTCGGCACTTCGTGCCTCGACCGATGCCTATGGAACGGGCATCCTTGCGGATGTCGATATGCTATCAGAGCCTAGTATATTTGGCAGAACGTCCGACTCGTCCAATGCCCCCCTCAACGATCATGTGGTAAACTTACAGCTATGAAAAACAGACCCCAGGGGTGACGCATTTGAGAGACACCGTAGCCATTCATCTAATTGTGAATAGTGGGGAACGAAGCACCCCTTGTGGGTGCCCGTTTTTTAGCCACGTGGTCGAGGGGCGTAGCCCCGAAGACCCGTGGACCAGGCAACGCAAGCAATCCCGCGACCCCGCCAGGGTGTCGCACTTACCAGTCAGGCAATAAGTGCGACACCCTGGCGGGGTCGTATATCTTTACCGGGGTCCTCTTTCCCGCGGTCTTCGGCACTTCGTGCCTCGACACGCGGGCTAAACAGCGATGATCCCTCCGGGGCTTCGCCCCTGCGGGATCGGCAGGCGGTAGCAGTAGGGCTGGGATCAGTCGACAGGATTGTACAGCGACAGGGATTATCACTTCTTTACTTTAAGGCTCAAATGCGTCACCCCTGGCGGGCCACACCTTACAGAGGGGCTTGTGGTGAAAAAGCGTTACATTTGAGCAGTCGGGATGACATTTGGTTCCGACTGTCCACACATATTATATAGTAGTCCTATTTTCTCTATGTCCGATATCGATCCGCAGCGTCTCTACGAGCTCATCAAGTCTGTTGCTGACCAGTTGGTCGCCCGGGACGACCACTTTACCCGTGCTGACCTCGCTTATGAGCTGCGAGGTGACGGCATCTCCGGAGACTCGTCCGAGGTGAGCCGGCTGGTCTGGGAGGCGTACAGGTCGCTGGGGAATGACCCCCACATCCGGGAGGCTTTCCTCAATAACAGCAGCAGTAAGAGCCTCGTCGATGAGTACCGCATCATCGACCTGATCGAGTCAAGCGACAGCACCAAGGCGGTGAGCGTGGTGACGGAGCTGCTCGAGGAGGGGAAGAGGGCGATGGACCGGGTCCTCGCTCAGGTGGACGAGGCGTCCCGAGACTACCGCCCGGGTGCGAAGCCTCAGCTCTCTCAGCAGGCGGTCGATACCATCGTCGGCACGGCGGGCATCAAGGCGATCCAGGCGGAGTCAGAGGATCTCCTCCGACGCTATGCCGGTCTGGTGGAGGCGTATAAGGAGGCGAAGGGGGACATCAAAGGGGCTATCACCGCCTACGGCGAACTGCGGGAGCAGATCCTCTACAGCTATCGGGAGTGGGTAGCGCTGCTGAAGGATCTCTTTGGTGATCGGATCCATAGCGTGGTCCCGGAGCTCTTCGACTTCGACAAGCTTCGCTGGATCGATGTGGACGAGATGTATGGTCGGGCGAGGCTCTCCTTTGACAGTCTCTCGGGGCGCGCCTCTGAGCTGCTCAGCTCTATCTCGGAGGACTTCCGCGCCAGCCTCTCGGACTCGGTGCGGGACTACAGCTACGCCTCCGGTCGTCGCTTTGCCCTCGTGATGGCGGCGGTCAATCTTGTCTCCCACTACAGCAAGACGGCCGGCGACACGGCGCGACTAAAGGGGCAACTCCTCGACCTCAGGAGCGACGTGGTGCGGGACGCCTCCTCCATACAGGCGGATATGGCGCGGTTAGTGGAGGTGTACCGGACGATCAACGACCTCTATCTCTCTCGGGCGGACCTCTTCTATCGGTATGGGGAGCGGGTCTTTGCGGGCGAGTGGCGGGCGCTGCGGGAGGCGCTCTACTCTGATCCCGAGGTGAAGCAGATCGTCCGCGAGCGGGAGGAGATCCATAAGCATATGAGGGAGCTGGAGGAGAGAATGCTCGACGCGCGGCTCAATATCACCTATTATAAGGATCAGGTGGAGACGACGAAGGTGCTACTCGACTCGCTGGAGGGGCGCTATCAGGAAGCTCTCGAGGCAAAGCCAAAGGAGCCCAACTGGCTTCGCCGGACGGTCACCCTCGGCAAGGCTCGCGAGAGCTATGGCCGCGACCTCACCGAGTGGGACAAGTATGACGGCGAGATCGTGCGCAAGTATGAGGAGCTGAGGGTGGATCTGAGAGTCTTCGGCGAGGAGATCGACTCGCTGCAGCGGATCTACGATGAGTCACTCAAGGAGTACCACCAGTCGCGTATGGATGCCGGCGACCTGACGGAGCGTATCCATGAGCTGCAGACGCTGTCACCTGAGATGCTGCGCCGGGCGGCGGAGCATCTTACACCGGTGCTCAAGCTCCTCTCCATCGCTCGGGACATCATCGAGAGTCCCTTAGAGGATCGGCTGATGGCTCCTCAGTCTCTCAGGGAGCTGGAGCAGTCGCCACTTCCCGCCGAGATGACAGAGCGGATCGATCGCCTTCGGCAGCGCCTGCAGGGGGTGGAGCGAGAGGTAGCGCCGGTGATTACAGAGAAGGTCTCCCGGTCCGTCGCTCCCTCGAGACCCGCTGATCCTCGGGATGAACAGCGTGCCCGACAGCTGGCGCAGGTGGCTTCTGCCCGCTCTCGTGTCGCCGCTCAGCGGTCGGCAGCGGCTGTCGATGAGCTTCTCCTGCTGCGGCAGAAGGAGCTGGCCAATAAGGTGACCGAGGACCACTACCGGCGCGAGCTGGAGCGGATCCGCGAGACCTTTCAGTACAATATGCGGCAGATCGACGATAAGTCCGCCTTCGTCGCCGAGGTTCGGCGTCGTGTCCACACCGATCTGACCGATGAGCGTGTCCGAGAGGATCTGCTGCTCCTCGCCGGGGAGGGTAGGCAGGATCTCGGGCCGGACGACCTCCGTAAGCTGCTCAGCGGCGAGGCGACACTGGACGTATAAGACGATGCACGAGGGACGACGAGAGCAGGTACGGCGTCAGCTCCGGCTGACGGACCCCGAGGAGCAGGCTGCCATGGACCGCGCTCGGGCGGCGGAAGCAGCGCGCCATGCGAGGAAGGAGGAGCGCCGGCAGGAGCTCCTCAGCGACCGCGACTACCGGATCATCCTCTGGGCGGACCGATATATGGACCGCTATGGACTGGATGCCCTCATCGGTCTCATCCCCTATGCGGGCGACGTGGTGGGCTTCCTCTTCGTGATCCCGGGGCTGCGGCTCTCGACCCGCAAGATCAAGTCTCTCCCGCTGACGCTGGCGATCCTCTACAATTTCCTCATCGATGCCTGCGTCGGTCTGGTCCCCTTTATCGGTCCGGTGCTGGACTTCTTCTTCCGGGCCAATAGCCGGACCGCTAAGCTGGTTCGCGGTTTCGTGGAGGATGATCGGGAGACGATCCGTGAGGTCAATCGCCGAGCCGGCTACTTCGTCGTGGCGATCATCGTCCTGATCATCCTCGTGGCGCTCTTGGCCTACCTCTTCCTCCTCTTTTGCCGCTGGCTGATAGAGCTGGGTGGCGGCGGTGTACAATAAATAATTTGCTTATCAGTGGGGTGTAAGGGTAAAAAAGTGTACATTTGGAGACGGAATACCGCCCGGGCGGATTACCTCCCGGCTCATCCTCCACTTCTAACTAATGCTTACGTATGAACTATTATAGAAAGCCGATCTCGATAGACGCTGCGAAGTTTGACCGCAACCTCTGCGGTCGTTCCACCCACCTCTATCACCTCACCAATGGTGCCGGGATGGAGATGCTGGTGACCAACTACGGCGGCAAGATCGTCCAGCTGCTGGTCCCCGACCGCGAGGGTAAGCCGGTGGACGTCGTCCTCGGACACGACAGCCTCGACGACTACCTCGGGACGGAGGAGCAGTACTTCGGCTCCATCATCGGTCGCTACGGCAATCGGATCGCGAAGGGGAAGTTTACGCTTGATGACAAGAACTATCGCCTGAGGATCAATAATGGTCCCAATAGCCTCCACGGCGGACCCACGGGCTTCAATTTCCGTGTCTGGGACGCCGAGCAGAGAGATGACGCCACGCTCGTACTCCGCTACACCTCCGCAGATGGTGAGGAGGGCTTCCCCGGCGAGCTGGAGGTGGAGGTGACCTATCGCCTCTTAGAGGACAATACCCTCGACATCCGCTATAAGGCGAGCACGACCCGACCTACGGTGATCAACCTCACCAACCACTCCTACTTCAATCTCTCCGGCGAGGGAGATCCCTCCGTCCATGACCACATGCTGAGGCTCTTCGGATCGAAGTACCTCCCGACGGACGACACGGCGATCCCCTTCGGCACCGCTGAGGCGGTGGAGCGGACGCCCTTCGACTTCCTCGACTGGCACGAGGTGGGCGAGCGGATCGACAGAGAGGAGAAGCAGCTCCTCCAGGCGCGTGGCTACGACCACACCTGGGTGCTGGATAAGGAGCCGGATACCTTCGGACCCTGCGCCATCTGCTTCTCCCCCAAGAGCGGCATCTCCATGGAGGTGCAGACCGACCAGCCCGGCGTGCAGATCTATACCGCCAATTGGCTCACCGGCAATATGCGAGGTAAGGGCGAGAGCCGCTATCCCGCCCGCTCGGCGATCTGCTTCGAGACACAGCACTTCCCCGACTCGCCCAATAAGCCCGACTTCCCCTCCACGGTCCTCCGTCCCGGGGAGACCTACGAGAGTCGGACCACCTTCGCCTTCTCCACCGTGGAGATAGAGGACGAGGAGCTCTGACCATGCATTCTAACACTTTCCACAATAACTTATGACTAAAACGTACAATCAGACGAAGCCCAATTACTTGGTGCCCTTCATCATCATGGTGGTGCTGATGGCTCTGATCGGCCTGATCACCAACCTCAATCAGCAATTCCAGGCCCCCATGCAGGCCGCTTACCTCATCAAGGGCGGTAGCATGACCAATACGCTGACGACGACGCTCAATTTTGCCTTCTTCCTCGCCTACCTCGTGATGGGACCGATCAGCACGCGGTACATCGAGAAGAATGGGTACAAGAAGTCGCTCATCCTCGGTCTCGGCATCCTGATCGTCGCCTTTGCGATCTACATGTGCTCCGCCTGGTGCTTCGACACCTTTGATCTGCCCCGCTTTGAGGGTGCAATCAATGAGGCGAAGTCTATCGAGAGTCAGGGAAGCATCGCTGCCATGCAGACCGCTGCGGCTGAGACGGGCAACTTTGCCGTCGATACCGCTAAGTCCGGCGACTTCACCGGTCTCACCTGGCAGGGTCCCGTAACCCTCCCGATCGCCTACTGGATCTTCCTCATCGCCGCCTTTGTTGCCGGTACGGCGCTCACCTACCTCCAGGCGGTGGTCAATCCCTACCTCGTTGCCTGCGACGTCCCCGGCACCACCGGCGTACAGCGTCAGAATATCTCCGGTACCGGTAACTCCCTCATGACCACGCTCGGCCCGCTCTTCGTTGCCTACGTGATCTTTAGTGGCAAGAGCGGACTCGAGGTCAATATCACCTCCCTCTACCTGCCGATCCTCTGCCTGATGATCCTCGTGGCGGTGATCGTCTTTGCACTCACCCGCATCAATCTCCCCGAGATCGAGGGTGTCTCCTCCGGCGATGAGAAGCTCCCCGATAGTGTCTGGTCCTTCCGTCAGCTCTCACTCGGGCTGGTGACCCTCTTCTTCTACGTCGGTGTGGAGGTCTGCGTGGGTGCCAATATTGTCCTCTATGCGATGAATGACCTCGCCATGGCTGCCAAGCTCGGCGCTACGCTTGCCTCCTTCTACTGGGGTGGTATGCTGGTTGGTCGCTTTGTCGGCAGCTTCCTTAATAAGGTCAGCGCCCGCACACAGCTGATGGTCGCCTCCCTCGCCGCTCTGATCCTCGTGATCCTCGCCATGGTGACGGAGAATCCCTACTTCCTCTGCGCCATCGGTCTCTTCCACTCCGTGATGTGGCCCTCCACCTTTGCCCTCTCCCTCAACGGCCTCGGCCGCTACACCTCCAAGGCATCCGGCATCCTGATGATGGGCTGCTTCGGTGGTGCGCTCCTCCCAGTGATCCAGGGCGCTATGGCTGACGGCATCGGCTGGAATATCTCCTGGATCCTCGTCGCCATCGGTGAGGCATGGATCCTCTTCTACGCCCTCTGGGGGTGCAAGCCCAATAAGACCGACGTCCCTGTCGCCCACACTGCAGCCTGAGTCCTTATGAGAAATAGAGAAAAAGTGAGAGCTGCCTTTGAGCAGGTCTATGACCATACAGAAGGGGTAAACCTCTACTTCGCCCCCGGTCGGATCAATGTCATCGGTGAGCACACCGACTACAATGGAGGCTTTGTCTTCCCCGGTGCCGTCGACACCGGCATCATGGCGGCGATCCGTCCCAATGGCACCGACCGTATCAATGCCTTCGCCATCGACCTCGACGAGAGAGCCTCCTTCGGTCTCACGGAGGAGGACGCTCCCGAGGAGCAGTGGGCACGCTACATCTTCGGCCTCAGCCGCGAGATGCAGAAGCTCGGCGTCCCGGTACAGGGCTTCGACACCGCCTTCTCCGGCGATGTGCCGCTCGGGGCAGGCATGTCCTCCTCCGCCGCACTGGAGAGCTGCTACGCCAGGGCGCTCAACGAGCTCTTCGGTGACGGCAAGGTGGACGACTTCGACCTCGCCATCGCCGGGCAGATGACTGAGCACCACTACGTGGGGGTCAATTGCGGGATCATGGACCAGTTTGCCAGCGTCTTCGGCAAGGAGGGACACATCATGCGCCTCGACTGCCGCTCGCTGGAGCACGAGTACTTCCCCTGGGAGCCTAAGGGCTACCGCCTCGTCCTGATCGACACGGTGGTGAAGCACAACCTCGCCTCCGGCGCCTATAATCAGCGCCGCGCCTCCTGCGAGCATGTGGTGGAGGCTCTCCGTGAGGCCTATCCCGACCGCAAGATCGAGTACCTACGCGATGCCGACCTCCATATGCTGGACAGCATCCGGGACAAGGTCTCCGCCGAGGATGCGCTCCGAGCCGAGTACGTGATCGAGGAGATCGATCGTGTGCTGGAGGTCTCCGATGCACTCAAGGTCGGCGACTACCCCACCGTGGGGCGTAAGATGTACCAGACCCACTGGGGCCTCTCGATGAAGTACGAGGTGAGCTGTGAGGAGCTGGACTTCCTCGTCCTCGAGGCACTCCACAGCGGAGTCACCGGCTCACGGGTCATGGGCGGAGGCTTCGGCGGCTGCACGATCAATCTTGTCCGCGATGAGATCTACGACAGCTTCGTCGCCCGCGCCACCAAGGCGTATGAGGAGAAGTTTGGTCACGCCCCCAAGGTCTACCCCGTCATCATCGGTGATGGTGCCCGTCGCTTAGAGTAAGGCGACCATCCCTAATCCACTCCGGGAGAGAGAGTCCTATGCGGCCCTCTCTCCCTTTTTTTATACCCTTCCGTGTCTTGCACTCCCTGTACCAGGGTGACGCATTTGAGCTTAACGGCAAAGGTGATGTTCAATGTCGCTGTGCAGTCCCCTCGACTGATCCCCGCTCTGCTGCTACCTCCTGCCGATCCCGCAGGGGCGAAGCCCCGGAGGGATCATCGCTTTTTAGACCGGGTGTCGAGGCACGAAGTGCCGAAGACCCCGGGAAGAGATGACGCATATAAGGTATACGACCCCGCCAGGGTGTCGCACTTACCAGTTAGGCAATCAGTGCGACACCCTGGCGGGGTCGCGGGAGCTTGGGGGACCCGTTGGTAACCGGAGTCTTCGGGGCTGCGCCCCTCGACATCCAGTCTAAAAAACGAGCACCCCTGCCGGGGTGCCACGCAGCCGGGCGATCCTCATCCTTGGGGTTACGGTGGCGCGAGTAAATAGATAACATGACGGCATCCGCAAGGATGCCCGTTCCATAGGCATCGGTCGAGGCACGTAGTGCCGAAGACCGATGTATAAGCGAACGCATTAGGCCTCGACCCCTTGCGGGTCGCCGAGAAAGAGGATTTCTGCTCGGCGACCCACAAGGGGTCGATGGGGTAAAGAAGGGTCTCTGTACATCGGTCACCGCTTCGCGGATGACCGATGCCTATGGAGCGAGCACCCTTCGGGTGCCTCACGGATGAGTCCCCTTGGTATATGATTACCCCGATGCACAATGCGTCACCCCTGACCCGTCCGACTTGTCCGACCCTCCCGATAATGGTCATCACTAAACCCGGTATTAGTGAGATCTATTATCGGGTTTAGTCTTCACTAATATCGGCAATAGATTTGCCCCTGACCGGGTAGGCTCGTATCCCTCTGGTCCTCTGACATCTCCGCCACATGGGGCGAGGGAGCCGCAGCGCCCGATTATTTTTTTGCAGAAGATTGTGGTTTTTCTTTTTTTGTTTGGGAAATTTTAGACAACTTTGGGCATGAGATCACAGTAACACCTATCCGGAAGTCCGGGAATTGTTATGCAGATGGGTATCTACCACACTTCTTATCCCTTGTCTGCGGAGAGATCGATAGACTCTCCAGAGAGGATGTGCGTGCCGGTATCCCACACGGGATCTCCATATATATATATATATATATTGTAGCAAGTCGGGTCTCTTCCTTTTCATACCCGCTGCACTTTGCCGCCTCACCGGGATCAGTCCGGAGAGTGCGGCAAAGTGCTTTTTGCGCCCCTACAGAGACTTCACTATTGTTTCATTCCTTTAATACCCACACATTATGAAGAGAAAACTGCTACTCCTCATAGGGACCCTATTCCTCTCAGCGTTGGCCGCTCTCGGACAGCGCATAGAGATCAAGGGTGTCGTCTATGACGATCAGAAGGAGCCTGCCATCGGTGCCACGATCAGGCTCAAGAGCGACTCAAAGGTCGGCACACAGTCGGGCATCAACGGCTCCTTCACCATCCGCGCACGGGAGGGCGAGCTGCTTGTCATCAGCTACATCGGCTACAAGACGGTGGAGGTGAAGGCAAAGCAGGGGATGAAGGTCTACCTGCAGAGCGACGCCGAGCTACTAAGCGAAGTGGTGGCAATGGGCTACGGCTCAGGTCGTGCCATCAACACCACCACCGCCTCCATCGTCAAGGTAGACTCCAAGGACCTCGAGTCTAAGCCTGTCGCCAATGTCTTCGAGGGACTGCAGGGTAAGGTCGCCGGACTCTCCGTCTCCACCTCGTCGGGTGAGCCGGGTGAGCTGGCCACCATCAACCTCCACGGCTACGGCTCCCTCGGACTCTCCTCTACGCCTATGTACATCCTCGATGGCGTACCGGTGGGACAGGGAACGATTATGGGTCTCAATCCTAACGACTACGAGAGCGTCCAGGTCTTCAAGGACGCCTCCGCCACCGCCATCTACGGCTCCCGCGCCTCCAATGGTGTGATCTTCATCACCACCAAGCGAGGAGAGGCAGGACAGAGAGCGACCGTCACCCTCAACGCTCAGTACGGCGTCAGCAACCTGGCAGACAAGTCATTCTACAACAGTATGATGGGAGCCGATGAGCTGGCAAAGTTTTGGGTAGAGAGCGGTATCAGGACACAAGAATATGTAGATAAGCTCAGGCAAGAGTATCCTCATGATACCAACTGGACCGACTACTTCTTCCGTAAGAACGCCCCGACGGTCAACCTCAACCTCTCCGTCTCCGGCGGCTCGCAGAATACCACCTACTATGTCTCCGGTCAGCACTTCTCTCAGGAGGGACTCTTCGCCGGAAAATCACTCTACACGAAGGACAACCTGAGAGCCAACCTCCAGACGAAGGTCAATGACTGGCTCTCCTTCTACCTCAACAACGGTATCTACTACGACAACTCTATTGCCTCCCAGTCCGGCTGGAGCAACTATACCGATGGAGGACTCTTCTACTGGCTCTCCCCCTTCTACACCCCATACAAGGAGAATGGCGAGCCCTACTGGGACGAGCGGATCCCGGGAGCGAAGATCTATAACCCCTACTATGTCGCCAGTATATACAAGGAGGAGTACAGCACCTTCGAGTACCTCGGCAACCTCGGGGTCACCATACGACCTCTTGAGGGTCTGACACTGAGGAGCAGCATTGGTCTCGACTTCTCCAATTACTATGGCAACACGGTGAAAGACCCGCGTGCCGTCTGGTCGCCCGGTAACGGATCTCGCTCAGACAAATACTCTCGCGGGATCGAGTGGACGTTTACCAATACGGCAGAGTACCACTTCAATCTTGCTGACACGCACGACTTCACACTTCTGGCGGGTCACGAGTTCAATCGCTACGACGGTAACGGCTTCTCTGCTTCCGGCAGTGGACTACAGTACCACCAATTGATGCATCTTGGTCAAGTGACGGAGCCGGAGAAGAGATCTATCGGGAGCAGCTTCTCACAGTTTGCCTACCTCTCATTCTTCGGTCGCCTCTCCTACGGTCTGCTCGATCGCTACTACATCGACCTCTCGGTCCGCAATGATGCCTCCTCAAAATTTCCCCCCGAGCATCGTAATGCTCTCTTTTGGAGTACCGGTGTCAAGTGGAATGCTAAGAAGGAAGCCTTCCTCAGCGATGTCAGCTGGCTCGACCGCCTGGACGTAAAGCTCAGTACCGGTACGGCGGGCAACTCTGCAGGACTAAGTAGCTACGACTACTTCGCTATGGCCGGCACCACCACTCCCTATCGTGGAGAGCCTGCCCTTGCTATCTACAGCCCCGGCAATCCCTCTCTCTCCTGGGAGAAGCAACAAAAGACCACACTGGGAGTGGATATGCGCCTCTTCAACTTACTGGGTATCAACCTTGAGCTCTACGACCGTCACACCACCGATATGGTGATGGATGTACCCTACCCCTACACGACAGGAACAAGTAGCAATACAGAGAATGTCGGCACCTACCAGAATAGAGGCTTCGACCTACGTATCGATGTCGATGTATGGAAGGGTCGCCGTGGCAACTACGCCTCGCTCTACGGCAACATTAATTACAACCAAGACAAGGTGCTGAAGCTCTTCCAGGGACTCGACACATGGGTGATGACCGACTATATGCTTGCCTATCAGGTAGGCAAGCCGGCGATGTTCCTGATGCCGATCTTCAAGCAGGTCAATCCTGAGACCGGTGACCCCGAGTGGTACAACCCCGGAGAAGATGTCGGCAAGCTGAATAAGGACGACAGCAACATCACCACCGGGTATGACTTCAATGAGGAGGCACTCCAGCAGAACACCGGCATACCCTACCGCACGCCCTGCCGAGGAGGATTCGGTCTCAATGGCTACTATGAGGGATTCTTCCTCTCCGCTGACTTCTCCTTCTTCCTCGGGAAGCATATGGTCAATAATGACAACTTCTTTGTCTACAACCCCAAGAAATTTCCCAATAACACCACCTCCAGAAAGAGTGTGGACTACTGGAAGAAGCCGGGAGACCGCACTATGCTGCCCGATATGAATAGATACGCAGCGACGATGCAATTCGACACCCGACTCCTGGAGGACGCTTCATTCCTGCGCCTGAAGAGTCTCTACTTTGGATACGACATTCCTCGTAAATTCCTTGAGCGACAGACCTTCTTCAAGGGCGTCAAGGTGGGGATCACCGGACGCAACCTGCTCACCTTTACCAAGTACTCTGGATCAGATCCCGAGGCTGACACCAACCTCGCCTATGGTATGAACCCTGCCACAATGCAGTTCCTGGGTTCGGTAGAAATTAAATTCTAACGTTTGCCAAAAGAATGATTGTTATGAACAAGACATCAAGACTAAGGAAAACCGCCGCAAGAGTCTTGCTATTACTCTTGGCAGGCGTTGTAGTGGGCAGCTGCGACCTCAATCGCTATCCCACCAACACCATAGACCTCAAGACATCACTTCTCACCTATCAGGATGCTGTTGGGTACAATAGAGGCGTTATGTCACAATTCCGCAACAGAATTGGTGGAAGCTTTGCTTACCCTCAGGAGTATATGGCCGACTGCTTCAACGCACAGGCAGGATGGGGCAACTCCGCTCCAGGTCTCCATGGATGGGTAGAGCTTAACGCCAGTGCCGGCACATTCTCCAGCTGCTACGTCTCGTACTACTCTACCCTCAAGAACGCCAATTACACGCTGGAGAATTACCCCAGCGTACAGAAGACTCTCCAGGAGAAGTACGACCAGCTGGAGAATGAGGAGCAGAAGAACGAGCTACAGAGGGAGATAAAGGAGATAGACCTCTTCATAGGTAACTCACACTTTGCTCGTGCATACTACTACTTCAATATGATGCTCCGCTTTGGGACTCCCTACAATCCTGCCACAGCAGCAAGCGACCTGGGAGTACCGCTAGTACTCACCTATGACGTGAGTGGAAGGATCAGCCGAAACTCAGTACAGGAGTGCTACGACCAGATATTTAAGGATCTGGATGCAGCTGAGAAAGCATTCGTAGTAGTAGAAAATCGTGCTGAGAGCGGAGACTTCACGATAGATGCTGTCAAGGCTCTTAGATCTCGAATTTACTTAGAGCGGAAGGAGTACGACAAGGCGTACGCCTCAGCGACTGAGCTGATCGAGAGTGGTACTTACCCACTGGTGGAGCCAACGGCGCAGTCCTTTGAGGACATGTGGGTCCATGACACCTCATCGGAGGAGATCCTGATCCTTGATGTCAAAATACCGGATGAGGCACCCAATAGCTGGGGCTCCTATTATGGTCTCAATTACAACTATGGGTATCACTCGCCCACGTATGTACCTACACAGGGTCTTCTTGACCTATATGAGGAGGGCGACTTGCGCTACGATGCCTACTTCTACCTCGCACCATGGTTTAGCGTATTCGATGATTACTACGAGAAAGAAATGGTCCTTCTCCAAAAGTTTAAGGGAAACCCTGAGTACGCTACGATCAAGAATCACTATTACTATGGCAGAGTGCCAAATGGCTACCACAAGCCGCGTGTCTTCCGCATTGCTGAGCAGTACCTGATTGCCGCTGAGGCGGGCTTCTATGCCGGCAAGGATGCACTCAAGCCACTCAACGCTCTGCGTGCCTCCCGTGGACTTAAGCCGGTGACCTCCTCCGGCGATGCGCTCCTCAAGGATATCCAAGACGAGCGACTTCGTGAGCTGGTAGGCGAGGGCTTCCGCCTCTGGGACCTCCGCCGCTGGAACCTCCCCGTCAAGCGTATGGCGCCACAGATCCTACCGGATGCGACCGCCATTAAGGACTATCTCGCTGACGGATACTTCACTCTCGACGTAGAGCCCGGGACAGACCTCTACAAGAAGATCGTCTGGGCTATCCCGCAGCGGGAGATTAATGTCTATGGTAAGGAGAATCTGAAACAGAACCCCGGCTGGTAACGTCCGGCTTCACTCAATAGTGAGGGGCGCAGTACTCTGACGGTACTGCGCCCCTCTTTCCATAAACACTTGTATCTTATAACTGACTGGAGGAGCCTCGAGATGCCAGGGGTGACGTATCTGAGCTTTACATCTAAGGAGTGATAATCCCTGTCACTGTGAAACTACGATGACTGATCCCTCTTCTGATGCTACCGCCTGCCGATCCCGCAGGGGCGAAGCCCCGGAGGGATCATCGCTTTTTAGACCGGGTGTCGAGGCACGAAGTGCCGAAGACTCCGGGAAACGACGACGCATTCAAGGTATACGACCCCGCCAGGGTGTCGCACATATCAGTCAGTCAACCAGTGCGACACCCTAGCGGGGTCGCGGGATCGCTTGCAACGCCTGATCCACGGGTCTTCGGGGCTGCGCCCCTCGACCTGTGGCTATGAATCGGGCACCCGCAAGGGGTGCTTCGTTCCCCACTCTTCATAAAAAGTTGAATGGCTTCTGTGCCGCTCAAATGCGTCATCCCTTGTTCGAGATGCAGATAAGAGACAGGCGGCTGCCGTGGCGAGGCTATCTTTGCAGTCGTACTATTACCCTCTACCGGTCGAGCCAGAGGATCATCCGGCAGGCACGGCAGTCAGTGGTGATGCGGAAGCGCTCCTGACCGCGGACGAGGTAGAGGGGCAGCGTAAAGGGCGGCCGCTTGCCCTCTCGGGTGCAGTAGCCCAGTCGATGGAGCAGGCAGTGGCGGGTAAACATCACCGGCACCGGTCCCTCAGGCATCGCCACCTCCATCGCCGGAGCGATCTCTCCCGTCACACCAAGTCGGCGGTAGAGCTGCTCCGCCTGCCGATTGGCGACATTATAGGTAAAGTCCAGCCTCTCCGGCAGACCGGACTCCTCCCTCGAGTGTACGCTGCCGAGAAAGTCCCGCCTCCGCTCCAGGAGCTGCTCCCCCCGGCGGTCACGCTCCTCTGCCATCGCTCGGTGACAAGCCTCACGTAGCTGATCGATAAGCTCTCGCCGCAGCTCCGTCACCACTGAGGGGGGAAGGTAGAGTCCCCGAAGTCTCAACTCAGGCTGCTCGACCCGGTAGGGCGTGTCGCCGAGCTTGGAGAGCGTGTCGATAAGCCTCGCCGAGGGATCCTTCTGCGCCGGCTCCAGCATCATCCTCCTCCGCACCTCCACCGCAACGGAGGGCGCTTCGGTGACAGCGGCACGGAGGACTATCTCCTGCCGCGTCGCTTCGCACTCCATATTAATAGGAACCTTTCGGCTCGAGGCATCGTCACGTCTGAGGAGCCGGTCCAGTCGATGATTGAGGTTTCGGTAGACCGTCGCCCCGGGAGCCATCTCGACCGATCCGGAGAGCCTCAGCCGATAGGTCCCGTCCCGCAGCGGCGTCACCTGATTGATCAGCGCACCGGCTGTCGCCTTTTCATCCGGAGAGACGAGGAGGAGCCCGTCACCGTTGTTGAGCTCCTTTACCCCCTCGTGGAGCCGAAGCACCACTTCCCTACCCCGGCACTCGGTGAGCGTGCCAAGCTCTTCTCCCACACTTTTACTCGTAAAGGGGGTAATGCTATCTACCGGTATGGGTCGGCGGAGGGGCGTATTGTAGTCGGTGAAGCGGCGGGAAAAGGTCTGCTCCGGGCGCGGGGTAAAGGAGAGTTCCGTCTCGCCCCACGAGCTACGGCAGTACTCCTCACTGCGTCGGTCGATGATCTCATCCACCACCCGGCGGTAGTGAGCGGTCACATTACGGACGTAGTCGATGTCCTTGAGCCGACCCTCGATCTTTAGTGAGGAGACACCCCGGTCGAGCATTTCCTCAATGATCTCGGTCCGATTGAGATCCCGCAGCGAGAGCAGGTGCTGACCGGTGAGGAGTTTATTCCCCGACGCATCCTCCAGATCGTAGCTCATGCGGCAGTACTGAACGCAGGCACCACGATTGGCACTACGCCCGCGGCACGCCTCGGAGATGAAGCAGCGACCGCTGTAGGAGACGCAGAGAGCGCCGTGGACAAAGCTCTCCACCCGTATCCCCACCCCGTCAAGCAGGCTCGGCAGATCCGCCGTGCTTACCTCGCGAGGGAGCACCACCTGCTCTATACCAAGCGCCTCGAGAGTGCGGAGCTTGGCGTTGCTGTCGTTGTGGCACTGGGTGCTGGCATGGAGGGGGATGGGTGGCAGCTCCTCCATCAGCAGCCCCATATCCTGTATGATCAGCGCATCGGCTCCGACGCGGTAGAGATCCCACGCCAGGGAGACCGCCTCGGGGAGTTGCTCATCCGTGAGGATCGTATTTAGCGCCACGTAGACCCGTGCGCCTACTTCGTGTGCCTCACGAGCGAGTGTAGTAATGTCCTCGAGAGAGACCCCGGCGGCGGCCCGAGCGCCAAACTTTGGCGCTCCGATATAGACCGCATCCGCTCCCGCCGAGAGAGCTACCCGACCACCCTCAAGGGACGAAGCGGGCGCCAGTATTTCGATGCTTCTCTTCATGCCGCAAAGGTAACCATTCCTCCTATCAGTCGAGGAACGATGGCGATGGTCCAAATTTTGTACCTTTGGTGAAGTAGAATGATCAACAACGGATCCCGGGCTGCTCCAAGCCCGGGACTATATCACAAGAGAATTATGAAAGCAAAAGATCTACTGATAGCCCTTACGGGCACCGCAGCGGCAGCCGGAGCTGCCACCTATTATTATATGTGGAAGAATCTCGGGCTCCCCAGGGGCGCCTGGCCGGTGAGGGGCTTCGACCTGGAGCGCTACCTCGGCAAGTGGTACGAGATCGCCCGCATAGACACCTGCTTCGAGAAGAATCTCGACAACACCACTGCTGAGTACTCGATGAATGACGACGGCTCCATCCGTGTCGTCAATAGCGGCTATGACCTCAAGAGGGATCGCTGGAGCGACTCCATCGGCAAGGCTAAGCCGATCGAGGATCCGGACGTAGCGCGGCTGATGGTCTCCTTCTTCGGTCCCTTCTACAGCTCCTACAACGTCGTGGAGCTGGATCCGGAGTACAAGTACGCCCTCGTCGTGGGTCGCAACACCGACTATCTCTGGTTCCTCTCCCGCACACCCGAGATGCCGGAGGAGGTGAAGGAGCTCTTTGTCTCCAAGGCGAGGGCTCTTGGCTTCGACACCGACCGACTGGTCTGGGTCGAGCAGGGCACCCGCGAGCGTCCCGAGGAGCCCGAGATGGATGAGGAGTCGGATGAGTGAGAGATCACTTCCCCTCCCGGTGGTGAGGAGATCAAGGCTCCTCGCTGCCACTTTTCTCCTACTCTCCCTGCTGATCGGCAGCTGTCTGTCAGCCCGAGGGAGCGGTGACGAGGGGACTGAGACGAAGCAAGAGATGAGCGAAAATAAGAGAGAGATCTACCTCGCCGGCGGATGCTTCTGGGGTACGGAGCACTTCCTCCGCCAGATCCGCGGCGTGCTGGAGACGGAGGTGGGGTATGCCAATGGCGATACCCCCGACCCCACGTATGAGATCGTCTGTGGCGACAAGTCGGGCTATGCCGAGACCGTTCGGGTGGTCTACGACCCGGAGGTGCTGTCGACGGCAAAGCTGCTGGAGACCTTCTTCCTCGCCATAGACCCTACGGAGGTCAATCGTCAGGGCAACGACCGCGGCACGCAGTACCGCACCGGGATCTACTACAGCGACCCCGCCGATGAGCCGATCGTGACCGCCGCACTGGACCGGCTCCGCACTCAGTACAGCAAGCCGATAGCGGTGGAGGGGATGCCGCTCCGGAACTTCTACCGCGCCGAGGAGTACCACCAGGATTACTTGGAGAAAAACCCCTCCGGCTATTGCCACATCTCCCCCGCCCTCTTCCGGAAGGCACGCGAGGCAAATCAGCCTCGCTTTAGTCGTAAGAGCAAGGAAGAGCTGCAGCAGAGCCTCACCGACTTGCAGTACGAGGTGACGCAGGAGGGCGGCACGGAGCGCGCCTTCAGCCATCCGTACGACAAGGAGTTTCGGGAGGGGATCTACGTCGATGTCACCACCGGCGAGCCGCTCTTCCTCTCCTCCGACAAGTACGACAGCGGTTGCGGGTGGCCTGCCTTCAGCCGACCTATCAGCGACAGCCTCCTCGTGGAGCGGACCGACCGCCGCTTCGGCATGCTCCGCACGGAGGTGAGGAGCATGCTGGGCGAGTCGCACCTGGGACACGTCTTTGACGACGGTCCCAGGGAGCGTGGCGGTCTCCGCTACTGCATCAATGGCGCAGCCCTCCGCTTCGTCCCCAAGGAGGATATGGAGAAGGAGGGATACGGCGACTATCTACCCCTGCTGGAGAGATAGCCGTCCGGTATATACAGAGAGCCCCGCACTGACACTCGGTCCGTGCGGGGCTCTCCTTGTATTACTGTCGGTCTATGTACCGACGACAGGGGGTGCTAATTACTTAACAGCCTGCTCTGCCTCCTTAGCGGTCTGAGCTGCCTGGAGACTGTCAGCCTTATCAGCTGCCTCATCGACAACCTCCTTAGCCTGGTCAGCCTTCTGGTCGATCTGCTCCTTCATGGCGTCAGCCTTCTGGTCGATCTGCTCCTTAGCCTGGTCGGCGTTCTGCTGGTTCTCAGTCTTGTTGCAAGAAGCAAGACCCATCATCATACATACAGCGGCAGCGCTGATAGCGATAATCTTCTTCATAATTCTAAAATCTACTATTTAAGTGTGTAAAATATTGCCTATAAACTGGGACAAAGTTACACCTATTTTTGATTTAGACAAACACTCTGCCTCAAAAGCCGGCTCCTGAGCCGACCAAAGATCAAACCTTTAGCCACTATTCTCATCACAATAGTGTACCTACCAATAGATAAGACCATCATGAAGCGACTGCTATATTACCTCTACACACTCCTTATTATAGGAATAATGCCGATCGGGATGCAGGCTCAGGATCTGAGCGGCTCGACGTGGAAGTCTACATTTGACCACAAGGGAGCAAAAGGGCATATCACCTACCACTTCACCACGCCCGGGACCGGGTACTATGAGTACAGTGTCAAGTCGATTTTTAGGGACTACAAGGGGCAGGGATCCTTTACCTACATCACCGAGGATGGGCAGCACTATACATTTTCGGACACGGAGCACCCTGACGACCCCGAGTATGAGACTCGGGGACAGATCCGGGGACAGCTGCTGACGCTCTCTATGCCACCCCGGATGGAGCAGATGGTGGAGGACGCTCCCGACACTGTCCGTAAGATCCTGGACGAGTACCTGAGCGACATGCTTGCCCTGAAGCGCCGGGAGTGATTGGAGGGATTAAGATAGATTAGCTCTCCGGAGTGCAGTCCTGAGGAAGAATGTCGTACCTTTGCCTCCGTGATGAAGAAGGGAGAGAGAACTATACCTATACTGACTATGGTCCTGCTGTGTGGAGCGCTACTCCTCATGGCGGGATCTCCTCGTGTACACCACGAGGAGAAGACAGAAGTCCCGACGCAAGACACACTCCTTGTCCCTCAGGTCGACAGCTGTCGGCTGATCTACGAGGAGCTGGGACTGAGTTCCTGGGTCGGAGAGAAGGCCTTCCGTGAGGCGTACGACGGCTACTGCCGGATCAAGGACCGGAAGAAGGAGGTCCTCACACTGATCGACTTTACGAAGCCGTCCAATGAGGAGCGGCTCCTCGTGCTGGATATGGTGGAGGGGAAGCTCCTCTTCCACTCCCTCGTTGCCCATGGACGCAACAGCGGCGACCTCTACGCCACCCGGTTCTCCAATCGCCCCGAGAGCCACCAGAGTTCACTGGGGCTCTACCTCACAGAGGGGACCTACACCGGCAAGAACGGCTACTCACTTCGGCTCAATGGACTGGAGAAGGGGATCAATGATAATGCCCTCGCCCGTGCGATCGTGATCCACGGCGCCGCCTACGCCGACCCGTCCGTCTGCCGTGGCGGGAGGAGGCTCGGTCGCAGCTGGGGATGCCCCGCCCTGCCGCCTGCCCTCAACCGCCCGATCATCGACACCATCAAGGGCGGCAGCGTCCTCTACATCTACGGCGAGAATAGCGATCAGCGCTCCTGATCCTACTCGATCACCACGACGAGCGAGTTGCGGAGAGGTATTTCTAACTCTATAAGGGGAGGCAACTGGCACACCCACTTCAAGACCTATTCATTACCAACCTCTTTTTATATTTATATCTATACCTTTGTGGACTTCAATGTATTTCACACAGTATAAGATATGAATGTTTACAGACTAATCCCCTGCGTATGTCTCTTTTTGACACTCCTTTTGTCGTGTTCAAACAACTCTAAGAGACCAGAGACGATTTCAATTGAACAAATAGAGTTGGATAAAAACTCAATAAAAGTGGAGGTGGGCGAAACATTCACACTTAAGGCACAAATCTCCCCTGAAGGATACACACCAAAAGGTAGTATCGTATGGAAGGAGAGTTCCAATGGATCTGTAATTTATCCAAACAACCAAAAGGGCTCTTTTAAAGCAGTTTCACCAGGTCAAGCTGTGATTGAAGCTTCACTGGATGGTGCTGTAGACTATTGCAAAGTTGAGGTCGTGGGTAAAAAGCTATCCCTGTTTGAATTAAACGTCAAGAACAAAAAGCTGTACGTGGGTGAGGAGTTCCAACTAGAGGAGAGAGTCCAAGCTCCAGATGGCCTTTACTATACAATTTCTCGGTGGTATTCCAGCAACCCGTCAATTGTATCAGTTGACCAAAACGGACTTATTAAGGCAATAAAAGCTGGTACCGCTAAGGTGTCTCTAGAGTTACACACCTCTCACCAACCAATTAGGTCCATTAGCGACACTTACGTGGCAACGTGCGTGGTGACAGTACTTCGTTCCCCTGTAAACTCTGTAGGAGTCACTGAGTATATATTCGACAGACCGATAAACACTATAGAATTAGGAGTGGGTGAGTCATTACGATGTAATGCAACAACTCAGCCAGCTGACGCTATTATCAAATCAGTCGCAATTAATCACAAACCCTCGAACGTCTTTGAAATTCAAGACATAGACTATACCATTAAAAAGGGAAGCTGCTCGTCCTTTAGGATAAGGGCTCTGAACCCAGGAAAAGACTTCTTTACCGTAGAGGTACAGGACGAATATGGGAACGAAGTTAATACAAGCGTTACTGTTGTGGTTAAACCATTTATCCCTAGAATAAGATTTAGCAAGACAATCGGTCCGGGATCATACTTTGTGTCATCACGAGGCTACGTCGAACTAAAAAATGTGGTTTATGGTTTATATAATCAAAGTACAGTTCCAGCATACATAAAATACTTCGCAATCACCGACGAAGAGAATTCTGTCGTGTTTTATGCACCAATCGAACAATGGTTAGTAGACCAAACCATAGACGTTACTGCGACAATACCTAAGACTAAAAATCCTCGAATTCAGTTATGCATAAAACATGACAGCGGAATATATCTTGTCGAAGAAAGGGTAGCCGGAGGTGGTCAGACAATAACAGTAATAAACGAATAAGTCACTGAAATAAGATATACATTCGGCAGAAACATTATGCTATAACAATTATAGCGCCAGAACGTCCTGTAACAATTGCCCATCAGGAAAAACTGATTCAGTCGTATTATGCACACATTGGAAATCGTAACGATATAGGTCGGCGTTCGTTCTATTCTAATCAACACGAAAAATGTGAAGAGGGAGCTACCCTACTCTACCTCATCACCATACGACCGTCCTTGACCATTCCTGTGGCTACTATCGGTGTAAGCGAAAACTAAACCCGATAAAAGGAAATACTAAACCCGGTATTAGTTGCGACTAATACCGGGTTTAGTGTTCTCGCTCAGGAGAGCACTTTTTCCGTGTCACTCAATCACCACGACGAGCGAGTTGCGGAGGGGTGCCCAGTCGTAGACAAACTTGGCGTGGCTGGAGGCATTGCGGACACACATATGGGATCGCGGCGTGGTGCCGAGACTGGGGCTCCACTCTCGGATCTTGCCGTGAGGGTTATTGACCGGCACCCCGTGGATATAGGCACCGCAGCAGAAGCGGCTGGCATAGGGGGCAAAGCCGGCAATCGTCGAGCTGCCGTCCCCGGTGTAGTACATCTTGGGCTTCTTCTCCTGCAGGAGGTAGATCCCCAGTGGCGTGGCACGCGCATAGGGCGGACGCTTACGGCCGGTGGTGGCGGGGTTGACACTCCTGACGAGCCACTGCCCGCGAGACTCTCGCTCCGTGGTGAGGATGTTTTGATTATTTCGGTCGACAAAGATGACGTGGTCGAAGAAGACGCTGTCCGGCAGCAGCTCGAGATACTTCCTCTTCACCATATACTCTCCCTCATCGTGCCGGGCGAGAAAGATGTGGTAGAAGGAGCCGACAGAGTCGATGACGTGGACGAGAGAGCCGTCCTGAGTGTAGCGCACCGGCTGGAGCGTGTCACCCGGCTCGTAGAGCGCCGCCGACTGATAGCGCTCGACCCCATACTTATCGGTCACGTGCTTGTACTCGTTGCGGTGGAAGTCCTTGATCGTCGGCGACTCCCCATTCTTATTCTTCCGATTGGCGACCACCGCCCAGCGATCCGCCTCCTCGTAGAGGCTCTCGATGTAAGCGAGCCGCTCGCGTACTTGATCATACTGGACGACTCGGAAGGTATCCCGATAGTCGTAGACGGAGTCGAGGTGGTACTCCTCGAAGAGTAGCTCCTCCCGCAGGCTGATATCGGCCGCGGTGAGGGGCTTCTGCTCTTCCGGCTCCGGAGTGGTGGGGGTACTGTCTGTAGGAGGCACGCTATCGGTCGTCGTCTCACCGCTTGCCCCACCCCTTCCGCAGGAGAGGAGCAGCAGAAGTAGGAGCGACAGGGAGGGCAGGGTCAGGGATCGTCTATTCATTTTCTTTAGTGATACGATTGGATTCGTGAGACAAGATAATTAAAATCCATCGTCTATGGGTACCTTTGTCCTAAACTATGGGACAGAAACTGACTATGGAGGAGATGGGAAGGCTCTCGCCGGAGGAGTACTCCGCAGCGCCTAAGTGCCCCATCCTCGTGATACTGGACAACGTGCGGAGTCTGCTCAATGTGGGGGCGGTCTTCCGCACTGCTGATGCGCTGAGACTGCGGGGGATCGTCCTCTGCGGCATCACCGGCAAGCCGGGCCACGCCGACCTGCACAAGAGCGCCCTCGGCGCGGAGGAGACGGTTGACTGGAGCTACCGAGCCGACACGCTCGATGCGGTGCGGCAGGCACGAGAGGAGGGCTACCTGATCCTCTCCGTGGAGCAGGCGCACGACAGCATCCTCCTCCCGGACGTCGCTCGGGTGATCAAGACCGACCGCCCCACCGCCCTCATCCTCGGTCATGAGGTCCACGGCGTCCAGCAGGCGGTGGTCGATGCCTCGGACCACTGCATAGAGATCCCGCAGTACGGCACGAAGCACTCGCTCAATGTCTCCGTCGCCGCCGGCATCGTCCTCTACACCATATCACAGCTCTACCGATGAGACGCACAGCCTTTATCATCGTCGCCGCCGGTCGGGGGGTCCGTATGGGGGCCCCGCTGCCAAAGCAGTACCTCCCTCTGGATGGGAGACCGATCCTTGCTCATACGGTGCTGGCGGCATCCGCCCTTCTCTCCCCGGGCGATCCACTTATCCTAGTGATCCCTCCCGATGACGACGAGAGGGTTCGCACTTTGCTGGAGGAGTTTTGCCCGGAGGTCTCTCTGACCCTGGTGCATGGCGGCGCGACACGTGGGGAGAGTGTCCTCCACGGACTGAGAGAGGTCCCTGAGGAGATCGAGCTGGTGGCGATCCACGACGGCGTACGCCCGATCCTCAAGCGGGAGATGTGGGATCGGCTGCTCGCTGCGATGGAGAGCGCCGAGGCGGTCGTCCCTGTGACTCGTCCCACGGACAGCCTACGGATGATCACCCCGGACGGAGATAGCACCGTCCTCGACCGAAGCCTCGTCCGCTGCGTGCAGACGCCACAGTTCTTCGCCCGCGAGGCGATCGTCGCCGCCTACGAGGCGGAGGGCGATACGACTCAGACAGACGATGCCGGGCTCTACAGCCTCCACACCGGCCGCAGTCCGCTCCTCGTCGAGGGCGATCCGGACAACCTCAAGATCACCACCCCCCGCGACCTCGCCCTCGCCTCCCTGATCCTTCGAGACGAGCTATAGCCTCTTATTGATTTTGTGACTATATTTGCTTGTAGTAGGTAGCACCATCAATACCTGTGAATTATGGGACATGTATTCGAAAGCCTGAAGGAGTATCTCAAGGCAGCCTCTGAGGAAGAATTGCAAGAGGACTGGAGAGCGCTGGCCCACCTCAATGAGGTGGGAGCAGATGCCCTTGTGTATGCCAATCAGATCGAGCTAACACTGGGTCTTGACCTAAGCGGGCCCGATCATCATGAGGAAGAGGGGCACTCTTTTTCCTCCAACGATATGAATTACTTAGCAGCATAAAGCAATGGCAGGACAAGGCAAAGCCGCAACATTCACCCTTAAGTCGTATCGGTTTCTCCAAGTCTCAATGGACTTTGAGGCTCAGGAGGGTGCGACATTGAGCGTCTCTTTTGACCCCTATGGAGAGTACTCCAAAGCTACCGGTGAGTACAAGCTACGACTGATCACAAGAGTTTCATCGGAGGAGAAAGAATTCATCTCCACAACACTCCAAGTGGTATTTGGATTTACCGAGCCCATAGAGTTATCCGAGATACCGGACTACTTCTATCCCAATTGTATGGCAATCGTATTCCCCTACGTCCGGTCATTCCTAAGCACATTGTCCCTTCAGGCTAACGTCCCACCAATCATCCTTCCGATCATTAATTTCTCTGACCTTCAGGGAATCCTCAAGCGCAATACAAAAGAGGTGGAGTAAGTCGTCTACGGACTAAGATGACACCTATATACCAGACTCTGGAGGACAGAGGAAATAGAGAAGAGGTTGCTATCCACGGACCCTGCTTATGCCGTTCAGTGGGTGATAATGGAGAGAAGAAGAGTGGAACCAGAGAGCCTTGGATGGGCGAAGGGTACTACTTCTGGGATACGCGCATAGAGGATGCTAAGTGGTGGGGCGATGAGATCTATGGGGACTCTCGGTACATCATAGGCAGGACAAGCTTTGACGAGCAGTCGGAGCTACTCTTCGACACAGTGGGGCGCATGGCTGACCTGGACGACTTCCTTAAGTGCATCCGCCTGCTCCGTGACACCTATCACCACGATAGATTGACCATCCCTTTTGTCATTGCATTTCTGAGGAGGACGGCAGACTTCCCATACAAGGCGATCAGGATGTGTCCCAGCCCGAGGAGATCTTCTTCCGATCCAGATGAAACGATAGAGTATCCGGGAGGAAAAGCAACGCTACTCATACTAAGGAGAGTACAGATTTGCTTTTTTGACAAGACACTCCTCACAGAGCCTTTTGTCATAGTCTATCCGGAAGAAACTGATCTATCCGGTAGCATAAGAGGCGAGAACATATAGTCTTAACCCCATGGCGCGACCCGGAGACGGCACCCTGCTCGGCTGCGACCTCACCTACTTGACTGGGATCGGGGAGCGGCGTGCCCGCCTGTTGGCGAGCGAGCTGTCCCTCCGGACGCTGGAGGATCTGATCCTCAACTTCCCCTACAAGTACCTCGACCGGACGCAGATCTACCCGATCAGCCAGCTCACCTCCGGGCTGGCGTACGTCCAGCTGAGAGGGCGTATCGTCAGCCTCGAGCAGGAGGGTCAGGGACATCGCAAGCGACTGAGGGGCTACTTCAGCGACGGCACCGGGATGGTGGAGCTGGTGTGGTTCAATAGCATCTCCTACTGGGCCCGCACCCTTCGTCAGGACACGGACTACATCCTCTTCGGTCAGCCCAAGGTCTTCAAGGGGGTGATCAGCATCACCCACCCCGACATCGAGGTGGCGAGCAAGGCGGGGGAGAGCGTCGGGAGCTTTTTTCCCCTCTACCACACGTCAGAGCGGATGAAGCGCTCCGGACTGGACAGTAAGGCGATATCGAGTGCCGTCCGCAGGGCATTCGATCGGGTGCAGGGGCAGATCCCCGAGACCCTCCCCGGCTACTTCCTGAGCCAATATGGGCTGATGCCGAGAGCTCAGGCACTCTATGCGATGCACTTCCCCGCCGACATGACCCAGCTGGAGGAGGCACAGAGGCGACTCAAGCTGGAGGAGCTCTTCTACCTCCGCCTCAGGATGCGTCTGATCCACGCCGAGCGGCAGGCGGAGAGTGGCGGCTTCGTCCTCGGACCGCTGGGGGATCACTTCATGACCTTTTATGAGAAGGGGCTCACCTTTGAACTCACCGGTGCGCAGAAACGCGTCCTCAGGGAGATCCGGGAGGACGTCACCTCGGGGCATCAGATGAATCGCCTCCTACAGGGCGATGTGGGATCGGGGAAGACGGTCGTGGCGCTCCTCGCGATGCTCCAGGCGGTGGACAGCGGCATGCAGGCCTGTATGATGGCGCCGACGGAGATCCTCGCACAGCAGCACTACAATACCCTCACGAGGATGCTCCGGGGACAGAAGACCTCCGTCGCCCTCCTCACCGGGTCGATGCGGAAGCGGGAGAAGGAGCGGATCACCGCACTCGTGGAGGCGGGCGAGGTGGACATCCTCGTCGGCACCCACATCCTGATCGAGGACTACGTCCGCTTCCACGCCCTCGGCATGGCGGTGATCGATGAGCAGCACCGCTTCGGCGTCTACCAGCGGAGCCGGCTCTGGGAGAAGAATCCTGCCCTCCACCCCCACATCCTCATCATGAGCGCCACCCCGATCCCCCGCACGCTCGCCATGACAATGTACGGCGACCTCGACGTCTCCGTCCTCGACGAGCTCCCCCCGGGGCGCACGCCCATCAAGACCAGCTTTGCCCTCGAAAAGGACGTGGTGGAGGTGCGGAAGTTCCTCCACATGCAGCTCCGCGAGGGTCGGCAGGTCTACATCGTCTATCCGCTCATCGAGGAGAGCGAGAAGAGCGACCTAAAGTCGCTTGAGGAGGGATACGACGAAACCAGGAGCATCTTCCCCTCCTATCAGGTGGGTATGGTGCACGGGAAGATGAAGGCTGCGGACAAGGAGGAGGAGATGCAGAAGTTTGCCGCCGGCGAGACGCAGATCCTCGTAGCCACCACGGTGATCGAGGTGGGTGTGGACGTGCCCAATGCCACCGTTATGGTGATCACGGCAGCGGAGCGCTTCGGTCTCTCGCAGCTGCACCAGCTCCGCGGCCGTGTCGGGCGGGGCGATAAGCAGAGCTACTGCATCCTCCGTGTGGGACCTAAGGCGGGCGCCACCTCGATGAAGCGGATCCAGGTGATGTGCGACAGCACGGACGGCTTCTACATTGCAGAGCAGGATATGGCGCTGAGGGGCTATGGCGAGCTGGAGGGGACACAGCAGAGCGGCACGGCGATGAACCTCCGTGTGGCGGATCTCAGTCGGGATGTGACCGCCGTCACCTTCGCCGCCCGGCTGGTCGACTGGCTCCTCAAGGACGACCCCACGCTCTCTAAGGAGATCAACGCGCCCATCCGCACCACCCTCGCCGAGGTGATGACCGACGCCCCCGACTGGGGCCAGATCAGCTGACCCCCCAAGCGCCGGCGGCAGAGGACGGTTGTCTTTTTCTACCGTCCGGATCACTTCATATAGCGTCGGAGTGCGACGAGCAGTGAATAAAAATTGCCAAAACTGTCAGAGAGTGTGAAATAAATCAATATCTTTGTCATCAATTAAGCCGCACGACCGGCTTCAACTCCTTAGCAATCACACCACCACTCCCGGAGTGGAAGGACTTCATACGAATACAATTCACAAATACTATCGGTAGCATTATGGACACAACTATCCGACGCTTAACCGCCATAGTCGCCCTATTCATCGGCTTATGCCTGCAAGTCTACGCCCAGTCTCAGGAGACTGTGACGCTCGACCTGAGTCAGACGACTCTGCAGGAGGCCCTAGATCGGGTGCAGAAGCAGACAGGCGTGACTATTACCTTCTCTCCGCAGAGCCTCTCCAAGGAAGCGAGCCGGAAGGTCTCACTTAAGGTGAGTAACGTATCTCTCAAAGTAGCCATGGACCGCCTCCTCGAGGGGACCGGGATGACCTACACCATCACCGGACAGAAGGTGGTGATCACTAAGGCCGGACCGGTCAAGGGAGGTCCGGTCACCATCCACGGTACCGTGGTGGATGAGGAGGGTGAGCCCCTCCCCGGCGTCACGATCCGGCTGAAGGGGAGCAACAGAGGCACCACCGCCAATGTCGATGGCTCCTACAAGCTTGATGTGCCCAATATGAAGACTGCCGTCCTCGTCTTCTCCCTCATCGGTATGAAGACGGAGGAGGTGAAGCCCACGAGTGCTACCGTCAATATGACCCTCCGCGAGGCTGCTGAGCTGCTGGGCGAGGTGCTGGTGGAGAGTACCGGATACCAGGATACCGAGAAGCGTCTCTCCACCTCATCCGTCGTCACCATAGATGCCTCGGATGTGCTGACGTCTGATGCCGGCTCCGTCGACCAGATGCTCTCTGGTAAGATCCCGGGACTGACCGTCCTCGGAGATGTCTCCACTCCTGGTGCCGCAGCCAAGATCCGCGTGCGTGGTGTCTCCACCCTCTCCGGCAGCCGCGACCCGCTCTGGGTGGTCGATGGTATCATCCTCGATGACCCTGTGCCGCTATCGGCTGAGGAGATCAACTCGCTCGATAATGTCAATCTCATCGGTAACGCCATCTCTGGACTTAACCCGATGGACATCGAGAAGATCGATGTGCTGAAGGATGCCGCCGCCACCGCGATCTACGGTGTACGCGCCGCCAATGGTGTCATCGTCGTCACGACGAAGAAGGGTTCCGGTGGGCGCTTCTCTGTCAACTACAGCGGCTCCGTCACCTACAACCAGCGACCCAACTACGGACAGATGGCGCTGATGAACTCGAAGGAGCGCATCGAGGTCTCCAAGGAGATCGAGGAGCGGGGACTCCCCTTCCTCTTCCGCGTCTCCCGAGTCGGCTACGAGGGACTGCTGATGGACCTCTACGACAGAAAGCTGACGGAGGACCAGTTCCTCCAGGGCGTGAAGACATTAGAGGAGAATAACACCGACTGGTTTGACCTCCTCTTCCGTGACACCGCCTCTCAGCGGCACAACCTCAGCCTCAGCGGCGGCAATGACAAGGCGACCTACTACGCCTCCGGAAGCGTCGCCCTCCAGCCCGACCTCGTGAAGGGGAAAGGGGTGAATAACTACAACGGAATGCTGAAGATCAACTTCCGTCCCTCTAAGAAAGTGACCGCTCAGGTGCAATTCCGCGTCAATGGCAGCGACAAGAACTACACCTACATGAGCGTCTCCCCCTACACCTACGCCCTCCGCACCTCCCGCGCCATCGCCGCCTATGACGACGCCGGGGAGCGACTTTTCTACAATAACTCTATGGGTTTCCAAGAGGAGCTTCGCTTCAATATGATGCACGAGATGGAGCACACCGGTAATACGGTGAAGGGGAATGGCTACAATGCCATCGCCTTCCTTGAGTACCGCCCCATCCTCGACCTGAAGCTCAATACCACTTTCGGTCTCAATATGAGCAACACGCAGAGCGAGTCGTGGTTTGACGAGCAGTCATACGAGGCGGCAAAGATGCGCCGGCTCAATTACGGCAGTCCTCTGCCCGACAACGAGAAGTTCCGCGAGGAGATGTGTACGCTGCCCTATGGTGGTATGATGAGCACCAATAACATGCGCAACCTCAGCTGGCAGTGGCGTGCGCAGCTGATCTACAACCTCCGCCGCGGACCGCACGTCCTCTCGATCAATACCGGTCCCGAGCTCCGCTCCGTGCACTACACCGGTATCTCGTCCAAGGAGTACGGCTACCTGCCGGAGCGCGGTCAGACCTTTATGTACATCGACCCGACAGTCTGGCTCGCCTATAAGAAGATGGCAGAGTACTCGAGAGACCGGATGACCAATAGCCTCTCCAACTTCGTCTCCCTCTTTGCCAACCTCACCTACACCTACGACCGGCGCTACATCGCCACCTTCAACGTCCGCGCTGAGGGGTCCAATAAGTTTGGGCAAGACCCCAAGGCTCGCTTCCTCCCGATCTGGTCGCTCTCCGCACGCTGGAACGCCCACGAGGAGGACTTCCTGAAGGACGTCAGCTGGCTCAATCTCCTTAGCTTCAAGGGCTCCTACGGCATCCAGGGTAATGTCTCCGACGACCAGACACCGAGCCTGATTATGCGCTTCGGTGACTACGAGAGCCAGAGCGAGCAATTCCAGAGCCACATCTCCAAGCTCCCCAACCCCAACCTCCGCTGGGAGAAGAATACGTCGTGGAATGCCGGCTTCGAGACCGCCCTCTTCGACAACCGACTGACCCTCTCCGTCGACTACTACCAGCGTATCGGTACCGACCAGCTGATCAATAAGGTGGTCTCTCATACCCTCGGACGTACCAATATCCAGCTCAATGCCGGTACGCTCGTCAATAAGGGACTCGACTTCATGGCCACGGTGACCCCGATCCGCACGAAGGACTGGACCTGGACCCTCAATGTCAATGGCTCCCACAACGAGAATATCGTCACCGACGGCGGTATCAATACCGACTACACCTACCTCCAGCTCCTCAATGGAAGCGTGATCCGGAATAACGAGTCGGTCAATACCTTCTACTCCTACCGCTTCAAGGGGCTGACAGAGAATGGTCTGCCGGACTTCTACGGCATCGAGCCACCCAAGGAGGGCGAGACGAGGGAGGATTTCTTTGCCCGCGCCTTTGTCAATTCCGGCTCCCGCATCCCGATCGCACAAGGCGGTATGGGGACCTCACTGAGGTGGAAAGATCTGACGCTTAACCTCTTCTTTAGTTACAGCGTCGGCAATAAGGTTCGCCTGAACGACCTCTACAACGATGGCGGTCAGACCACACCAAAGCCGCAGGAGAACCTCTCCTCCGAGCTGGTGGATCGCTGGCGCCGGCCGGGTGATGAGACGAGGACGAATATCCCCGCCATCTCCGCCAACAAACTGGACGACGTCAAGCCCGGAACAAGCCTATCGGGAGAGGAGAGCCCCTATAAGTATGAGTTTGCCCGCAATCGCTGGCAGATGTACAATAAGAGCGACCTCCGCGTCGTCAGTGGCTCACACATCCGTCTCCGCTCCGCATCGCTCGTCTACCGCTTCCGTCCGGAGCTGCTGGAGAAGACCGGCTTCGTCCGCTCCGCCAACGTGAGACTGGAGGGCTACAACCTCCTCCTCTTCGCCTCTAAGGATCTCCACGGACAGGATCCGTCGCAGATCACCCTTGGATCCCGCACGACCCCACCACTGCCCTCCTTCGCCGTGACTGTCAACTTGGGATTCTAATCGTTTACTACAGAACGGACATTTCATATTATGAAACGATATACTTCACTCGTAACGACCACAGCTCTACTGGCGACCCTCATCCTCTCCGGATGCAAAGGGTTCCTGGACGAGTACTCGCAGGACACCATCGTCCCGACGTCTGCCAAGGACTACTCTGAGATCCTCTACGGAGATGCGTACTTCAAGGAAGTTACCCTCCCATACAGGTACCTCGACCTCCTCACAGACGACGTCATGGCATACGCCAATACGAAGTCCGTGCAGGGAGAGGACCAGCGACGCACCGCCTTCGGATACTTCACGTGGCAGGATCAGCCTGAGCTCTCCCCTACCAAGGTGCTCAATTCCGACTACACCTGGCTGACCCTTTACCAGCATATACTCACCAGTAACATCATCATCAATCAGATCGGTGAGATCAAGGGGACTCCTGAGGAGATTGCCCGTCTCGAGGGAGAGGCACATGCCGTGCGACTCTTTGCCTTCTTCATGCTGACCAATATCTACGGCGAGCCGTACGATCCTGCCACCGCCTCCACGGCTATGGGTGTCCCGCTCAATTACCACCACTATGCCGAGGACGTTAGCTTCCCTCGTGCCACCGTGGCTGAGGACTATGCTGAGATGGTCAAGGACATCGAGGGCGCGATGACTGCCTTTGCAAAGGCGGACAACGAGGGCACCATCTACCGATGGAACGCCGCCGCCACCGCCGTCCTCGCCTCCCGCGTCTATCTCCATATGCAGGACTGGGACAGTGTCATCAAGTATGCAGACCAGGCTCTCTCGCTCAATGGCGCTCTCCACGACCTCAATAAGCTCCCCGCACCGGGCAGCGATGATGCGAAGATCTTCCTCGGCAAGGAGAATAGAGAGATCAATTACTCCTACGGCTTCGGATGGATCCCGGAGTTCAGGACGGTCCACCCCTTCTACTTCAACGCCTCCAGCGATCTCCTCTCGATCTACAGTGAGGGCGACCTGAGGTATTACGACAAGAAGGGATACTTCATCAATGCCAATAAGATCAACGTCGGCAGCTTCTGGTTCCCTAAGTACGAGTACGTGATGGACGTCGTCAAGAGCGGTACCAAGGAGGACACCCACACCTACGGCTTTGCCATCCGCTCCGCCGAGGCGTACCTCAATCGCGCCGAGGCCTACGCTATGAAGGGCGACCTCTCCCGTGCGATGAAGGATCTGAATACCCTCCGCCGAGCCCGCATCACGCCGGAGCACGCCATGCTGGAGACCCCTGCGACGCAGGACGAGGCTGTTCGCCTCATCCGTGAGGAGCGTCGGCGGGAGTTCTGCTTCGAGCAGCTCCGCTGGTTTGACCTCCGTCGAGAGGGTATGCCAGAGCTGCACCACACCTACATCACCGGCAATGCCAAGGAGATCGGCACCGAGGAGTACACCCTCCCCGCCAAGTCTCCTAAGTACACCCTCCCCGTCCCTCAGGTCGTCCGGGAGTCCGACGCCGTCCTCGGCGGAGGTAAGACGACCAAGTAATCCTCACCCTATAGAGAATGCAAGCGATATGACACGTCATACATCATCGACACTACTGACACTTGTCGGACTTCTCCTCCTCGCCACAGGGTGCTATAAGGAGGCACCTGTGGTATCGGAGCTCGGTAAGCCGAGATACGAGATCAAGGACGGAAGCGACTACGTCTCTCACACCATCTATGACATCTACAAGCGGACGGGGGTAAAAGTCGTCTACGATTTTGATCCAAGCAATGTCCGCTGGAACCTCGGCGCACAGCTCTCCTGGACCGACCCCCGATACACTAAGGTCGATCCCTCCGTGCCGGGGGACATGAAGGTGGTGGAGGACAATCTGCACCTCCTCGCTGACGACTTCCTCTCATTCTACAAGGACGACTTCGCGCAGACTTACTTCCCTGTCTACATCTTCCTCACCGATAGCATCGCCAATGGCAGAGCCAATAAGCTCATCACCAACTCCAAGCGCGATCACATTGCGATCAACATGTACCGGGAGGGGGAGGTAATCAAGACCAAGCCCGCCATCACTACCTGGGACGCATACCGTCCGGAGACTGTCTCTCAGCTCCACAAGACGCTCTGGGAGTTCATCTTCACCCACAGGATCAGCTGGCCGACGACCTTCAGCAACTACTCTGCCGATGCCTACGGCCAGATCCTGGGACTGAGGAAAAACCTCCCGGGCACCACGGATGAGGACACCGAAAATCGGGATAAGATCCTCAAGTCCCACGGCTTCTGGGACTACAATCGGGACTTCGTCTATGCGGATGAGAAGTACAAGGCACACAAGGACCCCTCACTCGACATTGCCGACTACATCTACCGCATGACGACCATGTCGGAGGCGGAGATCCAGGAGGCGATGGGCGACTACACGATCATGCACGAGAAGTACGATGCCCTCCGCTCCTTCATCAAGGACAAGACCGGCATGGACCTCCAGACCATCGGCAACGCTGCCGCCAAGAAGCGCCAGTCTACAGGCGACTAATCACAAGAGATACCACCATCATCACCACATAACACATGAAACACTACTACAGACTCCTCCTCACCCTACTGCTGCTACTACCGACTGGTGCCACCCGGCTACAGGCCCAGGACTTCGGCGACCTGATCGGAGCAGTCATGGACAAAGAGGACGAGCCCAAGGACGACAAGGCGAAGGAGGATAAGGACGACAAGGGTAAGAAGTACTCCGACGTCATCAAGAATCCCTCCAAGACCGTGCGAGGTTTTATCGACCTGCATCTCCAGAAGGGGAAGGTCTACATGGAGATCCCGGTCGCCCTCCTCGATCGACCGATGCTCTTCACCGGTCGTGTCGATGCTATCAGCGACAATACCGACGTCATCGCCGGCGAGATGCCGGCGGAGCCACTGATGGTCTCCTGGTCAAAGGACGACGAGCGCCTCTACCTCCACCAGCTCAATACCGCCATCACCGCTGACCCCGAGTCCTCGATCTACAAGAGGGTGCAGGACAATCACCTGATGCCGGTGCTGAACGCCTTCAAGATCGCCACCTGGCGCCCCGACTCCACCGCTGTGGTGATCGACGCCACGTCGCTCTTCCTCACCGACAAGGCCCCGATCACGCCCTTCCTCCCCAAGTCTCCCTTTGACTCCTTCTTCGGAGCCAATAAGCTGAGCGGGAGCTTCAAGAAGGACCTCTCCTCCATCACTGACATCAGCGCCTTCCCGCGCAATCTCAACGTCACCGTCCGCGCCGTCTACACCGTGGACAAGGAGCCCTTCACCGCGGTGATCAATGCCTCCCTCGGTCTGCTGCCGGACGACAAGGATATGATGCGCCCCCGCCTGCACGACTACCGTATAGGCTACTTCACCAATGGGACCACCAAGATCACCACCGACGCCCTGTCGATGGAGAAGGTGAAGTACATTAATCGCTGGCGCCTCGAGCCAAAGCCCGAGGATATCGAGCGGCACAAGCGAGGCGAACTCGTCGTCCCCGCCAAGCCGATCGTCTACTACGTCGATGATGCATTCCCCGAAGAGTGGTACCCCTACCTCAAGCAGGGCATCGAGGACTGGCAGAAGGCCTTTGAGGCGATAGGCTTCAAGGACGCCATCGTCGCCAAGCGCTATCCGAAGGATGACCCGAGCTTTAACCCCAACGACATCCGCTACACCTGCCTCATCTACTCCTCCTCTCAGCAGGCCAATGCGATGGGCCCCTCCTGGACCGATCCCCGCACCGGTGAGATCCTGCAGGCATCGGTATACTTCTACCACAACGTGCTCGAGCTGATCCACGACTGGCGATTCTGCCAGACGGCGGCTGCCGACCCCTCCGCCCGCGGGCTCCACTACGAGATCTCCGTACTCGGTCCGATGCTGCGCTACATCGTGGCACACGAGGTGGGACACACCCTTGGTCTGATGCACAATATGGGCGCCTCCTCTTCCTACAAGGTGGAGGATCTCCGCTCCCCCGACTTCACCACCAAGTACGGCACCACCCCATCCATCATGGACTACGCGCGCTACAATTACGTCGCACAGCCCGGTGATGGCGTGACCAACTTCCTCCCCCCGCTTATCGGTATGTACGATATGTACGCCATCGCCTGGGGCTACAAGCCGATCTACGAGGCTGCCACCCCGGAGGAGGAGCGTCCCATCCTCAATCGCTGGATCACGGAGAAGCAGGGTGACCGCCGCTTCGCCTACGGTCCCCAGCAGATCCTCTCCAATGCCGACTACACCGCTCAGACTGAGGACCTCGGTGACGACCCGGTGCTGGCAAGCTACTACGGCATCGAGAATCTGAAGCGCACCGTGGATCACCTCTTCGACTGGACTCCGCAGGAGGATGGCAAGGCCTACAAGGCTCAGGACCGCCTGCTCAGCTCGCTGGCAGGGCAATTCCGCCTCTACATCGGCCACGCCACCTCCGTCATTGGAGGCTTTAGGAGAAATCTCCCCGTACATGGTGACGGACAGACCAAGTACTCCGTACCCTCCCGGAAGGAGCAGCAGCGCGCACTGCGCTTTGTCCTCGACCAGTCGATCGACTTCCCCCGCTGGATGTCCACGAAAGAGGTGACGGCAAAGCTCGGCAAGCAGCCCAATAACTTCTCCGACCAGATCTTCTCCACCATGAGCATGCTGACCGGCACCTCCGTCCTGAGCCGTCTCTCCAATACGGCTCTCTACTCCGAGGAGCGAAACCCATACACGCCCGAGGCCTACCTCGCCGACCTGCACGACTATGTGTGGCAAAATGGCGGAGCACTCACCCCTGTGGAGCGTAATATGCAGTATGCCTACGTCTCACAGCTGCTCAGCGGGCTCGGACTCGACGGGAAGAAGAGCAACGACAAGCAGAAGCTCAAGACTCAGGCGATCAACGTACGCGGACCGCTCTATAAGAGTCTCCTCGGTGCCCGCTCAGTCATCTCATCGCGGATGGGCAACCACCCCGAGGCGGGGCACTACGCCGATCTCTACTACATGATCGATCGCGCCCTCAGCGGTAGGAACTGATCCCTCACACCCACCCATCAAGCGGGGCATGTCGACCACCCGGTCGGCATGCCCCGCTTTTTTTGACTACAGAATATAATAGTGGCTGATCAAGAACAGAAATGAGAATGATTTCCGTTGCTGTCGATAAAATTCTGCAACTGCGAGGTGTATTGCCAGGGGTGACGCATTTGAGCGGTGCAGAAGCTATTCATCTCATCGTGAAGAGAGGGGAACGAAGCACCCCGACAGGGGTGCCCGTTTTTTAGCCCCGGGTCGAGGGGCGTAGCCCCGACGACCCGGGGATAGGGCATTGCAAGATCCCGCGACCCCGCTAGGGTGTCGCACTGATTGCCTGACTGGTAAGTGCGACACCCTGGCGGGGTCGTATACCTTATATGCGTCATCTCTTCCCGGGGTCTTCGGCACTTCGTGCCTCGACACCCGGTCTAAAAAGCGATGATCCCTCCGGGGCTTCGCCCCTGCGGGATCGGCAGTCGGTAGCAGCAGGGCGGGGATCGGTCAGCGGAAAAGTACAGAGATAAGGATTATCACTTCTCTTACTGATAAGCTCAAATGCGCCACCCCTGGGTGTATTGCTACAAGGATAGAATTAGGACAAGCAATGACCAGGAAGCTTTGACCATCTCTCTATCCTGAGCTCAATTTCATCGGCTGGAAGCCTTGGATTACGCTCAAACAGCTGACGAAGTTTTATTATAGCTTTGGGAGGAGGTAGTATGTCTCGTCGAACCATTTCATCGAATATAAAAAGGATTCCATGGACGTCTATGTCCTTCTCCTTTGCCATCTTGATCATCTTTTTATCCCCCGTGAGGACAGCTGCTTTATGGCGAATACCCTGGTAGAGAACCGCACAGTCCGTAAAAGACAATCCCCGAAGTGTCCTTTTCTCAAAGAATTGGAGGACATCCTCTACAAATCCCTCCTCCTCAAATTGCTCAATATATAGCCCGTCAGTACCCTCTACAATGGCTCTCTGCTCAGGATCCTCGAGCTCATTGATAACGAAGATATTGGTATAAATCTTATAGCCCAGACTCAAGAAACACTCATATAACTCAACAGAGATCAGATCTATAAAGATGTTTGTGTCACTGATAACGATTAGCCTCGTAGCACTCATAGACTGGAGTTGAGTAAGTGATCAGACTTCTCGGCACTTATGCCCGCATCCCTGAGGTAAACCTTAGCCTTAGACATTGTGATCAAGGACTTGTCCAGCGCTCGTATCACTAAGCGGACAAATCGCTGACTTAAGGGTTCCTCATACCTACTCTGCTCGATTTCGCACTTCAGCTCTGGAGACGCATTCTTCTTCACCCAGTAGCTTTTATACTTTGACTCAGAGATAAAGAGCAGCGCTTTGAGTCGGTATATGATGGCATCTATTGAGATACCATAAGTCGACTGAAGCTCAATGAGGTCAGTCATCGAGAGAGACTTCACTCGTCCCCAGAAATAACTCTTCAGGATCTGATCGGGAAGTAGTAAGTGGCTTGCAAAGGAGGTGCAGATATTCTCAATCTCTTTCTCTGACTTAGCACGTAGCTTGCCGTTGAGCAAGAGGTGCCCTAGCTCATGCAAGAGAGTCATCCTGACCCGTTCAGCTTGACCTATCTCGGTATTATAAGCGATTACTGGTATGTAGTCATCTACAAGTAGGCTCACTCCATCAAAGCCCTTCACGCCTTTTATACCGACAACTATGATGCCCATCTCCTCAAGGAGTGCCGAGGCTGAGGCAATCGGGGAGCGTCCGAGTGCAAAGTGATCCCTCACGCAGCAGGCTATATCATCTATATCCTCCGACTCTATGGACTCTATATCACTCAGATACTCCGACGTAAAATCATGGCGAATGGCAAGGATATCCTCTATCTCCAAGTAATTCTCCACCTGAAGTTCAATCATTTGCCAGATCATACTCTGTTTTTTCTCGGTGAGAGCTTTTATTTTTCTATAGCTAACCTCTCTCGACCTAAAGGTCTCCTCTCGCACAAAGTAGTCCACAGGTAGATCAAGTGCCTTAGCGATCGAGAGCAAAGTAGGACCATTCAGACTCCTCTGACCCTTCTCAATATAACTAATCTGAGTATGAGACAAGCCAGTACTATCAGCCAGTTTGCGGAGAGAGAAGCCTCTCAACTTCCTGGCCTTTTCGATTCGGGTTCCTATTGCAGACATAGTTTAGGGACTTTATGGGATGTATGAGTTACTTTTTTGTTTACAAATCTACCATTTTCCTTTAATACTGTAAACAGCATCCGGGTGACGCTCCAGGGATGTCGCTCCAGGATCACCCTTCAATCTATTACCAGTATTAGTGAAGACTATTACCGGTATTAGTTGCGTCTAATATCGGTAATAGAGTTGCGTCTGAGGGATAGGGGGATGACAGGCTATGGATCAGGGGATTAGAGAGGGGCGGAAAGGAGCAAAAAAAGCCCGCCCCCTCTGCCGAGACGACTGTGGGTCGTATCGACAGAGGGGGCTATATGTGAGGAGCGACGAGGGGACGAAGAGAAGCCTTGTCGCGTCAGCTTAGAGAGGACTTATCTCTGCGGGTCGTCCGTGGAGTCTCTCTTCATGAAGAGCCAGATCACCAGACCGATGATCACAAGCACCAGGAGGGAGATCCCGGCGAAGGCGAGGAGATGGACAGCACCCTTGACGGCGTAGTAGATCCCCACGCAGAGGAGGAAGATGATCGCAAGGGTGATGAGGATGTTCTTGAAGTTCATATGCTTATTGCTTTAAGAGTTTGCGTATTAGCGTCCATTACGCTGCTGCTGCTCGCGGAGCTTCTTCATCTGCTCCTTCTGAGCCTTCTCGAGCCGCTCCATGAAGCCGGACTGTTTCTTTTTCCTGGGCTTCTTGGCATTCTCCTGCAGCTGAGCGAAGAGCTTCTGCTCGTCGATAGACCACTGGAAGGCCTTGGTCTGCAGGATACTGATGAGGAGGGAGGCGAAGTAGTAGAGAGAGAGTCCGGAGGCGTTGTTATTGAGGAAGAAGAAGAGGAAGACCGACATGAAGATCGGCATCGCCTTCATCATGCAGGCGGACTGCTGATCGCCGCCTGCCGTGCCGGACTGGGTGAGTCGCATGTAGATGATCTGAGTCACCGTCATCAGGAGGCAGAAGAGCGATATGTGGTCCCCGATCATCGGTATGTCGGCACCCCAGCGGATCACGTCGTCGTAAGTACTGAGGTCCTGCGCCCAGAGGAAGCTCTCACCGCGGAGGTTGAGGCTGGTGGGGAAGTACTGGTACATGGCGATGAGGATCGGCATCTGGAGCAGCATCGGGAGACAGCCACCCATGACGTTGACACCGGCGTTCTGATAGAGCTGCATCGTCGCCTTATTGCGCTCCATCATCTTGTCCTCGCCGGGATACTTCGCATTGATCTCATCGACGAGCGGCTTGATGGCGCGCATCTTGGCCTGGCTCTTGAAGGACTTGAAGGTGAAAGGCGCGAGGATCAGCTTGATGATCAGCGTCAGGATGATGATGATGAGCCCGTAATTGGAGATGTACTTCTCAAGGAAATTGAAGACCGGAAGCACGACCCAGACGGTGATGAAGCGGAACCACCTTCCCATGTCGATCACCTCTGTCAGATGGGTCTTGTCTCCTAGATTCTTGTCGAGGCTCTTGAGGAGGGCGTGGTCATTGGGACCGTTGTAGATCTGGAGGGAGATCGGCTGCTTGCCGTCGAAGGGAAGGACAAACTTTGCCTCCATCTCCTTGAGCTTCTGCGGATCACCCTTGACCATCTCCTGGCTGACGGCGAGGGAGCCGAGACGAGTACGAGAGTAGACGATCGTGGAGAAGAACATGTCGCGGAAAGCGACCCACTTCACCTCATTGGTCAGCTCCTTGTCCTCAGACTTGCCGGTATTGAGCTTGTCGACGTCACCGTCGGTGAATTCGTAGGCCATACCGGAGTAGCGCTGCTCGGCCTGCTCGCTCTTCTCATTACGATAGACGGGGAGCGATATGTCAGCGTCGAGGAAGGGGGAGTTGGGCGCCATGACGCTCTTGAAGTCTCCCGTGCCGGCGATGGTGACATCGATGATGTACTTGGGGCGAAGGGTGTAGACGAGCGTCAGGCTGGAGCCATTGGTCGCCATGGCGGACATCTTGACCTGCGTGGGACTCACCTGCTCGCCGACGAAGTAGAGATCCTCAGTGCGGACGACACGGTTGCCGCTCGTGAAGAGGGTGAGACTGAAGCGGCTGTCGTCAGGTCGGATGAGCTGTATCGGGACTCCCTGGTAGTCGTCGTATCCCAGAATCTCCGAGGCGATCGGCTTACCGCCCTTCGTGGAGAGCGTGACGGAGAGGGAGTCATTGGCGATCGTGAAGGTCTGCTCCCTGCCGTGTGCGGAGGGGGCAAAGGGTCCAAATGTCTCCGACGCCTGAGCGGTCAGGATCGAGTCGCGCTCGGCGGGGGTGTACTGTGCAAGAGTGGCACTCCGGCGGAGGGAGTCCTCTGTCGCGATCCGGTCAAGTGAGTCGGCCATGGCGCGCTCCCTCGCCTGTGCGGCGAGCGCTACGGAGTCGGCATAGCGCTGCCGGAGCTCCAGCTCCTCCTGAGAGGGTCTTCCCAGGATGGAGAATACCACGAGGACCACGCCCATGAGGACGAGACCGATGATCGTATTTTTATCCATTATTTATCTGTCTGAGGACAGCTCTTGTGATGCGAGCTGTCCAGATGATCGTCTGTGCTTGTGTGTAGGTCTGACTTACTTTTCCTCTCCCTCTCGGGCAGCCTTGTGTCGAAGTGCCGCCTCGACGAGAGACATAAAGAGCGGATGGGTGTGCTGGAGCGTGCTGGAGTACTCGGGGTGATACTGTACGCCGATGAACCACTGCTTGTCGGGCAGCTCCACCACCTCCACGAGACCGGTCTCGGGATTGCGTCCGGCGATCAGCACCCCTGCCTCCTCGAAGGCCTGCTCGTACTTGCTATTGAACTCGTACCTATGTCGGTGACGCTCGCGGATGGTCTCCGTGCCGTAGATCTGAGCCGCCTTGCTTCCCTCAGTCAGCTCGCAGTCGTAGCCACCGAGACGCATGGTGCCACCCAGCATGGTCACCTCCTTCTGCTCCTCCATCAGGTCGATGACCGGATCGGGACTCTGGGAGTCAAACTCGGTACTATTGGCCTGCTCCAGCCCGAGCATGTCGCGGGCTATCTCGATGCAGATGCACTGCATGCCGAGGCAGATGCCGAGTGTAGGCAGGTCGTGCTCACGGCAGTAGCGGATCGCGGTCAGCTTGCCGGGGATACCACGCGAGCCGAAGCCCGGCGCGATCACCACCGCATCGCAGGGAGCAAGCAGCTCAGCGACATTCTCATCCGTGATCTTCTCGCTCGAGATGCGGACGAGATCGACCAAGCGGCCATTGTAGACACCGCTCTGCTGGATCGCCTCGTCGATCGACTTGTAGGCGTCCTGGAGGGAGACATACTTGCCGACGAGACCGATCTTGACCGGCTCCTTCTTCTTCGCCTCCTCACCCAGCTCGAGGTAGTGGCGCCACTCCTTCAGCTCCGGAGCGGGGCCGACGGGGAGCTTAAGCTGATGCAGCACCGCTTCGTCCATCTTCTGCTCCTGGAGGAGTAGCGGCACACGGTAGATGGAGGGGCAGTCGTAGGACTGGATGACCGCTTCCTTAGGCACGTTGCAGAAGAGTGCCACCTTGCGCAGCAGGTCCTCCTCCAGCTTCATCTCGCTCCTAAGCACCAGCATATCCGGCTGGATGCCCTCCTCCTGGAGCGACTTGACGGAGTGCTGGGTGGGCTTAGTCTTCAGCTCCTTGGCCGCATGGAGATAGGGAACGTAGGTGAGGTGGATCACCATGCAATTGTCGTCACCCAGCTCCCACTTCAGCTGACGAACCGCCTCGAGGAAGGGGAGCGACTCGATGTCGCCCACCGTGCCACCGATCTCGGTGATGATGATGTCGTAATCGTCATCCTTGGAGAGCCGCTTGACACAACGCTTGATCTCGTCCGTGATGTGGGGGACCACCTGTACCGTCTTACCGAGGAAGTCACCTCGGCGCTCCCGCTGGATCACGTTCTGATAGACGCGCCCGGTGGTGACGTTGCTATTGCGGGAGGTCTTGATGTCGAGGAAGCGCTCATAGTGACCCAAGTCGAGATCCGCCTCATAGCCGTCATCGGTAACGAAGCACTCGCCATGCTCGTAGGGATTGAGCGTCCCCGGGTCGATATTGATGTAGGGATCAAACTTCTGGATCGTGCACTTCAGCCCGCGGCTGATCAGCAGTCGACCGAGAGAGGAGGCGATGATGCCCTTACCGAGGGAGGAGACCACCCCGCCGGTGACGAATATATACTTGGTGTCCTTTGTTTTCATGGCGCTACAGTGACAGTAGATTCACAGCATAGACCCATCCATACTGTGTCGCAAAGATACCATTTTTAGCACGAAAGCCTCACAAGGAGCGTCCCCTGCCGTGGGATGCACGGCAGGGGACGCTGAGGGTGTAAGAGGGGGGAAAAGTTAGTCCTCCTTCTCAGGATACATAGGCGCCTCCTTCAGGGCCTGCTGCATGTGGCTGATCCAGACGTTGGCGATGGCGGGATAGTCGGAGAGTCCCTTCATGATGCAATTCTCAAGCGGGCAGGTGTAGCCGGCCTTGACCATCTCAGCGCGCCAGCTGCCCTCCTCGGCCGGGGTCTCAACTCCGCCCTTAAGGTCGTTATTGGCGTGGTCGCCGGCGATGGACATCAGCGGGTGGAGGATTACCTCACCGGAGGTAAAGCCGGCGGCCTTCATCCGCCCGAGCATCTCACCGACGTAGTTGCCCTCCATATCGACCGTGGCGACGAAGTAGTGCTTGTCGAGCTTCTGGAGTGCCTGCTCGATCATGATGTAGCGGCTGTTGCCGTTGCCGTAGTTCATATCGGCAGGGTTGCCATGCCCCATGAAGCATACGAGCTTACCGGCCTTGACCTCCTTACCGAAGACCTTGTGCAGCTCGGCAGCCACCTTGTCGCAGTCGACCTCCTCGTAGAGGAGCGGTCCGGCGAGGTAGACGGTCACATCGGCAAAGGGGGTCTTTCCGCCCTCGACGCTGTGGTTATGGAAGTCCTTCAGACAATTCTGTACCCGGAGATACTCCTCACCGGGGATGACGTGGAGGGACTGCACGGCGATGTCCTTGTAGCCGGCATTGCCGAGCGCCTCCATATAGAATTGCGGGGCATAGTAGTTCCACCCCTTCTGGGCGCAGCGAGTCATGCAGATCTCGGAGGTGAAGGAGAAGTAGACGTCCCGATCGGGGAACTTTGCCTTGAAGCTCTTGACCAGCTCCTTGAAGGACTGCTGTGGAGCGTCCCAGGTGCTGCCGAAGGAGACGAGGAGGAGCGCCTTATCAGTGCTCTTTGTCGTCTTGACCTCCTGCGTCACGGCGGTCATCTTGCGGTCATAATTGGACTTCAGGTCCGGCTTGTTGTCGCCCTCGCAGCCACTGAGAGCTGTAGCGAGCATGCCCATCAGTAGGAGGGGCATCAGTTTCATTAGCTTACGCATAGTAAAGTGATAATAAAAAGGTGAGTAAAAAACTATTTGTGAGATCACTCCTCGGAGTCATCGTCTGTAGACTGTCGGTGAGACCTGCCGGAGGCAGACTTAAGCCCCTTGCCGAAGTTGATCGTGCAAGAGAGGTAGAAGGTGCGCCCCGGAGTGTAGGTCCCGTAGTGGAGTCCATGGTAGGTGGTCTCGTAGTAATCGAATATATTGTCGACCCCGGCATCGATGGCAAGTCGCCAGGAGTTGCTGAGGGTAAGGTCGTGGCGGGTATTGATCCGCCAGAGGTTGTAGGGCTTGCCATTGCCGTCGTCCTGGTAGTAGCGCGTACTCTGCATCCTGCCGTAGAGCCCCACGCCGAGGTGGTAGCGGTCGGGAAGCAGCTCGCGTGACCAGTCGAGACCAATGGTGCCTCGGTGGTGTGCCATTCCGTCAATGATCACCCGCTTCATCGTCTCCTCCTCGAGGTCGTAGAGCAGGGCATCGGTATCGAGGTAGCTGTAGCCCGCTGAGAGGGCAAGCGAGGGCAGCACCTGCCACTTCCCCTGGAAGTCCACCCCGAGGGTACGGGCGCTGTCCATATTCTTATACATCCGCACGCGCGCCGGGTCGTAGGTGAGGAGGAGCTCCGACGGAGCCTCGGAGCGCGGCACGGTGACGAGGGTGATCATATTGCGGAGCCAATTGGCATACCCTGTGACGTGGAGGGAGAGGGGTCCCTCCCGATACTCAATGTCCCCCGACAGGTAGCGGCTCGACTGGGCATCCAGCCCCTCGTTGCCGAGGTAGAGTGCCAGCATCCCCATCTGGCGGACGTAGCGGTAGTGGAGCTGCTTATTGGAGGGCGTCTTGAAGCCCTCAGAGTAGGTTCCGCGGAGATTGACCGGTCCCGCCTTATACCTGAGGGAGAGCTTTGGTGAGAGCTTTAGTCCAAAGGCAGGATGGTAGGTGAGTCGTGCGCCGGCAGTGACATTGAGCCGGTCGACCGGGTCCCACTCGTCCTGCAGATAGAGCCCGAGGAGATAGTCCTGCACCCGCTCGCGGTCAAGACGGTAAGGGGCGATAAGCCAATTGTACTGCAGGTCCAGCCCGGTGCTGAGGCGATGGTGTGCCGGCAGCTCGAGGACTCCCTTCAAGTGCCCGAGCAGTCTCTGCTGATTGCTCTGCAGGGCGACGTCGTCGGGGTAATAGGGGTAGCTATTCTCTTTCCCCTTGTCATCCCACTCCTTGATCCAGGTAAGCCCCGTGTAGACGTAGTAGTAGGCGTGCCGGTCGTAGAGGAGGTCCGCCGTGAGCAGGTGCCCCTCGGGGAGCTGCCAGCGGAGACCTGTGGCGGCGGAGGCGTTGCGGTAGCGGAAGTCGTAGGTCTTGTAGTCCGGGATGCCGGTGGGGCGGTGGATGTCCTTGCGGTAGACGCTTCCCTCGAGGTAGGCGGAGATGAGCTTGGAGGGGCGCCAGTCGAGCCGCTCACCGAGGGTATAGTCGAGGTAAGGGTTGCTGGTGTTATTAACGGAGTTGGTCACCGGATGCTCATACCTATTGGGGTCCTCGTAGGTGGTGTTTTGCCAGCCGGCGGAGTGCTTGAGGTGAAAGTCCGTCCGTGCGGTGACCCTGCCAACCGTTGCCTGTGCGGAGGTCGACTGGATCACCGAGCCGTAGGAGCCGATGCGGGTGGTATTGACGAGCGAGAGGTCGCGCGTGCTCTTGCGGGTGATGATATTGATCACACCGGCTATGGCGTCGCTGCCGTAGAGGGCGGACGAGGCACCGCGGATCACCTCGATGCGGTCGATCCGGGTCGGGTCGATGACGTCGAGATTGACCTGCCCGCCGAGATCGCCCATCAGCCGCTTGCCGTCGACGAGGATCAGGACGTACCCGCCCGAGAGGCCACCCATCTGCATCGAGGTGCCCATATCGCTCCGGCTGAAGTCTATCGACGGGATCAGCCCGGAGAGGATCTGCGAGAGCGGTGCGTGGCCGAAGCTCCGGAGCGTCTTCCGGTCGATCACCTCGGTCTGCACCGGGGCATCCTTGATCAGCCGGAGCGTCCCGGTGCCGGTGACGACAAATTCGTCGAGGCTGTAGTCCCGCACCGAGTCGCCCGGCAGCGTCTGCGCCGTGGCGACGGTGCCGAGGAGTAGCCCCGCAGCGAGGAGAGGAAGAAAGTGATGTGGCATATGCATAAAGTGTTACTTGATTTCCATTCCTACTAGGCGAGCCATCAGCTCGTCCGTGAGGGCAAGGTGGGTGTAGCTCGCCAGCAGTTGCCCCCGCCGCCAAAGAGCCGTAGGCACCGCCTCCCCACGAGCATCGTACTGCTGCAGGGAGGAGGGAAGGGGGTCGATGATATGGGAGTAGTGAAACTCGTGACCCCTCACCGCCACGCCGTCGAACGTGAAGCTCCGGTACCCGAGTGTCAGCCGCTTCCCCTCCATCGTCGCCACCTGGTCGAGCACTCCGGTGAGGTCGTACGCCCGACCGCTCTCGTCGATGATCTGCCGGCAGAGGAGCATCATCCCCCCACACTCGGCGAGGAGCGGGCGCCCGCTGTCGGCGTACTCCCGGAGACTGCGGAGCATCGATCGATTCTGCGCCAGTTGCTCCAAGTATAGCTCCGGGTACCCACCCGGGAGGTAGAGGAAGTCGCACTTCGGCACACGATCATCCCGCAGCGGGCTAAAGAATGTGACCTCGCCAAAGCGGGCGAGCACCCTCAGGCTCTCCTCGTAGACGAAGCTACACGCCTCGTCACGGGCAACGGCGATACGGAGGTCAGCCCTCCGCTCCTCCGACTCCCGTAGAGCGGAGATCCCCTCGCACGCCGTCCGCTCCAGCAGGTGGTCAAGGTCGACACTCGCCTCCACCAGATCCGCTGCCGCCTCGGCATACTGCTCGGCGACGTCCCGCTCCTCAGTCTGCAGACCGAGGTAGCGCTCGGGGATCAGAAGGGCATCGCACTTGGGGAGCACGCCGAGGACCGGCAGCCCCGCCGCCTCCACCGCCTCGGTGAGGAAGTGTCGGTGCCGGGGGGAGCTCACCTTATTGAGGATCACGCCGGCTATCGACACCCGTGGGTCGAAGTGGCGGTAGCCGTAGAGCAGGGGTGCCAGGCTGTATGCCATAGCCCCCGGCGTCACCACCAGCACCACCGGCAGGCGAAGCAGGCGCGCCACCTCGGCGGACGAACCCCGATCCCGGTCGTAGCCGTCAAAGAGTCCCATCACGCCCTCCGCCACCGTCACCTCAGCCCCGGCGGCATATCGGCGATATACCTCCTCCACACCATCCTCGCCATAAAGGAAGGTATCAAGATTGATTGACGGGCGACCGGTCGCCGCCGCGTGGAGCTTCGGGTCGAGGTAGTCCGGTCCGCACTTGAAGGACTGCACCCGCAGCCCCCGCCGAACGAGCGCCCGCAGGAGTCCTATAGTGACGATGCTCTTCCCGCTGCCTGAGCGGGGTGCGCCGATGAGGAAGCTATTCATACGTGGTTTCTCTTATTCTTATCCTCCACATTTCGCTCTATCAGTCCGCCCTCCTTGTCGATCAGGATCAGGTCGAGCCGGATCCCCGGGACGAGAGGCTTGCAGACGGCGTAGCAGCGGTCGAGGAGGATGTGGTAAAAGGGGTGTGCGTGGTCGGGGAGGATCTCCCAGATCTCGCCCGCCATAGTGATGCCGTCGATGCGGTCGAGTGTTGCCTCGTCGAGACCGCTCTCCCGACCGAGGCTGCGGATGAAGGGCTTGCTCATCACCGACTTCTTGCTGTGGGTGTCGAGCTGCCCCTCCGCCAGCTTGACCGCCTTGCCGATCATAATGCCGAGGGTGATGTGGGCAAAGTCCATTGCCCGCGCCATCTCGAGGCAGCGACCGATGAAGTTGCCGTACTGGACGAAGGCGTTGGGCGGGAGGTCGGGGAAGTGCGCTCGGAGCCACCTCTCGCTCTTGCCGCCGGAGTTGATCACCAGGTGCTCCCCGAAGACCGACCGCGAGACACCCATCTCCCGACGGATCGAGTCGACCCACGCCTCGGTGGAGAAGGGACGAAGCACACCGGTGGTGCCGAGGATCGAGATACCATCGACGACGCCGAGGCGAGGATTGAAGGTGTGCGGTGCCAGCGTCTCGCCCTGCGGGACGGTGATGGTGATGTCGATGCCGACCCGACTGAGGTCAACGAGTCGTCCCACAGCTTCGGTCATCATCTGCCGGGGTCCGGGGTTGATGGCCGGGTCGCCGATCGGCAGTCCGATGCCGGGGAGGGTGATCCGCCCCACCCCTTTGCCCCCATAGAAGGTGACGCCGGTGTGGCTGTCAGTAAGGCGGACGGTGGAGAGGATGGCGGTGCCGCTCGTCACGTCGGGGTCGTCCCCGGAGTACTTGATCGCTGTGGCGGTGGCGCACTCCTCGCTCTCAATGCAGGTCTCGCTGATCGGGAAGCGGATCTCCTCACCGGTGAGTAGCCGAACCGGCACCTCGGCGTAGGTCTCATCATTGAGGAGCGCCAGCAGAGCCGCCGTGGTGGCAGCGGTGGCGGTAGTGCCGGTGGTGAAGCCGATGCGGAGGGGGAAGAAGTCCGGATCCAGTCGCTCGAGTGCCCTGCGGAGTCCCACGGGACCGAGGATGGTCTCCGTCGGCCGGTAGCCGAGGGTCGGTCGGCGGATGACGAGTATCGGGATGCCGAGGTCGGTGGCGGCTTTCACTTTTTCCTCAAAGCCACTGCTCTCGCCACTCTCCTTGAGGAGGAGCAGGTCGGGTCGCAGTCGCTCCATGAGCGCCTGGTCGTCCTGCGCCCGGTCGTAGTAGATAAGGCGGTTGCGGGGGAAGTCGCTCTCGCTGACGATCCGCTCCGTCTCGGGTATCGGCATCACCCTCAGCCAGACCTCATGCCGCAGCGGGTAGTCCCCCATGGCGGCGATGCTCTTGACCCCGGTGAGGGCAAGGAGTCGGCGGGGGCTGAGCCGCTCCAGCTCCTTCATCGCCTCGGGGAAGGAGCTGACGGAGAGCGCCCCCTCGGAGAGCGGGGGGAAGACCCTCTCATACCGAACCGTCGGCAGGGCCACTTCGCTTGCCGCCTCAGCGACATTCCGATGAACGATGGTGGCAAAGGGGTGAGCTGCATCAACGAGGACACTCACCTCCTCCCGCCGGCAGAGTGCCGTCATCGCCGCTGCATCCAAGGGTCCCTCCAGCCGAGTGCCGTGATGGAGAGCGACCTCCTGCGAGGTGCCAAGCGTGGAGTAGAGGAAGGGCTTGCCCGCCTCCTCGCACACCTCCACCGCAGCTCTGCCCTCGGTGGTACCGCCGATGATAAGGATCTTACCCATGGTGCTCGTCTTTAGTTAGTAGGTCGAGGAGTTCCTCGATCGTGGAGGGGTGATGGCTCCTTCCGTCAGCGGTCCTGAGGAGCAACCCCTCATCGGAGAGCTCGATCGCGTCGGCACTCTCCGCCTCAGGGGTGGCGAGGATGGCATTGCGCCTCAGCGCCTTCACGACCATATGGTAGAGCGGGAGGAGCCGGTGTGTGGGGGCGCTGATACGGATGGTGCGGGTGTGGGGGTTCTCTATGCGGAAGAGCCCTCTGAGCCGGTCAAAGACGATATCCCTCCGCTCAAAGAAGTCACTCAGTGTCCCGTCGAGGGAGAGATCCTCCGGGGTGCCGATGTGTAGTCGTTTCTCATCATCGAGGAGCCAGATCTTGTCTGCGATCTGGAGCGCCATCTCAAGGTCGTGGATGGAGAGGAAGATGGTCTTGTGCGTCTCTCGGGAGAGCCGGTGGAGGAGCTGCATCATGTCCACCTTGGAGGGAAAGTCGAGGAAGGAGGTGGGCTCATCGAGGAGGATGATCGGGGTCTCCTGGGCGAGCGCCTTGGCGATCATCACCTTCTGTCGCTCTCCGTCGCTGAGCGTCCCGACGTCGCGGGGAGCGAAGCGCTCCATACCCACGAGACGGAGGGCGTCGAGGGCTTTCCGCTCATTAGTGGCATCCACCTTTCCCCAAAAGCCGGTGTATAGGCTGCGCCCGAGGGAGACAAGGTCGAGCACGGTCATGTGTCCCACCTCTATCCGCTCCGTCAGCACGACGCTGATGAGTCGCGCCAGCTCCCGGCTCTTGTAGCCATCTATCTCGCCCCCGCGGACGAGGATGGAGCCGCCGAGCTTGGGCTGGAAGGCGGCAATCGTGCGGAGGAGGGTCGACTTACCCACGCCATTGGACCCGATGAGGCAGGTGAGCTCACCGGAGTAGACGGTGGCGGAGAGCCCCTCGGCGACCACCCTGTGCGGGTAGCCGATGGCGAGGTTGCGCAGCTCTATGGTTATCTCCTTACTCATAGTCTCTCGCCCCGACGGCGACTGAAGAGGACCCAGATGACGATCGGGGCACCGATGAGGGCGGTGACCGAATTGATCGGCAGCGCCCCCTCGAAGCCCGGCATCCGCGCGATGACGCTGCAGATCAGGGCGAGCAACGCCCCGACGAGCGTCACCGCCGGCATCAGGATCCGATGGTTAGAGGTGGCGAAAATGGTTCGGCAGAGGTGCGGCACCGCCAGGCCGATGAAGACGATCGGGCCGCAGTAGGCGGTGACGATGGCGGTGAGGAGACAGGAGCAGAAGATCACTCGGTGGCGGGCGCGCTTGTAATTGAGCCCAAGGCTGCGGGCATAGTTCTCTCCGAGGAGCAGGAGATTAAGCGTCTTGATGAGGGGAAAGGAGAGGGGGATCAGCACCAGCATCAGAAGGACGAAGGTGGTGACGCGGTCGCCGCTCACCTTGGAGAAGCTCCCCAGTCCCCAGACGACATAGCTGCGGACATCCTCATCGTTGCTAAAGAACTTCAGCACACCGATGATCGCATTGGCAATGTAGCCGATCATCACGCCCATGATGAGGAGGACGACATTCCCCTTCACCTTCTCCGACATGATCATGATGATCCCCATCACCGCCAGTGCCCCGAGGAGTGCCGCCACCGAGACCGCCATCTCCCCGACGAAGCCCATACGGATCAGCGCCCTCTGGCTGATGCTCCCCGAGAGGAGGACGAGAGTCGCCACGCCGAGGCTGGCGCCTGAGCTGATGCCGAGCTCCGAGGGGCCGGCGAGAGGATTACGGAAGACCGTCTGCATGAGCAGTCCGCTGATGGAGAGCCCCGCACCGGCGACGAGGGCGGTGATGGTCTGCGGGTAGCGGCTCTTCCAGACGATGTTACGCCAGATCTCACTCCCACCAGTGTCGCGCCCGAGGAGGATGTCCACCACGTCGCGGAAGGGGATCGCGATCGTCCCGAGAGAGAGATTGAGGACGAAGGCGACGACGATCAGGATCGCAACGATGCCGAAGGCTATGGCGTTACGGGAGCGGGACATGGTATATCACTTCTCCCTCGTCAGGAGGTCGTAGTAGACGGGCGTATGGTCGGGGAGCAGCTCGGGGTGGAAGGCGTGGATCAGGTCGGCAAGGACCACCTCCGGCTCCACCGGTGACCCCTCGTAGAAGGGACGCTCCGAGAGATTGCAGTAGAGCACTTTCCGCTCCTTGTACGCCCGGAAGTCTCTGTACCGAGCATCTGTGCGCGCCAGCACATCGTAGGAGTAGTCGCCCTTGTAGTTATTGGTGATCCGCCAGAAGTCCGCATCCGCCGCCTGGCTGTAGACGGTCTCAAAGTCGAGGTAAAAGCCCCCGGACTCCTTATTGTCCCTCAGGAAATAGTCCCCACCGGCATCGCGGAAGAGGTGCGCGAGGTAGCTCTCCCCGCCGACGACATACCAGTTGCCCCCGTGCAGCTCACCGCTGAGGATCTTCGGGCGGGGCAGGTCGGGCGTGATGAGACTCTGGAGCTGGTGATAGCGCTGCTCTATCTGGTCAAAGGTCTGCTCCGCCTGGTCCTCCTTCCCGAGGAGGAGGGCGGTGAGCTTGATCCACTCCGCCTGACCGAGCGGGGAGGTCTCCTTGTACCCGAGGAAGGTGAGGAGCGGGATGTCGAGCTCCTTGAGAGCATCATACCCTCCGCGCTTGAAGGGGGAGACGAGGATCAGGTCCGGCTCCAGTGCCATGATCAGCTCGGAGTCAAAGTTTCCCTCTATCCCGATCCGCCGCGCCTCGCCCTCCGCCAGGCGGTTGAGCATCTTCTGATTGAAGAGAAAGTGGGTGCTCGGCATACCGACGACCCGGTCGACGGCATCGAGCTTGATGAAGTTGGAGAGCTGCAGCGTCGTCATCACGATCACCCGCCTCACCGGCACCTCTATCGGCATGTAGCCCTCGGGGATCTCCCCGCCGGCATCGGTCCCTCGGGGGACTAAGGCATAGCGATAGACTTCGCTCTCCGGCTTCGTCGGGTCGGAGATGTCGACCAGCGTCACCCCCTCACTGCGGCTGATCCTCAGCCCCTCGGCATAGCGGATGAGCGAGTCACCGGCGATCATCGTCTCCTCCCTGCCCTGCGTCTCCTTTCCCCCGCAGGAGAAGAGGAGAAGGAGGATAAGGGAGAGCGCACCATATAGATAGGACTTCATTTTCATCTCGTGCTTGGCTTAATGATGAGGAGGGAAAAGTAAGGGAAAGGGGTCTCGGGGAGGGACCTCAGGCTGTCGGTGACCAGCTCCCGCTCCTCATCACCGATGTACTCACCGTAGAGGATGGAGACCGGTGGATCCGTCCGGAGGAAGTCCCGCACCGCCTCCTCCGAGCGGGAGAGCTTCATCACGACCACCACCCGGCCCTTGTCGATCGCCTCCCGGAGCTGCTCCGCACTCTCGACCCAACTGAGCACGAGGAGCGACTGCTCCCCCAGGACCAGCGGTCTGCTGAGGCACGCCGGCAGCGTCATGTAGTAAGGGATGCCGGGGAGGATGAAGTGGGGCATATCCCTCTCCCTGAGGAGCCGGCAGACATAGCCCGCACTGGAGTAGGTCCCCGCATCGCCGATGGTGACGAGAGCGGCGGAGATGTCGGCGAGACAGTCCGCCTCGAGCTGACCGGCGAGTGCCTCGTAGGCCGAGGCGGCTGCTCTCCGGTCGCTCTGCATCGGGACGGAGAGTATGGTCACCTTCTTCTCCAGCACCGCTCCTGAGGGAAGCGCCCGGATGATCTCTACTGCCGCCTCACCTATAGCGTAGATGCGCTCCACATCCTGCAGAGCCCAGTATGCGCGGAGGGTGATATCTTCCGGCTCCCCGCTGCCGAGGGAGACGATCGTGATCGGTGTCATGGGCGAAAGAGATGCTTGAAGTCCTTGTGGTACAGGCGAGACAGCCCCTCACGATTGCCTATCGCCTCACCCACGACGATCATGGTGGTGAGCTTGAGCCCCTGCTCGCGGACGATCCGTGCGAGATCCCTGAGCTCCCCGCGGTAGATCCGCTGCTCGGGGTGGGTCAACTTATAGCAGACCGCCACAGGAGTGGTCGGCGGGTAGTGGGTGAGCAGCTCCCGCTCCACCTCCTCAGCGATCGAGGCACTGAGGTAGATGCACATCGTGCTCTGCGATGCAGCGAGCCGGGAGAGCTGCTCCCGCTCCGGCACCGGTGTGCGACCGCTGCCTCGGGTCAGGATAATGGTCTGCACCCGCTCCGGGATGGTAAATTCGCTCTGCAGCTCTGCCGCAGCCGCCTGGAAGGAGGAGATCCCAGGCGTGATGTGGTACTCCATGCCCTCCTCGTCAAGTATCGCCATCTGCTCCTCGATGGCGCCATAGATGCATGGGTCGCCGGTGTGGAGTCGCACGACGAGCGCCCCCCGGTCGTAGAAGCTCTTCATCAGGGCTATCTGCTCCTCGAGTGCCATCCCTGCGGAGCTGCGGACGACCGCCCCCTCCTTGGCGCACTCCGTCAGAGCCACCGGGACGAGGCTCCCGGCGTAGAGGATCAGGTCTGCCGTCTCGAGGAAGTGTCTCCCTCGCACAGAGATCAAGTCCGGGTCCCCCGGTCCTGCGCCGACAAATTCGATGTGCCCTCTCATCACTCCCTTGCGCTCTATGGCGAGGGCAAAGGTAAAGTCACTCCCCTCGCTCAGCTTCCCCTTCTGCTTCTTGATCACCAGCTCACCCCCTCCCGAGGAAGTAAGGGCAGCCGCCTCGGAGACGCTGGCAGAGCCGGTCGCCTCACCGACCCGCTCCGAGGGATGCGGCACGCTCACCCCATCGAGCGTCTCGCTGTCGTAGTAGCGGACCGGCACCCCCAGACGCTCTGCCAGCGCCTCGAGGATCGGTTCGCCACGCTTCAGCTCTATGCTGGAGAGATCCGCTATGGAGAGAGGGGAGAAGCCCCCTGCCCTCACCTCCGAGAGGATGTGGTCGGTCACCCCCGTCGGGTCGGCCATGCGCCGGCAGCCGATGCCGAGATGAAGGAGGGGCGGGCGGTAGCAGAGCTGTGGCAGATCGAGCTCCTCGTGGTACCGGCACCCCACGGTGATCAGGAGGTCAAAGTCCCGGGGACGGATCTCCTCCGCCTTATGGAAAAGAGTGACCCACTCCGGCCTCGTCCGCTCGAGGAGCGCCGTCCCCGTCGAGCGTGTCTCTATGAGAAGTGCCACCCGGTGACGCTCCACGAAGAGGGCGATGGCGTGATTCATCGTCGTGCCGAGCAGCTCTGTACGCCAGCCCTGCTCCTCGCCCAGCGTATCGAGAGCCCACAGCCCCCGGCGGTCGCTCTGCGTCGTGACGACAGCCTCACCACCGAGGATATGGGCGATGCGACGGGCGAGGTCATTGGCTCCGCCGACATGCCCCGAGGCGACGGGGATCACGTAGTGACCCGTCGTGTCGATGCAGAGGATGGCGGGGTCGATGTGCTTATCCTGCAGGAGATCGCCCACGGTCCGGACACAGATCCCGAGGGCGGAGCAGAAGATCAGCGCAGAGTACTCCCCGATCAGCTCCCGGCACCCCTCCCGCAGGGACGCCATGGTGTGGAAACCCTCCGCCTCCACCGTGCTGTAGAGTGTGACACCCGGGAGCTCGTCCCTGAGCAGCAGGGCAATCTCTCGCCCCTCGCGGGAGATGGTGAGTATGGCTACATTCTTCTCTTTCATTTCGTTGCTTGCATCACATGGATGGGATTGAAGTGGTCGACAGCCATCAGCGTCTCCTCCGACAGTCCGGTGCCGACATCGGCAAGGCTGGTGAGGAAGAGCTGTCGGCTCTCGTCACTGACAGAATTGAAGACGATCCGCCCGCCCGCCGGCAGCAGCGGATAGATCCGCCGGATCATCTCCGGGAGCCGTCCGCCGTGCCCCCCGATGAAGACCGCATCCGGGGTCGGGAGGGCTGAGAGGTCAGCCTCCAGGAAGTCCCCCGGGACGAAGTCGATCCCCGGGGCATGGAGCCTCCTGGCATTGGTCTCCAGAAGCGCTCCGCCCTCCGGACGGATCTCAAAGGCGACCACAGAGAGGTGGGGAAACTGCAGTCTTGCCTCTATCGAGACAGAGCCGGTGCAGGAGCCCACATCCCAGAGCGTCTGCGCCTGATGCAGCCCGAGGAGCGACAGGCTCTGCAGCCGTATCGGTGACTTGGTGATCATCCGGGGGCGTCCTTCCAGCGGGACAAAGGCCTCATCCGGGATCCCAAAGGGACGCTCCAGGGGCCTCATGCGGAGGAGGATCAGGTTATTGGGGTAGCTGAAGTCCCTCTCCCTCATCTCCTCTATCGACAGTCGCGTCACCCTCTGCTCCTCCCGATTGCCGAGATGCTCGCCGACGTAAGCGACGTAATTGTCATAGCCATAGGCGATCATCCGCTCCGCTATCGTGCGAGGCGTGTGGTGCCTCAGGTCGGTCAGGATGCCGATCATCCGCTCTCCGCAGATCAGGGCCTCGTCAAGCGCCCTCCAGGGACGACCGGTCAGTGAGACCACATGCATATCCTGATAGGGAAGCAGCGCCGCATGAGCCAGCATCTGGAGCGAGTGGAAGTGGGGGAAGAGAGTGATCTCCGCCTCGGGGTGCAGCTCCATGATCCGCTGGCCGATGCCATTGAATATCGGGTCACAGGAGGCTACCACCACCATGTCCTCATACCTCCCGTAGCTGCGGATCTGATCATCTATCGGAGGGATGATGTCGATCCAGTCGTGCTCCGCCGGGAGGAAGGGGCGCATGATCTCGTGGTGGCGTCGCCCGCCGGAGAAGTGCCGGTGCGAGCGGATCACCTCCCGCACCTCCTCCGAGAGCGTCTGCTCCCGACTGTCGCTGATACCGATGAGGAAGATCTTCATACGTCTCTGCCGGGACGTATCGCCGCCGCATCGTCATAGCTCAGGATCGCATTGCAGAGCGTGGCGGCGAGGTTGCTCCCGCCCTTGCGCCCCTCGATGATCAGCTTGGGGATCTCTCGGAAGGGCTTAATCATATGCTTTGACTCACAGACGTGGACAAAGCCCACCGGTGCGGCGATGATGCCTGCCGGCTCAGCCTTGCCCTGATGGATCAGGTCGGCGAGCTCCATCAGCGCCGTGGGGGCGTTGCCAAAGGCGAAGAGCGCCCGGGGATGATCCTTCACCGCCAGACGGATCCCCGCCTGCGTGCGGGTGAGCTTACCGCCCGCCGTCATCTCCGCGATGCGAGGGTCGTGGAGGTAGCACTTGGCCTCCAACCCATACCGCTCAAGGGCCTTTTTCCTTATCCCGGAGACCACCATTGTCACATCGGTCACGATGGTGTCGACCTCGCCGGAGCTTATCCGCTCATAGATCCGCCGCACAGCCTCAGGATCGGTGTGGAGCAGCTCCTCCATCTCAAAGTCTGCCGTCGTGTGGATCGCATGGAGCAGCGCCCAGAGGTGTCCGGTATCGTATCGGTCGGCGTGCTTGAGAAGCGGGAGGATGGTGTGGAAGCTCTCGCTCATGATCATGGCACCGACAGAGCCCTCTCGCTCCTCCTCGCGGTAGTACCCTCTCGGTGTGACGATATGGTCACCGGAGACGTAGCTCTGACTATTGCCGATCAGGATCATCGTCAGCATATCCACCTCCGCCTCGTCCAGGTGATCCAGCGTAGTGACCTGCACCCTCTGCTCCGGTCGACCGGCCTGATAGACGATGCCGACAGGGGTGTCCCCCCTGCGGTGTAGAAGAAAGAGCTCCACGAGGCGAGTCAGTTGCCAGTACCTCTGCCGGCTGCGGGGATTGAAGACGGCGGTGACGAAGTCGCCCTCCGCTGCCGCCACGATCCTCCGCTCGATCACCGCCCAAGGGGTCATCAGGTCAGAGAGGGAGACGGAGCAGAAGTCGTGACCGATCGGGGCACCAAGGAGTGCCGCCGCCATCTGGAAGGAGGAGATCCCCGGGAGGGTCTCCAGCTCCACCTCACTCCCCCGCTCATCCCGCATCTCATAGAGCAGCGGTGCCATCCCGTAGATGCCTGCGTCACCGGAGCTGATCATGCAGACGGTGGCACCCGCCTCCGCCCGCTCAAAGGCAAGCTCTCCCCGCTCACGCTCCTGACGCATGCCGGTATCGATGCACTCCGCCCCCTCGTGGAGCAGCGGCTCGACGAAGCGGAAGTAGTACTTGTACCCCACCACCACGTCGGCCTGACGAAGCACCTGCTCCACGGCAGGCGTCACCTGCTCCGGACTGCCGGGACCGATCCCGGCGACATATATCTTTCCTCTCTTCATACGATCTTCTTTCTCATTCATTCAGGTATCTACCGCGATCGGCAGAACTCGTGATCCGGGTCCATCTGCCACCCGCCCCGGGAGGACTGGCCCTCAGCAGGAAGTGGACCCCTAATTCTTTTACCGATATTAGTTTCATCTATTACCGATATTAGTTTTCTCTAATACCGATATTAGATTTCTCCATTACCGGTATTAGTCTGAGGGCACCTCCACCTGCTCTCCCGGCAGCAGTTCCGGTATCGGCAGCACAACTAAGCATAGGTCACAGATTATGAGGGCCTTACTTTCGTCGAGTCAGCCGCCTCAGGTAGCGCCACCCCATCACCACTCCGGTCACGGAGACCACCAGTCCGCCCAGCACGAGCGTCAGCATCGCCACGAGGCGGACCGTCCCATGCTCGGAGAAGAACTTTGACCTCAGGTTGTGGCAGAAGGGGTAGAGCCACTTCTGCAGCCGGTCGTTGCGACTGAAGTAGCGCGAGTAGCCACCGGTGGGGCTGACATAGAGCCGGCTCCCATCCGCATCCTCGACACTCACCCGATAGATCGGCAGCTCGTAGTCTCCCCGATTGTAGGCGTAGTAATTGTCATACTCATCGATCAGCTCGATCCTCATCGGGCTACCAAAGACCGGCTCCAGCTTGCTCCGCAGATCACTCTCCGTGAGCCACAGCGGTGCCAGGCTCGGATCACTCCCGTCGAGGGTCTCACTCCTCTCTCCGTAGGTCACCTCGTAGTAGGGCTTGGTGCCGTACTGACGCCAGGCAATCCCCGTGACCCCACCCCGCGCAGCGAGCAGACGATAGTCGGTGGCGAAGAGAGAGAGGTCGACCGGATCCTTCGCCCGCGACCGCTTGGCGAGGCTCTTGTCGTGCCTCGGTGTCGGGAAGTCCGAGAGGTCAATGAGCGAGGAGGCTCCACTGAGGGCGAAGAGCATCAGGGAGAGACCGAAGAGGCAACCGGCGATGTGGTGCCAGCGGAAGGTTCCACGGTATGGACTGCCGAGACGGTGTCGGCACTTGTAGTGACGGATCAGCATATGGATCCCCACCACCAGCCCGCTGAGGCACATCACCCCACCCAGTCCTCCGAGGAGGCTGACGACCCAGACCCAGAGCGCTCTATGGCTCCGCAGTCCGGGGTAGTAAAACATATGGGGGACGGTCCCCAGCGAGGAGACGATCCGCTCTCGCTTGGTGCAGCACTGGAGCGCCCTCCCACTCCTCCCCGAGAGGTAGAGCCAAGTCCCCTCCGGGTCATCAAAGACGAATCGGTAAATCGGCAGCTCCTTCTTATTCCGCTCATAGGCGGTCCAGGTGTCGATGCTCCGGAGCGTGTCGATACGCGCTACCGGATAGCTGCTGAAGCGAGCCGCATAGCTCCGACACCACTCCTCGGGCATCGCCCCGGGGTCCACCGGAGCGAGCGTACTATCGGCTCGCAGCGTCAGCCTCGTCCTCGAGTCGGTCTCGATGGTAAAGGTGGGGACGCCATAGGTGGTGCCGAGAGCGAGTGCCGTGCAGCGCTCCCCCTCCGGCAGGCGACTCCTCACGCTGTCCAATGGTGGCAGCAGCTCCGGGATGGTGTCGGCGACCCTGTCAGCCGCATCCCCCAGGCGGGGATAGCTGCTGAAGATCATCACCGACCCGGAGATGAGCCAGAGGACAAAGAGCGGCGCGAGGATCGTCCCGAGGATCCGATGCAGTTGCTTCCAGTGCTTCATTGCGGGGGATTACTTCACCGACATGACCCGGCTGATCTCGTAGCCGGAGGCGAGGTCGGCTCCCTTCGTCACCTTACCACTCTTGATGTCGTAGACGAAGAAGCGAGCACTGGGATCTGCATTCACATTGACACCGAGATAGGCCTTGCCACCTCTCACGTCTGCTCCCTGAGCAAAGGATCCTCTGCAGAGCGGGATTTCCGTCAGGCGCTTTACGGTGTGGGTGCGGAAGTTGAGCACCTGATAGAAGCAGACGTAGGGATTGGTCTTTGAATCCCAGGTAGGATTGTCGGGCGTGGCCTGCTTCGGATCCTGGACGTAGAGGAGGAGTTCATCGTTGCTGAGGAGAGCCATGTCCACGATCTTACCACGCTCCTGCCCATAGCCCTCGTAGCTCTTGTCGATGGCGGTCTCGCCACTCTTGACACGGAAGAGCTTACTTGCCTGACGGGTCGAGGATGAGGAGCCGGGCTTGACGCCGTCCTCCATCAGGATGTCGCAGGCGATGTAGTAGAAGTTGCCCTCCGCATCGGTGAAGGTGTGGCGTGTCTGCGTGTCGCCATAGGAGGTGGAGCCGATAAAGCCGGCACGGCTATCGCTCTCGACCTTCTTGACCTTCATCGTAGATGCGTCGATAAATGCCACATAGTACTCGCCGCGACGCTCCCGGAGGAGCTTGGACTTCTTGCTCAGGGGCATGTAGACATAGACGTAGATGAGGGTGTTATCCGACTTGCGGTAGCCGAGGAGACCGCTGGAGTTGAATTGCTCATTCTCCAGCGGAGCCTCCAGCTCGAGCTGTCCATCTTTCTCCACCCGCATCTCGTTGGTATTGATGAGTACCCAATTGACCGCCTGCTTCTTACCGGCAGCCCCGACCAGCACGATGTGGCTGTCGTCGATCCAGGCGTGAGCAAAGCGACGATCGAGCACCTGAGGCGTAGGGATCTCCTTGATCATCTCGGCGGCGGTGTCGGTGATCCTAAACTTCCCGAAGTTGCCTGCTCTCGAGACGCTGTAGTAGTAGCCGTTGCGGTAGACTACATTGGACGTGAGGGATGTGCTGCTGATGTCGGCACCCTTACCCTCCACGCTGAGGGTCCCCTTGGAGAGGTCGTCCGCCTTCAGGATGACGTAGGCATCCTTGCCATTCATGGAGCCATTGAGATCATTGAGGGGGATCCAGATGTCGATCGATCCGGTCTCCTCGGAAGGCTTGGGAGTGTCTTTACCCGACTCCTCGCAGGAGGAGAGAGAGAGCGTCGCGAGAGCAACGATGAGGGTGATGAGTATATTCTTGACTTTCATAATGATAACGATATTGTGAGTTACTTAATGGATGTACGGTAGACCGGGACTATACGCTCGATCTCAAAGCCGGCCTCCAGCTCAGCGCCCTTGGACACCTTGCCACTCTTGAGGTCGTAGATGTAGATGCAGCTATTGCCACTCGCCACATTGGCACCGAGATAGACCTTGCCTCCAGAGGGTGCGGCGAAGCGGCTGAAGTTGCCGACGGAGAGGGGCACGCCCTCGATGCGGCGTACCTTGTGGGTGCGGAGGTTCATGATCTGCCAGAAGAAGACGTACCTATTCTTTACCGAGTCCCAGATGGGATTGTCGGGCGTGGCCTCCTTGGGGTCCTGGACGTAGAGCATCACCTCATCGTCACTGACCGGAGTGAGGTCGATGATCTTGCCCCGAGGCTGATCGTAGGCATCGTAGGTCTTGTCTGTCTCCATGGCACCGCTATTGACGCGGAGGATAAGGCTCCGCTGTGCTGTGGTGCTCGGCTTCGGGGTCTCCTTGAGGATCTTGGCGGCCACGAAGTAGAAGTTTCCCGCCTTGTCGGTAAAGGTGCTGCAGGTCCTATTGTCCCCAAAGGACATAGACCCAAGCCAGTCCGCCCGCTTATCGGTGTCGACCGACTTCACCTGCATCGTCGCCGCGTCGATGAAGGCGACGTAGATCTCTCCGCGGAGCATCTTTGCTCGGTCACTGCGCTTCTTGGCGATGTAGATGTGGGGGAAGATGAGTGTATTATCCGACCGGCGATAGCCGAGGAGACCGCTGGCACAGAAGATCTCATCCTCAGCCGGAGCCTTCAGGTCCAGTGTGCCGGAGTCGAGGAGCTTCATCTCCTGCGTATCGATCCTCGCCCAGGAGACCTCCTTTTGCTTACCGGTGGAGCCTACCAGCACGAGCGTCTTCCGATCGAGCCAGGCGTGGGAGAACTGCCGATCCTTGATCATCGGCAGTGGAAATTCCTTGATCGTCCGGACCGTGGCACCGACCTCAAACTTCCCGAAGTTGCCCTCCCTCGAGACACCGTAGTAGTAGCCGTCCCTATAGATGATGTGTGGGGTGAGTGCCGTACCACCCGTATCGGCGCCCTTCCCGGTGATGGAGATCGTCCCCTTCGTGAGATCCTTGGCACGGACGATGATATTCTGGTCATACTCCTTCTGAGTCTTGCCGGTGGCGCCCTTGACCGGTATCCAGAGGTCGAAGCCCTCCGCCTCTACAGGCGTAGGCGTGGGATTGGGGGTGTCCTCCCCGCAGGAGGAGAGGACACCGAGGGTCAGGAGCGAGGGGAGGAGGATTGTTGCGAAGTTTTTCTTCATGATGTCGTGATTAATTGAGGAATAGACGGAGCTTGCAGTAGACGGAGCGTCCCGGCTTCTGCAGCATATAGTTGTCGTAGAGCGGACGATCCAAGAGGTTGTCGCCCTGCAGTGAGACGGAGTACCTATTGTGTCGGAAGGACCAGGTGACCCCTCCGGAGAGATTGTACTGGCTGGGGATGATCGCCTTAGACTCACGGGAGCCAAAGGCGGCCCAGGTGAGGTAAAACCACTTGATATACCCGAGGGAGAGATTGAGCCGGATCTTGCTCATATTGAGCCCAAAGGGCTCCCTCATAGTCAGTCCGGTGATCAGATTGCCGTAGAGCCAAGGGCGATTGGGGATCCTGTAGCCGTAGGTGGCATTGGTCTTGCCGTAGCGATCCTGCCTTGTCCGGTCCCGCTCGTCGGTGTAGGTGCCATTGAGCGTGATGTCCAGGAGGGAGTCATAGGTGTACCTCAGCTCCCCCTCCAGACCGACGATCCGGGAGGTGCCTATATTCTCATACTGGCTCTCCACATCGCTATGGACCACCCGGTGGATGAAGTCGTGCACATCACGGTAGAAGAGCGTCGCCTCGTAATTGAGGAAGTGGCTCTCTGCCGGGGCGGTCTGACCATAGAGCACAAGGTTGAGATTGTAGGCCCTCTCGGGGCGTAGCTTGAAATTGGGATAAATGGTGATCCCATTGCCCATCAGCTCGCGGGCGGACGGGAGCTGCGTGGCGTACTCAAAGGAGCCCTTCACCGACAGCGCCTCCAGCGGAGCATACCGCAGCCCGAGACCATAGCCGATGTTATTCTTCGTAAAGTGGGAGGGCACGTCGGTCGAGCCGGTGAGCCACTCGAGGTCAGACTGACCTATGGAGACAGTATAGAGGTAGTCCTTGACGAAAGTGAGCGCATGGAGCCTGCCGTCGAGGAGGTAGCCGCCGTAGGAGAGGCCGAGGATGTGCCGTGCCATCCGGTCCTTCGTTTCGTCAAAAGAGGTGTCGTAGTCGTCGTACCGATGATTCTCGACCGCCGAGAGCTGGTAATTGAAGTTGAGCACCCCCCATTTCCTCAGGTCATAGGAGAGATTGACCCGCGCCGAGAGACCGGGACGGAGCGTGTGACGGAGTGCCTTCCCCCGGCGGGTCACCTCACTGTAATTGGTCTCTACGAAGGTGCCGTCCCAGGCATACTTCCTGTAGGTGGTGTCGGCGAGCAGCATGTGATCTCTCGCGACAGCGGCATCGACCTGAGCCGACAGTCCCGGGGTCAGCAGATCCTTCTTGGCATACCTGCCGGTGAGGCTCAGGTCGGACCGTCGCCGGGTCGCCTCGCCTATTACGAGGGTTTGCATAAACCCGGTCTGGATCTCCTTGTCACTCCCGGTGTACTGCACCCCGAGGAGCGCCTCATCGGCCCACCGCACCTGGGTCACCCCGAGCTGCACCCCGGCGGTGAGGGTGCGGTACCCATCATGGAAGCGCGGGAGGTCCCTCCGGACGAAGTCGTACGCCTCCTCATCCCAGACCGACACCCCCTTCATCGTATAGTTATTCCGACTGGAGAGACAGCTCAGCGTGGGGCGAAGGGTAAGCCCGCTCGCCGCATGGCGATACTGACCGTGTAGGTCAGCACCGATGGTGCCGAAGGAACCAAGTCTCAGGGAGGCATCCAAGAAGCTCGTCCGGCTCTTCTTGGTGATGATATTCACCGCTCCCCCGAGCGCATCCATCCCCAGCTCCGGGGGGACCACGCCCTTGTAGATCTCTATTCGGTCGACGATATTGGCCGGCAGCGTCTCGAGACTAAGACCACTCCCTCGGGAGGAGAGTGGGACCCCATCGATGAAGTAGCGGACCGCCTGACCACCGAGACCATTGATCGTCAGCTCCACGCCCGAGCCCAGCCCTCCCTGACCACGGACATTGACCCCCGAGGACTGCCCCACCAAGTCGCTGAGGCTGCTGAGGGAGGAGATCACGGAGCTGACGTCGAGACTCATGGCGGAGAGCGCCTGATGCTGTAGGGCTCGCTCGTGCGAGGGGGCGAGCACCACCACCTCACCGAGCAGCTTTGGATCCTCCCTGAGGACAAAGTCCACTGTCTCTCTCATCGGGAGGGACACCGATCTCGTCTCCTCCCTGTAGCCCATCAGTCCGGCAGTCACCCGATAGTCACCGGAGGCAAGAGCGAAGCTGTAGCCCCCCTCCTTATTGGTCACCATAGCTGCGACGACCTTGCTCTCCCGCAGAGGTCGTACCCTGATGGTGACACCCGGCATCGGCTTCCCCTCCTTGTCTGTCACGCGTCCCCGCAGCACCTCCGCCGCCTCAGCACCGAGGGAGCAGAGGAGCAGCAGGAGACCGATCGCCCATCTCATTGGTTTACTCATCCTCACCACTCAGCTTCACACCGGTTTTCTCGTAGATCTTTTTCTTCTCCCCGATCAGGAGGCGGCGATTATGAGCGAAGAAGCGTGCCCGCTCCACCACCAGCTCCTGCACCTCGGGCAGCTCTCCCAGCCCTCGGGCATCCACCGTCACCTCATAGCCCTCGTCACGCAGGGCAGTAGCCCACTCGTCGGAGATGTCGTGCTTGGCATGCTCGCCCGCCACCATCATCAACGGCATAAGGCAGACCCTCCGTAGACCGGTAGCACGGAGACGCCTGAGCGCCTGAGCGTAGTAGGGGTAGCCCTCGATGCAGCCGACAATGATCTGCGAGAGTCCGCGATCCATCAGGTAGTGGTCCAGCATCGCATACTGCGCCGTGGAGCTGTCATAAGTGCCGTGCCCCACCAGGAGGTAAGCGGTATCCCTATCCTTCGCCAATGGTACCAACACCCGATCGATCAGCTCTCGGTAATCCTTCTCGTAGAAGAGGAGTGGCGTCGTCAGGCGGATCTCACGGAAGTCGCCCCGTCGCCGCTCCACCTCCTGCTCTAAGGCTTTCATCTCCAGCCCGTAGACCACCTGAGACGGGACGATCAGCAGATGGGTCACCCCCTCCGCCCGGAGCTTATCCATCGCCTCCATAGGCGAGAGCTTCTCGATCCCTCGGTCACGGAGCCGCTTGCAGACGATCCTCGAGGAGTAGGCCTCGCGCAGCTCTATGCCGGGGAAAGCCGCTCCGACTGCGTGATTGAGTGCGTCAAGCGTCTGCACACGAGTGTCGTCGTGTGTGGTGCCGAAGTGAACCATCAGTATCGCCCCCCTCTCTCCCTCACCGAGGGAGTCAAAGAGCGGACTCTCCACAAAGATCTTCTCCTCACCCCTAACAAGTACATTAGAGACCAGCATACAGAGTACACCGAAGAGGATAAGACGGTATGTCTTACTCATACGTGTATGAAAATCATCCGACCCACTTGCCCCCGAGCGGGATCCGAAAAATTATCTTACAGCCATGGCAGGTCTCCTGACTCACCTCCGGTCTTGCTTGCGTACCTTCCCATCGACTCGGTCGACAGTGGTAATCAAAGAATGGCAAGCAACCTAATGGAGGAATACAGTAGCGGGCACTGTGCCGGACTCGCACCGGACTTCCCTCTTGTGATGGGATGCGCACCTCAGGCTGAGAGCGCACCGCACCATAGCTCACGACAAAGGTACACCAAAAAATCCCCCTCGCCAACTAATGTTAAGTCCCTTTAGGGGTGACGCATTTGAGTGGTACAGAAACCATTCAACTCATTGTAAAGAGTGGT